>Ga0102851_10000274_pt1 | contig 24342 bp, 18 predicted proteins | sample Mud3Dept3metaG_FD_79558 | JGI IMG/M metagenome (GOLD analysis project Ga0102851, IMG submission 79558) | Freshwater wetland microbial communities from Ohio, USA, analyzing the effect of biotic and abiotic controls - Mud 3 Core 4 Depth 3... | ecosystem: Environmental > Aquatic > Freshwater >... | reverse complement strand
GGCGACAGCTGGACCAAAAAAGTAAAAGTACTTTCAGGAGGAGAACGCACCCGTTTAGCGATGATCAAATTACTTCTTCAACCTGTCAATTTATTAATTCTCGATGAGCCGACAAATCACCTGGATATGAAAACAAAAGATATTCTGAAAGAAGCTCTGTTAGCTTTTGACGGAACGTTGATTTTAGTATCACATGATCGTGATTTCCTGGTTGGTCTCGCAGATAAAGTTTTTGAATTCGGAAATAAAAGAGTGAAAGAACATCTTGAAGATATTAATGGATTTTTGCGAATCAAGAAAATGGAAAATCTTCGGGAAATCGAGCGTAAGAATTAAATCCTCTACCTTCTATATAACAGTTTTTTTAAAGATTCAGTGATTGTTTCAATCTCTGAAGTTGATTTTGCTATAATTAATTGTTAAACGAGTTTTATTGTTCACCCTACAGCTCATTAATTAAATTTCAAATAGCAGGTTTAATGTCGATCAATTCCTTGATATTTAGTTATCAACATTTAATAGTCAAATGTTTTTTTATCGGGATATTAGCCAAAAAAAAAAGAAAATGGGGTTAAATTATACTTTCAAAAAATTGTTGATTTTGTTGGCGGGATTTTTTATGTCTTTCAATGCCAGTGCCCTTATTTCAGGATCTAAAACAATTCCTCTTGATTATCCATCAATAGCCGCATTCGTGGCGGATCTGAATTTACAAGGGGTTGGTCCCGGAGGTGTAACATTAACAGTGCCGGCAGGCTATACAGAAACTGCTCCGGCAGGAGGATATATTATTACAGCATCAGGAACAGTTTCAGATCAAATTGTGATTACAGGCGATGGAGCTTTACCGTTACCAATAATTACGGCGTCTCCGGCGTTGACCGCAGGTGCGCTAAATGATGCGATTTTTGTTCTTCACGGTGCGGATGTTGTTACGATTCAGGGTCTGCAATTACAGGAAAATCCGGCGAATACAATTACTGCCGCTGCAACCAACAATATGACGGAGTGGGGGATTGCACTGTTGTATATCACCACAACCAACGGTGCACAATTCAACAGTATTGTGAATAATACAATTAGTCTTGACCGTACTTACCAAAATACATTCGGTATTTATTCAAATTCAACTCATTCGTTAACGTCAGTAACAACTTCTGTAACAACAACAACTCTTGCGGGCAATAATGGTGGATTAAAAATTCACGGAAATTCAATTTCAGATGTCAATAATGGAATTGTTGTTGTCGGACCCACACTTGCAGCAAGTCATAACGATGTAATTGATATAGGGGGAACAATTCCGGCCGAAGGAAACACAATTACAGATTATGGAACAACAGGAACATTTAGCGCGTATGCTAATGTTTCCGGAACGGTTTACGGTATTCTTGTTAGAAATTCTACCAACTTTAATATTTCAAATAATTCCATTTCCAGTTCGGTTGGTGGAACAACTTCAGGAACATTACGGGGAATATTTGTACCAAGTTTTAGTAATGCTCCGATCGGAACTTTTGTTAATACTGTCAATGGAAACACTTTGAGCATAATTGGTGGAAGTGCAACCGGTGCAATTGATGGGATTGCAATCCAGGGAACGTCAGCAACGGCAACTTCCTCTTTAAGCGTTAATTCAAACATTTTTAATGCACTTGGCCACGCCGTACCTTCATCGGGAACAATCATTTTTATTTCGCAAATTTCACCGGCGCAAACAGTAAGCGTTTCAATGAATAGTTTTAATTCGTTAGGAACTAATACTTCAGGAAGTGTGACTTTTATCGGGGCAAATTATTCGATGCCCGCCAGCGGTAGTCAAACGTATTTAGACAATTTACTGATCGGAGGATTTTCAAAAACCAGCTCAGGAGGCACTGTTACTGTTTTTACAACAAATGGCTCGTCACCGGCGGGTTCTACGCATACTGCAACTGGAAATAATTTTTCAGGCATAACAGTTACAGGTGCAACTGTGTTAAACGGTTGGATGAATACTGATGGTGGCGCTCTTACAAAAAATATTTCTAATAATACTTTTTCAAACTGGACCGGTGGAACTTCAGCGGTTACTGTAATGTCTCAAAATTTTGGTGGAACCGGAACATCTGTCACCAATAATACTATTTTAAATATTACCGGTCAGGCAGCAGTAACAGGTATAACTTTTGGAGGAAGTAATTCAGGTATTCAAACTTGTTCGAACAATTCAATAACAGGACTTTCATCAACAGGCGGAGGTGGTAATGTAACCGGAATTAACAATAGCGCGAGTGCAGCTACATCAATTAGTTATAGCGGAAATACAATCATGAATTTATCAACGACTGCAGTGTCCGGAACATGCACAGGTATTACAAGCGCTACAACAAATACGGTAAATATTTTTGGAAATACAATTTCCGGATTATCTGCAAGCGGCACATCCCCCGTCATTTCAGGTATTATCACTACCGGAGCGCAAGGGACAACAAATGTTTTCAAGAATAAAATTTATAACCTGGATGCTTCGGGTGTTGTTACAAATACAGCGGTAAACGGAATTTTTCTACCGGGCGGTCTTAATGTAAATGTTTATAACAATCTGATTGCCGGATTGACCGCACCTAATGGTAATTCGGCAACGGCAATGACCGGAATTTCTGTGACTTCACCAGTCGCTTCTTCTACTTATAAAGTTTATTATAATTCCGTCTATTTAAATGCTTCGTCAACAGGAACAAATTTTGGAACTACCGGAATTTTTCATACGGCTAGCGGAACATCAACCACAGCATCTCTTGACTTTAGAAACAATATTATTATCAATGAATCTGTTGCGAACGGAACAGGTTTAACTGTTGCTTATCGCCGTTCAGGAGTTTTGTTTTCGAATTATAATTTGAACTCAAACAGAAACTTGTTTTATGCAGGCGTTCCTTCTGTGACAAATGTAATTTTTTCTGACGGAACAACTTCGCAGCAAACATTAGCAGACTTCCAAACATTGGTAGCTCCGCGAGAAATGAATTCAATTACCGGTGAGACTTTTACTTATAGTTTAGCTGGTTCATTCTTCATTAGTTTAACAGGATCGAGTTCTGATTTTTTAAGACCGGTTGCCGGAATTACTTCACAAGTTGAAAGTGGAGCTCAACAAATTACAGCGCCATTAATAACGGATGATTTTTCTGCTTTTGTCAGAGCCGGAAATATTGGATACACGGGCACAGGTACAAATCCGGATTTAGGCGCTTATGAGTTTGAAGGTATTTCTCCAGCGCCGGTAATTATGCTAAATTCAGTTACTCCCGGAACGACGACACAATGTTCTGCAACAGCCAGATTAGTTTCAGTAAATATTACGACTGCATCCGGTTCCATAATCGGAGCAACTTTATATTTCGCATTCAACGGAACACCGCAAACTCCGATTGTCATGGTTAATACTTCAGGTACGACATGGGAAGCAACATTGCCTGTTGCATCGCCGGCAAACGCAACAGTTACCTGGTCAGTAGTGGCCGATAATTCAGTTCCTTTATCTTCGAGCATAATAGGAACAGCCTATTATGACGAACCTTTATCTGGCATTACTGCAGCGGCGTCATCTTCAGTATCACCAATATGTCCGAATGATTTGACTTCCTTATCGGTGATTGTGCTTTCGAACACTGCGCCAATAGCAGCGCCTGCATATTCGGCACCTCCTGCAGTTACAAATCCAACTACCGATGAGGATTTGGGAAATGTTACAATTTCGCTAGGCGCATCAATTATTCTTAATAACACTTCTGCAATTAATTCATTAACCGGTTCAATTGGAATCGCGACAGGTACGGTTGGAAGTTATTCTGATTTCACAGCATTCGGTCCATTTGATTTGCAGATTGACCAAACGTATAATTTTTCTGTTAGTTCTCTTCAACAGGTTACACCATTTAATAATGCAATTGCGATCTACATTGATTACAATAAAAATGGAGTTTTTACTGATCCGGGCGAACAGGTGTATACTTCGTTAGCTTTGACATCAGGCGCTCATACTGAGACAGGATCTTTTATTGTGCCTTCTGCGGCTTCTCCGGGTTTAACAAGAATGCGTATTATCAATAATGAAACAACGTTAATTTCTTCTCCAACCCAAACAGTTGCTTATGGTGAGTATGAAGAATATATGATTAACCTTATTCCTGAAATTACAATCGTCACATGGTCAGATGGAGTTGGAACTGTAGGAACTACAAATCCGCTGGATGTTAATCCTTCGTCAACAACAACTTATACCGCAGACTTTACATTATTTGGTTGCATATTTTCACCTGCACCAACAACAACTGTCACAGTTAATTCAATACCAACAAGTCCTGCCGCTACTAACTCAGGGCAGTGTGCGGCTCAAATCCCGACAGCTTCTGTTGCGTCAACAACTGGTGCCGTGACTCCAACTTTTAACTGGTATGATGCTCCTGTTGCAGGTCTGCTTGTTCAGTCAGGCACATCAACAACGTATACTTCCATTGTTAGTTCAACAACTACTTTTTATGTAAGTGAGGTTGATGGAGTAACCGGATGCGAATCATTGTTAACGCCCGTTACTGTTACAATTGGACCTGCTGATGGTATATCAGCGACTGCAGCATTTTCAACTATTTGTATAGGAAGTACAGCAGATCTGACAGCGTCAAATACAAATCCTGTTCCTGTTCAAAATTACACTTACACATGGTCTGGTGTTGCAGGTAGCGGTGCTGATGTTCCGGTTATGGGAACTACAGTAAGTGTTTTACCAACTGTTCCGGGAACTTATACTTACGATTTATCTGCAGCTGATGGTACATGTAATGCAACGGCACAAGTCACAGTTACAGTAGATCCTTTTGATGCAACAATAACTGCAATTGACATTACATGTATGGGATTAACTGATGGTACATTTGCATTAGCAACATCGTCTTGCGGAACAATACCTTATACTTATTCTGTTGATGCTTCTCCATTTGGTGCTATTCCTACAAATCTTTCCGCCGGTACGTACAACGTAATAATCCAGGATGACAATGGATACACAACTGCCGGTCAAATGATCACTATTGTTGAACCTACAATTGTAATCAGCGATCCGGTTGCTACTGATATTATTATTTGCCAGGATGATCTGAGTGCAATGGTTAGTGCAACTGCAACTACTAATATTCCTTCTCCTGCAACAATTTCATGGTGGGATAACTCAACAGCTGGAACCCAATTGGGAACAGGATCTCCTTTTGAAGTAGTAGGTACGTCTGTTTTACCAAGTACATCAGCACCCGGAATGTACACTGTATATGCACAAGGACAAGATGGCGTTTGTTCAAGCGCAAACAGAACGGCTGTTAATATTAACATTCTGCCAAGTTCATTCAATTTGATTGTGGCTGCTCAATGTGATCCTTATACTTTGAACTCAACAACCTATTCAACAACCGGAATTTATTCTCAAACTTTGGTTAACATGATTGGCTGTGATTCAATTATAACGCTTGATCTGACAATTTACGATCCTTCTTCATCTTTAACAATTTATACGGCATGTGATTCGTATACCTGGACAGATGGAAATACTTATTTGATTGGCGGAACTTATACACAAACTTTAGTCAACTCTCTAGGCTGTGATTCAATAGCAACGTTAGATTTGACAATGGTAACATCTCCAATTGCAACAGCAAGTGATAACGGCGACGGAACAATTACTGCATCAACAGGAACAAGTTACGAATGGATTGATTGTTTAACGGGTCTCGCAATTCCCGGAGAAACAAATCAAACTTTAATTTTAACTGCGAACGGAAGTTATGCTGCGGTTGTAATAAGCGGTGGTATTTGCGATGATACATCTGATTGTGTCGTGATTAATTATATGGGAATTGATGAGGTAACAAATTCTGTTATTAACCTTTATCCAAATCCAACACATGATCAGGTTACAATCACAATGAACGCTCCTGTAGCAATGGTTGAGGTATTTGATGCACAAGGAAAATTATTGAATGTTCTTACCGTTGAAAATAATGGACAGGTTGATCTTTCAAATTATGAAAGGGGTGTTTATTATTTGAGAATTAAAACGGAAAATGATTCGTCACTTCACCGGGTGGTAAAACAATAATGTTGAATTTAATTTCTAAAAGAGAAAAGGCCGAAAATTTTTTCGGCCTTTTTTTATGATCTTGATTTTTGTTATCCCGTTAAAGAGTTCTAAGAAAAGCAACAAGATCTTTCTTTTCTTTTTCTGTGAGTTTTAGCTCCAGAACAAGATTGAAAAATTCAACTGTATCTTCCAAAGTCAATAATCGTCCGTCATGCAGGTAAGGCGGAGAATCTTTAATTCCACGCAACGGAAATGTTTTAATAGGGCCGTCCGATGCTGCCATGCGTCCATTAATCATTGTCGGATTATAAAATCGTTCTACCTTCAGATTATGCATTAGGTTATCAGTAAAATAAGGTGCAGTATGACAAACAACACACTTGCCTTTACCATTAAAAATTTGCTGACCTCTGAGTTCTGACTCTGTTGCTTTTGACGGAATCAAAGCACCAAAAACGTCAAGTTTAGGAGCCGGCGGAAAATCTAAAATGGACTGAAACTCGCCCATAAAATGTACCTGGGAACCTCTTTCAAGCGGATTAACTCCTTTTTTTGCAGCCATAACATGATCACCATCAAAATAAGCTGCGCGCTGCTCAAATTCTGTAAAATCTTCAATTGATTTTAGTGCTCTCTGAGATCCGAATAATCGTTGAATATTTAATCCGCGCAGTGTCGGTACATCCAACCGATGCCTGAATTCCTGCGGACGAATATCACCGGTAAGGTGAGTAGATGCATTGGTGTGACCGTTTGCATGGCAATCAAAGCATGTTACGCCGCGACTGGCAAGAGCAGATCTTCTGTCGTTTGTTTGATTGAATTGTTGCTGCGGGAATGGAGTAACCAGCAAACGAAGACCTTCAAGTTGTTTTGGATTAAGTATTCCGTTAAAAAGTTCAAAATAATTCATGATCGTTACCAGCTGACCTTGAGAAACGTCTCCAAGATCAGGTCGTGTGGTTAAAAAAATAGGAGCAGGGAATTCCGGCAATAAGTGTTCGGGCAAATCTAATTCAAGATCAAAACGGTTTAAGTCGCGGCTTTCTTGTTTAATGATTTCATCGATTTGTGATTTTGGAAACAGCATTCCGCCTTCAGGATGATTTGGATGTGGAAGCGGATAAAAACCCATTGGCCACAAATTTTTTGTGCGTATTTCATCAGGTGTCATTTCGGCAAGCGTTACCCAGGTGACATTTGCAGGGAGTTTTACCCTGATACCTTCCTGGATATATTTCCGGCCGCCGGACATTTTAATTTCAGCAGATGGTTTGTTTGCCAGATCATACCGCTGATTTAGCAGATCCATCTGGCGTTTCATGATCTCCGGTTTTTCCGCAGTCATTTTTTGTATGACACTTTGAATGTCCTCATTTCCGTCAACCGGACCATAACTGCCTTTATTAACCATCAGCGTCTGCGAAAAAGTGATCAGCACTACCAATAGCCCTGTAACAGTGAAAATAAGTAACAGACTTTTGTTTTTTTTGATTTTATTTTTCATAATCCGGATTAAAGATGTTTGTTTTTTGCGTCAAATTATTCGGACAAATCTAGACGGGGGTGATTTGATTTTTATTAATTTTTGTTAGCGGAAATATTGATATTTATCAAGTATTTAAGTAGTCCTGGAAATGATATCATGATGGGATTACTGCGAGATTTTCATTGGAGTATGATTATAAAATCTGACGTAGCGTTTTCTGTTTTTTTTTTCAGATGTCCGGAGTGGGAGTGGTTTGCGCGCACGATACGTTGGCGCTAATCGAGTGGCAGCTTCAAGTTAGATTACATTAAATACGAGACCAGTAGTTTTTGTAATCCCACGATGATCAATATACCTGATTATAAATGTGACTTGTTTTCCGCTTGAATTTTTCAAAATTTCAATAGCGTTTTGATCAAGAATTCCATCTTTTAAAATTAAACCTTTTTCAGCAATTCCTTCAATCGTAAGTGAACCACCGGTGATAGAAAAAAAATAATCAAGATCAGGACGCAAGAAAAATCCGATTTTAATTGTTGTTAAATTCTGAATTGATTCCAATGTAATATTAGTATCACCATTTTCTATTTCTCCAAACATTAAATTAGGAACAAGACCCATAATAAATACCATACTTGCCTCCTGAATAATTTCAGAATTTATTTTTTTGAATTTTACTTTAATAGTAATTACGTTTGCTTTAGCCGAGATTAAAAGTTGATGTGCATCCTGGCTTAATTCTCCGCCTGATAAAATATGTCCTACCGCGTCAACCCCTTCTGCCAATATTATCCCGCTGATTATTTCATGATTTTCAAGAGGATGATCAAACTTATTTACGAGCTGAACACTGTCCGGTATGTCTTTAAGGAAAGTCGTTGGAACTGTGATACCATTTTTTGCATCGCCAAATTTTAAAATCGGTGTATTGTCAGAATCAGGTTGTGAATTACAGTGAGTGCTAATAAGGAACAAGGAGTAAACCAAAGAAATCTTTGAGAGATTAGAAAACGAAAAAATTATTTTTAGAGATTTCATTTATTTGTTTTGGATATGGGTAAGGTACGGAAATCCTATTGACTCAGAAATTAAATACTCAGTTCATTTTACGAACTCGTCAAATTGGTCGGAGCAAAGCTCCTGTTGATTTTGCATTGGCGCAGGATTGAAAAAATCCAGCGCAGCTGGGGTTAATCCTATTCAGCCTAACCAATTACCCATTTTTATTGGAGCAAAGCGCTGTAAGACGTATCGAAGCCTCAATACTTTGCGGTGGCGCAGGATAAAAAAAATCTAGGGTGACGTACTGTTTTTTTTCAAATGTAGCAGACTGAGAGTGGTGTGCGCACACGATACGCTGGCGCTAATCGTGCGACAGTTTTGGGTTTTCCGCTTTTTTCAAATGTCTGGAGCGGGAAATTATGAAAGGTAATTTGCAAGAATTAATAGAACATAAACCATGCTTCAGCCCATTGGCTATTATTTTTAAACTTTGTCAACGATTTTTAACAACTCGTGAGGTAGAAATTCTTCGGAACACGTGTCACCTAATCCGTCTAACCATTCGCAGCATATTTCCTCTCGATTTAACATCATTCCTACTATAATCATTGATAAATTTGGATTTTTTTCAGAATAAACTTTTTCGCCTATTTCGAAATCGGTAATCTTATAAGAACTCATTTAAAATAATTAACTTTTAATCTTTGGTATCCCTCAAGTCTGCAAAGCCCCAACATTATACCTCTTCTCAGCCTTACAATGATTAGCCGCTTCAATTCCCATTGAAATTACTTTGCGCGTATCTAACGGATCAATAATCGCATCAACCCAAATTCTTGCGGCAGAATAGTAAGGAGAAATTTGTTTGTCGTAGCGTGATTTTATTTTATCGAAAAGTTCTTTTTGTTTTGCTTCGTCAACAACTTCGCCTTTTGATTTCATGGAGGCGACTTCAATTTGCAATAATGTTTTTGCTGCTGCGGCTCCACTCATTACTGCAAGTTCGGCAGTTGGCCACGAGACGATTAATCTTGGGTCGTAGGCTTTTCCGCACATCGCATAATTTCCTGCGCCGTAAGAATTTCCTAAAATAATTGTGAATTTTGGAACAACAGAATTTGACATTGCGCTAACTAATTTTGCTCCGTCTTTTATAATTCCTGCATGTTCTGATTTTGAGCCAACCATAAATCCACTAACGTCTTGCAAGAAAACTAACGGAATATTTTTCTGGTTACACACCATAATAAATCGCGCTGCTTTATCGGCAGAATCATTGTATATAACACCACCAAATTGCATTTCGCCTTTTGCATTTTTTACAACCTCGCGTTGATTGGCAATGATACCAACACTCCAACCATCAACTCGCGCTGATCCGCAGATAATAGTTTTACCATAGTCTGCTTTGTATTCTGTGAATTCAGAATTATCAACGAGCCTGCTGATGATATCGTGCATGTTATAAGGCTTCGTTCTTTCACGCGGAAAAATTCCGTAAATTTCTTTTTCGTTGAGTTTTGGTTTTGCAGGTTCAACTCTGTCAAATCCGGCTGTATCTTTTGCTCCTAATTTATCCATTAACGTGCGAATGGTCTTCAAACATTCTTCGTCATTCTCACATTTATAATCACAAATTCCACTAACTGAAGTTGATGATGTTGCGCCACCTAATGCTTCGTTGTCAATCGTTTCGCCAATTGCAGCTTTTACTAAATAAGATCCTGCAAGGAAAATTGTTCCGGTTCCGTTTACAATTAGTGATTCGTCAGACATGATTGGCAGATAAGCACCACCTGCAACACACGATCCCATTACTGCTGCAATCTGCGTAATTCCTAGCGAAGACATTACAGCATTGTTTCTAAAAATTCTACCGAAGTGTTCTTTGTCCGGAAAAATTTCATCTTGCATCGGAAGAAAAACACCTGCGCTATCCACTAAATATATAATGGGTAAATGATTTTCCATCGCAATTTCCTGCGCACGTAAATTCTTTTTTCCGGTAATCGGGAACCAGGCCCCGGCTTTTACTGTTGCATCATTTGCGACAATAATACATTGTCTTTTGCTCACGTATCCTATCACAACAACAACGCCACCTGCAGGGCAACCGCCATGTTCGGCATACATTTCATCACCTGCAAATGCAGCAATTTCCAGTGTTTGCGTTTCCGGATCAATTAATTTTTGAATTCGCTCACGGGCTGTTAATTTACCCTGTTCGTGTTGTTTATCGATTCGTGCTTTTCCACCTCCTAAATAAATCTTCGCCAGTTTTTGTTCCATATCGGAAACAAGCATTTTGATTGAATCTTCGTTTTTGTTGAGTTCTAATTCTTTGTTAGAAATGGTCATTGTAGTTTGTCTTAATTGGACGTAAATATACAATTTGGTGAGTGATTTTTAGAAAATTGTTTTGGAATTGTTGCGGTATGATAGAACGCGGATGACGCGGATTGCTTATGATTAAATATGATTTGATTTGCCCGAGATAAAAATTCTCAACATCAACTTTCAACTCTCAACATCTATTTCACATCAATCAATTTATGCAACGGCACTCCAAGGGCTTTAGCAATTTTGCGCAACATGAGAACTGTGCTCACAACGGCACCGTTTTCTATTTTATGTAAAGTACCCTGGTGACCTTTTAATTTTTTTGAAAATTGAGCCTGGCTTAAATTCTTTTTTTCGCGAAGTTCAATAATCCTTTTTCCTAATTTTTTGACAAATTGTTTATTAGTCATTCGTTTAATTTTTAAAAAATTTCTTTCGGGTTTTCAACTTTTCCGCCACGTTGACTTCGACACGCTATCGCTGCTCAGTCACCGTTTGAACCTTCAACTCTTCAACTCTCAACATTTAATAATTTACTAAGTGGAATATTTAGTGCTTCCGATGCTCTCCTAAGAACGGCAATGGTACTATTCACTTTAGCACTTTCAATTCGCGCAACTGTATTACGGGTTGATCGCATTTTTTTGCCCAATTGAGTTTTATCTAAATGTTTTTTTTCGCGCTCCTCGGTAAGTTTATTTCCGAGCTTTTTAAGAAATTGTTTTTCTGTCATACAAGGCTTTTACGATGTATTGGTTTTTTTTGTTGCTTACGAGTTTGAATTTTTTTTGTTAGGAATTGAAATCCCGCTTAAGTATTTTTTTGCCACTAAGACACTAAGTCTCTAAGAAACACAAAGAATAGCTTAGTGCAACTTTGTGCCTTTGTGTCTTTGTGGCAAGATTTTTTCATGATAATTGACTTCATGTTGAGTTATATTAAATCAATCGGATACTTTTATTCCCTATCATGTATCTTTGAAGTATTCATTAAAGACTAATGGCAGTAAAAAATTTTAATCTTCGCGTGTACGGCTTGCTGATTCATGATAACAGCGTTTTAATAACTCACGAGCATCGTGCAGGAATTGTAATGACCAAATTTCCGGGAGGAGGATTAGAAAAAGGCGAAGGAATTTTAGAAGCGCTAAAACGAGAATTTATTGAAGAAATGAATCTTGAAATTGAAGTCGGTGAAATTTTTTACGTCAATGATTTTTTGCAGATATCTGCTTTTAATTCGGATGATCAATTAATAAGTTTTTATTATAAAATTCAAACAGCAAACCCTCAAACGATAAGTATAGAAGGCGACAGGACAATACTTGAAAAAGGCCAACAAATATTTGAATGGGTGAAATTTGAGGAATTATGCAATTATGAATTTACATTTCCGATTGATAGGGTTGTTGTTGAACTCTTAAAATCTTTCAAAGGTTAATTGAAAGAATTACCCCAACCTCTTACCCACATAATTGCTAATAGCAGAATAAAATTGTCTTGGATTCATAGTGCGCCATTCCATATCTTCGAGCTCGCCACCCTGGATAAAATATTGGTCCAGGTCTTCAGTTTGCATTTCTTCTAAAACGTGTTTGCGAAGATTTAATAATGCAATCCAGCCGTTGTTGTCTTCAACTTCCTCAAACCATTCTTCATAATAACAATCATCAGATGCGTGGAAATTGAGAACGTTTTCGGCAACAAGAATAAATTTGTAGATTCCGTTAAGCATTAAATGCTCAACAATTTCACGCTTAAAAGTCATGATATCGTTTTCAACCGCATCGTTCCATTCACCAAAGAGTTCAATGATTGCAAATCCTTCATCGTAATCGGCAAAAAGAATTTTAATGAATAAAGTGGGAGAGCCGATATTATCCCATTGCGGATGAATGAGGTAATTGTAAATTGAATCGGTAAACTCAAATTCACTATACTCCCGCTCATAGAAAGGCGACTGAATATCTTCAGATGCGATGTAAAGTCCCCGCCAGTTATAATATGGTTCAATTGTATGCACTAATACAAAGATAATTGACAGAATGGAAGTGCCAAAGAAGTTTTCATTAACTTTGCGGTCTAAAAATTAGTATCTGATAAAAAAATGAAAAAGACAATTAAATTACTCATCGTTAGTGTATTGAGTTTGTATGTTATGGCCGGATGTAAGGCCGACAGGACTCGTGAAGAGAAAGCATCTGCAATAATCGGGAAAATTGATTCTCCCTTTTTGGTTGTTTCAATGACTCCACAAAATCTGATGGACAAATCAGGAATCCTTGATGGTGTGTTGCCATTTACTTATGAATTAGTACTTGGGTTTTTTATTGACGAAGAGGTAAGCGGAGTTGATTATTCGGTAAAAACTCAAATCGTAATTGGTAAAGGAGAATCTTTTCAGCCAAATTTTTACGGAATCTTTAAAGTAAAAGATGAGAAAAAGTTTAGTGACATGATTGAAAAAGAAGCAAACGCTGATATCATTGAGAAAGATGGTTTTAAAACGGCATTAAAAGAAAGTGACGGCTACGCTGTTGTGTGGAATGAAGAATTTGCCATTATCACCAATATTCCAATGGATTTTGCATCAATGATGAGTGGCGGTAAATCAGGCGGCGAAGGTGACAAAACCATTACTAAATTAATTGAATTGATCAAAGCAGGGGATGATGCAGAAGTTAATACGACTTATGCTGATTTTCTAAAAACGGAAGCTGACCTTTCTATGTATTATGACGGTAAAGGTTTTTATGGTTATATGGAAGGTATGATGATGGGAGAGACTGAAGACATTGAAAAAATGAAGGATACTTATGAAGGTGTAAGTTCTGAAATTTATTTCAATTTCAATAACGGATCTATTGACATCGAATTTGAAAATACGCTCACGGATGTATTGAAAGAAAAATTAAGTTTCATTGGTAAAAAAGGAATTGATAAAAATTTATTGAGTTATTCTTATTCCGCAAATCCAATTTTGGCCGGTGGTTATAACATTGACCCTACTAAGTTTTTTGAATATCTGAAAAATACGCTTGATGAAGATGGTTATAGAGCAATGGAAGAGGATGTCAATGAAATGGGCATGACCGTTGAAGATATTAAATCTGCGCTGAACGGTGAAATTGTATACATGATTGATCGTATTGTTGAAGTTGAACAGACAATTGATTACGGATATGGTGAGCCTTATATATATAAATCACAAACGCCAATGTTTGCAATGATTGTAGGCGTTTCAAATGCTTCAGTTGTAGAAAAAGTTTTGGCCGATAGTCTTAAATTACCAAACGGATCTTATAAAATGGGTGATGCTTATTTGGTGTCAGATGGTAAAGTATTATTCCTTACAAACGATAGCACATGGTCAAACAAAGTAATTGCTAAAACAACAACAACCGCCTCAAAAGGTGCAGATATTTTAGCTAAGGATCCATTCACGTTTTTCGTTGATTTTACAAGCCTGGCAACAATGGATGGCCTGAAAGATATGGAAGCTTATGTAAACCTGTTCACAGAATTTTCAGGTGGTGCTAATTTAGAAGGTGGAAAATTTTCGTTTAAAATGAAAGACGCTTCTAAAAATTCTCTTCGTTTAATTACTGAGGCAATTTCAAGCGAGGTTACAAGACTTGAAGTTGAAAGTAATGAGGGAATGGAAGCTGAGCTGGAAGAGGCCGTGCTTGAAGGTCTTGATTCGTTAGAAATGGACATGGAAGAACAACTTCCTTAAGAATAAAGTTTTCTGAAATTTATAAAAACCGATTCGTTTTACGAGTCGGTTTTTTTTTGATATCGGCCTAAATTAATAGTATAATATTATTTTTTGTTTTCCGTCGTGCCTTTGCTCCTCCGTTATAGCTTCAGGGCGCGGAGTGGAAAAAAAAAGAACTTAAGTAAATTCAAATCGCGAAGTAGCGGGGCTTCGCTACGCGTTCAAATTCAAAACTCAAAAATTCAAATATTCTAATCGACAAATGGTCTTTATCAAATTTGATTTTAATTGTAATTGAAAAAATATGATGTGAGACTGTAAAAAATGCATTAATTAGTAATTAACACAAAAAAATAGGGGGGCTGTTGATAAAAAAGTAATTTTATGATCAGTTTGACATTAAAAAACGGATACCTTTGTCAAAAAATAGAAAATAATTCTAAAAAAGATAAAAAAATGGGAAATTTGAGAAGCAATGCATTAAATGAGGTATTACATCGGGAAGCAAAGCACATGCCTGAGTTAACACGCAGAGTTTCGGAATTTTTTGGAGAAAATACTTTCCATATTGATAAAATGAGAGAATGTCTGACAGACTCTGCTTATAAGATTGTAAAATCAGCCATTCAATTCGGAACACCGGTTGATCGTTCGGTTGCAGATCATATTGCAACTGCAATGAAAGATTGGGCAATTTCAAAAGGCGCCACTCATTATACACATTGGTTTCAGCCATTGACCGGATCTACCGCTGAAAAACATGATGGATTTTTTAAACCTATCGGACCGGGAAAAGCAATAGAAAGATTTGAAGGAGATTTATTGGTTCAGCAAGAACCTGATGCATCTTCTTTTCCAAATGGCGGAATCCGAAATACATTTGAAGCAAGAGGTTACACAGCTTGGGATCCTTCATCGCCGGCTTTTGTTATTGGAAAAACACTTTGTATTCCTACTGTATTTATTGCGTACACCGGCGAAGCCTTAGATTATAAAATGCCCCTGCTAAAAGCGCTACAGGTTGTTGAAACTGCTGCGAAAGATATTTGCGAGTATTTTGATAAAGACGTCACCAACGTAAAAGCAACACTTGGCTGGGAACAAGAATATTTTTTAGTAGACATTGCTCTTTATAATGCACGGCCCGATCTTTCAATGACAGGACGCGCGTTGTTTGGACATTCTCCGGCAAAGGGCCAGCAACTGGATGACCACTATTTTGGTTCTATTCCGGAAAGAGCAACTGCTTTTATGCGTGAGTTTGAATACGAATCTCACTTGCTTGGAATTCCTGTTACTACAAGACACAATGAAGTTGCACCTAATCAATTTGAGTGTGCACCAATGTTCGAAGAAGTCAACCTGGCAAATGATCACAATTTGTTGTTGATGGACGTCATGGAAAAAATTGCTCGCAAACATCACCTTAAAGTTTTGCTGCATGAAAAACCATTTGCCGGTGTTAATGGTTCAGGGAAACATAACAACTGGTCGCTTGGAACAAATACAGGGGTGAATCTTTTACAACCGGGAAAAAATCCGAAATCTAATCTCCAGTTTTTAACTTTTTTCGTAAATACAATAAAAGCAATTCATGATAATGCAGATTTGCTTCGTGCTTCAATTGCAACAGCAGGTAACGACCACAGGCTAGGTGCCAATGAAGCACCTCCGGCAATTATTTCTGTTTTTATCGGTACACAATTATCAAAAATGTTAGATGATTTGGAAGAAAGTATCCAGGCCGGAAAAATGACTCCGGAAGCAAAAACTGAATTGAAATTAAACATTGGAAAAATTCCACAGATTTTATTAGATAATACAGATCGAAACAGAACATCACCATTCGCTTTTACGGGAAATAAATTTGAATTCAGAGCCGTTGGATCTTCAGCAAATTGTGCGCATGCAATGATTGTTCTGAATACAATAGTTGCCAATCAATTACTTGAATTCAAGAAAAAAGTTGATGCAAGAATTGATAAAGGAGATAAAAAAGATGAAGCAATTCTAAAAGAGCTCCAGGGACAAATTAAGGCGTCTAAAAAAATTCGTTTTGAAGGAAATGGTTACGGAGATGAATGGGTAAAAGAAGCGGAAAAAAGAGGTTTGTCAAATATGAAGGATACACCACGCGCACTTGATGTTTGGGAAAAAAAGGAATCAAAAGAAATTTTCACAAGACTTGGAATTTTAACTTCTGTTGAAATTGAAGCAAGACATGAAATTGAATTAGAGAATTATATTCTTAAGGTACAAATTGAATCGCGTGTAATGGGAGATTTAGCTAAAAATCACATCATGCCATCTGCACTTGAATACCAAAATGTGCTGATAAAAAATGTAGAAGGTTTAATCAATATTCTCGGCGCTGAAGAAGGAAAAATGGCCGCAAGAACACAAATTAATTTTATCAAATCAATTTCCAAACATGTGAATGCAATGAATGATAAGGTCAATCTCATGATCGAAGAAAGGAAAAAAGCAAATGCAATTACAGACGTTAAGAAGCGCGCTTTTGCTTATTGTGATAATATTAAATCAATGTTCGAAGAGATAAGATATCATGCTGACAAATTGGAAATAATGGTCGAAGACAGTTTATGGCCGTTACCAAAATTGAGAGAGTTATTATTTACGAAATAAGCTGATCTCTTTATTTTAAAGGAGCCGGGTAATTCCGGCTCTTTTTTTTTAGAAAAATTTTAACTTGACAAAAAATGTCTATATTTGTTGTCAATAAAGTTCAAAGATGAAAAATTTCGCTATTTTTCTTAAGCAGGCAAGGCTTGATAAGAAACTCAAATTAACAGATATTTCCGGTTCAACCGGTATTGACATTGCATTGCTTAGTAAAATAGAAAATGGAAATCGATATGCTACTAAAAAGCAGGTTCATCAGTTTATTGAAATACTAAAACTCAATGAGGCAAATGCAATTTCTGTTTGGCTCGGTGACAAAATAATGTATGAGTTACGCGATGAAGATTATGCCCTTGAGGCCTTACTTCTCGCAGAAGATCACGTCAAATACGAACGGTTAAATAATGGTCCGGTTGTTCCGGATAAAGCGCTAAAATTATTACTAGAGCAAGCCGATAAGTTAAAAAAGAAATGGTCAAAAAGAAAACCACTCGATGGTATACAACTTCATAAAATGAAAGAGTATTTTAATCTTAATTATACTTATGAAAGTAATAAAATAGAGGGTAATACGCTTACACTAAAAGAAACTTTTTTAGTTGTCAATGAAGGCTTAACAGTTGGCGGAAAATCCATGAATGAGCATTTAGAGGCAATTAATCATGCAGATGCCATTGAGTTTATTGCTGCGGTTGCAAATAACCAGGAGGCTTTTACTGAAAGAGTCCTCAAAGAAATTCATTACTTAATTTTAAAGGGTATTGATAAATCAAATGCAGGCATTTATAGAAAGGTTCCGGTATATATCAGCGGTAGTTCACACATTCCGCCTCAGCCATTTATTGTTGCCAAAAAGATGGAAGAAATATTTGAGTTCTATTTATTGAATAAAAATAAAATGCATCCAATCCTTCTGGCAGCTTCAATGCATGAAAAAATTGTATCGGTCCATCCGTTCATCGATGGTAATGGCCGTACCTGCAGGTTAATTATGAATTTGATACTCCTGGCAAATGGCTTCACCGTTGCTATTTTAAAAGGGGATAACAAATCACGCGTGGTTTATTATTCTGCTCTTGAACAAGTTCAAAGTAAAAATAACGCTGATGATTTTTTTAAATTAGTTGCGCAAACGTGCATTGATTCCTTAAAAGAGCATATCAAATTGGCGGGATAATTTCCTGCCAATTTGTATTTCTCAAAAATAAATTTGGAAATTCAGTTTATTCATGCGTACATTTGCAACGTCGATTACAATTCTTGTAAAAATTGTTTTTGATTTATAAAGAAGGGGTGAGAGAACAGGCTCAGTGATCCTCTGGCAACCCGAGAGAAAGTCTTGCAAGGTGCCAATTCCTGCTCCCACATGGTGGTGAGACATATAAATAAATTGCAAAATGAAGACAAATTCAAAAGACCAAAAAGTCACTTTTAATTCTCAGAACAGAGTAATTTTCATCAATTGTTGTTGCTGTTGATTCATTGCTGATCAAAAAAAGCGTTACATTTTGCTGTCCTGTTTTCCAGGCAACCAATCGAAAAATTTAAAAGTGAATAAAGAATTTAAATTCAATCAATCTTTTCAGATAGAATCAGGTCGTGAACTTGAATCGCTGACTATTGCCTATTCTGATTATAATGAAACGAACGCTCAAAAAGTAATTTGGGTTTGTCATGCGCTTTCAGGAAATTCTGAAGTAATGGAGTGGTGGTCCGGACTTTTCGGAGAAGGGAAAATGTTCGATCCATCTGAATATCGGATTATCTGTGCCAACGTCATCGGCTCATGCTATGGTTCATCAAGTCCCAAAGATTTTGAAAGGCCGGTTGATTTTCCAATTCTTACAATTAAAGATATTGTTAAGGCGCACGCTTTGCTTGCCGATGAATTAGGACTGGAAAAAATTGATGTTTTAATCGGTGCATCTTTAGGTGGTCAGCAAGCGCTTGAATGGTCAATTTTACAACCCAATAGATTTGACAAATTAATTCTTATTGCAACGAATGCTTTTCATTCGCCGTATGCACGCGCATTTAATGAAGTCCAGCGTTTAGCGCTACAAGCTGATTCGACCTATGGTCAAAAAGGCGGAGGGTATTCCGGTCTGAAAGCAGCGCGGGCAATTGCGATGTTATCATACCGGTCATATGAGGATTTTAGTTTAAAACAAAGTGAATCTGAAAACAGATCTGACGATTTCAAAGCCGCATCTTATGTGCGTTATCAAGGTGAAAAATTTGTTAGTCGATTTGATCCGCATTCTTATTTTATCCTGACAAAAGCAATGGATAGCCATGATATTTTAAGAAACAGAAATGGAAATTATGATGAAGTTTTGAAAACAATTTCCGCAACAACTTTAGTGATCGGAATTGACTCTGATTTTCTTTTTCCTTTATCAGAACAGCGACTTTTAGCAGATTCGATTCCTAAGGCAACACTTGGTATTATTGAATCTCCTTTCGGTCATGATTCTTTTCTTATTGATTATGAAAAATTAGATAAGTTAATTTCTGATTTTTTGAAAAGGGACGCCGAACTATTAAATCAGCATAATAATTTAAATACAAATTATAAAATTGAGCAACAAAAATGAAAAAGAAATTAAACATTGGATTATTTGGATTTGGATGTGTGGGAGGCGGATTATATGAAGTTCTCAATCAATCGCAATTACTTGATGCAACCATTTTGAAAATTGTTGTGAAGAACAAAAATAAAAAACGATCCTTGCCGCCTGAGAATTTCAGTTTTGACAAAAATGATATTTTAAATAATCCGGAAATTAACCTGGTTGTTGAGTTAATCGATGATGCCGACGCGGCATACGAAATTGTGACAACAGCAATCAGAAGTGGTAAGCACGTAGTTTCTGCAAATAAAAAAATGATCGCCTTTCATTTAGAAGAATTGATTAATCTTAAAAATGAATACAAGGTATCATTTCTATATGAAGCATCTGTGTGCGGAAGTATTCCGGTAATCAGAAACCTGGAAGAATATTATAACAATGATACGCTGAGATCTGTTCACGGAATTTGTAACGGTACCACGAATTATATTCTGACACGACTTGATAAAGAAGGAAAAAGTTTTGAAGAAATTCTGACAGACGCTCAACAACTTGGATTTGCAGAATCTGATCCGACACTTGATATAGATGGATTTGACAGTAAATTTAAATTGCAGATTTTAATTGCTCATGCTTTTGGATTGATCACTTTGCCGAATGATATTTTGAACATTGGTATTCGAAATATTAAAGAACAGGATATTCGTTTTGCAAAAGAGAAGGGATATAAAATCAAATTAATTTCTGCGGCTGAGAAAATCGGGCAAGACGTAATTGGCTATGTTGTTCCGCAATTCATAAAAGAAGATAGTTTTGCGTACGATGTTAATTATGAATTTAACGCCGTGACAATTGAAGCGTTATTCTCTGACCGGCAGGTATTCAAAGGAAAAGGAGCAGGAAGTTTTCCAACAGCAAGCGCTGTTCTTTCAGATATTTCAGCATTACAATTTGATTATGGATATGAATATCGAAAACTTCAAAGCACCCAATTGAAATATGAGAAACAATTTTACGTTCGGATCTTTGTATCATCTTCAAATCCTGAAAAATTAGGACTAATAAAATTTGAAGAAGTAGATTTAGCATATCAGTCAAAAGATTATGCATATAGAGTAGGAACAATTAAATTTAGTCAGTTGTCGCATGAACTGTACAGAAATAATCCTGAACTTTTTATTGCATTCTTTACAGATCCCGGCCTTAATTTTCTAAATGAGGACGATGCTTTAAAAACAAAAGTGATTCTGGAAGAAAACGAAACAATTAAGTCATTATGAAAAAAATAATTGATCAAATTTTATTTGAATCCTGGCCCTGGTATATTGGTGGGCCGCTTATTGGTTTGTTAGCAATTGCGTTACTTATTTTTGAAAGAAAAACCCTCGGAGTCTCAATAAGCTTTGAACAGATCTGGGCACTGATAAATTCATCGAAAGAAACATTTAAAGAACTTTATGAAAAGTCGTGGCAAATTTGGTTTGTTATCGGAATTATTTTTGGGGGCCTTTTAATTCATCTTGGTGGAGCCGAAACTGAATTTATCGCAATTGCAGATACGACAAAAGCAACGTTAACTAATTTGGGAATATCGGATTTCTCAGGATATGTTCCAATTGAACTTTTTAATTTTGATTTTCCACAAATCCTTATTCTTTTGTTAGGTGGTTTATTGATTGGTTTTGGATCACGCTTTGCCGGTGGTTGCACTGCTGGCCATTCTATTATGGGAGTCGCACAACTTGCCCCTGCGTCGATTATTGCAACGATTGGATTTTTTATTGGCGGTCTTATTTCAACCCATTTTATACTTCCTTCACTTCTTGCATTATGAAAAATATACGATTCATTATTTATGGAATTATTTTCGCAATTATTCTAATCAAAGTGGAAGCGATTTCATGGTTTAGAATTCAGGAGATGTTTTATTTCCAATCCTTTCACATGTATGGTGTTTTACTTTCGGCAATTGGTGTCACAATGATTGGTATTCAGTTAATAAAATTCAGAAATAAAAATTTGCCGGAGGAGAAAAAAATTCCAATAGTAAAAAAGGAATTCCGTTGGAAAGCTAATTTAATAGGCGGAATTATTTTTGGACTTGGATGGGCCATTGCAGGTGCATGTCCCGGACCAATTTACGCATTGCTCGGATTAGCTATCTTTCCTGCAGTTGCAATTTTGATAGGAGCATTGATTGGAACATCTTTATATTTAAAGTTGAAAAATAAATTGCCGTGACCAAAATGAAAAGAGAAACTAAATTAGTCAGAACACAACTTGAGCGATCAAAATTTCAGGAGCATGCATCGCCTTTGTATTTTACCTCGAGTTATATTTTTAAAGATTCTGACCAGATGGCCGCGCTCTTTAATGACGAAGAGGAAGGATATATTTACAGCCGTTATTCAAATCCGAATGTTGATGAGTTTGTGCAAAAAATGGCCGACCTTGAAGGTTCTGAAACAGGCTGGGCTACTGCAACAGGCATGGCCGCAATCTTTACAACATTTGCGGCTTTATTAAAACAAGGAGATCACATTTTATCATCACGATCTGTGTTTGGTTCAACGCATCGTTTGTTCACGGAAATTTTTCCTAAGTGGGGAATTGAAACTACTTATGTTCCGTTTGATAATATTTCTGTTTGGGAAAAAGCAATTACAAAAAACACAAAAATACTTTATCTCGAAACGCCGACAAATCCCGGATTAGATATAATCGACTTAAAAGCCGTCGGAGATCTTGCAAAAAAACATAACCTGATTCTGGTTGTAGATAATTGTTTTGCGACACCGATTAATCAACGACCAATTGATTTCGGAGCACATCTTGTAATTCATTCCGCAACAAAATACATTGACGGACAGGGCAGAGGAATGGGTGGTGTAATTTTGGGATCACAAGAACTGATTGATAAAATACAAGTCTTCGCGCGACATAGCGGACCGGCTTTATCTCCATTCAACGCATGGAATTTTTCAAAATCATTAGAAACGCTTTCTTTAAGAATTGAAAAACACAATTCAAATGCTTTAGAAATTGCGAAAAAATTAGAGGCACATTCAAAAGCAGAAAAAGTAAAATATCCATTTCTTCCAAGTCATCCGCATTATGAAATTGCAAAAAAACAAATGAGCGGAGGAGGAGGTTTAGTAAGTTTTGAAATTAAAGGAGGACTTGCCGCCGGAAAAAAATTCTTAGATAGTTTACAACTTTTAAGTCTTACGGCAAATCTTGGCGATACGCGTTCTATTGCTATTCATCCTGCCTCTACAACACATTCAAAATTAACAGAAGAAGATCGATTAAAAGTTGGAATTACTCCCGGATTAATTCGAATTTCTGTTGGGCTGGAACATGTTGATGATATTTGGGAAGATATTGAGAGGGCACTTAATACTTGAGCATCAGGAAAAAAATCATGTGATTACAGAATTTTTTGCCACGAATGCACGAATGTTATGATTTTCGTATCGGTTAATTTCTCAATCATTTCAATGGGTCTCACGGAATTTCCTAAGTAAATATTCGCTTTTTTATTCGTGTATTCATGGCATTTTTTTTGCGACGGTACAATTTCAATTCTTCTTAGGATATTCAAAAAAAAGTAATTTCCCCTTTTTCAAATTAACTTCTTTCCAGGAATTGGTTTCAAATTGAACCGCAACAACTCCGCCTGTTGGAACTTCGGCTATTGTCGTATCTGATTGAAATAGATTAGCAAGATTTGTAATTGTGTAATTGTGCCCGACAATCATCGCAGATTTAAATTTATTATCAATAGCAAAAATCGCTTTTAACATATCGTCGTCGCTGCAATGAAAAAGTGTGCTATCCCAAATAACTTTTGAAAAATCGAAATTAATTTCTTTGCAAATAAATTCAATGGTTTGCGTTGTTCTTTTTGATGGACTTGAAATAATTATGTCAGGATCAACACCATATTTTGCAAGGCGTTTTCCCATGTCGGGTGCGTCTTTATAACCACGTTCGTTTAACGGACGGTCAAAATCCGCAAGCGTTGAATCTTCCCACGAAGATTTTGCATGACGCACGAGGTAAAGGGTTTTAAAATCATTCACCTTTGAAAAAGAAAATCCTTCAACGAGCAAGGTCAAAAAAATAATTGAAGTCAGCTTTTTCATAAATCAATTTAGACATTTTTTTTGGACTGAAATTATTATCGAAGGTTTAATTTAAAGTTTGATAATTCACAAGTTTCTATCTGTACATATCGTTCAGGCCAATCCCTGCCAAAATAAGCGGTACTGATTTTTCAACTCTTGCAATTCGTGTTTTCTCTTGTTTAGCATCGCTGATGTATTCCAAAAATTCGCGTTGTTTGAAAGGACTAAGCGCAGCAAAATTTGATTTTAATTTTTTGTCTTTTGTCAATAGTTTTTTTAATTCAGCGGGTAATGCAATAGGCTCTTTCTTTTCAAGTTTGTGTGATTTACCTTCTT
>Ga0102851_10000273_pt1 | contig 24352 bp, 24 predicted proteins | sample Mud3Dept3metaG_FD_79558 | JGI IMG/M metagenome (GOLD analysis project Ga0102851, IMG submission 79558) | Freshwater wetland microbial communities from Ohio, USA, analyzing the effect of biotic and abiotic controls - Mud 3 Core 4 Depth 3... | ecosystem: Environmental > Aquatic > Freshwater >... | reverse complement strand
TGCAGGTGCCGGCGAACCGCATCGGCTACACGGCCATGACGCTGCCGCAGCTCAAGATCGTGCAGGAAGTGATCACGCTCGCGGTGTTCGTCCCGTTCGTGGTCTTCTACATGCGCCAGCCGCTCAAGCTCGACTACCTGTGGGCCGCGCTGTGCATGCTGGGCGCGGTGTACTTCATCTTCCGCGACGGGGCGGGCGCGTGAGCACGGCCATCCACCGCCGCGTGGCGGCGTGCCGTGCCGGCACCGATCCGACCGTGATCGCGCGGCTGCCGAGCGGCTGGGCGGTGATGGGCGACCCGCAGGTACTCACCGGCTACTGCCTGCTGCTGCCGGATCCCGTCGTACCCCACCTCAACGCACTGTCGCCGGACGGGCAGGCGGCCTTCCTGGCCGATCTCGCGCGTCTCGGCCAGGCGGTGCTCGAGGCGACGGGTGCCGTGCGCATCAACTACGCGATGTTCGGCAACCTGGAGCCGGCGCTGCATGCGCACGTCCACCCGCGCTACGCGGACGAGCCGGAGGCGCTCGGCACGGCGCACCCCTGGGCGTACGACTGGACCGCCGCCCGCCGCTTCGACGCGGCCCGGGACGGGCCCCTGCTTGCAGCACTGCGCGAGCGGCTCGGCGCGCCGGTGGCGTGATCCGTCTCGGATAATTGCGCATTGCCGTGCCGAAACGGCTGGCGCCCGGCCACGGTGTGGGTAGGCTGTCCGCCATGTCGCGAGCTGCCCTCATCCTGACGGTCGTCCTGGGCCTCGCCGCTACGCTGTCCCTCCCGTCCGCGGACGCGCAGCAGGTGTATCGCTACAAGGACAAGAGCGGCCAGTGGGTTTACACGGACCGGCCACCCGACGGGCAGGCCTCTGCCCGTACGATGAGCATTGCGGGGGGCGCGGCGTCGCCGCGCATCGTCGTCCAGCCGCGATCGTCGAGCGGCGGCATCGCCCTGGTCGCCGTCAACGAGTGCCGCTGCAGCGTGGAGTTCGGCGTCAAGGCGACGGGCGCGGACGGCAAGGAACAGGGCGCGCGCGCAGTCGTGTCGCCGCGCTCGGAACAGGTGCTGCTCGAGGTGCCCGCGCCGCCCGGCACGGGCGCGATCCGGTTCGACTACGGGTACGTCATCGGCGATCCCGCGGCGTCGCACCAGCCGCCGGGACCTTATCGCGCGCCGTTCGCAGCCGCACGGTCGTTCACGGTCACCCAGGCGCCGCCCGAGGCGATCACCCACCGCGATCCCGGCAGCCGCGATGCGATCGACATCGCGATGCCGGTCGGGACCGCCGTGCACGCGGCCCGCGACGGACTGGTCATCAACGTCGCGCACAAGTTCTTCCGCGGCGGCACCACGCAGGAAGTGCGCGACGAGGCGAACTTCGTGCAGGTCCTGCACGACGACGGCACCACGGCCGTGTACGCCCACCTGCAGATGGACACCGTGCGCGTGCGGCCCGGTCAGCGCGTGAGTCGCGGCGAGTACATCGCCAACTCCGGAAACACCGGGTTCTCGAGCGGCCCGCACCTGCACTTCGTGGTGCTGCGCAACGCGGGCCTGCGGAGCGAGTCCGTGCCCGTCCGCTTCGCCGGACCCGGTGGCGCGGCCGTGACGCCGCGCAGCGGGCAGTCGCTCACGGCGTACTAGGACCCGCGGCTGGCGTGCTCGTCCTTGAACACTACGCCGTCCTTCATCACGAACGGCACGCGCTTCAGCACGGCCACGTCGGCGAGCGGGTCACCATCCACGGCGATCAGGTCGGCGCGCTTGCCCGGCTCGAGCGTGCCCACCTCGGCCGACAGGCCGAGCAGGTCCGCGGCGCTGACGGTGGCGGCCTCGAGCGCCTGCATCGGCGTCATGCCGTACTTCACCATCAGCTCGAACTCGTCGGCATTACGGCCGTGCTTGCTCACCCCCGCGTCCGTGCCGAAAGCGATCTTCACGCCCTTCGGCACCGCCCTGCGCAGCGACTCGCCGGTGATCCTGATGCGCCAGTCCACCTTGGCACGCACGGCGGGGGAATAGGCGTTCGGGTCGGCCGCCAGGCGCTCGAGGTAGCCGTTCACCGTGGCGAGCGTCGGCACGTAGTAGGCCCCCGACTTGCGGAACAGCTCCAGGCATTCGTCGTCGAGCGTCGTGCCGTGCTCGATCGAGTCCACGCCCGCGGCGAGCGCCACTTTCACGCCGTCCTGTCCGTGGGCGTGCACGGCGACCTTCTTGCCGTAGAGCTTCGCGGTCTCGACGATGGCGCGCACCTCGTCGTCGAACATCTGCTGGCCGAGCCCCGCGCCGATGCGACTGTTCACGCCGCCGGTGGTCGCGATCTTGATCACGTCCACGCCGCGTGCCACCTGCAGGCGCACCGCGCGACGGCAGGCGTCGGCGCCGTCGCACAGGTTCGCGTGGCGGTCGAGTGCGTCGCGCAGGTCGTCGCGGAAGCCGAGCGCCGGATCCATGTGCCCCGAGGTCGTCGAGATCGACGTGCCGGCGTCGACGATGTTCGGGCCCACCACCTGGCCGTCGCGAATGGCGTCACGCAGCGCGAGGGTGACGCCATCGCGGTCGCCGAGGTTGCGCACCGTGGTGAACCCGGCCGACAGGGTCTTGTGCGCGTTGGTGAGTGCATTGAAAGCCTTGGCTGCCGGGCTCAGCTGCACTTCCTCGAGCTGGGCAAGCACGCCGCCCGTGTCCAAGGTGAGGTGCACGTGGCTGTCCACGAGGCCAGGCAGCACGTACTTGTCGCGCAGGTCGATCACGGTGGCGCCCGCGAACTCGGCGAGCGTGCCGTCGAGCAGGCCGTCGCGCACGTCTGCGACGCGGCCGTCACGAATCACGAGGGTGGCCGGTCCGCGCGCGGGCCTGCCCGGACGGTCGAGCAACTGCCCGGCCTGTACCAGCACGACCGGTGCCGGCGTGGCCTGGGGCACGGCTGGTGCGGCGGTCACCAGGGCGGCGAGGGCGAATGAAGCTGCGAGGCGGCGCATGCGGGATCGTCTCCGGTCGTCATCGGGTTCGCTGGGGTTCAATCGCGTGACTTCAGGGCACGCACGAGATCGCCGAGCGTGCCGAGCGGCGCGGAACACGTGGTGCCGCGGCAGACGTAGGCGACGGTCCCGGCCTGCGGACGCTTGTCGGCGAGCGCGGCCGGCAGGTCGCCGGCATCGTCGGGGACCGCGAGCACCAGGCGTCGCGGTTCGTAGAGCTTGTCGAGTTCGGCACGCCACACGGCGAGGTCGGCGGCCGCGCCGCGCAGCACGACGATGGTGGGCGGCTCGGTGAGCTCATCGAGCGCCATCAGCAGGCTGGTGTGGCCGTGCGGGTAGCGCTCGACCAGCGACCAGGCCGCCCGCAACGCGCGCTCGGCGGCGTCGAGGTAGCGCGTTTCGCCGAGCAGGAACCCGAGGCGCAGCAGGACGCGCGCGGCCATGCCGTTGCCGGCGGGCGTCGCGTCGTCGCCGAAGGACCTGGGCCGGTGCATCAGCGATTCGTGGTCGTCGGCCGTGAAATAGAAGCCGCCGGCGTCACGGTCCTCGAAGCGCGCGAGCATGGTCTCGGCCAGCTCGATCGCCCACCCGAGCCACGGGCCGTGCCAGCGGGCCTGCAACAGCTCGAGCAGGCCCCAGGCGAGAAAAGCGTGGTCGTCGAGATAGGCGGGAAAGCGCGAGCGGCCGTCCTTGTGCACGGCGAGCAGTCGCCCGTCGAACCAGCAGTGCCCGCGCAGGAACTCGACCGCGCGCGCCGCGGAATCGCCGTAGTCGGCGCGATCGAGCGCGCGGGCCGCCGCTGCGAGCCCCGCGATGGCGAGGCCGTTCCAGGACGTGAGGATCTTCTCGTCGCGGGCCGGCCAGACGCGCTGGTTGCGCGCGGCGAGCAGCTTGGCGCGCGCGGCATCGAGTACCGCTGCGGCGTCGTCGGCAGTCGAGCCCAGCTCCTCGGCCACCTTGTCGAGCGGCTCGAAGGCGTGCAGGTGCCAGTGACCCTCGAAATTGGCCTCGCGGTCCAGGCCGAAGCGCCGCGCGAGCACCTGGTACTCGCGCTCGTCGAGCAGGCCGCGCACCTCCTCGGGCGTCCACACGTAGAACTTGCCTTCGTGGCCCTCGGAGTCCGCGTCGAGGGTCGAGTAATACGCGCCCGCCGGGTTCGCCAAGTCACGCAGCAGCCAGTCGGCGGTTTCCTGCGCCACGCGACGGAACAGCGGGTCACCGGTGGCAACGGCCGCCTGCGCGTACACCGCGAGCAACTGGCCGTTGTCGTACAGCATCTTCTCGAAGTGCGGGATCATCCAGTACGGATCGACCGAGTAACGGCAGAAGCCGCCGCCCAACTGGTCGTAGAGCCCGCCCTCGGCCATGCGCGTCAGCGTGAGCGTCGCCATGTAGAGTGCCTGCAGGTCGGGCTGCTCGTCCTCGGCCGTGGCGCGCCAGGTGCGCAGCAGGAACTCGAGGTTCATGGGGTGCGGGAACTTGGGCGCGCCGCCGAAGCCGCCGAACCGGCCGTCGAAATCGCGCTGCAAGGCGGCCCGTCCCGTCGCCAGCGGGGCGCGGCTGAGCGGCAGCTGCGCGGCCGGCGGCGGCTGCATCTGGCCGAACACCTCGATGAGCGCGTCGCCCTGGCGACGGATGTCGTCACCATGCTCGCGGTAGTACTGCGCCACGCGCTGCAGGAGGTCGCGGAACGCCGGCATGCCGTACTTGGGTTCCGGCGGGAAGTAGGTGCCGCCGAAGAACGGCCGCTGGTCGTGCGGCGAGAGGAACATGGTGAGCGGCCAGCCGCCGCCGCGCTGGGTGAGCATCTGGTGCGCGGTCTGGTAGATGCGGTCGAGGTCGGGGCGCTCCTCGCGGTCCACCTTTACGTTCACGAACAAGTCGTTCATCAGGGCAGCGGTCGCCGCGTCCTCGAACGACTCGTGCGCCATGACGTGGCACCAGTGGCAGGCCGAATAGCCGATCGAGAGCAGGATCGGCTTGTCCTCGGCGCGCGCCTTGTCGAGCGCCTCGGTGCCCCACGGGTACCACTCGACCGGGTTGTCGGCGTGCTGCAGCAGGTAGGGGCTCGTCTCGCCCGCGAGGCGGTTGCGACGCGTGCTGTGCGGGTGCGATTGCATGGGGCTCGGGGCCGGTGCTCGGATAGAATGGGCGACTATAGCCTAACGAGACCCCCCGATGACGCACGCTGCCGAGGCACCGGCCGAAGGCCTCGCTCTCCCCGAATTGCGTCTCAAGCCGCGGGAAGGGCGGCGCTTGAGCGCGGGACACCTCTGGGTGTTCAGCAACGAGGTGGACACCGAGCGCACGCCGCTGGCCGGCTTCGCGCCGGGAGCGTTGTGCCGCGTGATCGGCGACCGGGATCATTTCATCGGCTACGCCTACGTGAATCCGCACGCGCTCATCTGCGCGCGCATCCTGGGGCGCGACGCCCGCTACCCACCCGGCAAGTCGCTGCTCGTGCATCGCCTGCAGGTCGCGCTCGCGCTGCGCGAGCGGCTGTACCCGCGTCCGTTCTACCGGCTGGTGCACGGCGAGTCGGACGGCCTGCCGGGCCTGGTGCTCGACCGCTACGGCGAGGTGGTGGTGGGGCAGGCAGGCACGGCCGGCATGGAGGCACTCAAGGCCGAGATCGTTGCCGCCGTCGAGAAGGTGATCGCACCGCGGGCGATGGTCTGGAAGAACGACTCCGGTGCGCGCGAGCTCGAGGGGTTGCCGTCCTGCGTCGAGGCCGCGCTCGGGGACGTGCCCGAGCACGTCGAGGTCGAGGAGAATGGCGTGCGCTTCCGCGTGCCGATGGGCGCGGGCCAGAAGACGGGCTGGTTCTACGACCAGGCGGCCAATCGCGCCGCGTTCCTCAAGTACGTGGCGGGCAAGCGGGTGCTGGACGTCTTCAGCTACCTCGGTGCGTGGGGGCTGTCGGCCGCGCGCGCCGGCGCGACCGAGGTGCTGTGCGTGGACTCCTCGGCGCCGGCGCTCGAACTGCTGCAGGCCTCCGCGGACGCCAACGGCCTCACGGTCGCGACGCGGCGCGGCGACGCCTTCGACGTGATGGCGGCGCTGCGCGAGGCCGGCGAGCGCTTCGACGTCGTGGTCGTGGACCCGCCGGCGTTCATCAAGCGCCGTCGCGACATCCCCAAGGGCCAGGCGGCCTATCGCAAGCTCAACCAGCTCGCAATGCAGCTGCTGCCGCGCGACGGCATCCTCGTCTCGTGCTCGTGCTCACATCACCTGGCGCAGGACGAGCTGATCGGCGCGATCCAGCAGGCGGGGCGGCACCTCGGGCGGTTCGTGCAGGTCATCGAGGTGGGCGGTCACGCGCCGGATCACCCGATCCACCCCGCGATCCCGGAGACGCGCTACCTCAAGGCACTGACTTGCAGGGTGGTGCAGGAGTGAGGGAGGGGCGCGTCATTAGGCGCGCCCTTCGTCAGGCTCTCTGGGCGACCGCTGCTGTCTGGATGACCCTGAAAGGAGCGCTGTAAGCACGGCGCCCGCGGCGACGGCTGCCGTCACCTGCAGTGGCCGGGCGCGCCGCGTGCCGAGTGCAACCGCCGTCATGCCGTCGTCATGACGGCCGTCTCGCGTCAGGTATGCCGGCTTCCCTGTTTGGACCGGTCACTGCGAAGACTTGGTGGTCGCCTTCATCTCTGCCGCCAGCCCCTTGTCGCGCAGGATCACCGCAAACTCCGGGTCGGCGCGCAACAGCGTCGCGGGATAGCCAAGCTGAACCGCCTTGCGAGTCTCGGCGACCGCAGCTGAGAGGTTCCCAAGTTCCTTGTACACGAGTGCCGCGTAGTAGTGCGAGTACAGGTCGCCCTCGGGCGCGGCGCCGGCGGTGGCAAGCTCGGTCGCTGCCTCGGTCGACTGGCCCTGGCGGACGAGGTAATAGGCGAGCGTCATGCGTGTCGCGGCTGCGTCCGGATTGACACGCAGGGCCCCGCGGGCGAGCTCCGCCGCGTTGGCGTAGGCTGCCCGCGCAAGGTCTTCCTGGCCGGGCGTGCGACGGTACCCGTCACCGAGGTTTCCCCACAGCGCGTGGTCCTCCGGCTCGAGGCGGGTCGCCTGCTCGAACATGGCCACGGCATCGCCGTAGCGTCCGGCGTAGTAATAGTTCGTCCCCGTGTTGGTGTAGCCCGTGCTGGTCGGCGCGATGTCGACCGATCGCCGGAACGCGTCAGCGGCCGCGGCGAAGTCGCCGCTCATGAACAGCACGCCGCCGAGGTTGTTGAGCAGCGAGGTATTCCGGGGCGCCAGCTCGATGCCGCGCCGGTATTGAGCGATCGCCTCGGGCCAGCGTCCCAGCCCGTAGAGGAACCCGCCGTAGGCGTCGTAGACCCGCCAGTAGCGGCTGCGGAGACGGATGGCCTCCTGGTAGGCGCGCTCGGCAGCTTCGACGTCGCCCTTCGCCGTGAGCACCCTTCCGAGCCCGAGCTGTGCGTCCACGCTGCTCGCGTCGAGCTCGACCGCCCGCCGGAACTCGCGCTCGGCAAAGTCGTTCTGCCCGGTCGCGACATACAGCATGCCGAGGGCCACGTGCACCTCTGGCAGTCCGCGGTCGAGCTTCACCGCCTGCGCACAGGCATTCTCGGCGTCGCCCACGTCCCGCACGGTGTTCCCCTTCCGGTAGCGCATCACGAGCGCCTCGCACAGGCCTGCGTAGGCCTCGGCAAAGGTCGGGTCGGCCGCGGTCGCCTGCTGGAAGATCTCGATCGCCCGGTCCAGCGCACCCGCGTCCTCGAGGCTCCGCAACTCGCTCACGGCCTGCAGGTACAACTGGTAACCGCCCTGGCTCACCTCGGAGCGACGCCGCACCCGCTCCAGGGTCTCGGCCGCAAGGATGATCTTGAGCGCCTCGGCGACCGACTCGGTGATGTCCTGCTCGACGCTCGGCAGCTCCGTGAGCAGGCGGCGGTAGGTCTTCGACCACGCGTGGGTGCCGCGCGGGCATTCGATGAGCTGGGCGGTGATCGCGAGGGTGTCGCCGTTGCGCCGGAGACTGCCCTCGACCAGGTACTTGACCCCGAGTTCCGCCGCGATCTCGCAGATCGTTATCTTGCGATCCTTGAAGCTGAACGCGGAAGTCCGCGACGCGACCTCGAGGTCCGGAATGCGGATCAGCAGGTTGGCGAGTTCCTCCGCCAGGCCGTCGCCCAGGAACTCGTTGGCGGGATCGCCGCTCAGATTGTCGAAGGGCAGCACGGCGATCGAACGGTCCGGCGCCGGTATCGCTTCGCCGGATCCGCCTCGTTGCGCCGTCGTGGAAACGCCGGAGGCGCCGAACCACCAGAACAAGGCGCCACCGAGCAGCAGCAGCCCGAACAGGATCAGGAACTCCGCGGGCGTGACCTGCTGCTCCCCGCGGTCGCCGTGGTACCAGGCGATGACCAGTACGATCGGCAACCCGATCAGGAAGGCCAGAGTCGCCAGCTGCTGCAGCAGCTGCGGCCAGCCGAAGGTGTCGGTGAGGTATTCGAGGCCCTGCAGCAGGCCCCAGGCGAACAGCCCGTACGCCAGTCCCCACTGCACCACCTTGCGGCGCTGCAACGTCTGCCAGAGAGCCTCGATCCGTCCGATGCTCGCCTCGGTCACTGCTCCCCTCTCCTTGGCGCCGCCGTCACCACCGAGACAAGCCACCCGATCGGCGCTCACCCGCCCCAGCACTCGCCGGGCAGTTTGCCTAGAATACGCGCTTCATGTTCGTCTATTCTCATCCCGACCCCGTCGCCCTTTCGCTCGGGCCGCTCTCTGTCCGCTGGTACGGCCTCATGTACCTGGCGGGCTTCGTCGCGGCCTGGTGGCTGGCGCGCCGGCGCGCCGCGCAGCCGCACTCCACCTGGACGCCCACCGAGGTGGACGACCTGATCTTCTACTGCGCGCTCGGCGTGATCCTGGGCGGCCGCCTCGGCTGGATGCTGTTCTACGGCACGGAGCGCATCCTGGCCGATCCCCTGAGCGTGCTGCGCATCTGGGAAGGCGGCATGTCGTTCCACGGCGGGCTGATCGGCGTGCTCGTGGCGCTCGCGCTGTTCGCGAGCCGGCGCGGCAAGCAGCTCGTGGACGTGTTCGACTTCACGGCGCCGCTGCCCGCCGTCGGATTCGGCGCCGGGCGCATCGGTAACTTCATCAACGGCGAACTGTGGGGCAAGCCCACCGACGTGCCCTGGGCGGTGATCGTCGACGGCGTGCCGCTGCACGCCTCGCAGCTCTACGAGGCGTTCCTCGAGGGCCTGGTGCTGTTCGTGGTCCTGTGGTGGTTCACGGCGAAGCCGCGGCCGCGCTGGGCGCCGTCGGGCCTGTTCCTCCTGGGCTACGGCGTATTCCGCTTCGCGGTCGAGTTCGTGCGCGTGCCCGACGCCAACCGTGGCTACCTGCTGTTCGACTGGATGACGATGGGCCAGATCCTGTCGCTGCCGATGATCGTCGCCGGCCTCTGGATGCTGGCGGTCGCCTACCGCCGCAACCAGCCATCCGGCAACTACGCCTGAACCATGCGCCAGTACCTCGACCTGTTGCACCACGTTCTCGAGCACGGCGCGCGCAAGACCGACCGCACCGGCACCGGCACGCTCGCCACGTTCGGCTGGCAGATGCGTTTCGACCTGAACACCGGCTTCCCGCTGGTCACCACCAAGAAGCTGCACCTCAAGTCGATCATCCACGAACTGCTGTGGTTCCTGCGCGGCGACACCAACGTGCGCTACCTGCGCGAGAACGGCGTCACCATCTGGGACGAGTGGGCCGACGCCGAGGGTGAGCTCGGCCCGGTGTACGGCGTGCAGTGGCGCTCCTGGCGCGGCGCCGACGGCCGCACGCACGACCAGATCGCCGCCGCCGTGGACCTGCTGCAGCGCGATCCGCACTCGCGCCGCATCATCGTCAACGCCTGGAACGTCGGCGAGCTCGACCGGATGGCGCTCACGCCCTGCCACGCGATGTTCCAGTTCTACGTCGCCGACGGTCGCCTGTCGTGCCAGCTCTACCAGCGCAGCGCCGACATCTTCCTTGGCGTGCCGTTCAACATCGCCTCCTACGCGCTGCTAACGCACATGATGGCCGAGCAGTGCGACCTGGGCGTGGGCGAGTTCATCTGGACGGGTGGCGACTGCCACCTGTACGTCAACCACCTCGAGCAGGCGCGCCTGCAGCTCTCGCGCGAGCCGCTGCCCCTGCCCACCCTCACGATCAAGCGCCGCCCGGACTCGATCTTCGACTACCGCTTCGATGACTTCGAGATCACGGGTTACCAGTCACATCCCGCCATCAAGGCACCGATCGCCGTATGAAGAAGGCCAAGCAGACCCGCAAGCATCCGCACCACGCCCACATGCGCCACGCCATGCGCACCGACGCCCCGCTGTACCGGGTGCGCCGCTCGAAGATCCACGGCAACGGCGTGTATGCGGCCCGCGAGATCCCCAGGGGCACCCGCATCGTCGAGTACCTCGGCGAGCGCATCTCGCACGCGCAGGCCGACGCCCGCTACGAGGAGAAGGGCCAGGACGACGGCCACACGTTCCTGTTCGTCGTGAGCAGCAAGGTGGTGATCGATGCCGGCGTGGACGGCAACGACGCCCGCTACATCAACCACTCCTGCGACCCGAATTGCGAGACGGTGATCGAGGGCGGCCGCGTGTTCATCGAGGCCCTGCGCGACATCCGCAAGGGCGAGGAACTCGGGTACGAGTACGGGCTCACGTGGGAGAGCACCGACGACCCGGACGAACTGGCCAACTACGCCTGCCGCTGCGGGGCCGCAAAGTGCCGGGGCTCGATGCTCGACCCGGTGCCGCTCGACAAGAAGCGGAAGGCGAAGCGCAAGGCCGCGCAGAAGAAGGCCGCGCCGGCGCGCAAGAAAGCGCGGAGGTGACGCTGGTTTCGATCATCGTCGCGGCCGACGAGCGCGGCGGCATCGGCCGCGGCGGCACTTTGCCGTGGCACCTGCCCGAGGACCTGAAGCGCTTCAAGGCGCTGACCATGGGCAAGCCCATCGTGATGGGGCGCAGGACCTGGGACTCGATCGGCCGGCCGCTGCCGGGGCGGCGCAGCCTCGTGGTGTCGCGCCAGCCCGGGTTGGCGATCGACGGTGTCGAGGTCTTCGATTCGCTGGAGGCGGCGCTGCGGGGGGCGCAAGGCGCGCCGGAGACCTGCGTGATCGGCGGCGCCGAGATCTACCGCCAGGCGCTGCCATACGCGGAGATCGTCCACCTCACGCGCGTGCACGCCTCGGTCGAGGCCGACACGTTCTTTCCCGCGCTCGAGCCGGCCGAATGGGAGGAAATCGCGCGCGAGGATCGCCCGGCGGACGAGCGCCACGCGCAGGCCTACAGTTTCCTCACGCTGCAGCGCACCGGCGCCGCGCGCCCGCTGCCTGCCTGAACGGCGCCGCTCACAGCCACCGCGGTGCGTCGCGGCAGTAGCGCTCGAACTCCGCGCCGAACAGGGCGCGCAGCGCGCGCTCCTCGGCTGCTATCTGGAAGCGGTTCATCCACGCGACGAACGCCGCGATCCCGGCCAGGGCCAGTGGCTGGCCCAGCACGACAGCCCATCCCAGCAAGGCGATGGCGAGCGCCACGTACATCGGATTGCGCGTCCTCCGGTAGATGCCGGTGGTGACGAGCGCGGAGGCCCTCCCGGGCCGCAGCGGGTCGACGGTCGTGCGCGCGCGACTGAAGGCACGGAGGCCGGCAAGGCCGATGGCTGCGGCCGCGAGCAACAGCAGGATGGCGATCGCCGTGCGGCCCGGCAGCACGATGCGCCACGAAGGCAGCCACGCGGCGACGGCCCACATCAAAAAACCGATCACCAGGAACACCGCGACCGGCGGGATGCGTGTCGTCGGTCGCGTGCTTGGCTCGCCAGGCGGCGGTGGGACGTTCATTGGCGGCGCAGTTCCGCGTCCAGCGCGTCCACGAACAGCCAGGCGTCCTCGTGGCTGTTGTAGAACGGTGCGGGTGCCGCGCGGATGACGCCGGGCTCGCGCCAGTCGAGCACGATGCCGCGCCGTCGCAGCCCGTCGAAGGCGCCGCGGGCGGCATCGCGCCCGCACTCCAGCTGCAGCGACAGGGCGGCACCACGCTGCTCGGGATCGCGCGGTGTGAGCGCTGTGACGCGGCCCGCCAGCCGCGAGTCGATCAGTGCCTCCAGGTAGCGCGTGAGGGCGATCGACTTGAGGCGCAGCGCCGGGAGCCCCACGGCCGCGAAGTGCTCGAGCGATGCGACCACTGGCGCCAATGCCAGCAACGATGGCGTGCTGACCTGCCAGCCGTCGGCTCCCGGAATCGGTTCGAATGCCGGTCCCATCCGGAAGCGGGTGGCCTTGTCGTGGCCCCACCAGCCGGCGAGGCGCGGCAGGTCGCGGCGCGCGACGTGCCGCGCGTGCACGAATGCTCCGCCGGCGGCGCCCGGTCCGCCATTCACGTACTTGTAGTGGCACCAGACCGCGAAGTCGACGTCGTCGTCGTGCAGGGCGAGCGGCACGTTGCCGATCGCGTGGGCGAGGTCCCAACCGACAGTGCAGCCAGCGCGCCGGCCCGCCGCGGTGATGGCGCGGACGTCGAGGCGCTGCCCGGTCAGGTACTGCACCCCGGGCAGCAGGATCGTCGCGATGCGCGGGCCGTCGCGCTCGATGGCGGCGACGATGTCCTCGGTGCGGAGACACTGCTCGCCTGCGCGCGGCTCGATCTCGATCAGGTCGTGCGCCGGGTCGAGCCCGTGGAAACGTACCTGCGACTCTGCGGCGTAGCGATCGGAGGGGAATGCGGGCCGCTCCACGAGCAATGCCGTGCGCGTGCCGGCCGGGCGATAGAAGCTGGCGAGCAGCAGGTGCAGGTTGACGGTGAGCGTGTTCATCACCGTCACCTCGCGCGGCTCGGCACCGGCCAGCGCGGCCAGCGCAGGCACGGCGCGCTCGTGGTAGTCGATCCAGCGGCGCCGGCCCGCGAAGAAGCCGTCCACGCCGAGCCGGCGCCAGTCGCGCATGATCTCCTCGACGTAGTCCGCCGCGAGCGCGGGCTGCGCGCCGAGCGAATGGCCGCAGAGGTAGACGAGTTCCCGGCCCGTGTCGTCCTGCGGCAGCACGAAGCGTTCGCGCCAGGCCCGCAGCGGATCGGCGGCATCGAGTGCGCGAGCGTGGTCGCGGTCGAGCCTCACGGCGCGACCTTCCTCAGCGGATAGAGCACCGGGCGGCTCGGCGCGGCGTCGGTGGCGAACGCGGGCACGTGCAGGTCGAGCAGGTATAGGCCGTCGTGCACCGTGTCCGGGACGTAGGCGAGTTCCGTCACCAGCGCCCGCCCGCGGCGCGCCTGATGGGCGTCGAGCACGTCCGGGGCCAGTCCCCAGAACACACGATGCGCGGTGAGCGAGCCGCCGTCGTCGGCGCGATCGAGGCTCGGCAGGTCGACCACCAGCGAGGTCACGCCCCGCTCGACGACCCAGTGCATCGCGTCGGCAGTGAAATACGCGGCAGGGCAGGGCCCCTCGTAGAGCCGGTGCCGCTTGCCGGGATCGTTCGGCAGCGTGCGTACGACCAACGCCGTCCACGGTTCGCGGGCCCAGCGGGCGGCGGCAGTGGCCAGCAGCGCCCGGGTGACCACCGGGTCATCGGCCGCGCGCCGGCCCGCCTGACCGGCAGCCGCCGTGCCCAGCCTCTCGGGCCGCACGCTCACCAGCAAGGCCAGCGCCGGCGGCACGGGCGTCAACCCTGCGAGTGCCGCCGCGTTGTCGGTCACGTGGCCGACGCACTCCGTGTGTGTGCCGTGGCAGTGCGGCGAAAGCACGTACACGCTGCAGTTGCAGCTCGCGCCGCCCGACACCGCGCCGACGAAGCCGCCGACACGCAACGGTGCCGCGCTGGCCGGCGCGTCCGCGAAGAAGCGCGGCTGCGGGCCGGGGAACTGCAGCGTGATGGCGAGGTCCACCGGCGCAGAGACGTCGGCCTGCCAGCGTCGTCCGCAGGTGGCGAATTCCAGGTCGAGCATGGCGTGGCGGCCGGCGGTTCGGGACGTGTGGCAGTATAGACGCGAGCCCCCTCACGGGGCAGGAGGGAGTGCCATGAGACGCTCTTGGCAGGGTGCCTGGCTCGCGACGGTACTGTGGGCGTTGCCGCCGCTGGCCGCAGCGCAGGAGACGGCAGCCGCGCCCGAGTCGGCCGCGGCCGTCAGCGCGGTCTGGGTCGAGCGCCAGGTGAATTTCACCTACATGCCGATCACCGGCTACTACTCCTGCGAAGGACTGCGCAACAAGGTCCGCTGGGTGCTGGAGCAACTCGGAGCCCGGCCGGATTTCGCAGTGAGGACGCGCGGCTGCGTCGAGTTGCAGGGACCCGAGCCGTCCCCCGGCGTCGAGATCATCGCCGCGTTCCCGGCGGCCGCCACGCCCGAGTTGCTCGAGCAATTGGCGGGCGAGGCCGCGAAGCGCCAGCTCGCGGCGCGCGCGACCGGCAAGCCGGACCCCGTTGCCGAAGCCACGGCGCAGTTCCCGGCCCGCATGAAGCGCGTCGAGTTCAGCAGCAGCCGCTCGTCGCTCGCGGACCTGCAGGACGGCGACTGCGAGCTGATGGAGCAGCTGGTGCGGCACGACGTGTTCGGCAAGCTCGGCGTCAAGGTGGTCGAGTCGCAGATCCGCTGCGTGCCGCGGCAGGTCACGCTGGGTGCGGTGCGCATGACCGTCGAGGTGCTGCAGCCCGTGGCGGAACGATGATCCACCCGAAGTCGATCTTCATCACGGGCGCCGCGGCAGGCATCGGCGCCGAGACGACCCGGCTGTTCGCCCGCAACGGCTGGCGGGTCGGCGCGTCCGACGTGAACCAGGCGGCGCTCGTCGCGCTGCAGGGCGAGCTCGGCGCCGACCGTGTCAGCCTGCACGTCGCCGACGTGCGCGAGCGCGACGCGATGGCCGCGGCGCTGCGCGAATTCACCGCGAGCACCGGCGGCCGTCTCGATGCGCTGTTCGCCAACGCCGGCGTGCTGTTCATGGGGCCGGACGAGACGATCGCACCCGCCCAGAAGGAACTGCTGGTCGACGTGAACGTGAAGGGCGTCATCCACGCGGTCGACGCCGGCTTTCCGTTCCTCGCGCGGACGCCCGGCGCGCACCTCGTGGCGATGGCGTCCACCTCGGCCGAGTACGGATCGCCGGAGCACGCGGTCTACAGTGCGACCAAGTTCTTCGTGCGTGGGCTCACCGAGGCGCTCAACATCGAGTACCGCGCGCACGGCATCCAGGTGTCGGCGATCTACGTCGCCTACGTGCAGACCGGCATGGTGTTCGACGCCGAGGTGAAGCCGGCCTCGATCGAGCGTCTCGGCGTCAAGATCACGCCGCAGCGCGTCGCAGCCACTGTCTGGAAGGCGGTGCACGGAAACCGCGTGCACTGGCGCGTCGGGCTCGACGCCCGGCTGACAAATTTCGCCGTTCGCCTGCTGGGCTCGGCGACCGCGCCGGTCTATCACCGCATCATGCGTCGCTGAACATCGACGGCAGCGTGCTCGGCACCGCCACGGGCGGCTCCGGCGCATCCAGGCGCTGCGCGGTGAGCCGGCCGCCCCACACGCAACCCGTGTCGAGCGCGAGCACGCCGTCGCCGTCGTGATAGCCGAGCGCCGACCAGTGGCCGCAGACGATGCGCCCCCCGGACGAGCGGCGACCCGGCACCCGGAACCACGGGATCGCGCCGGCCGGCATCTTCGCCGGCGGCCCCTTGTACTTGAGCAGCAGTCTTCCGCCTGCATCGCAGACGCGCAGGCGCGTCAGGGCATTGGTGATGAAGCGCAGGCGATCGGCGCCCTCGAGAGCGTCGTCCCACAGGTCCGGGTGGTTGCCGTACATCCCGGCGAACAGACGGCCGCTGTGCTCGCCGCACAGCGCGGACTCGAGCTCGGCAGCGCAGCGCCGCGCGAGCGGGATGTCCCATTGCGGTGGCAGTCCCGCATGCACCATCGTGACGCCGAGCGCGGCGTCGTGGTGCAGAAGGGGCCGTGTCTGCAGCCAGTCGAGCAGTGCGTCGCGATCCGGCGCCTCGAGGACCGGCAGCAGTGTGTGGTCGGCCGGGCGCAGGTGCGCCGCGCCGCGCGCGATGGCAAGCAGGTGGAGGTCGTGGTTGCCCAGCACGGCGACGGCGGCATCGCCGAGGCGCTGCACCAGCCGCAGCACGTCGAGCGAGCGCGGTCCGCGGTTCACCAGGTCGCCGACGAACCAGAGCCGGTCGCGTGATGGGTCGAAGCCAAGCTCGTGGAGCAGGGCCTCGAGTTCGTCGCAGCAGCCCTGGACGTCGCCGACCGCGTACGTCGCCATCGGCTCAGTGCAGCAGGCCGGGCACCGCGAGCCGGAACGGGGCGATCGGCGCGTCGAAGTGCTCGCCGTCGTCCGCGACCATGCGGTACTTGCCCTGCATCGCGCCCACCGGCGTTTCGAGGATCGCGCCGCTCGAGTAACGGAAGCCCTCGCCGGGCTGCAGGTGCGGCTGCTCGCCCACCACGCCGTCGCCCACCACCTCCTGCACCTTGCCGTTGGCATCGGTGATGATCCAGTGGCGCGAGAGCAGGCGCGCGGGCACCGAGCCCTCGTTGCGGATCGTGATCGTGTAGGCGAAGACGAAGCGTCCGTCGGAGGGATTCGATTGTTCCTCGACGAAATTGGTGACGACGTCGACGCGGATGCAGTAGTCGGTGCTGCTCATGCAGTCGCTGCGCGGGGCGCTCATTCCTTGTGCAGGCGGACGGCGAGGACGTCGCACGGCGCCGCATGCAGCACCGTGTCCTCGGTGAAATTGAACAGGATCGACACGCCGTGCCGCTCCCGGCTGCCGATCACGATCAGGTCGATGGCGCGCGTCTGGGCGATGCGCACCACCTCGGTCTTGATGTTGCCCGTGTGCACGAGCTGCTCGCAGTGGTCGAGGCCGAGCCGGGTCGCGAGCTCGCCGATGCGCACGCGGGCGCGCTCCACCAGCTCGCCCTCGATCTGCACCGCCGGCAGCAGCGCCTCGCCCATCGGCTCGACCGGGACGTACTCGACGACGTGCAGCAGCGTGAGCTCGGCGCCGAACGTCGCAGCCAGGGCCTTGGCGCGCTCCGCGATCCTCTCGCTGTCGTCGGTGAGGTCGAGGCAGAGCAGGATCTTCTTGTAGTCGCGCATCGTGGTCTCCCGCAGGCGCCAGGGTGGCTGTCGCGAGGATTATAGGTCGCTGATCCCCGCCGACCAATCGCGGACTCCCGACGCGGCAAGTTCGCGGGCCAGCGCCGCGAACTGCGCCGGAGACAAGGTCTCGGGCCGGGCGGCCGGATCCACGCCGGCCGCGACGATCTGCGCCGGCGCGAGCAGGTCGCCGAGCGAATTGCGCAGCGTCTTGCGCCGCTGGGCGAACGCCGCGGCCACCACCCGCGCGTACGCGGCGCGGTCGCCGAACTCGAAGGGCGCTCGCTCGTGCGCGCGCAGCGCGAAGAACGTCGACACGACCTTCGGCGGCGGCGAGAACGCCCCCGTGCCGATGTCGAACAGCGGCTCGACGCGCACCCACGGCGCGAGCATCACCGTGAGGCGCCCGTACTCCTTGCCGCCCGGCCGGGCGGCCATGCGGGTAACCACCTCTTTCTGCAGCATGAAGTGCATGTCGGCTACGGCGTCGAGCTGTCCGAGGAAGTGGAACAGCAGCGGCGTCGAGACGTTGTAGGGCAGGTTGCCGACCAGGCGCAGGCGCGGACCGTCGCCGCGCAGGGCACGGAAATCGAACTCGAGCGCATCGGCGTGGTGCACGCGCAGCACGCCATGACCGTGGCAGCGCCGCTCGAGCTCCGGGATGACATCGCGGTCGATCTCCACCACGTCGAGCGTGCCGGCCGCGTCGAGCAGCGGTACGGTGATGGCGCCGCGACCGGGCCCGATTTCGACCAGACGGTCGCCCGGGCGAGGCGCGATCGCACGCAGGATGCGGTCGATCGTCCCCGGGTCGTGGAGGAAGTGCTGGCCGAAGCGCTTCTTGGCGCGGCTCACGGCCGGCGGCGGCCGAGTTCGACGGCCAGCTGCGCGGCGGCGAGCAGGCTGCCGGGATCGCCGCGGCCGGTGCCCGCGAGGTCGAGCGCGGTGCCGTGATCCACCGAGGTGCGCACGATCGGCAGCCCGAGCGTCACGTTGACGCCCGCGCCGAACGCCGCGCGCTTTAGCACGGGCAGGCCCTGGTCGTGGTACATCGCCAGCACCGCGTCGTGCCCCGCGAGCCGCTCGGGCAGGAACGCCGTGTCGGCCGGCACCGGTCCCGTGAGCTGCAGGCCCGCGGCACGCAGGCGCAGCAGCGTGGGCTCGATGACGTCGCGTTCCTCGCGGCCGAGGTGGCCGCCCTCGCCGGCGTGCGGGTTCAGGCCGCAGACCAGGATGCGCGGCGTGGCGATGCCGAATTTCGTGCGCAGGTCGGCCGCCAGGACGGTCAGCACGCCGGCGAGGCGTTCGGACGTGATGGCCGCGCTCACGGCAGCCAGCGGCAAGTGGGTCGTGGCCAGCGCGACGCGCAGGCCGCCGCCGACCAGCATCATCACCGGGCACCTCGCGCCGGTGGCCTGTGCCAGGTACTCCGTGTGTCCCGTGAACGGCACGCCCGCGTCGTTGATCACGCCCTTGTGAACCGGGGCGGTGACCATCGCGTCGAAGCGACCCGCCCGGCAGCCGTCCATCGCGGCGTCGAGCAGCTGGAGCACGTATCGCGCGTTGGCGGGATCGAGCTGGCCGGCGACGCTTGGGCTCGCAAGCGGTACGTGCAACAGGTTTTCGTCGGGAATGGGCCGGCCGCCGCGCTGCTCGAGCAGGGCGCGATCGCCGACGAGTACGATGCGGACGCCGGGCCAGTCCCGGCCGAGCAGCGCAGCCGCGATCTCGGGGCCGATGCCGGCCGGCTCACCGGTGGTGACCGCAATGGTCGGCGTGGCGGCGCCCGTGGTCACAGGCGATATTCGACGAACGCCTCGTCGCGCAGGCGGCGCATCCAGATCTCCGTCTCTTCGTCCGCCTTCGACTCGCGCAGCTGCGCCACGCAACGGTTGCGGATCACGTCGTCGGTCGCGTCGTAAGTGCGGCGGCCGAGCAGCTGCACGATGTGCCAGCCAAACTGCGTCTTGAACGGCTGGCTGATCTCGTTCTCGGCAAGCATGTCGAGCTGCTGCTCGAACGCGGGCACGAAGGTGCCCGGCCCGACCCAGCCGAGGTCGCCGCCCTGGGCGGCCGACCCGGGGTCGGCCGAGTTGACCGACGCGATCGCCTCGAAGCTCTCGCCCTTCAGGATGCGGTCGCGGAACTGGGTGAGCTTCTGTCGCACGGTGTCGTCGTCCTCGATCGCATTGGTCTCGAGGAGGATGTGACGCGCGTGCACCTGCGAGATCAGCGTCGAGCCCGTCGCGCCGCGACTATCGACCAGCCTGAAGATGTGCAGGCCGCTCGGCGTGCGGATCGGTTCGGTCACCTCGCCGGCCTTCAGGCGCGGGATCGCGTCGGCCGCGAACGAAGGCAACTGGCTGCCCTTGCGCCAGCCGAGTGCGCCGCCCTCGAGCGCGGTGCCGGCATCGGAATACGAGATCGCGAGCTGGGCGAAGTCCTCGCCGCTGCGGGCGCGCTCGTAGACGCCCTGCGCGCGCGCCACGCGCTCCTCGGCCTGTTCGGGCGTGGCGGAGGTCGGCACGGAGACCAGGATGTGCTGCAGGTCGTATTCGACGTCGTCGCCCGGCGAGGCCTTGCGCTTGGCGAAGCACTGCTCGACCTCGCGCGGCGACACGTAGATGCGTGAATAGACGTCGCGCTGGCGCAGGCCGTTGAGGGTCATCTCGCGGCGCACTTCCTCGCGGTACTTGCGGTAATCGACGCCCTGCGCCTCGAGGGCAGCGGGCAGGTCGCTGAACTGGATGCCGTTGCGCGCGGCCACCTCGGTCAGCGCCTGGTTCACCGCCTCGTCGGAGATCTTGATGCCGAGGCGCTCGGCGCGCTGCATCTGGATCTCCTGCATGACCAGTCGCTCGAGCACCTGCTGGCGCAGGATCTTGTTCGGTGGCAGCTGCTGGCCGGCCTGCTGCAGGCGGTCGGAGATGAGCTGTTGCTGCTGGTCAAGGTCGCTCACGAGGACGATGCCGTCATTGACCACCGCCGCCACCCGGTCGATGAGCACGCCGCTAGTGCCAATCTCGGCGCCCCAGGCCAGTGGCGCGGCGCCGGCGAACAGCGCGCAAGCCAAAAGTAACCCTTTGTGAATCAATGACATATCAGCGACGGGCCTCGGACGGGAGGGCGGAGTATCCACGAATCGCATCGCGCAGGAAAGCTTCGTTGTCCTGTCCGACACTGGACAGGCCCTTCAGTTCCAGCTCGAGGCCGATCGAGGTGTCGATGTCGCCGGTGCGGCTGCTGACGAATCGGCGGGTGACGATCCGCACGGCCCAGCAGCACGACGAGTACTCCACGCCGACGAACTGGTCGAGCGCCTTGTCCTCGTCGAGCGAGTACACCCAGCGGCCGTAGGCGCGCCACTGATCAGTGATCGGCCAGGCGGCCGAGACATCGACCTGTTCCAGCAGGTCGCGGCGGAAGCGGTAGCCTGCGTTGACCACTCGGTCCGAAGCGGGCCGGTACTGCAGGTAGAACTCCGATCGCTCGCTCTGCGACTGGTCGGGGTTCCACTGGTAGCCCAGCCGCGCGTTCCAGTTCCTGAAGGCCGACAGCTCGAGTTCCGCGATCATGTCCGACGAGCTGCGGTCGCGCACCGGTTCGTCCGGGAGCCGCACGCGCGGGTCCTCGAAATAGAACGCCTGGCCCAGCGTCGCGCTCAGGTACTGGCGGCCACCGGTCGCGTCGAGCAGGCGGCTCGTGAGTCCGACGCTCAGCTGGTTTGCGTCGCCGACGCGATCGGCACCGACGTAGCGGTTGTTGCGGAACAGCTGCACGAGATTGAGGTCGGGCAGCCCGCTGTCGAACACCGGCAGGTCGTCCTGGTCGCGGTAAGGCACGTACAGGAAGAGGGCGCGGGGCTCGAGCGTCTGCAGTCGGTCGCCCTTCGAGCCCGCCGCGCGCTCGAGCACGAGGCCGGTGTCGAGGCTGAGCGTGGGCACGGTGCGCAGCGGTGACTCGTCGACGCCGGGCTCCGCATCCGTCAGCGAATACGAGGTGGCGCGCCAGGCCGCGCTCGCCGCGAGGTGGGTGCCGCGCGTCTCGGCACGCCACTCCAGCGCCGGCTCGACATCCGCGCGCACGCCCGTGACGCCGGTGTCGCGATCGAAGTTCGCCGCCTCGCCGCGCAGCGTGGCGCTCAGGCCCGGGGCGAGATCGCGCCAGCGCCCGATCGCCGCCACCTGCGGCAGGATGGAGTACGGCTGTTCGGCATCGGTGAGGTCGGGGTCGAGGATCTGGTAGTCCTGCACGCGCGCCACCAGCGACCAGTTCGTCGTGTCGTGGCGAGCCTCGGCAAGGCGATTCAGGTAGGTGATGCTCGTTCCCTCGAAGCCGACGCCGAAATCCTCGAAGTACTCGTCGTCACTGGCGTGCGCGGCGTCGACCAGCAGGCGCGTGGTCGGCTGCAGTCGCGTGACGTGCTCCAGGTCGAGCAGGCTGCGCGAGCCGTCCTTCTCCAGGTCGTCGAACAGGTACTCCGCATTGAAGACGCCTTCGCTGCGCCGCGTCAGATAGCGGAATTCCGGATCGACCCGCAGGCCGCGCGAGGAGAAGTAGCGCGTGGTGATGGTGGCGTCGTAGTTCGGTGCGATGTTCCAGTAGTAGGGCACCGCGACCTGCGTGCCGGTCCTGCTGCTGCTGCCGATCGTCGGGAACAGGAACCCGGACTTGCGCACGTCGCCGACCGGGAACGTGATCCATGGCGCGTAGAGGATGGTCGCCCCCTTGAACTCGAGCTTCACGTCCTCGCCCGTGCCGACGCGCGTCTCCTGGTTGATCGAGATGCGGCTGGCATGCAACGTCCAGTCGTCGTTGTCGGGCGGGCAGGCGGTATAGCTCACGCCCTCAAGGTCGATGACCGACTCGCCGCGCAGCCTGACGTCGCGCGCCGCGCCCCGCACGCCACGTTCCGTCAGCTCGAACTGCGCTCCCTCGAACTGGCCGGCACCGGCGGCGAAACTGCCGCCCTGGCCGCGCACGTGCAGCGTGGGGTCGAGGTATTCGACCGAGCCTTCGAGGCGAATGCTGCGCTCCGCGGCGTCGATCTCCGCCTGGTCGGCCGTGAGCAGGCGCTGGCCCATGCGGATGCGCACGTTGCCCGACAGGCTCGCGTCACCGGCACGACCGAGCTCGCCCTCGTCGCTGGTGATGTCGATGCGGGGGTCGTCCGGATCGGCCTGCAGCAGTTGCTCGAGCCGCGGGTCGGCCTCGGCCACCCGGCAGACGGTTTCGTCCGCCGCCGCGGCCTGCGCGGCGAGGCAGGCGGCGATGGCCGCGATGAGCCGTCGCGGGCGGCCCCTGATTCCGTCGGACGGCTTCATCGCAGCGATTATAATTGCCGCGCCCACCGCCATCCGCTTTTCCGAGGCATCCGTGTCCGATCCTTGCCGCGACGATCCCCGGCTCGACCTGCTGCGCCACTGGCTCGAGCGGGGACTCGGCTGGCACGACGTGCAACTGGCGCCGGCCTCCGCCGACGCGAGCTTCCGGCGCTATTTCCGCGTGGCCGGCCACGGCCACCCGACCGTGATCGCGATGGATGCGCCGCCGGACAAGGAGGACGTGGAGCCGTACCTCAAGGTCGCGGGCATGCTCGACGAGATCGGCGTCAACGCGCCGCGGGTGCTGGCGCGCAATGCAGTGGACGGCTTCCTGCTGCTGACCGACCTGGGGTCGCTCACTTACCTCGCCGACCTCGCGGCCGACCCGGGCCGATCGGTCCCGCTGTACCGCGACGCGATCCGGGCGCTGGCGCGCATCCAGTCGGGCGGCGCCCGGCACGCACCGAACCTGCCCCCGTACGACGAGCGCCTGCTGCGCTTCGAGATGAGCCTGTTCACCGACTGGCTGCTCGGGCGGCATCTCGCGCTGGAGGTGTCGCCCGCCGAGTCGGCGATGCTGGCCAGGGCGTTCGACGCGCTCGTGGCCAGCGCGCTCGAGCAGCCGAAGGTGTTCGTGCACCGCGACTACCACTCGCGCAACCTGATGGTCTGCCCGCAGGCCAATCCCGGCATCCTCGATTTCCAGGACGCGATGCACGGCCCGCTGACCTACGACATCGTCTCGCTGCTGCGCGACTGCTACGTGGCCTGGCCGCAGGAGCAGGTAGTCCACTGGGCGCTCGATTTCCGGCGCGGCCTGCTGGCCGAGGGCCTGCCCGCCGGCAGCGACGAGGCGCAGTTCCTGCGCTGGTTCGACCTGATGGGGGTCCAGCGCCACCTCAAGGCGAGCGGCATCTTCGCGCGGCTGTGGCACCGCGACGGCAAGCCCGGCTACCTGCCGGACGTGCCGCGCACGCTCGGCTACATCGTGAGCGCCTGCTCCCGGCACGCGGAATTCGCGGCGCTGGGCGCGCTGGTGGCGGAGCGCGTACTGCCAGCGATGCAGGCGACGCTCGGGGCCGGGCGCAGGTGAGGGCGATGATCCTCGCGGCGGGCCGTGGCGAGCGCATGCGCCCGCTCACGCTCGCGCGGCCGAAGCCCCTGCTCGAGGCGGGCGGTGCGCCGCTGATCGTGCACCACCTGCGGGCGCTGCAGGCGACCGGGTTCGAGGACGTCGTCGTCAATCTGTCCTGGCTCGGCGAGCAGATCCGCGGCGCGCTGGGTGACGGCAGCCGCCACGGCGTGCGGCTGCACTACAGCGACGAAGGTCCCGAGCCGCTCGAGACCGGTGGCGGTATCTTCCGTGCGCTGCCGTTGCTGGGCAAGGGGCCGTTCCTAGTCCTGAACGGAGACGTGTGGACCGACATCGACTGGTCGCGGCTCCGCGATCGGCTCGCGCCGCACGATCTGGCGCACCTCGTGCTGGTGCCGAACCCCGCGCACAACGAGAAGGGCGATTTCGTACTCGAGGGTGGGCGCATCGTGGAGTCCGCGGGCGGACGGCACACATTCTCGGGCATCGGCGTCTATCGATCGGAGCTGTTCGAGGGCTGCAGCGATGGCATCTTCAAGCTCGCCCCGTTGCTGCGCGCCGCCGCGCGCGAGGGGCGTGTGAGCGGCGAACTGCATGCGGGTGCGTGGCTCGACATCGGCACGCCGGAGCGGCTGGCGCAACTTGACGAGCTGCTGAGGCGTCGACATCACTGAATCCGTGGTGGCTGGGCGGCGAACGGTCGGAAGCGCTGGTGATTCGCGCTGCCGGGGCTCTGGGAGGTGATCTCCCGGGGCGTCGCGTGGCAAGGACGCCGCGCGCGAGCCCCCAGGGATGGGTTCACGGCGTCCCCGGGAGCTCAC
>Ga0102851_10000272_pt1 | contig 24365 bp, 18 predicted proteins | sample Mud3Dept3metaG_FD_79558 | JGI IMG/M metagenome (GOLD analysis project Ga0102851, IMG submission 79558) | Freshwater wetland microbial communities from Ohio, USA, analyzing the effect of biotic and abiotic controls - Mud 3 Core 4 Depth 3... | ecosystem: Environmental > Aquatic > Freshwater >... | reverse complement strand
GTGGAAAGCGTTATAAGTCCGGGTGTATGAGTTACATATATCTGATTTGAGGTTCCGAGTAAAGTTTTATATTCGTTTGCATCGCCTGCTGCATTCATTCCAAGCAATTGATTCGATGTTCCCCAGGCACCTGAGGCAAACGCCTTCCAGCCTGCATCCCAGTACCAGAATGATTTGGTTCCGGTATCGTAGACCAGCAATCCTGTTGCAGGTGATGAACTGCCAAGGGTCATTCGTTCGCCGGTGGTCATTCGGGGAGCCAGAAAGCCCCTCACCGAGGATCTAAGCTCCAGGATTGATGATGGATCCGGAGTGATCGACACTTCGCTGATCCCGACTCCCTGACCCAGGATTTCGATGTTCCCGAATGTCAGTATCAATATTACCATGCACAGAACAATTCTGAGCCGCATCAGAAAGTCCTGCTTCTTCAGGACCCCCCGGACTGCGCAGGGACCTGAGAATTTTTTTTGCATTGTATTCATGATATACCTCCTCATTTTGTGGTATTTATTTTTTGTTTTCAAAAAACTTCTCCGATGTAAACGGTAATACCGGTTTCAAATTATCCGGTACCTGACCGCATTTGACAAAATATCAATAATATACAGGTTGCCGCACACCATCAGTTTATATAAAAAAATTATCACCCGGCTTTAATTTCTTTTTTTTAAAAAGCCGATCAATATTCTGTTTTTTATATTGCCCGTCTCTCACAAATCAAAAACGGACTCCCATTAAGTCTACATTAAGACCGCTTCCTGTTAAACATGGTTGCATTACAGGAGCCTTAATTAAATTTAAAGGTATAAAATATTTCAGGAATTGCTAATACTTTTTTGACCAGCTGAATTTTATTGATTAATCATTGTTGTTTTTCCTTAAAATAAAAACCGGATGGATCTGTTCCATCCGGTCTCCTTATGTGAAGGTTCTCTTATTTCCGTCGCTTCGTTACACCTTCGCTAAAGCTTCGGTGTACACAGTGTACCGTTGTACCATTGAACCGTTGCACCGTTGAACCATTAAATTATCAACATTGCATCACCATAAGTGCCAAACCGGTATTTCTCCTTGACAGCAGTTTTATATGCATCAAAAAGAAGGTCATATCCGGCAAATGCAGCTACCATCATAAGAAGAGTGGAATAAGGAAGGTGAAAATTGCTGATCATCATATCCGGTACCTTAAAATCGTACGGAGGAAAAATGAATTTATTGGTCCAGCCGTCAAATGGTTTGAGATATCCGCTGGTTGAGACTGAGCTTTCAAGAGTTCTGACCACAGTAGTTCCGACGGCACATATCCTGTATCTGGCATCTTTGGCCTTGTTGACGATTTCCGCCGCTTCTTCAGTGATAATTATTCTTTCCGAATCTACTTTATGTTTCGTAAGGTCCTCCACATCAACACTCCTGAAATTACCCAGTCCCACATGTAAAGTAATCTCTGCAAACTCAACACCGATAATTTCAAGCTTTTTAAGCAGCTCCCGGCTGAAATGCAATCCGGCAGTAGGTGCAGCCACAGCACCTTCATGCTTGGCAAATATTGTCTGATATCTTTCATTGTCATCAGGTTCTACAGGTCTGTTGATGAATTTAGGCAGTGGTGTCTCGCCTAAACCGTAGAGTGTTTGCTTGAATTCCTCATACGTGCCGTCAAAAAGAAACCTCAGAGTCCTTCCCCTTGATGTCGTATTGTCTATTACTTCAGCAACAAGAAGATCATCTTCGCCAAAATATAATTTGTTCCCTATTCTTATTTTTCTTGCAGGATCGACAAGCACATCCCATAAACGCTGTTCCCTGTTAAGTTCCCTAAGGAGAAAAACTTCAATCTCCGCACCTGTTTTTTCCTTGTTACCATATAGCCTTGCCGGAAAAACCTTTGTATTGTTGAAGACGAGAACATCTTTCTCATGAAAATAATCAACTATTTCCTTAAAAATCCTGTGCTCGAATTTTCCTGTTTTCCTGTTAACCACCAGTAATCTCGATTCATCCCTGTTCTCGGAAGGATAGAGTGCAATAAGCTCCTGTGGCAAAGTGTATCTGAATTGCGATAATTTCATATTCTATGCATAATTGTTTTGTTCAAAGAATCCCTTTATACGTATAAATATCAGATTTGTTTCATTTGTTCTAAAAAATCTTCAAATTTTTTTAGTGTAAAAGCATTTTCAAGCTTAAATGAGCCTATCGATGTCCTTTCAAGAGCAGAAAGATAACACCCGCTATTCAATGCAGTACCAAGATCCCGGGCAAAAGATCTTATATACGTGCCTTTGCTGCAAAGTAGTCTTATTCTGGATTCAGGGATGCCGAACGAATCAAGCTCCACCTCTTTATAAATAATATCAACCGGTTCCAGTTTCTTGATTACACCCTTCCTTGCGTACTCATAAGCCCTCTTACCCCCGATAAGTTTTGCCGAATGCAGCGGGGGCATCTGTTTCTGTTCACCCTTAAAGCCCTGCAGGGTTATCCGGACCAGTTCGGAAGTGATATGACCTGTCGGGAACCTGCCGTCAGTTTCTGTCTCCAGATCAAAGGAGGGTGTGGTTTCACCAAAATGAACTGTGGCATAATATTCCTTATCCATATCACGGAACTCCTCAATCCTTTTTGTGGCTCTTCCAGTGCATATTATCATCAGCCCCGTTGCAAGAGGGTCGAGAGTTCCCGCATGACCTACCTTGATTTTCCTGATCCCGAGAGTGCTTCTGATCATGATCCTCACTTTATTGATGAGGTCGAATGAGGTCCAGTAGAGAGGCTTGTCAAAAAGTAAAACCTGTCCTTTTTCAAAAAATGTCGGATTATCAGATAACATGCAATCCTAATAAGATTGAAAAAACTGCAACAAGAATACAATATACTGCAAACCAAAGAAGATTCCCTTTCCTGACAAGGTTTATCATCCATTTACATGCAAGATAACCTGAAATAAAGGCGACAAAAAATCCAATCAAAATAACAAATAGTGATGCACCTTCTGTCGGCATATTTCCTGTTTTCAGCTCAAGCAGGTTAGCTCCGATAACCGGTATCAGAACCATCAGAAACGAAAATTTTGCAATGTCAGATTTCTTATTCCCAAGCATTATTCCGGTGGCAATAGTTGCACCCGAACGAGATATTCCAGGAAGAACTGCAATAGCTTGTGCAATTCCAATAATCAAAGAATCAAGAAATCCTATCTGCCTTTCTTTAGGCTTTATAACCAAAGCAAGCAACAAGAAAACAGCTGTGATCATGAATTCTATCCCAAGGGAGATCATGTTCCCTGCAAAAAATTTTCCGGCTATTTCCTCCATGAAAAGACCTGTAAATCCAACCGGTATCATTGAAACCAGAATTTTTAAAATATAGCTGGTTTCTTCATTCATGCGGAACTTGAAAAATCCTTTAAATAAATCTTTAATCTCCTTCCAGAGAACAACAATGGTACTTAACACTGTCGCTCCATGAACCGCAATTGAGAAATAAAAATTTGATTCATGGTCAATCCCAAATAGATATTTACCCAGTTCCAGATGCCCCGAGCTGCTGACAGGTAAAAACTCTGTAAGCCCCTGAATCAGTCCAAGGATCATTGCTTCAAACAGGTTCATAAAGATGAATTACTAAATAATAACTGAATTGAAAGTCCGAAGTCCGAAGTTTTTCTCAATCCCTGCCTTCCGTCTTCCGTCTTCCGTCTTCTGTCTTCCGTCTTCTGACTTCTATTCGCCACCCTTCGGTTTCTTCATGATAGCCCAGATCTCAAAGACAAAACCTGCCAGTACGACAATAGGTGCAAGAGTTATCCTTCTGAAACTGAATATATCATTGCTGAATTCCGCAGGATTTTCCGTTCTGCCGCCGAGCATGAGGAGGAAGCCTGCTACTATGATTGCAAACCCTATGGCAAGCAATTTATAGTTTTCACGGCCGAGAGCAAAATTCAGTTTTTCCCTGTTATCTTTTTTTGTAGCCATAATATGTCAGTAATATAGTTCATCTTCAGAAATACTTAAATACCTGTTAACGGAAAAATATGTTGATATTATATTGATCAGAATTCCGATTATGATTAATAATGCGCCCAGCAATATCAGGAGGTTTATACTTTCAAACGTGAATAACAGGAAGAATTCCCTTTCAACGAGATAGAGCAGTACCATAAGAAGGGTCATTGCAATAAGTGCTGCCAGGAATCCATGAAATGAGCTTTGCATTATGAACGGCTTTCTTATGAATGATCTTGTTGCTCCAACAACCTGCATTGTCCTAATGAGGAATCTTTTTGAATAGATCGAGAGCCGTATTGTATTGTTTATGATCGTTAATGCAATCAGAAAGAGGAAAGAACTGATCACGAGAAGAAACAGGCTGATTTTGTTCACATTCTCATTTATCAGGAAAAGGAGTGATTCCTGGTACCAGACCTCCTTTACAAAAGGATATTCCAGGATGTATTTTTCTATCTTTGCCACACTGTCAGGGCTGGTATAGGTTGATACCAGGTAAACATCTATTGATGCCGGCAACGGATTCTCACCAAGAAAGCTTATAAAATCCTCACCCAGTTCTTCCTTCATCTTTGCTGCAGCCTCATCCCTTGAAACATATTCAGTCGATTTTACATAAGCTTTTGCATCCAGGTCTTTTTGAAGCATTCTGATGTCAGCCTCTTTTGCATCATCATCCAGCATGACCGAAAAAGAGAGGCTTTCGCGGAAATAATCTGATAATTCCTTTGCATTAATAAGCACAAGGCCCAGAATTCCAAGAAGAAAAAGAACAAGTGAAACGCTTACGACCAGTGTCAAATATGAGCTTCTGAGCTTTGTTTTTGACAGTCCTAATTCACTTTTTTTCATTCTCTCTTTACGGATTTATTCTCCCCCTCTCCCCTTCACCCACTCTCCCCCTCCTGAAATTTATTCAACCACAGTCATCCATCCAAACTCATCAGGTCCATCTCCGTACTGCATGTCCACAAGCTTGTTATACAGCTTCATGGTTACCGTACCGGGTTTGCCATCCTTACAATATTCGTAGACCATGTTCTTGTCGGGATCAAATATGCTGGCGATGGGGGTGATCACTGCCGCCGTTCCACAGGCACCTGCTTCGGAAAAGGTTGACAGCTCCCCTACCGGAATTCGTCTTCTTTCAGTCTTCATTCCCATGCCTGCCGCAATCTCGATCAGGCTCATATTTGTAATTGAGTTCAGAATTGAATTTGATTTTGGTGTGATATATTTATTGCCCTTTATTCCAAAGAAATTTGCAGGACCGCATTCATCAATATACTTTTTCTCCTTCGCATCAAGGAAAATGGAGCTGGCATATCCTCCTTCCTTGGCGGTTATCAATGCCCGGAGGCTGGCTGCATAATTTCCCCCGACCTTAAATGTACCCGTACCCATTGGCGCGGCCCTGTCCACATTTCTGCAGATAACCATATTGCAGGGCTTAACACCTTCTTTAAAATATGGCCCCACAGGAGTTACAAAAACAATAAAAGTATATTCCGCTGAAGGCTTGACACCCACTTCCGCACCGCTACCGTACAGCAGCGGTCTGATGTACAAAGTGGCACCCGATCCGTATGGCGGGACAAAATGCTTATTCATCTTCACTGTCCTGAAAACAGCCTCCCTGAACAGCTCGACCGGTACCGGAGCCATCTTTATCCCTTCAGCGGAATGGATGAACCGTTTGGCATTTTCTTCCCATCTGAAGAGTCTTATCTTACCGTCTTTGCCCATGTAGGCTTTCAGACCTTCGAAGGCTTCCTGACCGTAATGAAGTCCGGTAGCTGCGATGTGAACATCGATATATTCAGATGTTGAAACTTCCGGTTCACTCCATTTGCCATTCTTATAATGGCAGCGAATGTTATAATCGGTTTTAATATAACCAAATGGCAGTTTTTTCCAGTCAATTTTTTCCATATTCACCGTGTTTATCTTATGGCGCAAAAGTACATTTTAAAAATCTATTTTTCTAATTCCTGAACAGAATGCCGATTATTCGTAATAAGCCCTGAGAGCTGCGATTTGATCTTCCAGAGGAACGCTTCTAAGAAGTTTTGCCGTTCCGGTTACAAATTCATGATCGATCAGAATCTTCCGCTGGATCTCTGCCCACTCTTTCCGGTCATGAACCTTGCCATATTCCTTTTCTTCCTTCCAGAGTTTGTCAGTAAGCTTCAGGAAGTCAACACGGCCCAGATAATCGTATCTTGCGTCATGTAAAATATTATCTGATTCCGATTCTCTTTTATTGTCATACGAATTCTGAATCAGTTTCCTGACCTCCTCAATATTCGACTGGTCAAAACCGTACTTTGGAAGGATCTCCTCGACAGCCACCAGAGAGGCTTCTATATGTTTTTCATAGTTGTAATCAGAAATAAATCCTGAAAAAAGGAATATTGAAGCAAGCTTCAGATTTATGAATTTTTCTTCCTGCATCTTTTCAGCATTGGAAAGAAGCTCAACCTGGTTGCTTATGCTTTTAACCAGCGATGAGTTATGGAAATACATATTCGGAGGAGCTTCATCATCAAACATCTTGGTTACAGCTTCCTCAATATCCTGGAGCTTAATCATCTGCATTTTCAGGAAAAACTTCCTGTTTGGCTTACCATCAGCATCTCTGAGTTCCGGAACAATGCCGTTGACAAAATACATGTCAAGCTCACCCTTGTATTTCACGGGCATCTTACCCCTGTGCTCGCAGATGAAAAAATCCCTTGCAAATTCATAGGTTGTTCCCGAAATATTAACCTTGCCCGCTTCTCCTGACGATTCCATCCTGCTGGCAGTGTTGACAGTATCTCCCCATATGTCATATGAAAGTTTCTTGTGCCCCACCACACCTGCCACTACCGTACCTGTATGGATACCTATTCTTATATCCCAAACTTTCATCCCTTCAAGCTCTGATGTTTTCTTAAGCCGGCTCATGTATGCCTGCATCTCAAGCGCAGCAAGAATCACTTCAACCGGATTGGTACGGTTCTTTTCAGGTATCCCCCCTGCACACATATAAGCGTCACCTATTGTCTTGATTTTCTCAATGCCAAGCTTTTCAACCACAGAATCAAAATAAAAAAAGAATTTATCCAGCTCATCAATCAGTACCTCCGGATTCATCTCTTCAGTGAGCTTTGTAAATCCCTGGATATCTGAAAACAGCACAGTCACAAAATTATATTTCATCTTGGTTGCCTTGCCAGTCTCCATAATCTCGCTTGCAGTGTTCTTTGGCAGCACATTGGCCAGGAGATTTTCAGTCTTTTCCTTTTCAATAATAAGGTCTTCGGTTCTTTTATTGATTATCTGCTCAAGCATGTGCTGAGTCCGTGCAAAACGAAGGTTTAGCTGCGCATATAAAGCCCAGATTATTAAGCCGGCCAGGCATAAATACAAGAAAATGGCTGTTTTTGAAAAATACCAGACAGGAAGCACTTTAATATCCATCAGAAGATTCTCCCCGCCACGGGTCTTCAGATCAGTGAAGGCAACCCTGAATTTATAGTTCCCCGCCGGCAGATTGGTATATTCCTTATAGCCGTTTTCGTGCCACAGACTCCATTGAGTATCAAAACCCTCAAGAAAAAACCTGTAGACAAGTGAATCTCCTGAATCCAGATCAAAAGCAACATTGTTATGTCTGATGTCGAGGATCAGAGTTCCGGCAGGAGGATGGTCCGGAGTAAAAGTGATTACAGAATCATTATTTATAACAATCCGCCTGAGAGCCGGGGTACCACCGTTATCCAATGCTGCACCTGCCACAGTGCCTGTCCAAAGGATTAAGAATAGCAACGGAAGTATTTTCAGATCCCTGCCGAAAAGCATATAAAATGAAGATATTAACTATTTCAAATGTAACACTTAATAAAGACCGGTCAAAAGGAAAGGCCAATTTTAAGTATTTTTGCGGGGAAATATAGTAATCCCGTGCATGGAGATCGTTTTTGCAACAAATAATGAAAACAAGACAAGAGAAATAAGGCATATACTCGGCGACAGCTTTACCCTGCTGAGTCTGAGCGATTTAAAAATTAATGAGGATATACCGGAGAATGAGCCGACTCTTGAAGGAAATGCGATGCATAAAGCCAGGTATGTATATAAAATTGTGAACATGAATGTTTTTGCAGACGACACAGGCTTGGAAATCGATGCACTGAACGGTCTGCCGGGAGTGAATTCAGCCAGATTTGCCGGGGAAAACAAGGATTCTGAAGCAAATATCGATAAAGCACTAGCACTGATGGGCTCAACAAAGAACAGGAAGGCCAGATTCCGGACCGTTATTGCATTAATAATGAATGGCAGGGAGTATTTTTTTGAAGGTATCGTGAACGGCCAGATTACAGATGAAAAGAGAGGAACCGGAGGATTCGGATATGATCCGGTATTTGTACCCGAAGGAAAGAACCTGACTTTTGCTGAAATGTCTCTGGATGAAAAAAACAAAATCTCACACCGGGCACTGGCATTCGAGAAATTAAGGGAGTTCCTTTATCATTATCCTCTCACAGACAATAAAGAGGCTGTTTAACTGTTTAATTTCCTGATGAGAAAACTGTTTATCCTAACCTGTCTGCTGATCACCTTTTCCCATGGTGCAGGACAAACCCCTGTCGGGGCCTGGAGCGATCATCTCACTTACAGCAAGGTAAATAGCCTGGCAGTAGGATCAAAAGAAGTATACGCCTCAACAGGCTCATCGATAATTGTTTACAATCGTGAATTTGATGAACTCAGAAAGCTGTCGAAGGTAAACGGTCTAACAGAAACAGGTATCAGTACAATTGCCTGGTCGGAAGAATTTGAAGCTCTGATTATTGCATATCAAAGCACTAACCTGGATCTGGTTATGAGCAATACAATTTATAATATACCGGATATCAGCAGAAAGTACATTCCCGGGAAAAAAGAAATAAACAGGGTGCGAACGAAAGGCAGTTACGCATATCTTGCCTGCAGTTTTGGCATAGTAATTATCGACCTTGAAAAAAGAGAGATACGTGATACGTGGAAACCCGGAAATGGCAATGAAGATACCGAAGTGTGGGATATCGCCTTTGGCAACGGGAAGATCTATGCAGCAACCGGTATGGGATTGTTTTTTGCCGGGATAACCGATCCCGGACTTTCCTACTTCGGCAACTGGTCAGTTGAAAACAGGCTTCCCAATCCACATGGTAAATATACTGCAGTGCTCTTTTCAGGTGACAGGCTTTACGCCAACAGATCGGGACAAAGTTTTGCAGGTGATTCAGTCTATGTCATTGAAACAGGATGCAGCCTTTTCTCATACGAAGCGGGAACCTTCAATAAATCATTTGATCAGGCACCTGACGGATTTACCCACTCTTCAAACGGTTCAGTGAGATATTACTCCGTTGACGGGACTCTGAGAGCAACCTTCTCCTCCTATCCCTGGGGAAATCCGGATATTTCCATAGCCACAGCGGATCACTCAGATATCTGGATAGCCGACCAGGGCTCTGGGCTTGTAAGAGTTGAGAACATGGCCGACTTCAATGCACTGACACTCCCTGGTCCGGTCTCCAATAATGCAATCAGTATCACCTCGGCCAATGGCAGGACAATTATCTGCGGAGGTGGCATTGATGCTTCATGGAACAATCTCTGGAGAGAGGTGCAGATCTCGGTTCATGAGAATAATTCATGGAATTCTTTTACATCAGGGACACATTTTGATGCTATGAGAATTCTCATTGATCCGGGAAATAACAATCATTTCTTCATTTCTACCTGGGGAAGCGGATTGCTTGAATATGAGAATAATCTTCTTATAAACAACTATAACGATTCAAATTCCCCGCTACAGACGATCATTCCGGGAAAGCCTTTCGTAAGGATCTGTGGCATGGCAATGGATAAGGACAGGAACCTCTGGATCACCCAGACTGAAGTTCCCGGCAGCATTAAGATTCTGAAACCCGATGGAAGCTGGATTGTGAATCCCGTAACAATCGGGGCTCTTACCATAGGAGATATAATTGTCACACAAAACGGGCATAAATGGATAGTACTTCCAAGAGGAGAAGGACTTTTTATCCTGGATGACAATGATACCCCTGATTATTTCGGCGACGATGTTTCAAAAAAGATGCTGGTAACCGATTCCGAGAATAAGGTGTTCTCATCTGTTTTTTCCATTGCAGAGGATCTTGACGGGAACATATGGGTAGGTACTGACCAGGGACCACTGATTTATTACAATCCTGACAAAGTCTTTGGCGATGACCCCAGGGCATTCCGGATCAAGATACCCCGCAACGACGGATCAGGACTGGCTGATTATATGCTTGGCACCGAAACAATAACATCGATCTCTGTTGACGGGGCCAACAGGAAATGGCTTGGAACATCAAATTCAGGGGCATATCTTCTTTCTCCTGACGGTACGTCGCAGATAAGAAATTACAATGAAGACAACAGTCCTGTATTTTCAAATTCCATTGTCTGTGTTTCAGTTGATGACAAATCGGGCGATGTCTGGTTTGCAACAGCAAAGGGTGTCTTATCGGTACGGGGTGACGCAACTGCCGGAACGGAGGAATTTTCAGGTGTTTATGCCTTTCCTAATCCGGTGAGGGAGGATTTCTACGGCAACCTTACCATAACCGGACTGATTAGGGAAACCCAGATCAGAATCACAGATATCAGCGGCAATCTTGTCTTCAAAACTGTTTCTGACGGCGGGCAGGCATCATGGGATCTTAAAACATACAATGGCAAACGTGTTGCCACCGGTGTCTACCTTGTCTTCTGTGCAGGCAGTGACGGATCGCAGTCGTGCGTGATTAAAGTGCTTGTAATCAAATGACAGATCATTCAGTTATCAGGGTCTGTATCCTTTCAATCTGAAGTTGTTTATTTACTTCCCTGAGGCTTCTGGCAGTCTTGGTAAAATACTGATGTACTGAAATGAATTTGACCTGCATCTTGTTCCAGTCGTTAAGAGATCCCATTTTGTTCTGCGCTTTAAGCTCCTCAAAAAGCGTGTTCGAGACCGGGATAAAATCGCTTCTCCCAAGATAGTCCAGATCAGAATCACATATGATCTCTTCAAGCAGATTTGTGGGTTTCGGCGGGAGTTTCGTTGACAGGATTATTAAACAGATGCGTTCGATCTGTTCCGGTGAATAATTATACTTCGGCAGCATCTCTCTTGCGATAACCGTTCCGTGGAATTCATGATCATCATATGCAACGGTATGCCCGGCATCGTGGAACAGGCCTGCCGTTTTCAGAAGGAGTATTTCTTCATCCGTACATCCTTCTGCCCATCCTATCAGCTCAACTTCGGTAACTACATCGACGGTGTGCTTTACGTTGTGATAAAACAAATAATCGGGTAATTCTCTTTCAAGTTTGTCAAGAATTATCTCCTGTATATCGGTAAACTGAATAAGTCCAAATTTTATCCTGAAAGCTTCATTTGGAACAGTTCCTCTCCAATCAACAGAGAATTCAGGTTTCAGCCCTTTTACCCTGTACATCTGCAGATCGCCCTTGTATTTTACCGGAAGCTTACCAAAGTATTCGCAGTCAAAGAACTCCTTGACCAGCTCGTAGGTCATAACCGAAATGAGGATCATCCCGTCTTCAGAGACTGCTTCAACACGGCTCGCGGTATTTACCGTATCACCCTTGATATCATAGTTGATTTTTTTCTTCCCCGAAACTGTGGCAGTGACCGGCCCGGTGTGAATTCCGGTTTTAAGCTCCCAGATCCTTTTCCCATCGCCCCGCTTGTTCAGTTCATAATTAACAAGGAAATTCTTCATTTCCAGCGCAGCCATTACAACATCTATCGGATTTGTTATATTTTTTACCGGAATGCCCCCGGCGCACATGAATGTATCACCGATGGTCTTAATCCTTTCAATCTTATACCTTGATGCTATTGCATCGAATTCATAGAGGATCTCATCAAGCTCATCCATTACAGATGAGGAATCGATACCATCCGAAACTATTGAAATCCCAGTTATATCCGAGAACAGAACTGTCGCCATATTGAATTTCAGCGACTTCTCCTTTCTTTCCCCCTCTGCCGTCTCCTTTATACCCTCAGGAGAGACCTTATCATAAAGAGCCTTGATCTTTTCAAAATCCCTGGAAAGCTTTTCGTTCTGTTTTTCCAGCTTTTTAATATGATCTTCAAGCTCCTGGTTCTGCTTGGCAAGCTTTGCAATCCTTTTTACAAGCTCCTCATTATTTGTGACTATCATAAGACAGTATCTTGAGAGGTAAAAATAGTAAATTCATTGGATAAATATATAGTCTATCCTTTGATCATAAACCTCACCCTCTCCCGTCCCCCGCTCCAGGTGAGAGCGGGGGAGGCTTAATCAAGCTTTTAAACCCCTCCCACCCCGGGGGAGGGGTTTGGGGAGAGGTAAAAAGAAGGCAAGGTAAGGGGCCGGGGGAGTTCGTGTGATCAATGAGAAGCAGTATCTTTGACTAATTCAATTGATAATATGATCGAATCGACAAAAGCGATAGTCCTTCATCAAATAAAGTACTCCGATTCAGGTATTGTAGTTCAGCTGTATACCCGGAAATTCGGAAGACAATCGTGCCTGATCAAAGGAATGAGAAATAAAAAATCGGGTAAGCACAATGTATGTTTTCAGCCGATGTCTATCCTCGAACTGGCATTCTATCATAAAGAATCAAGGGGAATGCAGGTGATGAAAGATTTCTCCGTGTCATATTCGCCTTCGGATATTTTTTCCAATATTAAAAAAAGTAGCGTCGCGATTTTCCTTGGAGAAGTGCTTACTTCCGTTCTCAGGGAGGAAAGCGCTAATGAAGAACTGTTTGATTTTATCGGGGATTCTGTTATTTATTTCGACGGCTGCCATGAGGGATTTGCAAATTTCCACCTGGCCTTCCTGGCTGGACTGTGCAGCTACCTGGGCTTTGAACCGCGACCAAAAGCCAGCCCGGGAAAAACATATTTTGACATGCTGAACGGCGTTTTTGTTTCTTTTCCTCCTGACCATGGAAACTATGCAAGCGTTGAGATCTCAGGGATCCTTATGGCATTTTTTTCTTCTTCCTATGAAAAAATAAATGATATTATCCTGACCGGATCGCTGCGAAATGAAGTTCTTGAGACTCTGGTAAAATACTATTCCATCCATCTCCCCGGCTTAAAAAAAATAAAATCCCTCGACGTCCTGAAAGAGGTCTTCAGTCAGCATGAAACCAGATGATCAGAATTTTACATATCTTAGTCATGTATAGAACTTCTGAATGCCCCTGATATCCTCAATATTTAATCGGCTTAACGGCAGGCGTTTAAACCAGATAGAGCTATTTAAAAAACATCCGGTTGAAACTCAGCAGAAGACTCTTTTTTACCTTATCGGCAGAGCCAGCCATACCGAATGGGGTATAAAGCATAATTATTCCTCTATCGGTTCAATAAAAGAATATCAGTCGGCAGTGCCCCTCCAAAGCTATGAAGATATCATTCCTTTTGTCGAAAGGCTGGGCAGGGGTGAGGAAGATCTTTTATGGCCGGGTAAGATAAAATGGTTTGCAAAATCGTCAGGCACTACTTCCTCTAAAAGCAAGTTCATCCCGATGAGCCGCGAAGCACTGATCAATACCCAGTACCGTGCTGCAAAAGACATTCTGGCAATTTATAGTCATAATAATCCACAAAACCGCATCTTCCATGGAAAAGCCCTCACTCTTGGAGGAAGTCACAGGATCGACCAGTTTGGCAGCAAAGCGTTATGCGGTGACTTGTCAGCCATCATGATCGAAAATACACCATTTTATGCTGAAATAGTCAGGACTCCAAAGAGGGAGATCGCTCTTTCCGAGGATTTCGAGAAAAAACTTGAACTGATCACAAAGGCAACGGTAAACCAGAATGTGACAAGTTTTTCAGGGGCTCCATCCTGGAACCTCACCCTAATAAAATATATTCTCAACTATACGGGAAAATCCAATCTGCTTGATGTCTGGCCAAACCTTGAGGTGTTCTTTCACGGAGGCATAAGCTTCACTCCATACCGTGATCTGTACAGGAAGCTGATCGCCGGCGATCAGATGCATTACATGGAAACCTACAATGCATCTGAAGGATTTTTCGGAATACAGGATGACCCCTCCCGGTCCGATATGCTTCTTATGCTGGACTACGGAACCTTCTTTGAGTTCATCCCTGCTGATAAGATCAACACGCAATCCACAACTGCTTGTCATATCGGTGAAGTTGCACAGGGTGTGAACTATGCAATAGTCATCTCAACAAACGGAGGTCTCTGGAGATATGTGATCGGTGACACAATTGAATTTACCAGCCTCAATCCCTGCAGGTTCCGCATTACCGGCCGGACAAAGCATTTTATCAATGCCTTTGGCGAGGAGGTCATTGTTGACAATGCAGAGAAAGCTCTTGAAGCGGCATGCAGGGCAACCGGTGCGATAATCTCCGAATATACAGCCGGGCCTGTCTATATGGGAACATCCGCCAGAGGTTCGCATGAATGGATAATCGAATTTGAAAAAGAGCCTGCAGATCTGAACAATTTTATCAATGTTCTTGATGAAACCTTAAAATCCGTAAACTCCGATTACGAAGCAAAAAGATTTAAAGATATCAATCTTGTGAAACCGGTACTCAGGTCTGCTCCCAAAGGGACCTTCCATAGCTGGATGAAGGCGAAAAACAAGCTCGGCGGACAAAATAAAGTACCACGGTTATCAAATACGAGGGAGTTCATAGAAGAACTTTATAAATACTGTAATGATTCTAATTTTTAATACTTTTACAACTTGAGAAAAACATCACCCATGCACGTCGCCATTGCCGGAAATATAGGATCGGGAAAAACCACGCTTGCAGGACTGCTTGCGAAACATTACGGGTGGACCCCTCATTATGAAGATGCTGATGATAATCCATACCTTAATGACTTTTACGAGGATATGCTGCGCTGGTCATTTAATCTGCAGATCTATTTTTTAAATTCCCGTTTCGCCCAGATACTTGAAATAAGGAAATCCGACAAGACCATAATCCAGGACAGGACAATTTACGAGGATGCCTATATTTTTGCACCCAACCTTCATTCAATGGGATTAATGTCAACCCGCGACTTTGACAACTACTCAACACTTTTCAAGATGATGAGCTCGCTGATAAAACCTCCGGATCTTTTGCTGTACCTGAGGGCATCTGTACCGACCCTTGTGAACCAGATTCAGAAAAGAGGCCGTGAATATGAAAGCTCAATCCGCATCGACTACCTTAAAAGACTTAATGAAAGGTATGAAGCATGGATTGAGACTTATAACCTTGGCAAGATGCTCATTGTCGAAGCCGACCATTATAACTTCCCGAATAACAAAGATCATCTGAGCGAAGTGATCAATAAGATAGACGCAGAACTTCACGGTCTGTTCTGAAAATCCTTTGTGTTCCTTTGTGACAACCTTTGTGCCCTTTGTGGTAAAAAAAATCATTTAACCACCAGGGACACGAAGGGAATCACTAAGAACACCAAGGAAGAGATTTTTCGCTTTAAATTAATTAGCTTTTACACCTTCTTTGGGAGTTAAGGCTACCTGTACATAATTCTCGGTATCCAGATATTTTTTTGCAATTGCCTGGATTTTTTTGACCGTGAAAGAATTAACAAGGGCTTCGTATTCTTCAAGAGAAAGGATCCTGTTTCCGAACAGATAATGATTCTGAAGATATGACAACCAGAAACTATTCTCCCTGACCTGTGTTTCACGTTCCCTTATCATCGTCTCTTTCACTTTGTTAAGATCTGCCTCTGAAGGTCCGTCCTTTTTAATCTTATTCATTTCATCCAGGACAGTCCTTGAAAGCTTCTCAATATTCTCCGGATTGCAGCCCCATGTCGAAGTGATCGAGTATTTTGGTTCAGGCAGCTTTGAAGCTATTCCGCTGATACTCACACCATAAACACCGCCCTGATCCTCACGCATAGATTCCCTGCATTTTATCGACAGGATGTTCATTAACATGGCAAAACCCTGCCGGTCTTTAGGTTTCCACCTGAAATCGTCTTCCCACGCCATAGCTACCCTGCTCTGCGGTTCGGAATTTTTCGGGACATCAACAATCACAAGTCCTTCCGGGAACTCAGGTGATACATCCCTCCAGTTCTCGGTTCGTTTAATTGAAGGAAGCCCTCCGATGTATTTTTCCAGGACCGGAATCACTTCATCAACTTTAAAATTTCCAACCATCAGATATGTAAAATCGCTGGCATCTGCAAAACGATCCCTGAAGATTGTGATCAGTCTTTCGAGATTCACCCCGTCAATCTGAGCATCTGTCGGTACAGTAATTATCCTGGGATTGTTCTTTGAAACAATTTTCGAGAGTGTATCAGCAAATATGACATTGGGAACTGACCGCATAGGTTTGATCTGGTTTCTGATCCGCGACATAACAGAATTAAATGCATCTTCATCCCGACGGATCTTTGTAAAATAGAGGTAATTCAACTGCAGCATTGTTTCCATGTCCTTCGGAGAGCAGCTGCCTCTTATCCCTTCACGCAATTCATCTATATATGGTGTCAGGTTTGCAGTGTTACCCGAGAGTTTCTTTTGCAGATCGGTTAAGTTATAGTCCCCGAGTCCGCTTTGTGAAATAATGGTTGCAGCCAGGGTTGCTGTCAGTACATCCTGATCGGGATAAAGCGATAAACCACCCGGACTGAAGGCTGACATCAGAATTTCATCATTTTTGAAATCAGTGGGTTTTAATACCATTCTTACTCCGTTGCCAAAGGTCAGTTCAGTAAATCCGAACTCAGGATTTTCACTCCTTTTAATAACAGGTACCGGGAAAGGTTCATCGGCCAGTAGCGGTGCATCTGAAACTTTATCAACATAAGCTTGGACCTCCCTTGATTTGACCGAATTGATTATTTCAGCAACCTGTTCTTCTGTTGGAACTCTGATGTCTTCTTTTTCCTGAGCTATAACGAGTGAAAGCATATTCTTATCAGTGATCCATGACTGACCCAGCTTATTGATCTCCTCCAGAGAAATATCTGGCATTATTTCCTTAACCAGCTCATATTCTTTCTGATAACCAGGGACTGACTCCCTGGTCAAAAAGTTTCTTATAAACTCCTCTGCATAAGTTGATGACAATATCTTATCAGCTTCCTTTGCCCCATTTTCATAAAATGTAAGTATGTTTTTCTTCTCTCTCTCAAGCTCAGATGCAGTGAAGCCGAACTGCCGCACTCTTTCATTCTCGGTAAGGATCACTTCAATGCTTTTTTCAATTTGATTTTCCTTTGCCCCTGTATACAATGAATAAACATCTATTGAACGTCCTATGAAAGAGCCGTACCCGGAACCTGCATAAATGAACGGTGCATCAGGCTTACGTGCAATCTCCAGGAGCCGGTTGTTCAACATACTTGTATATAATGACCGCATCTGACTGTTGCGGTAATCTCTGTACGTAATGGAGTTTGACTTTGGCTGCTTGAACATTATTTCTGCTGCAAAACCGGATGCTTCCCTGTCAGTTACCACGCTGATCAATGGTTCAATATTGTCAGGTACTGAAAATTCTATTCTTGCCTTTGGATCGACCGGTTCAGGCACTCTTCCAAAGTATTCCTTCACCTTTTCTTCTGCCAGTACAGGGTCGATATCACCGACAACTACAACTGCCATAAAATCCGGTCTGTACCATGTTTTATAGAAACTTCGCAGGGTATCGTATGGGAAGGTCTTGATTATCTCAACTTTCCCGATAGGGATACGGTCAGCATATCTTGATCCTCTGAAAAGTACAGGCAGGTATTTTTGCATCATCCGTTCATCAGCACCCAGTTTCAGGCGCCATTCCTCAATAATAACCCCTCGCTCCTTGTCAATCTCAACATCGTCCATGGAAACCTGGTGAGCCCAGTCTTCAAGAATCTGAAACCCACGGTTGATCAATTCAATGCTGTCTGAGGGTATTTTTAAACTATAGATAGTTTCGTCAAAACCTGTTGATGCATTAAAATCAGCGCCCATTCCTTCCAGCAAATCCCAAATTCTGGTGCCGGGGAAATTTTTTGTTCCATTGAAACACATATGTTCCACGAAATGAGCCAGACCTTGCTGATCATCTGTCTCACAGATTGATCCGGCATTTACAGCAAGCCTTAGTTCCACTCTTTTTTCAGGTCTTTTATTAACCTTTATGTAATATGTCAGACCGTTTTCAAGCTTACCGATCTTTATATTCGGATCAGGAGGAATAGGCTGATCAGGATCCTGAATCTGTGCAGGCAGGATAGTGAAACCAAATGCCCAGAAAATTAAGAAAATAAAAAAGCCTGGTTTTTTCATTGCAATGTTATTAGATCATTTATGAAAATAACGGATTATTTTGGATTACCGGCATTCCACTCCGAATAAACTTTTATCATTTTTTCAGTCTTCTCAGGATCTTCCGCAACTGAATTGCTTGTGAACATCATTATACCTGTTGCTGCGGCACCTGTACCATAGCGCAGGACCTTTTCAAATTCCTCCGGTGAAATTACATTTGGATCATTATATGCCTGCACTATCGGCCACACTTTAGGATATGTATCCGGATCCATATCCAGACTCCTGCAGAACCATTCAATATTCTCTTTCACCCACTCAGCATCTCTCCCCATCCTGCCATGATAGACCATTGGTGAAAAAACATCTGTTATGTCTTTAAGCATCCCGTAATCAAGACCCAGGATCCGGTACCTTGCACCATCAAAATCCGTATCATTCCACGGACAGTGATAGATCCCCAGAATTGCATCCGGTCTTTCCTGCTTCATGATCATCCTGATATCCCTGACCCATCCCGCAATAACTGAACATCGCCATTCCCGCCAGATCCTGTCATGATTTTTCAGTATCCATTCTGCCTGTTCAGATGTGCTTAGAGCAGGTACGTCAATACCTGTTGCCGACTTGAATGTCCCAATACAATTTTCACAGAAGCATGTTTCAGGAAGGATTGGTTCGGGCTCTTCAAACTGTGCGTGCCAGTGAACGTAATCCATCCAGATGCCATCGATATTAAATCTCTTGACCAGATCCCGGAGCTCTGTCATCCTGTATTGCCGGAATCCGGGCTCTGTCGGGCATACCCCCATGAACCATGATGCAGACTGTACTTTATCTCCATTCTTTTCAACAGCCCATGCTTCGGGATGTTTATCAACATACCCCTTCCCGTTCAGAACAGGAAATTCGGCAAATACTTTTAATCCCTCTGCTTCGGCACGTTCCATCAATCTTTCATTGATCGACTTCCAGCCAAGGAATACTGCATTCACATTTATCTGATCCAATCTTATACCCTTGTTCCAGAACGGATCAGGGCTCCCATAAATTCCCCGTATCTCAATCTTTTTAGGATTTTCCGGTTTGGGCCTGATTGATTTGAAACCACCGGATAATGATAATATTATTCCTGCAATTATTAAAGCCAAAGCTGCAGTAATGCTTACCTTTATTATGGATCTGTCCTTCGGCAAATAACCTGGCATAAGAATATGGTTTCTCAGAGTCAAAAAGATCAAAGTTAAACCTTGGCTGAATAAATGCAAAGTTTATTTAACACTTCCAGGCCGGAAAAAGATACCCCAACCACATTATTGGCAGGATTATTTATCTTTGGTTGCAATAATGACCCGATCAAAAAAATTACCCTTGACTTAACATAATGCTGCGAATGCCGGTAATAATTAAAATAGCAAAAGAAGATAACGTTGGTATAGTGGCTGATATTGATGGTTTACCGGAAGGGACAATGTTAAAGGATGGTACCAGGTTATCTCAGAAGATACCAACAGGACATAAAGTTGCTTTGAACGATATTGCTGAAGGAGATAATATTATCAGATATGGTCAGATAATAGGTTCGGCAAACCGAGTGATATACCGCGGAGAATGGGTCCACGAATCATTGATCACTCTTCCGGCACCTCCCGATCTGGATTTAATCCCAATATCAGATGATCCGAAACCTGAACCGGAACCGTTGGTAGGATATTCATTCAGGGGATTCCGTAATGCAGACGGCAGTGCAGGAACAAAAAATATACTGGGGATCACTACAAGCGTACAATGCGTTGCGGGCTTCATCAACCTTGTTGTTAAAAGAATAAAAGAAGAATTGCTTCCGCAATATCCGAATGTGGGTGATGTTATTGCCCTGAACCACACCTATGGCTGTGGAGTTGCGATCGATGAGCCTTCAGCAATAATACCGGTCAGAACAATCAGGAACATTGCGTCTAATCCTAACTTTGGCGGGCAGATCCTGGTAGCCGGCCTCGGCTGTGAGAAGCTGTTGCCTGAAAGACTCTTACCACAAAATCATAAACTATCGGAAAAATCCGGTAACACTTTTTCAGACATCATTATTATGCAGGATGAATCGTTCCATGGATTTGAGGAGATGGCCGGAGGTATCATGAAAATGGCCGAAGAGCGTTTGAAAAGGCTGAACATGAGAAAAAGAGAAATCTGCCCGGCATCTGATCTGGTTGTTGGAATGCAGTGTGGTGGAAGTGATGCCTTTTCAGGAATTACATCAAATCCTGTGGCAGGTTTTGCAGCCAACCTGATTGTAAGTGCCGGTGGGAGCGTTATGTTTTCTGAAGTGTCAGAGGTTCGTGATGCTGTTCATCTGCTGGTTCCAAGGGCTGCGGATTCCTCCGTTGGCAAAGCTCTCATTGATGAAATGAAATGGTACGACGATTACCTGTTAAAATGGGGAACTGACCGGAGTGCCAATACCTCACCGGGAAATAAGCGCGGCGGATTGAGTAATGTCGTTGAAAAGGCGCTGGGATCGATTGCAAAATCCGGAACCAGCACCATCGTGGATGTTCTGTCCCCCGGCGAAAAGATCAGGCGGAAAGGATTATCCTTTGCAGCAACTCCTGCCGGCGACTTCATTTGTGGCACTTTACAGCTGGCGGCAGGCATGAATATGCATGTATTTATGACCGGCCTGGGAACTCCCTACGGATTGGCCATGGTCCCGGTTATTAAAGTGGGATCAAATTCAAAACTGAGCAAACGCTGGTTTGATCTGGTCGATCTTGATGCCGGACAAGTTGCCCTGGGTCAAAAAACAATTGAAGAAATGGGATGGGAATTGTTCAGGATGATTTTAGATGTTGCCAGCGGCGAAAAACTGGTTGCCTGCGATAAATTAGGTTTGCATAACGATCTTGTCCTGTTCAATCCGGGTCCTGTGACCTGATCTGATTAACTTCACTATTGAAATATCCCCCGTTATCGTAATAAGGGATTTGAAAATAAATAAGGTTCAGTCCAAATGAAATTTAAAAATGAACATTGAATTCAGGTCATTAGAAGAATCAAAGAAAAGCAATTTCCGTTGGGTTATTGTAAGCTTGCTTTTTTTGGTAACTGCAATAAATTATGCCGACCGTACAGTGCTTTCCATTGCTGGTCCGGCATTGGCAAAGAGCCTGAACCTGAATTCCGTTTCAATGGGGTATATTTTTTCGGCATTTGGATGGTCATATGTACTTGCCCAGCTTCCGGGAGGATGGCTTCTGGACCGTTTTGGATCCAGGAAAATATATGCAATCAGCCTTTTCACATGGTCTTTTATTACTTTTATTACCGGGTTTACGGGTTTTCTGGCTGGTTTTTCAGCCGTTGTTGTATTGTTTATTCTGAGATTCCTCCTGGGGATAGCCGAAGCTCCGGCGTTCCCGGCAAACAGCAGGATTTCTGTTGCCTGGTTTCCGACCAAAGAAACCGGCACAGCAGCAGCTATATTTAATTCAGCTCAATATTTTGCAACAGTTCTCTTTGCTCCTTTATTGGGATTTATCGTTCATACTTACGGATGGAAGTATTCCTTTTTCTTTATGGGGATAGTAGGTTTTGTTTTCCTCATCTTCTGGCTGAAGTTTGTCCATGCACCTAAGAGATCCCGGCATATAAATAAGGCTGAGCTTGATTATATTACGAAAGGCGGGGCACTTGTAGAAATGGACCATGCAGTGACAGATAATAAAAATACCAACAATGGTCCAAAATGGAATTTCCTCGGCCAGCTTTTAAAGAAACGAATGTTTATAGGTGTTTATCTTGCGCAATACTGTATAAATGCAATTACGTTCTTTTTCATTACATGGTTCCCTGTCTACCTGGTTCAGGCTCGTGGTATGACCATTCTGAAAGCCGGATTTGTTGCCGTATTGCCTGCAATTTTTGGTTTTGTGGGAGGAAATCTGGGAGGCATTTTCTCAGATTACCTGCTCAAAAAAGGTTCTTCTCTGTCTGTCGCAAGAAAAGTTCCTATTGTTACCGGCATGTTGCTATCCATGAGCATGGTTTTTTGCAATTTTACTGCTGTTGAATGGATGGTGGTCGCATTTATGGCATTGTCGTACTTTGGTAAAGGTATCGGTGCCCTTGGATGGGCTGTCAATGCCGATACAGCACCAAAAGAAATAACAGGTCTGAGCGGTGCCCTTTTTAACACCTGCGGAAATCTATCAAGTATTATAACTCCTATAGCAATCGGTTATATAATAAACGTAACCGGTTCATTCAACTGGGCGTTGGTTTTTGTCAGTTTCCACGCATTTCTTGCAATCGTCAGCTATGTTTTCATCGTAGGAAAAATCCAGCGATTTGAACTTAAGAAATTATAATAAGCGAAACTGAAACTCAAAAAAGAGGACAAAACAGGAAGACCAAATATAAAATCCCATATGAACATTGAAGATTATAAAGGAGCGCCGGTTGTAACTGAAATGTCGGTAATTCCGGTTGCAGGATCCGACAGTATGTTGCTTAATCTCAGTGGTGCCCACAGCCCCTTTTTTACACGGAATATTGTTGTTTTAAAAGACAGCGCCGGCCATACAGGTGTCAGCGAAGTTCCAGGCGGAGACCGTATCCGGCAGGTATTGGAAGAATCAAAGACTTTTGTAATTAACAGGCAATTAGGTTCATATAATAATATTCTCAATGAAGTCCGGCAGCAATTCAGTTACAGGGATACCGGTGGTCGTGGATTACAGACCTTTGATTTACGCATTGCCATTCATGCAATTACAGCACTGGAAACTTCATTGCTGGATCTTCTCGGCCAGCTTCTTGGTGTACCTGTAGCTGCATTACTTGGAACAGGCCAGCAGCGTAAACAGGTGGAAATGCTTGGATACCTGTTTTATATTGCCGACCGCAGAAAGACCGACCTGCCATATTCAGACTTATCAGATCACAAGGATGAATGGATCAGATTGAGGAGCGAAGAGGCGCTGAACACTGAAGCAATTGTCCGTCTGGCAGAAGCAGCTCATCAACGATATGGTTTTAAAGACTTTAAGCTGAAAGGTGGAGTACTGAACGGCAGTGAAGAAATGGAAGCAGTGTCTGCACTTGCCAGCCGTTTTCCTGATGCCAGGATAACAATAGACCCAAATGGCGCATGGTCACTCAATGAAGCCATAGAGTTGTGCAGGAATAAACATGATGTGCTTGCTTATGTTGAAGATCCCTGCGGTGCTGAAAGTGGATACTCGGGACGTGAAATAATGGCAGAATTCAGGCGTGCAACGGGATTGCTGACGGCGACAAACATGATTGCCACCGACTGGCGCCAGCTGGGACATTCAATCCAATTGCATGCGGTGGACATTCCACTCGCCGATCCGCATTTCTGGACAATGCAGGGTGCAGTGCGTGTTGCCCAGATCTGTCAGGAATGGGGATTGACATGGGGCTCACATTCCAATAATCATTTTGATATATCGCTTGCAATGATCGTACATGCCGGTGCTGCGGCACCGGGTAAAATTACGGCATTGGACACACACTGGATCTGGCAGGAAGGACAGGAACGCTTAACCAGGGAACCTCTTAAAATTTCAGGCGGAATGATTTCCGTACCTGACAAACCCGGGCTGGGAATTGAAATTGATATGAGCCAGATTGAAAAAGCAAATAAACTGTACATGGAAAAAGGACTTGGGGCAAGGGATGATGCCGTGGCTATGCAGTACCTCATACCAGGCTGGAAATTTGACAATAAACGTCCCTGCCTTGTCCGTTGAATATGAGATAATAATATATGAAAAACCATCCCCATTCCTTATAGCCGTCGACCTAAAGAGTTTTGGGGACAAAAGTTTCCCCTCCTTTTGAAGGAGGGGTGGCCAGACAACAAAATCATCTGACATGCAGAATATAAATGGTCTGGCCGGGGTGGTTGATTCAATTTTTCTTATTACTTTTATTCTAATGGAT
>Ga0102851_10000271_pt1 | contig 24367 bp, 21 predicted proteins | sample Mud3Dept3metaG_FD_79558 | JGI IMG/M metagenome (GOLD analysis project Ga0102851, IMG submission 79558) | Freshwater wetland microbial communities from Ohio, USA, analyzing the effect of biotic and abiotic controls - Mud 3 Core 4 Depth 3... | ecosystem: Environmental > Aquatic > Freshwater >... | reverse complement strand
TTCATGCGCAATGCTACCTGCATGACATTCCCGATTGTCAGCCCGAGACGGGCTTACCTCATATCTTTTTGGATTCTTTATCCTTTTTTATCCCTTTCCAAGTCCTGTCTTCTCCATCACAAAGAAAGGTGCGTGGTTTGAGGTGAATACCGGCGGGTCATTTTTCAGTATCGCTGAGACCGCAGGGTGTCGCCTGAATTCATTCTCGAGAAAGAGCCGCACATGTTTCCGGTCCCATCCATCCGGATGGGTAAAATCCGTATACAGGGAAAGATCTCCGTCATAAAAACTTTTTGTCTCTATCCCTGGATCGGACACCCCGCAAATGGGCATGTTGAATAGTGCGAGGTTAAGGAAGTCGATGCTATCTCTGTGTTTTACGGTAAATTCAAGGGTTTTCCATGCCCCGGCCTCTGTCTCGGCCGGAGTGCCGAATATGAGATAAACATAGGTACTAATCCCTGTTTTTTTCAAATTCCTGAGGACGACGGACGCCATATCAATATTAATCCCTTTCTGCAGTCTGTCGAGCACATCCTGATCCCCGGATTCGATACCGAGTTTGAGCATGACACAACCAGCCCGTTTCAGCGCCACACAGAAAGCGGGATCGGCAAGGCGTTGACTGATGCGCGTGAAACCGTACCACGGGACACCGATATTGTCTGCGGAAAGGGCATCGAGGAGTACCGGACTTATGGCGTTGTCGAGAATATGAATAAGCATGGGATCTGTCTCTTCTGCAAGGCACTTCAAGTCTGTGATAACCTGCGTTACCGGGATGGGGACATATGGATTGCCTTCGGCCTTCTCAGGACAGAACTCACACCTGTTCCAGTAGCAACCTGTCGAGGCGTTGTAGGGCAAAATAAAGCCGGGTGAAAAGTAGTCATCCCGCGGCAAAGACAGATAATCCGGCCTTTGTGGTTTTTTTTGTACGGTTTTTATACCGAGGAGTGAGAGGAGATGCTGTTCGCCAGGACCGGCCACGAGATGGTCTACCAGCCCGGAGAAGGGATTCTTCCACCGTGGGTTCTTTAACCATGAGGTGACCAACCCTCCTCCCAGGATGATTTTTAACCGCGGAAACTCTCTCCTTATGAAACCGGCCATCGAAAAGGCGCATAATGCCTGGCTCAGATAGTTTACGGAGATACCCGCGAACGCTGGTTCCTTCTCGCGGAAGAGTCCTTCGAGTCTCGATCGGAAATATGGATAAAAAGGATTCAGTTCAGGATGTTCGGCAACAGTCAGAAGGTCGTTGCTCCGCAAGGGTGAGAGTTTTTCGTGTTCGAAATTTGATAGCCCCACTCTGGTGCCGGATGGGGAAACCTGACCTATGATACGGCTTAAATCTCTGACTGTCCTTTTGTAACGGTCGATATGTCGGTAGAGGACGGGATCTCTCATGGAAGAGAGGTTGCGCGCACGATTGCGGAAGGCCCTCTTCGACCACGTATCATTCAGCTTTTCCGGAGGGATTGGCCTGTGGAGGAGACGGAGGAGCCCCTCTATATTCGCATCTATGAGACGGTGTTCAATTCCATGACTGCCGAGCATGCCTGACAGTCGGGCAACGCCCGCAGGCGGTTCACATGGTTTTGCAACAGGTGGGTAAAGGAGAAGCATCAAGGTGTCCTGCTGTTATAAACGTTCTGCCCCTTGATTACCGGAGCAAGCTCATTTCATCCCTATTTTCTCTTGTTCGCTTCGAGTATCTTCTTCCTCAACCTGACAGATCCGGGTGTGACCTCGACAATCTCGTCTTCCTTGATAAATTCTATCGCCTGCTCAAGACTCATAATTCTGGGAGGCACTAACTGCAGCGCATCGTCTGCATTGGCAGCGCGCATGTTTGTGAGCTTCTTTTCCTTGATGACGTTCACGTCAAGGTCATTTGCCCGTGAATTCTCACCGATGATCATGCCCTCATACACAGGGGTGTTTTCCCTGACGAAAAGTGTCCCCCTTGGCTGAAGGTGAAAAAGTGCATAGGTAGTGGTTGTCCCCTGTCTGTCGGCCACAAGTGCTCCGGTCTGTCTCTTAGAGATAGGGCCATGCCACGGCTCATATCCGTCGAAGAGATGATTCAATAACCCTGTTCCCCGGGTATCTGTGAGAAATTGTGACCTGAAACCGATCAGTCCCCGTGAAGGAATTCTGAACTCAAGCCGTACCCTGCCGAAGCCGTTGTTCTGCATCTTCTGCATTTTGCCTTTTCTCATACCGACCTGCTGGGTAACAACACCGGTATATTCTTCAGGGACGTCGATGACAAGAAGTTCCATGGGTTCATGGAGCACATCGTCGATTGTTCTTGTGATTGTTTCGGGCATGCCAACGGAAAGTTCGTATCCCTCGCGCCTCATCATCTCGATCAGTATCGCGAGCTGAAGTTCTCCCCGTCCCATAACCTTGAAGGAATCTGTTTCATCAAATGCTACGTTGATGGCGACATTATAGAGAAGCTCTTTTTCAAGCCTCTCCCTTAAATTTCTGGAAGTTACATAGGTGCCTTCCCTTCCAGAGAAGGGGGACGTGTTGATGGACAATACCATTGATATGGTAGGCTCATCCACCGTTATTCTCGGAAGAGGTTTTGGATTATCTGCATCTGTGATGGTGTCGCCTATGGTTATTCCTTCGACTCCTGCAAGGGCAATAATCTCCCCGGAAGATGCTTCGCTGGCTGTGAGCCGCTCAAGTCCTTCGAATGTATAGAGAAACGATACCTTTGTTTTTGAGATTTCACTGTTTCCCTTCATGAGGGCAACGGTATCACCTGTCTTAACTGTTCCCGAAAAAATCCGGCCTATAGCCAGTCTTCCGACATAGTTATCGTAGTCTATGTTGGTCACCAGTATCTGCAGGGGACCATTCTTTTCGGCTGAAGGAGGAGGTATGGTGTTCATTATCGTATTGAAAAGCGGCTGAAGATTGTCTGAATCTTCCTCCATGCTCAATTTTGCATAGCCCTGTTTTGCGTTGGTATATAGAACGGGAAATTCAAGCTGATCTTCTGTTGCATCAAGGTCGATAAAGAGGTCATACACCTCATTTAACACGGCCTGTATCCGTGCGTCAGGCCTGTCAATCTTATTGATGACAAGTATCGGCGGGAGTTTGAGCTCGAGGGCTTTCTGCAGAACAAACCTGGTCTGCGGCAGAGGGCCTTCAGAGGCATCGACGAGCAATAAGACTCCGTCAACCATCTTCAGCGTCCTCTCAACCTCACCGCCAAAGTCTGCGTGGCCCGGGGTATCCACAATGTTTATCTTTGTGCCGTTATATCTCACTGCTGCATTCTTTGCCATGATCGTTATGCCGCGTTCTCTCTCCAGATCGATATTGTCCATGATCCGTTCCTGAACCTTTTCATTCGACCGGAAGATCCCGGCCTGTTTCATCATCCCGTCAACGAGTGTTGTTTTGCCGTGATCAACATGGGCGATGATGGCGATATTCCTTAAATCCTGATGTTTCATAAACGCTGAACCTCTTTCCTCAATGCAAGAAACTGATCCGTCTGACTGCGGGAACATACGCAGACAGATCAGGTTACTGCATATTTTTGTTCTGATTTTACCGGCAATGTCTATGGCAGGACAAAGCTATAATTGATATTATATTACGCTAAATGATAAGAGAAAAGCCAGTCACGAAGGCAGCATTGCAGTGTAACTCATATTCTCACAGAATTAAACAATCCATTAAGCTCCTTAGAGAGAACCGAAAGGTTTTTTCTAATTGCGTATCTCCATCATAAAAATGTCGATTACGAAACGAAAGACTCATCGTCTCAACTTTGCCCTCTGTTTATTGCTTTTTAGATAAAGCCATGAACTGATTCCTCCCAGGAAAATGCTCAAAACGAAAATTAAAGACGGAGGCAGCTCGATATATACAATTTTCTCTACATAGTGTGTAATGAATGAACCTGTATACGACAAGGTTGGGTCGTGTTTTGCTCTAAGCCAAGCCTCAAGATGAGTTAATGGGCAATACCAATTGAGGACCTGTATGACTATAGCAAAGGCCAATGCAGAAATATGAATAACCTTTACCTTTTGATTTCTTATTCCCCAAAATACGCCGAATATTAGGAAGAGTATCCACAAGAAATGAACACATACAACTATATCTGCAAGTACCTTGTAAACCATTGTGAATAGAGGTATTGTAACAGGTCGCTATGTCCTCAGCATGGAGCTAACTTCCAGCTTCCTTTTCACTTCACAGTTCATAGGGATCTAACGTATTCAATACATAGACTTCGAATTTGAACGGTTGACCACGAACGGTAAGATGTTCATACAAGCCTTCAGGAAGAAACGCTCACGATGTTACTTTATGTTTTTTTTATCAAGAACTTCTATCTCGGTCTTAAAAAGTATTATACTCGATTATATGGGCGAGACTTTCAAGGAGAAAGGTTTCCAGTTAACTCCTTTCTGATCCTTTTTTCGATAAAATAATAACTCCTATACCAGCGAGCATTAAAAAAACACTACAGACAAAAATATATTTGCACGGAATTGCAATTTTGCCTTTGTGCGTTACCACTTTCTGTTTTGTTAATTTTAATATCAATTCCATTTTGTACATTTTATCCTTATAATGCACATTGTAAAAATTATCAATGAGTTCGTTTTCGGGAAGGTTTTTAGACTCCGGATGGTCAGCTTTGTAGTGGGTAAATTCTTTATAAAGGTTCTCATCTCTGTCAGGAATAAGCTCGATTAGACTTTCCCTCAGAATAATTTCTCCGGTGATAAAACTTCTTGCTATATTCCAAATTAATCTATCTTCACTTTCATAAGTAGAAGAGAAAGGCAAACTTATTATAGGTATGCCAATTCCAACAATAATAAGCATAAATCCCCATATCAATATCTTTCTCCTATTCATGTCCACAAAAGATATGTGTTTGACTCGCTCCACATTGTATCATGTCTAAACTCAGCATTGAATGCCAATAAAAATACCAAGGTAATTATCAGTTAATACATTCTATGAAAGCAGGGTCAGCAATTGTTTTACCTTTAATCTTCGACGACTGCTCCCTGAAATGCGCAGGTGACATTTTTTCGCAAAAAGGGTATATATTTCCGCGGAAATCAATAAAAAAATTATTTTGTGAGGATATTTCTACTTCATGTGATTCAAATCACCGATTACTTTGAAATCACGTGATCTAATATTTAAAAGAAAAAAGAACTTACGGTTTGTGAAATAGGTTTTCAAAATGATTTAGCTTATATTCATACCAAATATTGTGCCACCGAAAAGGTAAAGCTTGAGCAATCAGGCGACACAAAGCCACCTTTCCTGGGGTTAAAAAAGGAGAGAGGGGTTGTCGAAGTGGCGATAGATAAAAAGTCTACCTTTCGGGGTAGGCTTTTTTGTTTAAAAAGGGGATCGGAACGAAGTGTCATTCTGATTATTTTAACAAGAAGGTATGTCAAAGAGACATATCTGTGCAAAGGGAGGAAACGATGTCTTGGACAAAGAGCATAAGGCACAATGTACTGTGTATTTTTACTATGTTAATCATGGCAAATATTGTCTATGCCATTGGAGATCCACCTGTTTTCGATAGGCAGTGGACAACACCCGCTCCTTGGGGGGCAGCACAGGACACATCGGGAAACATATATGTAGTCGACGCGCTGAATAATAAAATCAAAAAGTTTAATTCACGCGGGGTACCTCTCTATGAATGGATGAGCTGTGGAACGAACAATCTTTTACAGTGCTCTAATGCATGGGATATTGCAACTGACGCTTCAGATAATGTATATGTTTCAAATGCTGACGGCATAACAAAGTTCGATCAGAACGGGAAGCTCCTCTTACACTTTGGTTATAACAGTTCTCGTTATTTGCCAAATGGTATAGCGACACATTCGGCGATTGATTCCGATGGTAGTGAAATCACGTATGTGTATGTCACCAATTCTGTATATAATTCTGTGCAAAAGTTTACTTCAGAGGGAGTTCTCGTCGCAGAATGGGGCGGATCTGGTAGTGCTCCGGGGCAGTTTAAATCACCCTATGATGTTGCTGTTGACTCTGTGGGAAACGTCTATGTGGCTGACACGCTTAACCGTCGTATCCAGAAGTTCGATCAAGACGGAGCTTTTCTCATCGCATGGCCTATCGATACGGTATATAGTATCGCAATAGATTCTTCAGACGATGTCTATGCTGTTTTTCCTCTGGTAAGCACCATCATGAAATTCACCCCTGAAGGAATTCTTCTTACTGAGTGGGGAAAAGTAGGTACAAAAGAAGGTGAATTCCTGTATCCTGTCCGTATCAACACGGGACCTTATGGGGAGATCCTTATATCAGATACTGGTAATAGTCGTATCCAGATATTTAGGGCGACTTATGAAGATACTGATGGTGACGGAATCGAAGACTCAGAGGATAATTGCATTGACGTCTTTAATCCTTCTCAGGAAGATATTGATGAAGATAATATTGGTGATATGTGCGACATCTGTCCTCATGATTTGTTTAATGATCTTGATAGAGATGGAATATGTGGTAATGAAGATAACTGTCCGGAATATCCAAACAACGATCAGGTGGATAAAGACAACGATGGGATTGGAGATGTCTGCGACCCATGCGATGACAGAGGGGTAACAGGCAGCATATTGCCATCGAAAGAAATACTATGGCCGCCTGACCATAGCATGGTGTCCGTTATTATCGATACTTCCTCCCTCGTTTTATTAAACCAACTTACCCGAATGTGGATTGACTCGGTGCATATCGTTGAGACAAATAAAAATGGAGAAAATATATACGAAGAGAATACTTTTGCCCCAGATTATGAGATTACTGATGCCTTAAGGATAAATCTACGAAGTGAAAGAGCCGGCAACTCTCAAGGGAGAAGCTACATCATCAATGTAACAGTTGAGGACTGCTCTGGACAGAACAGCTTCAATTCTGCAGTGTTTGTGCCACATGATAAAGGCAAATAGGTATACGAACTGATGTTTCCATGATCAGGGAGAGCTTGTTCTTGTTGTCGATGATGAGGTCCTTTTACTTGACACATTACAAAAAGGACTCTCACTCAGAGGGTATCTGTGTGAAACTGCCATAGATGCTGCCACAGCTTTAAAAGTGCATTGGGTGGACTATCCTTTCTGTCCCCATACCGCATATACCGGATCAGAATTAAGTGTTTCCGGAAAATATTTATCATCTTCATTCCTCGGTAGTCCTCTCATCGAAAATGTTTCAAGATTTTTATATAAATCTGTCTGTAAAAAATATTCAAGGACGAGCCCCATTCGCTCAAAGTCATGAAGTTCAGTCCATATCTTTACAACCTTTGGAGGAAACCACCGATTTGAAAAGGTAACAATAAAATATCCATCTGGTTTTAGAATCCTTGCGATTTCCCTGAAAACTTCAAATGGATGTATCAGGTATTCCACAGAAACGGTACAAATGACAGCACTGAACTCATTATCGACAAAAGGGAGCAAAGGTTTTCTATTTAGGTCATGTATGATATGATCGGTGAGCTGGCGATTCTGCAACATCTCCTCCGGATTGAGCCCAAGACCAATGAGTGAATCAAGTTTCACGTTCTGAGGAATATGTGATCTCCAGCTGCTCATCAGATCCAGAACCTTTGAGCCGTCTTTCAGTATTTCTCCGTATAAGTTCTCAATAACAAATGCCGCACTATTATCAATATGGGTAGCAAGACGGGGTTCTGTATAGAACATGGCATCCTCGTATTCATCGGTTCTCGCGAATGGATCACCTGCAAAGAAATCTGTAGGATTTCCACAGTATCTTGCCTGCATCCCGGGTCCGGATGTTATCATTTCAAGCCATTCTGTACAGGATCCACCAATTTCTCCCTCTTTTCTCCTTATATCTTTGATAGTCATAATAAGCTTGCCATCCTTTTGCGAGAGCGGATGATTAAAGTCCACGGTAATAGTCGTATCTGATATCCCCGCACATCTAAATGGTTCAATGTTCCCTTTAAAGATGCCATGAAGCCCTTTCAGCAAGCCTTTTGGGTAAAATCGTCCAACGCGAGGCTCTGTTTTTCCCAGAGCAGTATAAAGCCGATCAAATTGTCTCTGGTCGATAGAGAACTCATTATCCTGTGCAAAGGGCGATACAATTTCCTTCATGATGCTCGGGAGTTCTATTGTATCTCCAGCCATTTTTCCGAGCAGTAATTCGGTGATCTTCTGTGGCAAAATATCCCGATAAAAATTGACTTTCCTTGCAAAAAAGCAGTCGGTGTGCTTTACGGCGAAACTCTGCCAGGACAATGAGAATTCAATGCTTGCAACTGCTTTCTTATGCATGATATTTGCTGAACAGTCCAATTATAAATTCCTGTTTTATCATAAACGAAACCCGCCGCAATTTAGAAACTATTTTATATACATTATATAGTATTAATAATAGCCTTTGAAAGAACTCATAGGATGCTCGAAAGAGATTGAAGGAGAAGCATATGAAGCGATTCTCTCCCGCTTGAAAGACAAACAATACGACACCTCAAGGCTTATTAAAACACCACAAAAATAGGTCTACTCTGTTTGTAACCCTTTTAGATTCCAGATGTTACCTGACGTGCCAATATCCCGGTAACATAGTGAGGGCGACGAATATCACGGGAATAGCTATCTCATGTGCACTATATGTGAATCTGCTACAATGATGATGGAAACATTCGAAAAAATTTGTTTAATACAGAAAGACGGTTACTATGCTCGTGCTGCGGTGCACTGCCTGCCGGAAAAAGCTTTGGCGATATGAAAAAATCGGAAAAGGAGAGGTGTTGCGATGCCACAAGACAAGGATCGTCAGGGATTACGGCAACTGTTTGACCGATGGCCAGAGAATATATTGTTCATGCGGGAAGAGCATCGGCATCGATAAAGGCAATTACTATAAAATGATCGGCTGTGCATTTACCTATGCCGGCACGAAGAGAAATGTCTGACGGACAGGAAGAAGAAACAAAGCCTTACCAGGAGCGTACCCTTCCCACGTCGATATGCACAAATTCCGGATATTTGCCTACTCCGCCAGCTCCGAATGATTGCGCAATCCGTGCTATCTTGCTGCTGCTGATCCCTTCGATCGAGAAGTCAATGGCGCGTCCCTGAAGATGGAGGCTGTTTTTACTGACATTTCTGCTCTCGCGGGCCAATTTTTCATTATAAACGTCTGATCGATAACCTGAAACGATCTGTATTGACCTCTGCCTGCCTATCATATCCTTAATATCACAGAGGAGATCCAGAACCCCAACATCAATTGGAATAACTTTATCTGTGTAATGACACCGTAAAAAATAATTGATCCTTTCGAGAGCCTCAACGTCATAGGCGTCTGAGAGACAATACGGTATGTTCAGACGCTCTCCTGTATGGACGTTTTCCATGTCGAGTACCCTGTCAGTTCTTCTCGAAGCAAATGCAGTGCGAAAAGAAAAAAGAGATGCTCCGACAAGACAGGACTTAAGGAAATTCCTTCGTGTAATCATAACGTTATATCCTTTGCAACTCCTGATTTTTCCCTGAGCATTACGTTAACCTTCTGCCAGTTCACCTTATCTGAAAGACCTTTGCTCTCTATCAGCCTTTTTGCTTCAGCATTCATATCCTCAATTTTTCTGTATACATCCCTGTGTACCTCAAGAAAAATCCGCCCGCTGTCAGAGACTGCTATCTTGAGAGGAGTATATATTATCTCTCCTGTCACATCAATCTCAACATCTTTAAAAAAATTCTCAATGTCCCGGGGAAGTACTCTGATACATCCATGGCTCCTGAATTGATAGACAGATGCGGGCCAGATAGTCTCGTGAATGAGAATACCGGGGAGAGAAAGTTTCACCGCATATCGACCCAGCGGGTTATCAGGGCCCGGCGGCACAACAACCCTAACACGGGCACCCTTTCTAAGCATCTCCAGTTGGACAGACCTCGGCACATACCACGTTGGATGCTCTTCTTTATAGACAACCTGAAATTGACCAGTCGGAGTTTCCCAGGAGTGCATCCCGAGACCTACCGGAAATGATGCCCGCAACATTTTGTTTTTAAAATAATAAAGCATCCTGTCAGGGATGTTGATAATGATGCCGTCATCAATTATTTTGGGCACGATTTTGCTTGTATCTGTCCTGATCTCCTGACCGATGCTGAGAATTTGTTTTTCATCAATATTGTTTTCCTTAAGGAGGGTTCGCCAGTCAACTCCCAGTTTGGCACCGATAAGTTCCATGGTATCACCTTTTGTAACACGGTAGATGATCTCGCCACCAATGAGTAGTGATGATTCTGAAACAGAAGGTAGCAGGATATAAAAAAACAGGGTGTACGTAATTGCTATCACTCTGAACGAACTGGGCCAGAAGTCGAATCTCATCCACAGTAGCCTATTGGGTATTATGGCATCAATTTTAACTCTTTTCTTCATATTGCATATGCAAAGAATGTCTTGCTGGATCAAATAGTATAATGGAAAAGCAGCCGATAATCGTGTTTAAGAACGAGCGGGGGATAGAAATAATTACTTTACAGACTCGACGGGCAAGGTCGACAGATCATGCCATGATTTGTATTCACATCATCAATCTTATATTATCAGGTTTGTCGCATGGCACTTCTGCATAAAGCATAAGAGATGAGCAATCATGGGTTCCCGACATAGGTTGTTGAATAACGGTGGTAAACTCTGATATCGTTAATAAGTGATTCGATAACATGGCTTCGCTCTTTCGGAAGTCATGGACACCTTTTCTAAGGAAAAATAAAATCCTGTAGAAATTTACGATAAACGTATTGTGTCCTGAGAAACCGGGGACCTACAGATACAGGAAAGGATAAGGAGAGAGAGATGGCATCAGGTTACAAGCAGGTGACCTCTTCTTGGAGGGCTGCTATCGGAAGTGCGTTCTACGCACATTCCGTCCGGCAGACTACAATGGCAGAGTTATACGGGCTTGCTTTGCAGCAGCCTGAGGTGATAAGCACGACCGAACCGATGTATAATCCGGAGAGGTTCGGGCTTCCAAAGGACGCTAAGGTGCTTGTCTCAAATGACGGTGGTGTTGTGGGCAGAACCGCCCGTGCAAGAAAGCTTGTCCGCCAGTTGGGCAAGGACGAGTACGAAAAGCTGAAAACAGTCCTCATGGAGGCTATTTACCAATTCAACCGCAGGAAGGGCCTTTGGCTTCAGGGTATCGTGGGCCTGCATAAGGATTTCATGGTGAAAGCCCATCTTTTAAGCCCTGTCACGGATGCAAAGAATATGCTCGATTGGGGATTGAATTTTACCCCTTTTATGGAGCCATGGGACCAGCTGTACAAGGAATCCCGGTACCTTGATGAACCGGATATACTAATCCTGGCCGACCCTGAATGGTCGGACCCGGAATATCCTTTAGGTCTCGTCATAATCGACGAAGCTGAAAACTGCATCGCTATTTTGGGGATGCGCTACTTCGGCGAGAGGAAGAAAGGGACGCTGACGCTTGCATGGACGATCGGTGTGCGCCATAATATGGTTGCTTGCCACGGAGGAATCAAGACGATAGGCGACAATCCGCCGGTTGCCTTTTTCGGGTTGTCGGGCAGCGGCAAGTCGTCGATTACAAACAGCCACGACCATGCAGGAACCTTGAGGCATGATGAACAAGTTACGGTCATTCACGACGACGCTTTTCTTATTGACCTTGAAACCAAGATAACGGTGGCACTGGAGCCTACCCTTTTTGATAAGACCGACTCAGTAAAGTTCAACGACCCCAACATACGATATTTTCTTTCAGCACAGAACGTTGCCGTCCTTGGCACACCGGAAGGCGAGCGGAAGCTTTTGGGCGAAGACATTCGTAACGCCAACGGCAGGTGTATAAAGAGCCGCGACATGTTTACGCACGCAGATTACTGCGGGGTGCCTGACAAAGTGATATGGCTCCAGAAAGACTCGTCTCTTCCGCCCATATGCAAGGTGAACTCTGCAGGTCTGTCCGTCTCGATGGGGGCGTCACTTTCGACTATGAGGGCAAAGGGGGTGGAGAACGTAGATCCCAAGGAGCTTGAAAGGCTTGTGATCGAGCCTTTTGCAAACCCTTTTCGCGTGCATCCGCTCACCGTCGATTGCTGGCAGTTCTTGAAGCTCTTTAAAGGAGGGTGCGAATGCTTTATCATGAATACGCATGCCTTTGGAATTCCAGACAGGCTTGTGGACATTCCGAAGGAGCTTTCGCTAAAGATCGTCACAGAGCTTGTACGCGGCAACATAGAATGGCGCGACTGGAAGCGGTTTCATGGACTTTCGTTCCCCAAAAATGGGAATGAGCTTTTCGGCAGCGACTACGACCGCAAATACAAGCTTACGAGCGATCCTCAATATGTTGAGTACTTAAGGAACAGGATGCAGGACAGGATCACCTATTTATCCAATAAGCGCGATCTGGAACAGGACATGGACTCGAGCTTTATCGACCCGCTTGTAGTTGCAAGGACAGTTATCGACAAGATGCTCAACCCCGTTTAAAAAATGCATAAGAAAATACAACAAGCAGATGGAAAAAATATCTTTATTAAGTGCATGAGAGTCCGCTTTTCTCTTATTAATCGAAAGAAATTGAATAATAAGATCGTGTCTTTCTATGCAAACTGTTAATTATTACAGGTACCCTGACAGGCGTTGGCCATAGGAAACACTTTGTTATATCTCACAGAACCATTCCAGGGTCTTTTCATCGATATAGATTTTATACTGCTGCTTATCGTGCGTTTCGACTATAAAGAATCTCTTTCTCGTCCTATCAGATAAATTTTCTTCAATCCACTTGTCCACGATTTCGACAACGGTAATTACCTCATCAGTGATAAGAAGAGCTCTTGGACTTTCGTTACCCCGATAACCCGAATAGGCTATAACTTTGATATTTTTATATGACATGGTATCCTGCTCTGCAGCTATCATTCATTCTATGATAAAAAAATCATATGAAGATAAGGTAGTGGTGAATTGTTATGTTTTTTCTATGTGGAAGCGTTAGAATAAGCCCCAAAAAGGGGATGTGGCTGTGAGTAAACCAAAAATTGCATTTGAAAGAATTCAATCAGAGGTAAGATTTAATAACCCATTGAAGGATTTTGCGGAGGACGTCCATATGCTTGAAATCCGCAAAGACCCGCTCCTCGGTGATGTAAGCGTTTATAACTCCTATCTTAAAGACAAGGCAAAGGCTTTCTTCGGCGAGTGTGACTCCACCTTGATAAGCCGGCTTATTGAGGATAGCGAAAAAACCTGTTTCTTTTGCGGGGAAAAGGTTGACAAGGATACACCGCGCTTTTCCCCGGAGTTTCTGGCTGAAGGCCGACTGAGGGTCGGCGAGGCACTTCTTTTCCCGAATCTCTTTCCCCTTGGCACACATCACCCTGTAATCTGTCTTTGTAAGGCACATTTCCTCAAGCTTTCTGAGTTCAGTCCTTCTGTGATGGCAGATGGACTCATGGCAGCCCGGAAATTCCTGAAAATCGTTTATGAAAAAGATCCTTCCGTTGGCTTTACGGTCGTGACAGCAAATTATCTCTTCCCGGCAGGTGCGAGTCTTGTTCACCCTCACCTCCAGATGATCATAACGCCTGTCCCGTATTCATATCATGCGCGACTTATGAGTTCCAGCAGTGCTTACTACCGTGAATACGGCTCGCCCTATTTCATTGACCTGGTACAGGAGGAGAAGACCGGCCCGAGATATGTTGCCAGGAGGGGGCGTTGGCACTGGCTTACTCCCTTTTCCCCCATGGGAAATAATGAGTTCGTGGCAATTCATGAAACCGAGGCTGATTTTGGTGACCTGACCTCGTCTGACCTGGAAGACCTCTCTTACGGTATATCAAGAGTACTCGCCTTCTACGAGACCCTTGGCCACCTGAGTTTTAACTATGCCGTCTATTCGGTCAAAGGAGATCGATCGTCGGAAGGCTTCCGCTGCCTTATTAAAATCATAAGCAGACAGAATCTTTATCCCAACTACCGGAATGATGACTATTTTCTTCAGAAGCTTCTGCAGGCCGAACTGATCATAACGTTACCGGAAGAGCTATCAGCACGATTGAAGGAATATTTCTGAATTGTCTGGTGATTTACGGAATGCTTTGCTATCTTTCTGTTTTCCCGATTAAGACAGAACTCTTTGCATGGGTGAGGATATTTCTTGATACACTTCCCATCATTCCCTTGATTCCCCTCAAACCCCTGCAGCCTACAGCTATCATATCTGCCCCAATTGTCTCTGCTGTTTTTAGTATTTCCGTCGAAGGGTCCCCCACTTTTGACAGCACATGTATATTTTCAAATCTTTTGTTCAAATGTTCTCTAACAGGTGCGATAATCTTTTCGGATGAGGTAAATTCCATTGTCTTAGTGCCTGCCTCAAGATTCTTGATCAATTCATCTATAGCCATCACAAACCTTGCAGGAATGTCAAAGATATTCGACCATATGACGTTCAAAATCGTCACTTCTGTGTTATCAGGGAACGGGAAGGAACATAAGAACTCTGCAGTGGTCTGGGCATAATCGGATCCATCAGTGGCGAGAAGAATTTTTATCTTGCCTGATTTTGAAGATATCGGCGTCTTAACAACAAGGACAGGTTTTGCAGCGTTGATTACAACCGACCTTGTTACACTCCCAATAAAAACCGATTCAATGCCTTTTATTCCTCTTGAACCCATTACTATCATATCCATATCCGCATCTGCGGCTGAGTCAACTATGCATAGTTCTGGTGAACCTTCAACAATAGAGACACTGATCTTTGCTTTAACCGGTTTTAGAATATCCAGTGCGGAATCGAGAATTCTGGTTGCGATCTCCTTTTTTATTTCTTTCAGAGTACCGAGATAAAACTCCTCATCATATCGAAAAGGGATCCAATACGCCGCATGAAAAACTGTGATATTGTCATCTGGGGACCAATTGAGGAGTGTCAAAAACTTGGCTGCCCGTTCCGAGTGTTCAGAACCATCTGTTGCAAACAACATTTTCATTCATCTCACCTGTCTTTATAAAAGCAGCGTATAATCGATCATGGTGAAAAAATATGTGACGAATTCGGGTATCTTCTGGAACGATTCATTGAGTAATATGCAACATTATAGCTTGTTTGGAGATGAGGATAATATAGTACTGCTGCTCATCAAGAAGTCAGCAGAGCCAACTATAGATATTAAAAATAGAAAATGAAAAGATTATGCTATATTAATTGAGAAAAGCTTTTTTATAACATTGACCAAACGGAGAGGAAAGAGTCTCTTAGCAAAAAAAGAGAAAAAAGTACTGATTGAATAATATTTTAGGAGGGAGGTTAGGGAAATGGCATACTATATAATTCTCAGTAAATTAACGGATGAAGGCAGAATGACCCTTAAAGAAAAACCTAAAAGGATACTTGAGGTCAACAAAGAATTGGAAAAAATGGGCGTAAAGATGAAAGAGCAATTTGCTGTATTAGGTCAGTATGATTTTGTTAATATCGTTGAGGCACCTGATAATCTTACTGTTATGAAGGCATCTGCAGAAATCGGATCAAGAGGTTCTGTGCAGATCCTCACACTACCTGCAATCCCGATAGAGGAAATTATAAAGAAAATGAAATAACACCGTTCATCAAGAGGCAGGCGGAAGTTGAGCCGAGAAGTGAAGAGAAGGGTTGGTATATAATTATTCGGTAGGCTGCCCTTATAGAAAATGACCAAACATAGCGACGAAAAAAAATGCGCCTTTGGAGTTTTTCTTGACATCGTTGACAGCTGGCAGGAAATGAACAAAAAGGACACCTCTCCGAAAAGAGCCTCGGAAGCTTGCCATAAAAAATGCCCCTCTTGTGATAGGGAGATAGAATCGACTGCGAAGGTCTGCTGTTACTGCGGGAAAGCCCAGTCTGAATAGTCTTTCTCATTCTTACCTCTGATTAGAACTTAGCTGATCACATTTCATCCTGATAAGGTCGGGTAAAATTTTCTGCTATACTTTTTCTATGAAGAATCAAGAGATTGTGGAAATCTTCAACGATATCGCAGACATCTTGGAGATAAAAGGCGAAAATCCTTTCAGAATACGAGCATACCGGCGTGCTGCCCTGAATATCGAGAGTCTCTCAACGGATATAGCCTCGACTCCAAAAGATGAACTCATGAAAATTCCCGGCATCGGGCAGGATCTTGCAGGAAAAATTCTGGAGTATATCCAGAGAGGAAAAATACAGGCTTACGAAGACCTCAAGAAGGAAGTGCCCGAAGGGCTCAGTAGCCTCCTTTCAGTCCCAAGCCTTGGCCCGAAGACCGCGAAACTGCTTTTCGAGAAATTACAGGTGAAGGATTTGGATGACCTTGCACGTCTGGCGCGGGAACACAAACTCGTTGGTCTCCCCGGCATAAAAGAAAAGACTGAAGAAAATATTATCAAGGGGATCGAGATGCTGAAGCGCGGGATGGAGAGGCAACCGCTGGGGAAGGTACTGCCCATGGCAAAGGATATCGTGGGATATCTGAAAGCGCATGCCCCTGTCAATCAAATCACGATAGCGGGAAGCATCCGGAGATGGAAGGATACCGTTAAGGATATCGACATATTGGCAACATCACAGAATCCAAGGGCTGTTATGAAGGCCTTTGTTCATCTTCCTCACGTCAAAGAAGTCCTTATGCAGGGCCCGACAAAATCGAGTGTCATTGTCCAGGAAGGGCTTCAGGTAGACCTGCGCGTTGTTGAAGAGGACAGCTTTGGTGCAGCGCTGGCATATTTTACCGGTAGCAAGGCACATAACATACGGTTACGGGAGATGGCGGTCAGAGCAGGTCTCAAAATCAATGAATACGGCGTATTCAGGGAAAAGGATGATAAAAAACTGGGCGGCAAAAATGAAGAAGATGTGTACAGGCTGCTTGGTCTCCCCTTCATCGCCCCTGAATTGCGCGAAGATTCAGGGGAGATAGAAGCAGCTATCGAAGGACGGCTGCCTTATCTTATCGGTTCCTCTGATATCAGGGGTGACCTTCATGTCCATACCAAACGGAGTGACGGCAGTCATGATTTTGACGAACTTATCAGGGAGGCAAAAAAACGGGGATATGAATATATCGCGATAACAGATCATTCCAAGGGGCTCGGGATTGCACGAGGCCTGAGCGAGGAGCGGCTTCTTGAGGAGAAGGCGGAAATAGCAGCACTCAACAAGAGGTTGAAGGGCTTCAGGCTGCTCGCTGGAGTTGAGGTCGACATACGGAGCGACGGGCGTATGGATTTTACGGATGAAGTCCTCAGGCAGATGGATATTGTCGTGGCCTCCATTCACTCAGGCTTCAGGCAGAAGAGGGAGCAGATTACCCAGAGGCTTACTGCTGCGATGAGAAATCCCTGCGTTTCGGTCATTGCGCATCCCACCGGCAGATTGATCGGGGAAAGGGATCCGTATGATGTGGATATGCATGAGGTTCTCAGGGTTGCGAAAGAAACAGGGACAGCGATAGAGATTAACGCGTATCCCCTCAGGCTTGACCTGAATGATGCGTATGCAAAGATGGCTAAGGATATGGGGGTACGGCTTGTCATCAGCACGGACACGCATATTACAAAACAGTTTGATTATATGGAATACGGGGTTGCCATTGCGCGGAGGGCTTGGCTTGAAAAAAAGGATGTTCTGAATTCCATGGATTACCATACACTTCTTAAGGCATTGAGAAAATGATGCGGCATCGTGTCATCGGGTGAAGAAAAACGTTCAGTTGCTGGTGGTAGCCGCAGCCTTTAGGCTGCGCCAACCAACGCAGGCTGAAGGCTGCGGCTACAAAATTCCACATGTCCGATGAAACATTTTTCGACATTTGCCATGAATTTTGTTATAGTTTGAACAATGGAAAGAACAATACTCGTATATGAAAAAGACAGGGATGTCGTCAAATTCCTCAAATCTTTTTTTGAAGAAAGGAAGCATTATTCAGTCCACTTTGTCAAAAAAAGCGGGCAATCCTTAGAGAAAGAGATTGTTCTGAAAAAGCCTGACGTCCTGATTGTCAGCAGTCCGGATGGTCTCGGTGAATTACAACCTTCAGAAATTCCCTGCCCGATCATAGCCATTATCTCGAAGGATGAAACAAAAGGTATACATTCTGCCATTAAATCGGATGTTGAGTGTTACCTTATCAGGCCGTTTTTCAAGGAAGAGCTTGACCATAAGCTGAAAACACTCATAGACAAAAGCAGTCTGATCGAAAGCCTGTACAGGGATAGAAAAGATTTGGAAGCCCTTCTGGAGCTTACCAATCTTGCCTCGTCGACACTGAATCCGAAAGAAGTGCTCTATCTTATTGTGAAGAAAATTTCCGAGATACTTAAAGTAACGAGGTGCTCCATGATCAGCATTAATGCGGAAGATGAGCGGTATGCGCAGGTTCTCTCAACGTTCGAGGACCCTTCGCTTACCAATATCCGGTTAGATCTGAAGAAATACCCCGAAATCAGAAATGCGTTGTCCAGGAGAAAGCCTGTTATCATTAAGGATGCCCAGAAGGATCCGCTTATGAAAGAGGTGAAGGAGATTATCGCGCCGCTCGGCATCCGGTCTATCATTGTTATCCCGATATTCTTTCGTGAAGAGGTTATCGGGACCATGTTACTGAGGACTTCAAGGGCTCATCATGCTTTTACGAAAAGGGAAATACAACTTTGTGTTGCGCTTGCGAATGCATCGTCACATGCCCTCTATAATGCATTCCTGTTTCAAAAACTATATCGGGAAAAGGCAAAGCTTGAGAAACTTGCTATAACGGATTATCTTACCGGAATCTATAATATCCGGTACTTTTACTCCCGCCTTGAAGAGGAATTCAGCAGGGCGGAACGGTATCAACTGCCATTAAGTTGTATTATGCTCGACATCGATCATTTCAAAAAGATCAACGATTCCTATGGACACCGGATTGGAGATTTCATCCTCAGAGAGTTTGCCCAGGTCGTCAAGCGGTATACAAGGAAGTCAGATCTTTTGGCACGGTATGGCGGGGAAGAATTTATCGTGCTCCTTCCTCAGACATCTCTGAAAGGGGCTCTTATTGAGGCACGGAGACTCCAGAAAGTGGTGAGGGAAATCCGGTTCAGACAGCTCAGGGAAGGCCAGGGAATTACCGTGAGTTTCGGGATATCCGCATTCCCTGATAAGGAGATCAAGAATCCTGATGACCTCATTAACTCTGCAGACAATGCCCTGTATCAGGCCAAGGAAAAGGGACGAGACCTGATCGTCTCGCATGCCTCTCTGTAGGCATTCACCCTTCGTTCGTATCTGGTAGAATAGATTGTGGATATTATCACCTCCCATGTAAACGCTGATTTTGATTCCCTTGCATCAATGGTCGCTGCGAAAAAATTATATCCGGATGCAACGGTAGTCTTTCCTGGTTCTCAGGAGAAGAAACTCAGGGACTTCATTGAAGCATTCCAGCCGGTGGACGTTAAACGCATAAAAGAAATTGACTTCGCGCAGGTCACGCGGTTGATTATTGTTGATACCAAAATACCGGCCAGAATCGGTCCTATTGCGGAACTGCTGACGGGCAAGAATATCAGAATTCATATCTATGATCACCACCCGTTTCATGAAGGGGACATACGTGGCGAGTTGGAAAAAATTGAACCGGTCGGGGCAACCGCAACGATCTTTACCGAGATACTGAAAAACAGAAAACTCCATCCATCGCCGATGGAGGCAACGATTCTCACCCTCGGGATTTATGAAGAAACAGGGTGCCTTCTTTTCCCCTCAACCACGGAGAGAGATCTTCTCGCTGTTGCATATCTTCTCAAACGAGGGGCAAACCTGAATATTGTTTCAAGCTTCATCAAAATGGAACTGAGTATGGAGGAATTTGATCTGCTCAATGAGCTTATCCAGTCATCTCAGGAGATGGTTGTCGGCGGCATTCGGATAAAGGTTGCGAAGGCAGCCCGGGAACAGTATTTCGGTGATGCGGCCCACCTTGCCCACAGGATGATGGACATGGAAGATATTGATGCGGTGGTTGTCCTCCTGAGCATGGAAGGGAAAATATTACTTGTTGCCCGGAGTAAGGTTCCCGAGTTTGATGTCTCCGGGGTCATGAGAGAATTCGGGGGAGGAGGGCACCGTACTGCGGCATCTGCAACCATCAAGGGAGAGGCTCTTGAAATAGTCGAGGAACGTTTGCTGGAACTCATCAGAATAAATATAAAGCCGGGAAAAGTTGCATCGGATATCATGACCCGTCCTGTCATCAGCGTTCAGTGGGATGTTTCGATCAAGGAAGCAGAGGAAATGATGACGAGGTACGGCGTAAATGTACTCCCTATCTTGAAGGACGATTTATTTGCCGGACTTATATCGCGCGAGATCGTCGAAAAAGCTTTGTTTCTCGGCTTTGGGAAGAGCAAATCTGCGGACTTTGCAACAATCGACGCGATAACCGTGGGACCGCTCACCCCCATACGTGAGATCGAAACACTAATGATAGAACAAAACCAGCGGTTTATGCCTGTTGTTGAAAATGAGAGAATTATTGGCGCCATAACGAGGACGGACCTCCTGCGGACGCTCTATGAGGAATTCCTCAGGCGAAGGAAGATAGAGGAAACGGTTACCAAAGAACGGCTGACCATGGGAAGAAACCTCTCCTCATGGCTGAAGGAGAAGTTTCCTGCAGAGATCTTCACCCTCCTTAAAATATCTGGTGAGGTGGCTGAATCTTTGGGTTTCCAGGCATATCTCGTCGGGGGATCTGTGAGAGACCTCCTGCGAGGGGAGGAGAATCTTGATCTCGATATCGTTATCGAGGGTGATGGGATTCTCTTCGCACGGACGATCGGGGAAAAACTCCATGCGAAAGTAAGGACACATCAGAAGTTCGGTACTGCTCAGATTTTTCCTGACACATTCAAGCTTGATGTGGCTACGGCGCGAACAGAATACTATGAGTCTCCTGCGGCACTCCCGAAGGTTGAGAAGTCATCCATTAAGAAGGATTTATACCGAAGGGATTTCACGATCAATACCCTGGCGGTCAAATTAAACCCACGGGATTTTGGCATCCTGACCGATTTTTTTGGCGGGCAGAGGGATCTCAGAGAAAAGGCGATCCGGGTGCTTCATAATCTTAGTTTCGTCGAAGACCCCACACGGGCATTCCGGGCGGTCAGATTTTCAGAGCGCTTCGGATTCAAAATCAGCAAACATACGGAAAACCTGATCAAGTCGACCATAGAAATGAATTTGTTCGACAAACTTTCCGGGCCGAGGCTCTATGAAGAATTGCTTCTGTCTTTCAAAGAAACTGATCCGATAAGGACACTCAAGCGAGTTTCAGAATTCGGCCTCCTGAAAGTTATCCACCCGAATCTTGTCTTTACTGAAGAACTTGAAGCAACTCTCGGATCAATGCATGAAACGCTCTCGTGGTTTAATCTCCTCTTCCTGGAAGAGAAGCCGGATACAGGTGTTTTGTATCTGATGGCATTACTGTCCGGATTGAGGGAGGAGGATATCAAAACTGCGATAGAACGGTTGTCACCATCACCGAGAGTAAAGGACATGATCGTTAAGGGGATTGTATCTGCACGAGGTGTTGCGAAGAAACTCCCAATCCGTGATCCCGTAGAGATTTATAAACTGTTTCACGCCCTGAAGCTGGAGATCATTCTTTTTTCGATGGCATTAAGCCGGGACCAGCAGAAGAAGAAGGTAATATCCCGTTATCTTACAGAGCTGAGAAATGTGAAGACGGTACTCACGGGTGATGATTTAAAGCACATGGACATACAGCCCGGACCGATCTACGCAAAGATTCTCGGGGCACTCCGTGATGAAAAGATGAGAGGCCGTCTGAAGTCACGGGAAGATGAAGAGAAATTCGTGAAGCACGTTATTCAGGGATAAACCTGTCTTCAAGTTTTTTCATCAGTTTATCCATCGTCGTGTATTCCAGGTCTTCTAATCCAAGCCTGTGGGGTTCAAACGCTCCGTGTAACCTCAGATAATTTGCTATCTCATTCGCCTTCCTTCGTGCCTCATCAAATGCAGGATCATCAAAGAGATCCCGCGGCCCGATCAGTTTTCCGTTGCAGAGCTGAAAGCCGGCAGCAATAACTCTCGGCGGTCCATCAAATCGTGAAGGGTTTGCTTCGTAGAAAGCAACCGGCATGAGCGGTCCCCGGTGCGAACCACGCATCCATCCCTCAACAACGTGCGGAAAGGCAAACGGTTCAAGGACTTCGCCTACGGCAGGCAGTCCTGACTGACATCTTACGATTAGAACCGGGTCATCCTTCCCGACATATTTACCGGCAATGAGGCTCAGCTTCTGCGTTGATGCAACGGCTGCAATCATGCCATCTTTTCTCGAGACGCTTTTTATCATGAATCTCCGCATCGCACCGATAAACATCAGCAGTTCATAGGTTTCCTCGGGACAGGAGAAGGTGATTTTTTTGCGACCGTATGCGTCAAGCACTTCGAATACAAAACCTTCATGCATGGCCGGGTCAATGACAAGGCCAGCCGTATTAAACGGGTCTGCAAAAATTTTATAGAGGGGAAGATTCCACGCGCCCGGCGACGTTTTGTCGGCCATGAAGATGATAACGGGTTCACTTTTTCTTTCCTCAAATTCGACCTCGGCTACACCGGGTCCCATGCCCTTAACGGTTCCGGTAAATGCATCCGACAGAAGGTCCTGGCCTGCACCGTAGAGCTTAAGTTCCTTAGCAACCTCCGTACATGCGACAAAGGTGTTCCAGGCAAGTTTGTGTATCATTTCCGAGTCTGTACCGTGCGAATGTGTCATGATGAGCTGGAGGTCATCACCGCATCGCGTTACATGAAAGTCAATGAGCAGGTTCTGCTCACCTGCTTTTGACAACTTCTCTTTTGCTGTTTCTATGATATCGGCATGAATGCTTGAATGACCGACATATCCTCCGACATCGGCTTTAATGACACTAAGTGTTATCCTGCTGGACATAATTTCCGCCCCTATTTTCTCAAAGATTTTCCTAACCTTCGTTCGATTGATTTCACTTTCTCCTCTATCCTGTTCGGTTTCCCTTTTCTGTCGTCGATCGATATGGTTGTAATCGTTCTCTCACCTATCTTCATGACTGTTTTGTGACATTTTTTTACGAGCTTCATGATCTCATCCCATTCACCTTCGATTACTGTCCCCATAGGATTAACCTTATAGGGGAGTCCGCTTGCATCAACGATCTTCAAGACCTCTGCAAGATGAGCTCCGAGACTGCTTCCAACGCCAATCGGTATAATGCTGAATTCGACAAGCATCAATCCCTCCTTATTTATTGGTTCTGAGTTTGTACGGCGTGCATGGTTTTATAGAGAAAAAAGGGGCAAACAGGTACTTGCCCCTTCTCATATCTTCATATTACTTGACTGCATCCTTGAGCGACTTGCCGGAAGTAAACTTTGGGATCTTGGCGGCAGGAATGGTAATAACGTCACCGGTTCTTGGATTACGGCCTTTTCTTGATTTCCTTTTCACGACCGAAAAGGTTCCAAATCCAACGAGCGTCACCTTCTGCCCTTTCTTCAGAGCTGACCTAACGGCATTTAATGTAGAATCAAGTGCCCTCGATGCATCTGCCTTGCTGAGCCCTGTACCGGAAGCAATTTTGTCGATTAATTCTGCTTTGGTCATCTATATTTCCCCCCTTTCATAAAAAAATTAGTAAGAAAAAATGCATTAAGATGAAATAACAGTATCAAGGAAGAAATCCTTTTGTCAAGCCAAATATGAATGACGTACTTGCAATGTCAATAGACAATATATAGTAGTATGTTGCCTGTTTTTGCACATAATATGGGGAATGGTATTTTTTTCTTGACAATCATTTCCCCTCCCACTATTATTTTGTGGTAGAAAGTGGTAAAAAGTGGAGGGAACGTGCCAGCTTTCTCAGGAAAATACTATTACACCGTTGATACCAAAGGGAGAATTATCATCCCGGCACCTTTCAGGGATATTATAACGAATAATTATAGCACAAAACTTTATATCACCAATGCCCCGATCGACCAATGTCTTCGCATTTACCCTGCGGAGGAATGGAACAGACTCCATGAAAAAGTTAGGACAAAACCAAGCTCCGACAAACATATGAAGTTTTTTCTGAGAAGGGTTATCGGTTCGGCAGTCGAAACCGATATGGATAAGCAGGGGAGAGTTCTTGTCCCTGTTGCCCTCAGGGAAGACGCGAATATCAACAGCAATGTCGTAATTGTCGGTCAGGT
>Ga0102851_10000268_pt1 | contig 24446 bp, 17 predicted proteins | sample Mud3Dept3metaG_FD_79558 | JGI IMG/M metagenome (GOLD analysis project Ga0102851, IMG submission 79558) | Freshwater wetland microbial communities from Ohio, USA, analyzing the effect of biotic and abiotic controls - Mud 3 Core 4 Depth 3... | ecosystem: Environmental > Aquatic > Freshwater >... | reverse complement strand
TTCCTGGGGCCGCTGGAAGGATCAATTATTGTATCGTCTGGCAAGCAGATGCTGCAGGGTGCTACGCTGGCTGTTGAGGAGGCAAATAATAAGGGAGGTTACCACGGGATTCCATACAAGTTAATGATACACAATGATGTTGGTCTCTGGGGTGCTGCTGCAAATGAGGTAGTGAAAATGGACGATGAAAAGGTATGGGCATGGCTGGGTTCAATAGATGATGTCGTTTCTCACGTAGCAATAAGGGCAACTTTAAAACTTGAGATCGCCAATGTCAATACCGGTAATCCTGATCCCACTTTTACCGAGACAGCCATACCGTGGGTAATACGCATTATTCCTGATGACCGGCAAAGCGGTTATGCCCTTGTTAACTATATATTTAAAAAGGATGGACACTCGCGCGTAGCTGTAATAAGGACAAACAACCGTTACGGGAGAGTTGGAATTATACATTTCACCCGTTCAGCTACCCGCATTGGCTATCCTATAATAATAGAAGAACGGTTCAATGATGGAGAATCTGATTTTAAAGAACAGCTGGAACGTATAAAGAAAACCTCACCTGATGCCATCATGATCTGGGGTAATGCTAAAGAATCAGCCCTGATTCTTAAGCAGATTCGCGGATTGGGTATAACCCAGCCGGTATATTGTTCTGACAGGATCGTTAATCCCGATTTTATTAATATTGCCGGCAAGTTAGCCGATGGCGTTGTAACAACCTGCCAGTATAATCCCGATGCAAATTTCCCAAAATTGAAATCATTTAAAATCAATTATTTTAAAAGATTCGGTAAGGAACCGGATGTATTTGCAGCACATGCTTTTGACGGGATGAACATTATAATTGAAGCTATTCAGAAAGCCGGTCTGAACCGGGTATTGATCCGTGATTTACTGACAGACATGAAAACCTTTCAGGGTTACGAGGGTATTACCGGCAAGGTTATTTTTGATGCTACCTGGAATAACATAAGGCCAATTTTTATGGCTAAAATCAATAATGGCAAATTTGAATTTTCCCCTGCTCCTGCTTTGGTGCAGACAAAAAAATAAAACAGAATTGTTATTTAAGGTCTGCCTTGCATTCGCAATCGCGGCATTACTTAAGACAGACTCAAATGCGTCACAATTATCTTATTATCAGGACAATATTGTAAAAATTGGATTATTGATACCTGATAATAAATCCGTTGCAGCAAGGCAGGGTGCGGAAATAGCAATCCGCGAAGCAAACGCCAAAGGAGGACTGGACGGAATGCCTTTCCAGCTTGTAACACGTTCCATGGAAGGACCCTGGGGAACAGGATCCAAAGAAGTTGTGAACCTCATCTTTGAGGATAAGGTCTGGGCTATTTTGGGTTCACACAATGGCCGGAATGCTCACCTGGCGGAACAGGTTGCAGCAAAAGCCCATGTTGTCTTCCTGTCCGCCTGGGCTGGCGATCCGACACTTTCCCTGGCTTTTATTCCGTGGTATTTCAGCTGCATTCCAAACGATCTTCAGCAGGCCGATGCATTAATTGAAGAAATCTATATTGAAAGGAGAATAAACAAAACAGCTGTTGTCAATGGTAATGATTATGATTCAAAGCTGTCTTCCGAAACATTTTTAAAAAAAATAAAGCTTGCAGGAAAAACTGATCCGCTCCTGTTTTCTTTCGGGAATTCATCTCAGGATTTTAATGCTCTGCTTGATAATATCAGCAGGGCGGATGTGAAATGTATTGTTTTGTTTGGTCAACCGGCTGCTTCATTGAAAATAATACGGCAAATCACGCAAAGAAAAATGAAACAACCTGTTTTCGGTTCAATACAGCTTCTGAATGAAAATGAATTATCATTTCAGGAATTGCTTGAGTATAATAATGTTATTTTGGTCCCTTCCGGATCCTGGCCACCGTCAGAAAATTCATCATTCAGCCATGAGTTTCAAAAAGCTTATAAAAGAATGCCGGGAGTGGTTGCATCATATTCTTATGATGGGATGAATCTACTTATCAAAGCTATAATGGAAGCCGGTGCTCCTGATCGTGAAAAGATTCAAAAAGCGCTCGAAAATATACATTATGAGGGAGTCACTGGATCAATCCGGTTTGACGATAAAGGAAACCGGGCTGGTAATTTTAAAGTAACAGTTATAAAGAACGGGCTTCCTGCTCCCATTGAATAAGGTCAACTGAATCACTTTAAATATCATTCTAACGTTGCAATATGCCTGACTGAAAATTCCTTTAATTCTTTAATTTTGATGTCATGGGAAAGATAAACCTTTTATTACTGGTTGCGATCTGCTGCTTCATCATGACCTGTTGTAAGAACAGTGCAGAGAAAAATAAGCAAAAGTCAACAGACCTGATCACCACAAAAACCCTCGGCCTGGCATATCTGGAAGAGTTTAAGCTCGAAGAAGCTGAAAAGGAATTCAGGAAATTTGTCAGTATGGCGCCCAGAGAGAAGCTCGGGTATGCAAACCTTGGACTGACATATCTTAGAATGAACAGGTATCCTGAAGCTGAAAAACAGCTGCAAAAAGCTATTAAAATCGATCCGGGGGATCCTGATATTAGGTTGATACTGGCAACAGTCTATAAGATGAATGATGAGCGTGAACTGGCAATAGCTGAGCTTAAAGAAGCTCTTTCGTTTGCTCCTGATCATATTAAAATTCTATATGAAATTTCTGAATTATATTCAACTGAATCAGACGAAGATTCTCAAAAACAACGTCAGAATTATCTCCTGAAGCTTTTGGAAAATGCTTCAGGGAATTTAGTCCCGCGCCTTAGCATTACCGACATTTATATCCGTAATAATGAATTCGATAAGGCACTTGAGCAGATGGAAATAATACAGAAGCAGTTCCCTGAATTTCCTAAGGAGGCAGTTGATTATTATGATAAAACACTTTCTTACCTGAGAAAACAGGATAAAGAAAATGCAATTATACAGTTCACTATTTTTCATAATTACCTGAAGGTTACTTCGCCTTACCAGGCAGGAATAATGGACCTGAAAGGTCCGGGCGGTTCTTTGATCGGCTTTCCGCTGATCACTTTTGACTTTCCATCATCGTCGCGGAAGATAGAAAATGAATCTCTTCTGGATATTATGAAATTCAGTAATGCCACCTCATCGGCAGGATTAGACATCGTTCCGGGCTTCCGGGAGGGAGAGCACGCTGAATACAGGAACTCAGCGCATGCAGAAGCAGCGGATTATGACGGCGATGGAGATATAGACCTTTATGTGGGAAGTTATGATCCCGTTACCTCAATATATAAGCATTTCCTGTTTAATAATGAAATGGGTAAATATAAGGATGTCTCGGCTGAGGCCGGAATCAGACATACCGGGAAGGAAACATCTGCTGCATTTGCCGATTATGACAATGATGGCTTCCCTGACCTGTTTGTAATGAAAGAAGATGGCGATGTACTGTATAAAAATACAGGTAAAGGAGCATTTGAGGATGTTACTTTAAATGCAAAAACCGGAAGCATAACCGGAGGAAGAATGGCTTTATTCTTCGATATGGACCATGATGGTGACCTTGATCTGTTTGAAATTAAACCAAATTCAAATCTGATGTTAAGGATCAATTCGGATGGCACATTCCAGGATCAATCAGTAAAAACCGGTTTATTGCTAGGTTCTGTTAAAGGCCGCGATGCAGCCTTTGGCGATTTTGATGAAGATGGAGATATCGATTTTATTGTTGCAGATGAAAATGCCGGGAATATTCTCTATTCCAATCAACGGCAGGGTGTTTTCAGGGATGTCGCTGCACAAAGCGGGCTTGAAAGGGCAGGTGGTTCCGGCTCTGTTGCAGTGGGAGATTATAATAATGACGGGTATCTTGACCTGTTCATTACTTCTGCTGATGGAAGCAGACATGATTTATACAGGAATCTTCAAAATGGCAGTTTCGAAGCTGTGAAGGATATATTCCCGGTTCTTAAAAATACAAAAGCTCTTGATGCAGTCTTTTTCGATTTTAACAATGATGGATTTTTCGATCTTCTGGTTGTTGGAGAATCGACAGTAACAGAGGGAAAAGGGCTTTTCCTTTTTTATAATGACGGGAAAGGAAATTTTACAGATGTCTCTCACCTGTTATCTCCTGAAGTTAAATCCGGAAAACAGATAGCCATTTTTGATTACAATGATGACGGCGATCTCGATGCACTGATTACCGGCCTTAACGGAAATGTATATCTCCTGCGCAATGATGGCGGTAACAACAACCATTATGTAAGAATGAAACTTGTAGGACTGAGGGCAGGCAGTGCAAAGAATAATCACTTTGGTATTGGTGCAAAAGTGGAAATCAGGGCAGGCGATCTTTACGAGTCAATGGTAGTGACTGATCCAAATATTCATTTTGGTATCGGAGGCCGTACAAATGCTGACGTGATCAGAATCACATGGACAAACGGAGTGCCACAGAACTTATTCTTCCCCCAAACAGACCAGGCGCTTATTGAAGCACAAATCCTTAAGGGTTCCTGTCCGTTCCTTTATACCTGGAATGGTGAAGAATATGTGTTTGTTAAAGATATTCTGTGGAGAAGCGGACTCGGAATGCCTCTTGGTATAATGGGAGGCACCACTGCCTATTCTTTTCCGGATGCCTCGGATGACTATCTCAAAATACCTGGTGAACTTTTAAAGCCCGGGAATGGAGTCTACTCCCTTCAGGTAACATCTGAACTATGGGAGACCATCTATATGGATCAATTACAACTGGTTGCAGTCGATCATCCGGCTTCAGAGGATATTTTTGTTCCTGAACAGTTTTCTCCACCGCCATTTCCGGGCCTAAAAATATATAAGGTAAAGAAAAAAATACTTCCTGCTTCGGCAATAGATCTGGAAGGAAACGATGTACTTTCATTTATTGAAAAAAAGGATGATATCTACTTATCGGGGTTCAAACCTGACAGATATCAGGGAATCACGGAAATGCAGGAGCTGATACTTGATCCGGGTGAAACTGATCTGTCAGGGAATCTTTTACTATTCCTCAATGGCTGGATATTCCCGACAGATGCCAGCATAAATGCAGCTATCTCCCAATCAGACAATTTGAAAGTGATTACTCCTTATATCCAGGCAATAAACAAGAAGGGCGAATGGGAAACAGTAATTGAAAACCTGGGCTTCCCGATGGGAAAAGATAAAACTGTAATTGCTGATCTTACCGGTAAAATCACCGGGAAAGATCACCGCATAAGAATCAGGACAAATATGGAGATCTACTGGGACCAGATATTCTTTTCTGACTCTGTCTCAGACTCTTCTGTTGTTACAACAATTCTTGATCCGGTTTCTGCTGACCTGCATTACAGGGGATTTTCACAAGGATTCAGAAAAGGCGGCCGTTTCGGACCTCACTGGTTTGATTATTCCATCGTGGATAAAAAACCAAAATGGAGAGACCTGACCGGCAACTATACACGTTACGGTGATGTATTGTCATTACTCAATAAATCAGATAACAAGTATATTATTTCCAATGCAGGCGATGAAGCAACAGTTGAGTTTAATGCCACAAAATTACCTGAACTTAAGAAAGGGTGGCAAAGAGACTTTCTGGTTCGTAGCGCAGGCTGGGTAAAGGACGGCGATCTGAACACTGCTTTTGGCAATACTGTATTGCCGCTACCGTTCCATGGCATGACAAATTATCCTCCTGCGGAAAAGGACACTTACCCGGATGATCCTGAACTTCTGAAATATAACCAGGAATACAATACAAGAGTTGTGACATCAGAACAATATATTAATGCACTCAGAAAATGACCAGGAAGCTTAAGGATCTTATTTGTTCTCTGGTTCTGATATGTATACCTGTAGTGTTGCCGGCACAGGTTAAAAGGATCATTTTTAAAGACATAACAAAAAAGGCAGGAATAGATTTCAAATATACCATCGGCGATTATTCCTATGTTAATATTCTGGAAAGCAGTGGTTCGGGAATAACTGTTTTCGATTACAATAACGATCAGCTGATAGATCTGTATATGATGAACGGAACCTATATTGAGGGTGTTTCAGACCCTGAAGGGAAGGTGTTTAAAAACACACCCGACAGACTGTATAAAAACAATGGCAACGGAACATTTTCTGAGGTCTCCGGGAAAGCCGGGGTGGATGACATCAACTGGAGCATGGCTGCAGGAGCAATTGATTATGATAATGATGGCGACCAGGATCTTTATCTGTTGAATTATGGTCCCAATATCTTTTACAGTAATAACGGGAACGGCACTTTTACAGATATAACAGCCGCTCTGGGCCTCCGGGGACCTGATAAGCTAAATGGTTTTGTAAAATGGAGTATCGGAGTTTCATTCTGGGATTACAATCTTGACGGACGTCTTGATGCAATGGTCGGTAACTTCCTTGCTTTTGACCCATCTTATGATTCTCCGGTAACACCGGGTAAAATGCCTCATCCTTCTGAATATAAAGGACAGGCTTCGATGCTGTATGAGCAACAATCCGATGGAAAATTTATGAATGTGACCCAAAAAAACCGGCTCTGGTTCCCTGATTCAAAATGCATGGGGCTGACAGTCTGGGATTATGATGATGACGGTAACCTCGATATCTTTCAGGCCAACGATCACCAGCTTAATTTCATGTTCCGAAATGAAAAGGGAATATATAAAGAAGTCGGAGTTGAAATTGGCGTGGCCGCCAATAGCCAGGGAAAAGGATCGGGTTCCATGCACGGATCAATAGGAGATATCGACGGTGACGGACTAATTGATATACTGGTCGTCGATCTGGAATATGGAGCACTCTACCGTAACAAGGGGAATGGCTTGTTCGAAGATATTACCGAAAAGAGTGGTATATCAGGGCCTTTAGCCGGAAAAGGTGCATGGGCAGCTGCCCTGTTTGATTATGACAATGACGGAGACCTTGACATAGTTTCAGCAAATGGAACGGCCGAAGAGCTGATTCTGCAATATCCGCTATTGCTGGAGAATAACGGGAATGGACGCTTCAGGGATGTTGGAAAAGAGCATGGTGAATATTTCTCCTCTAAAAATTCCGGCAGAGGTCTTGCTGTCTGGGATTTTGACAACGACGGAGACCTGGATATTATCATTTCTCATGTTGGTACAAATGCCGCTGCCGCATTGCTCAGAAATGACGGAGGCAACAATAACCACTGGCTGGGATTGACTCTGAAAGGCAAGGATGGCTCGGCTTCAGCAATAGGGGCAAAAGTGACCGTGACAGCCGGTGGGAAGAGACAGGTCCTGGTCAATCAATGGGCAACAAGCTACCTCTCGAACAATGATCCCCGTATCCATATCGGCCTTGGGCAGGAAGAACAGATCGATCTGATTGAGGTTAATTGGAATAATGGTGAGAAAGAGGACTACAGGAATATCGTCGCTGACCGTTATGTGATCATTATGCAGGGCAAGGGCATTGTTTCAAGGTAAAAGAAACGAATCTTAATCAGAGAGTAAGCAAGTGATCAGCTAACCTTAAAATATCATCCCTTGAATCGAATTTAACCTTATTAGCTTTTAAGTATGACTTGATCTTATCCTTTTTCTGAGGGAAAAGATTCATTATATTTCTCTTATTGCAAAGAACAAAACCGCTTTCCGGAGTTGCCATATAATACAGAATTGTTCTCTTAATTATCATATCCTTGTTTGCTATAAGTTTATAAAAATTGCCATCAATGGGCAATGAACCATAATCGTTTGTTGCTGCACCGGAGCTTGAGGTACCATAGGAATCCTTGTTTTGTATCTCTTTCAGTTCAAAATACTGTTTAAGTCCAACTTTTAAAGAACCGCTTCTTAATTGTTCTATGTAGCCTTTGTCATAATAAAAGGTGTCCTGTGCAACGACAATTAACTTTATTCCTTTCTTGTCTGCAATAGAGAGTGTGTCACCAGCCTGTATAAATTCTATTTCGCCAGCCAGGTGATTATAATTGAGTTTTCTGTCTGAATAAGTCTCGTTTTTGAACATGATCCTCCCGGGAGTGAACTCAGAGTACAGATATCTTTTCGAAACAGGGAAATAATCAAGGATTTTAGTCCCTGCCTTTACTGTGATAAGCTCATTCTTCTGTGCTGACAGATAGATATTTAAGACAACTAAAGAGCAGATTATAAGTAAGATCTTTTTCATTGCAATTTTTAAATGATTGGAGAAAGTACTGTTTTTTAATATTATTTTATGGGATCGATATAGTCAGTTTCTGTTATTCTTAGTAAATACTCCTGTCTTCAGGTCTTCTTTTCCAGAAATCACTTTTTATTGTACTGAATTGAAGATAATACCAGAATGTGTTCTTCTCATTTTTCTTCATAGCTTTCTGGATCAGGGCTTTGTTCCCTTTATAAGCGCTCAAAACACGTCCGTACTGGATAAAACGTTTTTCAGTCTCCGGATTTAAAGTCATTTTCCCAAGTTCCGGAGGCTCCCGGGAATAATTCCTGTACGCAACAACTGCTTCCTCAATATGCCTTGGAAATGAAGTATAACCAAGTTCTTTCATCCTGATTACTTCATTCACAACAGCTATTATATCTTTTTCAAGAAGCAATCTGGCCATCTTGTATTCAAAAGCTTTCTTGTTGCCAGGATTCGAATTCAGCAGTAAATCAATGTTTCTTGAATCATCTGTAGTTATGAAAAAGTCTTTTTTGGGCATCAGCATTATTTTCTCACCCAATTCGGCATTGGAATTTACCAGCTGAGGATTATGCAATAATTTTTCATATCTCAATGCCCAGTTTTTATAATGCAGAGTCTTCTTCAAAACATTTAAATACCTTTCTGCTATCCTGAAGTTACCTTTTATTAATTCGGTTTTAATAAGCATTTTGATATTTTCAGGAGTATAACCATGCTGAACCATTAATTCATAAGCAAGATGATGAGCTTCATTGACCAGCCCTATTGAGTAATAGAAATAAATTGTCCTGAAAGCCTGTTCCCTGTTTCCTTCCAATGAAATGGACAATGGTCCGGAACTTTGAAGCCCTGAAAACATCCTGTTGCATAATTGTCCCTTTTCGGACAGGGCAAGATTGTAAAAATACTGGCTCACAATATTTACTGAGGTGGTCTTCTCATATTGACTGATAACTGAATCCCAGTCCTGATCGTGAACATTTTTCTCGATCTTTAAAACATTCGCAACGACGGAATTATACTGCCATACCAGCAGAAGAACCATAATGGGGAAGAATATTAATACAGTTCCAGTCTGTATCCATCCGGTGATCCTTTCCATCCTGAGCAGTCCGGAGATCCGGACAAGAAAAGGGTATATAATCAGTAAAACTCCCTGTATCACCAGGTATATTGTCAGCTTTGCAATTTCATTGAAAATCAAAGGATAACCCAACAGGATATTTAAGGGCTGGAAAAAAATGATTTCTTTAAACAGAATATAAGTTAACAAAGTATATCCCAATAGAAACAAGGGAAGTAAGTATTTCTGGCTGTCATTAATATAAATGAAGCAGTATGTAATATACATTCCCAGATAAACCAAAGCATATGATCCAACCAGATACCAGAAAAAAGGAAATAAAAGCAAGGTAAGCAACCGGGAATATTTTCCTGTTGAAGAAATTGATACCAGAAACCACAATACCACACAAAAGAATCCTAATGTATGTTGCAGGTGATATTCATATTTTGCCTGTAAAAGCAGGAGCAGGACTGATGGAAGCAGTATGATTAACAAACTGAAAGCCCCTGGAACAGCTAAACGATTAACTATTGATTTGAAGGTCAGGCAAATAAGGACGATTATTATTGAATTCAGCAAAGATCCGTACGCCGGACTGAAATATCCCTGTGTCAGAAAGATGGCTGCATAGCTTAGCAATCCGCCGGGTTTTGTAATAAAATTCCGGAGATAATCACCTGAAAAAATGAAAAGTGACCTGTTTTCCTGGTAAAAGAAGATTCCTTCTCCCCACCAATACAGATAAATGAACGAAACAGCGAATAGCAGGGCTAACGAAAGCCGCAAGCCATAAACTGAAGTTATATCTGCTATTTTAAAGGCTTTATCACTTATTGAGACAGGCTTTTTTTTCATTTTCCTATCCATCTGGCTTTAACCGGATCATTGCCGGAGGCTTTCATAAAATTACGCGGTCCAAAATTTATTTTACCTGTTATCAGCTCAGGTCTGTTAAAGGTTTTTTCCAGCCTTTCGTAAAGGGAAGGATCTTTCTGAGGAAGTACAAATGGCTTTCCTGTACTATCACCCGATCCAAAATACGCGAAATAAGGTCGGGCTGTCAGCCCGTCTCCTCGTTTGCTGCTGAAAACAAGCCATTTTCCATTAGATGACCAGGAGTGATAACTTTCAGTTTCTTTACTGTTGAGACTCATCTGTTTAACACTCATAGTTCTAAGGTTAAGAAGATAAAGGTCAGCTTCTCTATGCCAAATTGAAAATGTCCCATAGTCATCCAGAGTGAATACCAGGAACATACCATCAGGAGATATCGATGGAAAAGAAACTGATTTATCCTTTTCATGAGCATTATAAACCATTTCCGCTCTGCCGAAGGAAGCTGAAACAGGATCAAATGACCTCCTGACCAGGTCATATTTAACCTGCCTGATATCGTATCCTGCTTTTGTCTGGGGTGTCCTGCAAAAGTAAAGATAATCACCTCCCGGTGCCCAGCAGGGGAAAGTATCCATATATTTTATTGTATCATCATCCGGACAGGCAAACATCCCGTTATTTTCAAGATCATACACAACAAGGGATGAATACATATCGGAAACTTCAATGTTCTTTGAAGGGTGCATGTAAAATGACTGTACTGTCTTATTGGATGAAAAAGCCACATACTTCCCTGACGGGTGCCATGAAGGGTATACTGCATTGGCTGTCATTTTATCTGTTCTTAAATTTCTCCTGGTAATTTTCCCTTCGTCGGCAAAATAAGTGCCACCGAGGGAACCTCGTTCATGTATTAAGAATTTGTCGGGCTGGTTCTTTCTGAATGAGTGGCAATTAACGCAGTCGTTTTTAAGTAATTGATTCTCAATTAAGGATCTCTCTTTAAAATCTTCAGTTGATCTCTGTATAATTTTCATTTCAACCCATGATTCATATCCCGGATATAGTAAACGGTAACATAAGTAAGGGTCTATCGGTGAATCGGCAATGAACATTAAGACAGGATCATATTTTTTAAGTTTCTTTTCCTTATCTTCTGATATTATTTCAATCTCAATCCTTCCTCCTTTGCTTTCTGCAAGCATATTTTTCCATAGCTTAACAGGAAAACGGACAATTCCATTCGGCGATTTTAATTTAATTGTAGTTACACCGGGTGATTTAACTCTGATTATGAAGGAATTTCCATCTTCTAATATTGTAAAATTCATAGGTGCAATATTCTTTGGGATTGTCACTGCTGAATAATCCGGCTCAATCAGGGGTTCCCTGCCTGTTGACGGAATATTTTCGTAATCAAATGGTTTACAGCCGCTAACGACTATAGTCGCTGTAGTTACGATCAATATTCCTACCGAGAAGATTGGGTTATTCATTTTCCGTCTTGTTTCAGTTTGATCAGCCTGTCGATCATTTCACCAATCCTTATTCTGCTTTCATCCCATGCCTGTGCATCATAACTCCATACATCGAGGTTTCCGATTGAGTTTGGGCCGAAGGGCCGTTTAATTATCCTGTTTACAACAGAGTCTGTCCGTGCAGTATTACCATCAATATCTGCAAGTAACCTCATATATTCATATTCCTGCACTCCGTTACGCATTGCCTTTAACCTGATAGAGGGACATGGCCCGCTGATATTGGGAATTACACCCGGAGAATAAATCAAAAGAGCATTGCCGTTAAGCTTTTTATAGGTGAATTCCGCTTGTGATTCAGGTCTTTCCTTTGATGCATCCTTCCATGATTCGGGATCATACCATCCGCTTATCCAGCCGGCACCGGCGCCCCAGCTTAACCACGAAAAGGTCCTGTATTTCCAGCAACTCCAGCTGATAGCGCGGTCGTTGACAAGAGGAAGATCAAGAAAAGTAGAGCTTCCCACCCAGCTGTTGACCTTGCTCTCATAAAGCATAGGGCCATAGAGCCAGACCCTAATACCCATCTCCTGGTATTTTCTGATTGATTCAAAATCATATTCTATGGTATGGGATGCCCATGAGCTGATTGAATTCTTTACTATCTGCAATGCCTCTTCAGTGTATCCGCCATCAATCCTGAAAAGCGCTTCCGGGTAATATTCACGGAACAGGTCACCGTAATAAACCATACGGCTCCATGCTTCCGGGAAATACGATTCATCCAGACCATTTAAATATACTGTAATGTCAGTTTTAGCAGGATCTATCAGGGACTTTAAATGGCTTTTCACATTCTTTATGCATTCAACATAGACAGCCCTGTTTTCAGGATTACGTTCAACATCGGGTTTACCTGTATCGGGCCAGCCTTTTGTATCATGTTTCCCGTATACATCGAAAGGCAGAACGAAAGTTTCAATAGGTTCTCCGTAACCGGGGCCATATTGATACCCGAAATCACTGGTAAAAGCTTTTCCCGAAAAATATTTATTCAGTCGCTCATCAAAATTTTTCCAGTTAAGATCTGTCACTCCGTTATCCCTGACCTTCAATTCTGGTTCGTATGTAGGATCGAGCATTGCAATCCTGTTACGCTTAAGCAGCTGGTATACAGCCAATTCCTGTTTTTCTGTCATGCTCCTCATGAATCCTTCATGCTGGAGGCCGGCTTTGAATCTGTTCTCATTCGGAATTGCAAAATTCCAGACAGTCAGTTCCACAGGAATCTCCCGGCGCTGTCCATTAATTGTAACAGATAATTTGGTAAAGTATTTACCTGGAATGGCTTCTTCCTCTTTATAGGGTACATACTGATCAATCCAGACGATCATTGATTTCTGATTTTCGATCCTGTTGTTGAAATCGGGAAGCCATAGCGGGTATGTCCAGCGCCATGTGACCTGTGCAGAATCATCTTGTATAAAACTGAACGGGATAAGCGCATCAGGGTACCATCCATTGCCAAGTGAGGCTTTCGGATAACCGGTACTAGGTGTTTTGACCTCCACTGACCATTCAAGAAAAAACTCTGGTTTTATATTGAACCGTTCATGATCTCCGGTGAATTCCGGCATTTCGATCCGGATGTTCTTAAGTGTCTTGCCGGAATAATTTGTCACAACAAGCTGAAAGGATATATATTCTCCTCTGGCGGCAAACAGTGATACCCGGTTTCCGTCATAAATAAGGTTCTCTTTAAGCATATTATGCTTTTCGGTTTGACTGCTTCCCGGTAACAAAAACTTATTATCAATTATTTCATTAGTGGTTGGATCTAACCTGATAGACGAGGGTATGACTGAAACGCTCCAATTTGTACTTTTATCAGCGGAATCAACAGATTTACATCCGAATAGCCCTGAAATAACAAGAATAAGAAAAATCAATTTTTTCATGGAGAAAATTTTCTATTAATCAAATGGTATGAACCCCAGAGCAAGCTCTGGACTCATTATATTATTACTGCAGTCGATCTCTGTGTAAGTTCTTGATTATTTTCTTATAAGAGAATATAGCTTCTTTATTTCTGCCTCCCAGAGCGATTCCTCGGGTGTTTCAAGGATTAACGGTATGTTGTCGAACCGGCTGTCATTCATTATAAATGAGAACGGTTCTTCCCCCAGGAAACCTGTTCCCAGGTTCTCATGACGGTCCACATGAGTCGCAAAATCTTTCTTGGAATCATTCAGATGCATCCCTTTCAGATATCCCATGCCGATAATTTCATCAAGCTTTCTGAATGTTTCCTCAGAACCGGCGGCAGATTTCACATCATAGCCTGAGGTAAAAGCATGGCAGGTATCAAAACAGACACCGACCCTTGACTTATCTTCAACATGATCAATAATAAATCTGATCTGTTCAAATGTATGGCCGAGATTGGTCCCCTGCCCTGCCGTATTTTCAATTACTGCAATAACTCCTTTGGTTTTATCATGTGCAAGATTGATCGATTCAGCTATTCTTTTAAGAGATTCCTCGGGTGTGATCTGATTCAGGTGGCTCCCCGGATGGAAATTCAGCCTGTCAAGACCAAGCAGTTCGCAGCGTTTCATTTCGTCAAAAAAGGATTTCCTCGATTTCCCTATAGCTTCATTATCAGGATGCCCGAGATTGATCAGATAACTGTCGTGAGGAAGGATCTGAAACGGTTTGTAATCGTACTTCTCGCAGTTGCTTTTAAAGCTGTCTATCGCTGTTTTTGTCAGGGGGCTTACGAACCACTGTCTCTGATTCTTGGTAAAGAGCGCAAAGGCTTTTGCGCCGATGGCATGTGCATTCAGTGGAGCGTTCTGCACTCCACCCTCGGCACTGACATGTGCTCCAACGTATTTCATAGTATACTGTATTTGTTACGTAAACCCCAAACAGAAGATTCTGTTCATTTAAATAAACCCACCCCCATCCCCTCCTGGGAGGGGAACCGGATTTTCACGTGTCCTCCCACTCTCCCCTTCTCCCCCTCCTTCTTGCCAATGCGCCGTTAATTAAAATAACTACTCCCATCCCAGCAGTGTGTGCATAGTCTTTCCTTCGGCAGTCCGATTGCAGCAACAAGATCGTCAAGACGCTGATAGATCAGCGAATCAAAATCGAGATTCTCAGCAATTTTAGAGACCAGCATTCTGTATTTTTCGGAATCCGGATCAGAAAATTCTTTCAGCTCATCATCTCCTTTACCCATCTGTTTGATCGCTTTTCTCCCTGCAAGCTCAAGCGGGGTCCGGGACTGTGTGAAATTCAGGAATTCACACGGATACAAAAGGGGTGGACAGGCAATTCTCATGTGAACCTCGGTAGCGCCTGATTTACGGAGCTCTATAGTACTGTCCTTAAGCTGAGTGCCTCTAACAATACTATCATCGATAAAAATCATTTTCTTCCCCTCAATCACTTCCCTTATCGGGATGAGCTTCATTTTTGCAACCAGATCTCGCTGTTTCTGACTCTGTGGCATGAAACTCCGTGGCCAGGTCGGTGTATATTTGGAATATGCTCGCATATATGGGATTCCCTTTGCGTTTCCGTATCCTACTCCATGACCAACACCTGAATCGGGTATTCCGCTTACAAAATCAGCGTCGATATTGTCTCGTTTTGCTAAAGCCGCACCACACCTGTACCGGCATTTCTCCACATTTATTCTTTCATAATACGAGGGGGGATATCCCCAGTAAACCCATAGAAATGCACAAATCTGCATTTTTTTACCTGGTTCTCTGAGCCGGGTATAGCCATCAGCAGTAATATGAACAATTTCCCCTGGCCCAAGAAAATACTCCAGTTCATAACCAGTGTTTGGGAAGGAGCATGATTCCAGGGCAACAGCATGCGCATCCTCTCTTCTGCCAACCACTACCGGCGTTCTTCCAAGTTTGTCACGGGCTGCAATTATTCCTTCATCCGTCAGAATAAGCAGGGAACATGATCCTTTAATGCTTTCAAAAACATGTTCAATACCTGAAACAAAACTGTCTTTCTCGCAGATCAGGTTGGCAACAACTTCAGTAGGATTAATATTTCCTTCAAAATTTTCGGTAAAATGCTTCTTTTGGCTCAGGAACTTTATTTCGAGGTCTTCCAGATTCAGGATCCGGCTTACAGTAACTATCGCAAAACGGCCAAGATGTGAATTGAAAAGTATCGGCTGCGGATCAGTATCGCTGATTACTCCCATGCCTGAATTTCCCGAAAATCCGTTAAGTTCATCCTCGAATTTATTTCTGAAATATGAATTTTCAATATTGTGAATGGAACGGCGAAACCCTTTTTCCGGAACAATAAAAACCATACCTGCCCGTTTCGTTCCAAGATGAGAATGATAATCAGTTCCGTAAAAGACATCCTCCACGCATCCCATCTTTGAAACCACTCCAAAAAAACCACTCATATTATTGAATATTAATAAGTTATTAAGAATATTGTTTTTTGTAAATTTAATCATTGAATCGGATATTTTAATAATTCAGAGTATAATATTATTTTTACAAACTTTTTGTTTAATCTAACTACTCACTGATGGCAGATACTAAAGATATTCCGCAAAGTTTGCAGGGAACCGGCAAAATAGCCCCGATCGGAATGATTGCCCTGTCTATCATACTGGCAGCAGCTCTCATATTTCTCTTCGTAATGTATTTCGACCAGAAAAATAAAATGGTCGAAATGGAAACCGTACTCACAAATGAAAAGGATTCCCTGGCAAATGAGCTGATGCTCATGGTTGCTGCCTATGATACTATGAAAACAAACAACGACAGCCTGAATGCAAATCTTAACAGAGAGAAAAAGAGAATCATTCAGCTTTTATCCATTAATGCTTCCAATGTTCAGCTTATTAAGAAATACAGAAGCGAAATCGGAACAATGAGAAACATTATGAAAAGTTATATTGTTCAGATTGATTCGCTTAATACCAGGAATAAGCTTCTTGTTGCCGAAAATGTGCAGATAAGGCAGGAGATATCAAAAGTTCAGAATACCAATATCGAGCTTGAAAAAGTAAAGGAGGATTTGAGCTCCAAGGTTGAAGTAGCATCAGTGATACAGGCTAAAAATATCGCAGCAGCCGCTCTGAACAAAAAACGCAAGGAGACAAACAGATTAAACCTGATTGAAAATTTAAGAGTCTGTTTTACACTCCGCGAGAATCCGATTGCCCAGGCAGGAGAGAAAGAAGTATTTATGAGAGTCATCAGACCTGATTCACTCATAATCACCGGCAGCCCGGATAATCTCTTTGACTATAAAGGAAATAAGCTTATCTATTCTGCAAACCGTACTGCAGAATATATGAACCAGGATCTGGAGATGTGCATCTTCCTTGCTAATACCGGCGATTTTATCGCTGGCAATTACAGTGTTGAACTTTATCTTGAAAACAGTATTATTGGCAGAACCACTTTTATGCTTGCAAAGAGATGATCACTTTTCTCCCGGCATCATAAACTCTGAAATAATATTGTCTGAGATCATTTTACCCTGGTTCGTAAGTACCAGGTTTTTATTTTCCTGTTTCATCAGTCCGTAACCTATGAACTTGCTGCTGAGGTTGATCACATAATCATATCCCTCCTTTTCAAAGATCTTCTCAACGTATTCAAGATCTATTCCCCACATTGTCCTCAGGGATGTCATTATGTATTCATTGAACCTGGTTTTGATATCAAGTTCCTCCCTTTCAAAAAGCAGCTTCCCTCCTTTCAGGGCTTTGATATATTTTTTCAGGTCGCGGACATTCCATTGCCGCGAATATCCGTTGAATGAGTGGGCCGATGGTCCGAGTCCAAGGTATGGTACCTGTTTCCAGTAATTGGTATTGTGAACAGAGAAATAACCCGGTTTCCCGAAATTGGATATTTCGTACTGGATAAAACCTGCTGATTCTGTCTTATCTATCAGCAGGTTAAATTCAGCCGTACTCTCCTCTTCATCAATCTCCTCCAGCAATCCTTTTTCTTTCATTTTGCCAAAGACCGTTCCCGGTTCGACAGTCAGATGATAGGCAGACAGGTGCTTGATATCAAATGCCAGGGTTTCATCGAGATTTGAAGTCCAGTTATCAATGCCCATGCCCGGGATACCATAAATAAGATCAACTGAAATATTTTTGAAGCCTGCCTTTATGCTGTTTTCGATTGCAACCTGTGCATCCTTTACGGTATGCCGCCTGTTCATCAATTTCAGATCCTCGTCCCGCCATGATTGCACTCCAAGGCTTATCCTGTTGATATTTATTTTTATCAGGTCATTCAGATAATTCTCTGTTGTATCATCGGGATTCAACTCAATTGTTATTTCATTTTCAGGTTCTATAACAAAAATCCTTCCAATGTAATCAAGGATATTCTCCAGTTCCTTTACGCTTAGCACTGATGGTGTGCCGCCTCCGATGTAAATAGTTTTTATCTTGTCTCCTGCCAGATAAGCCTGTCTTATTTCTGCTTCTTTTTTTATGGCATTGATATACGAAGAATTTTCATCCTGTGCGATGACATGGTAGAAATCGCAATAATGACAAAGCTTTTTGCAAAATGGTATATGTATGTATATCCCTGCCATTGCCGAAAAATGCAACGATTAAAAATATGAATAAAATATCATTCTATTTGCTAAATTTGTCGCAAACTGAAAAAATGATAAGGAAGAACATATTCTCATTTTCTGTCTCCCTGATTATATTGTATTTAAGCCTTTCAACACCGCAAACATTTGTAAAAATAGGTTTTTTCGATATACCATATTTAGATAAGTTTGTTCACTTCGGCCTTTATTTCGTGCTGATGGCAGTCATAATTGTTGAACACAGGGATTTCTGCACAAATACAAGGATCCTGATTCTTATTGCTTTAATTCCTTTCTTTCTGGGTATTGCGGTTGAGTTTTTACAATCAGGATTAACATCCTATCGTACCAGAGAAATCCTGGATATGATTGCTGACACTGCAGGAATAATTGCTGCTTTACTTATATGGCTTTTTATCAGACCGTATTATTATAAGGAAGGTCTTAAATAAGTATTAATTCAGATTTCCCGGCTTTTTGTACAAGTTCATGGATGGTCATGCTGCTGAAAAGCTTTATAAGATCCATTCTTACTGATGAATAAGACTCATGCAGCGCGCATGGATTTTTGTTTTTATTCGCATTAAGACAGGTATCATTATGGATAATACAACTGGTGAAAATATATTCCCCGTCAATTGTTTTTACTATATCCAGCAGTGTTATTTCTTTCGGATCTTTTAATAGGGAAAAGCCTCCGTGCGGACCTTTTAATGAAATCAGTATCTTTTGTTTTGCCAGCTGTTGAAGTATTTTTGCCAGGAATGGTGTTGGCAGATTGAGGTCTTTTGAGATCTTCTTGATTCCTGTTTTTCCGTTTCCAACGGGCTGGTTTGCAAGGTACATTACAGCCCTGATGCCATATCTGCATGAATTTGAAAGCATTTCAATACATTTTTAGCGGAATCTTATCAATTCTTCTTTTATGCCTGCCGCCTTCAAACGATGTTTCAAGAAACGTTCTTACAATAAGTTCTGCTTCCGCCTCTGAAATGAATCTCCCCGGCAGGGCACATATATTTGCATCGTTATGTGCCCTTGCAAGTCTGCTTATATCCTCATTCCAGCATAATGCGCTTCTGATTCCCTGATGTTTGTTTGCGACCATATTGATCCCATTGCCGGTTCCGCATATCGATATTCCCAGATCATATTCACCACTTGAAATTACACCTGCAAGCTGATGCCCGTAATCCGGATAATCAACATCTTCCGGAGAATAGGAACCAAAATCCTTCACATCATATTTTTCCTTAAACAGAAACTTTAACAGTTTCTGTTTAAGGAAAAACCCCGCATGATCAGAAACTATCGCAATCTTTTTCTTCTTCACATTAATGTCCTTTATTTTATTTTTAACCATTCTTTTTAGGTTGAAATTATGCGTAATTTAATAAAAAAATATTCTTTTATCCTTTTTTCGTAATATATTCATAGCTAACAATTCTGATGGTCAAATGTTTTTTATTCATTATTATTTAAGGGTTAAACTTTTACTTTTGTGCATAAACCCGTTAATTAAAATCTCTAAACTTGTTCATTCCGGTTAAATCTTCATCAATCTGTATGTTTTACACAAATCATATAAAAGTTTTAATAAAATAATGTCATGGTATGAACCCTTAATGAACATTAAAAAACATAATTTTGTTTTAAAACTGCTACTTATTTATAATTCTTAACAGCGGTTAATTAAAATGCTAACATTCTGATAATCAAAAATGGTATATTTTTTGAGCTGTTGAAAAGATGTTTGCCCGGTGATGAATATTGAAAAAACAATAAAAAAATACACAAACTTCCAACACAATTAACAGCATAACATCATTATTATAAATATTATTATTTAAAATATTAAGTTATATATATAATGTTAATAAACCGAAAAAAATAATGACGGGGAATAAAAATACAGATTATGTTTCTGAGATAAAAAGAATGAAAGCTGATAAGAATGCAATAATTCTTGCCCATTATTATCAGACCGGAGATATTCAGGATATTGCTGATTTTACAGGTGATTCACTGGCTCTTTCACAGAAAGCTGCTTCAAATGATGCTGAAATAATTCTGTTTGCGGGAGTGAAATTTATGGCAGAAACAGCCAAGATCCTTGCTCCCGGTAAAAAAATACTTCTGCCTGATATGGATGCAGTATGTTCATTAGCAGATTCATGCAAACCAGAGGATTTTAAAAGATTTATTAATAAAAATCCGGGAAGGACAGTTATTTCCTATGTAAATACAAACGTTGAAATTAAAGCACTCTCTGATATAATATGCACTTCGTCAAATGCAGTTCAAATCGTAAATTCACTTCCAGAAGAAGAAAAAGTATTGTTTGCACCGGACAGAAACCTTGGAAATTATGTCATGAATGAAACTGGACGTGATATGGTGATATGGAATGGAACATGTCATGTTCATGAAGAGTTTTCACTGGAAGCAATATTGAAATTGAAAGTTGAAAACCCGGATGCCAAAATAATTGTGCATCCTGAATGTGAACTTCCTGTAAGAATGGTTGCTGATTATATTGGTTCTACTGCCGGATTGTTGAAGTTCACAAAAACAGATCCGGGTACCAGCTATATAATAGCTACGGAACCGGGAATTATTCATCAGATGAAAAAAGAAAATCCTCATAAAAAGTATATTACGGCGCCACCGAAGGATTCAACCTGTGGTTGCAGTGAATGTAACTTCATGAAACTTATTACGATGGAAAAAATCTATAAATGCCTGAAAGATGAGAAGCCGGAGATATTAATTGACGGTAAGCTTATTTCTGATGCTCAGAAACCGATAAACAGAATGATGGAAATATCAAAAAAACTTGGACTTTAATCCATGAAAAGAATTGTTGTAATTTTTATTTTAATTTTTATTGGGATAAAAGGATTTTCTCAAACAAGCGAAATTCTGCGTGATGGGTACCAGGTTTTCAGGTATCCCAATGGAGCAATCTCCAGTGAGGGTATTATAAAAAATGGAAAGCCTGAGGGATACTGGAAAAGTTATTATGTAACCGGTGTTAAGAAATCGGAAGGGAAAAGAACAAGTTTCATGCTCGACAGTATCTGGTTATTTTATGACCAGGCAGGAGACACCACCGAGAAAATAAGCTATCTGTTCGGTAAAAAGAACGGTTATTATTACAAATACAAAAAGGAACCCGGTACCGGAGTATATCTGTGGTCAAAAGAACTCTTTGCAGGTGACAGGAAAGAGGGTACTGCATATATTTATTTTCCTGATGGAAAAATACAACAGACAATCTCATACAACGGAGGAAAGAAAGAAGGATTATCGAAGGAATTTGATAAAAACGGGACGGTAATTACGCTTATGGAATATAATAATGATTTTTTGATAAGCCGCGAAAAGATCAACAGGACAGACAACAACGGGTTGAAGCAGGGTGAGTGGAAAGATTTTTATCCAAATGGTGCCATTAAAACTGAAAAATCTTACCGGGATGACCAATTGTATGGTTATTATAAAGAAAAGGATACGCGGGGAAACTTAACCCTTACCATGCTTTATGACAACGGAGCAATTGTAAAATCAAGAGTGGAAGATGAGCCTGATATTGAGACAGTTAACAGATATGATAATAATAACAGACTTATCTACAGCGGACCTTACAGGAATAAAGTTCCTGTTGGTGTTCACAGAGAATTCGGGCCAGACGGAAAAGTAAGCAATGCATTCATTTACAATGACAAAGGGTTATTGATATCTGAAGGAATTGTAGATGAGGCAGGTAGATTCAATGGAAAATGGAAAGATTTTTACCCTGATGGTAATGTTTTAGCCGAGGGAACATATACAGATAGCAGACGTTCGGGTTTATGGAAATTCTATAGTATTTCTTCAAAAGTTGAGCAAACAGGATATTATAATAACGGAAGACCCGATGGCCTGTGGAAATGGTATTACGAAAACGGAGCTGTACTAAGAGAAGAAGAATATTTTCAGGGTGAGCGGGATGGAGCATATATTGAATACTCGGCGAATGGTGAAATTATAGCGCAGGGCAATTATTCTGATGGTGAAAAAAACGGATTATGGAAACTTAAGTCTGGCGATTACACAGAAGAAGGAAATTATATAATCGGTTTGAAAGACGGACAATGGAAATCATTCTATAATAATGGCACATTGAAATTCAAGGGTAGTTATGTGCAGGGTAACCCCGATGGTGAACACCTCTACTTTTATGAGACGGGTAAAGTGAAAGAAGATCAGCATTACCGGATGGGAATAAGACAGCGGACATGGAAAAAATATGACGAGGAAGGAGCAACTTCCCTCACTATTACATATAAAGATGATATTGAAATAAGCATAAACGGCGTAAAAATAAATCTTCCTGAAAGCGATGCGAAGCTTATAAAGTAGTTACTTTGGTTTATGGAAGAAAGCTTCAATATAAGGAAGGAATCAGTTCTGGTTGCTGACCGGGAACTGGATAAACAACTCAGGCCACTCAGTTTCAGTGATTTCAAAGGACAAACACAGGTAATCGATAATCTGATAGTTTTTGTAACTGCAGCAAGACAGCGGGGTGAATCACTCGACCATGTGCTTTTGCATGGACCTCCCGGCCTTGGGAAAACGACGCTCGCCAATATTATTTCAAATGAGCTGAAAGTAAATCTCCGTCTGACTTCAGGACCGGTCCTTGATAAGCCCGGAGATCTTGCAGGACTTCTTACAAACCTGGAGGAGGGAGATGTTCTTTTTATCGATGAGATCCACCGGCTCTCACCTGTTGTTGAGGAATACCTTTATTCAGCAATGGAGGATTTCCAGATAGACATAATGATTGATAAAGGCCCAAGCGCAAGATCTGTCCAGCTTACACTAAACAAATTCACTCTTATTGGCGCCACAACCCGGTCAGGCCTTCTTACAAGCCCGCTCAGGGCCAGGTTTGGGATTAAATTCCACCTTGAATATTATGATCATGATGTTCTTACAGGAATAGTAAAACGTTCTGCCGGAATATTAAACATAAAAATTGCAGACAACGCTGCAGTAGAAATAGCTAAACGCAGCAGGGGAACACCAAGAATAGCCAATGCACTTCTCAGGAGAATTCGCGATTTTGCGCAGGTCAAAGGATCAGGGAAAATTGATATTGAAATAACAAAATACAGCCTTAATGCCCTTATCATTGACCAGTACGGTCTGGATGAGATGGACAACAGAATACTATCGGCAGTTGTGAATAAATTTAACGGGGGACCTGTAGGGATAAATACGATTGCAACAGCTGTGGGTGAAGAGAGCGGCACAATCGAAGAAGTTTATGAGCCGTTTCTGATAAAAGAAGGTTTTCTAAAAAGGACACCACGCGGGCGTGAAGCTACGGAACTTGCATATAAACATATGGGAAAACACTACAGGAAAACGGAGAACGGAACCCTATTCTAAACGCTTCCGGGTAGATTTATTCAGTAAAAAGCATTGCTGATATTTTTAGAACTCTTTGCATTCAGGATACTGATACGCTTTCTGTTAAACTCTGCAAGGGTGTCACCAGCTCCTCACGTGTCAGTTACAAATTACTAAAAAGTAGACTGAAATTGCTCAAGGAATCTGATGTCATTCTCAAAATAGAGACGTAAATCATTGACCTGATATTTTAACATAGCCGGTCTTTCGATCCCCATTCCAAAAGCAAAGCCTGTATATTTACTGCTGTCAATATCACAGGCTTCGAGAACAGCAGGATGTACCATTCCACAGCCAAGTACTTCTAACCAGCCGGTATATTTGCAAACATTGCATCCTTTACCACCGCAGATGGTGCAGCTCACATCCAGCTCTCCGGATGGCTCGGTAAAAGGGAAATACGAAGGCCTCAGGCGTATTTCTGTATGTTTACCGTACATTTCACGGGCAAAAAACAGCAGTGTTTGTTTCAGGTCAGCAAAGGATACGTTTTCATCTATGTATAATCCTTCAACCTGATGAAAGATGCAATGAGCCCTGGCAGAAATTGCTTCATTACGGAATACCCTGCCGGGTGAAATAGTTCTGATGGGAGGTTTCTGACCTTGCATAACACGCACCTGAACCGAGGAAGTGTGAGTTCGGAGCAATATATCACCGGGATTTGATTCATCAGGCGATATCCTGGAAATATAAAATGTATCCTGCATGTCCCTTGCAGGGTGCTCCGGAGCAAAGTTGAGCTTGGTAAAAACATGATCATCATCTTCAATCTCAGGACCTTCTGAAAC
>Ga0102851_10000266_pt1 | contig 24505 bp, 16 predicted proteins | sample Mud3Dept3metaG_FD_79558 | JGI IMG/M metagenome (GOLD analysis project Ga0102851, IMG submission 79558) | Freshwater wetland microbial communities from Ohio, USA, analyzing the effect of biotic and abiotic controls - Mud 3 Core 4 Depth 3... | ecosystem: Environmental > Aquatic > Freshwater >... | reverse complement strand
TGTTCTCGAACGAGGCCGATCAGGTGATCGCGGTCGACTCGATCACCGGCAAGTTCAAGTGGCAGTACAAGGGCGAGACGCCCGAGGAGTACACGCTGCGCGGCCATGCCGGCATCGCCGCCGACGGGGATCTGGTCTACACCGGGTTCTCGAACGGCACGCTCGCGGCGCTGCGTCGCGACACCGGCTCGATCGCCTGGTCCACCTCGCTCAAGGGCGACGCCGATCGGTTCATGGACGTCGACGCCACGCCGCTCGTCATCGGCGATACGCTGTACGCATCGTCGTCGTCGGGCGGCGTCTACGGCGTCGACAAGGCGACCGGCCTCGTGAAGTGGCGCGTGCCGTTCTGGGACGCGACCATCCCGAGCACGTCGGGCAACGTGGGCGGGCTCGCCTCCGACGGCAAGGTCCTCTACGTCAGCGTCGCCGATCTCGGCACCTACGCGATCGATCTCGGCGGCAACGTGATCTGGCGCGTCGGCGCGCGGGGGGGCGGCGAGCCCGCGGTCCCCGTGGTCTTCGGTGATCTGCTCGTGTACTCGCTCGCGAAGGACGGCATGTTCCTCGCGGATCGCCGCACCGGCGCGACTCTCGAGTACTTCGATCCCGGCGATGGCGTGTCGGCGGCGCCGACGATCACGTCGGATGGTCGGCTGTACGTGATGTCCAACCGCGGCATCTTGTACGCGTTCGATCTGGACTGATCAGAGCGGATCGACGAACGGCAGGGCGGGCCGCGCGATCAGGTAGCCCTGGAGCAGATCGCAGCCGAGGTCGACGAGGACCGTGGCTTCGGCATCGGTCTCGACGCCTTCGCCGATCACGGTGATGCCCTGATCGCGGCACAGGTCGGTCACGCTCTTGATCAGCCGCTGCTTCATCGGGTGCTGATCGACGTCGCGCACGAGCGACATGTCGAGCTTCACGAAGTCGCAGTCGAGCAACGTGAACGTGCCCATCCGGGCGTGGCCGCCGCCGAGATCATCGATCGCGATCTTGAAGCCGAGCTCGCGGAGCTCGGCGACCCGGTAGCGTAGGTCGATCTCGCCCTCGAGCGAGGTGCGCTCCGTGATCTCGAGGATCACGCGTGACGCGACCTTCGACAGCGGCGCGAACGCGCTGGTCAGCTGCTTGTCGAACAGATCGAGCAGGTGGAGGTTGATGAACACGAGGCCGCGCTCGGCCGGGGCCTGGGCGATCACCTTGGCCGACTGAGCGCGAACCGCCCGCCCGAGTGCGGGGATCCGCTCGAGCCGCTCGGCCGCATCGAGGATCGCGCCGGGGTGGGGCAAGGACTTGTCGGTCGAGCGGAGGAGCGCCTCGTAGCCGAACCGCTTGCGCGTCTTCGCGTGGACGATCGGCTGGAAGTGCATCGTCATCGCTGCGAGGCAGCGGTTCAGCTTCTCCTCGAGCTCGCGCAGCTCGGACGTGGCACTATGGCCGTCGTAGAGCGCGTTGGGATTGGTGCCCTTGGCGGTGGGCACGTCGGTCGCGACGGGCTTGCCGCCGGCCGCCTCGGCGGTCGGGGTCTTCGGCGCTCCCGGTAGCGGGGGCATCCGCGGATCTGGACGACGGTCCGAGGACAACAGCCCCATCGTATACGTGCACGCGCAGCGGATCCAAGATCGATCGCCCGAGCAAAATGCGCCAGGCGTGGCGGGCGATGTGTGCGGAATCGCAGCTGCCGTCGCTAGCAGAGCCGGCGTAGGTGTTCGCGGAACTCGGCGACGACCAGCGAGGCCGGATGCTTGTCGAGCTCGCTGTTGATCAGGTCGTCGACGATCGGCAGATCGAGGACGAGCCGGTACAACATCATGCAGGCCCGCGGCGACAGCGGGACGAACCGCGCCTCGCCGTGGAGGACCACGTTGGACGACGCGGGCGTCGTCCAGGTGATGCCGAGCGTGCTCGGATCGTACTTGTATTCGAGGGTGTACCCGAGCGACCCACGCTCGAGCTTGCGGGTGAACGCGACCCGCTCGGGGCGGCCTTCGCTGGTCCGCCGGACCACCCGGGCGGTCTGGACGATCGGCAGCCAGCGCGGTACCTCGACGGCGTCCGCGAAGACCTCGTACGCGACCCCGGCACCGACCGTCAGGGTCGTCGAGACCTCGCTAACGAGTGGGGAGACCGGGGGGGCAAAAGCGAGTGCGGTGACCATTGGGTACGTCCTTGTTGAGCTGCCTTTCCCATGAGCAACCGCGATACCAGCGCGCGGCGACCAGGTTACATGGGGTTGAACGCTGTTCCGTCCGCCAGACCCGACCACCGGAGTCGCCGCTAGCTAGATCGGTGTCCGCTAACTCCTGACCCCACACGGGGGGTCGCTACCCGGGGAGGACCCGATCCACCGCGCCCGCGCCCCGTCGACGCTGCCGATCCCGTGCGCCACGCGGGGCGCCGGGCGCGACCCTACTTGCCGGCTATCGAAGTCGTCAGGAGATCGCCTCGGAGCCCGCGCTACCGCGTGGGCGGCTCGAGCACGTAGAGGTCGGACGCGTCGGAGTTCGTCGAGTACGTGATGCGCTCGCCCGAGGCGTCGAGCACCACGGAGTAGTAGACGGGCTGCTGCTCGGGCTTGATCCGCGTCCACTCACTGCGCGCGCCCGTCGCGAGCTCGATCCGGGTGACCTCGATCGTGTCGCCGACGAGGCGGCGGACGAACAGGGCGGTACCGTCGCCGGTGAAGCTCAGGGGCTGTTCTCCCACGGGCCCTGCGATCACGCGTGGCGTCCCGCCGAGCGCGGGCACGAGCGAGATGCCGCCGGCCTCCGCCGCGACGGCGACGAGCTGCCCGTCGGGCGAGATCGCGTGAGATCCGCCGACCCGCTCGATCGGCAGCGGGAGGGGCGTCGGCTGCTCGAGATCGATCCGCCACAGCTTCATCGCCCCCCCGGCCTCCGCGCCGGTGAGCACGACGTAGCGTCCCGACCACGCCACCGAGATCGGCTCGCCGATGTCGAGGCTCGCGATCGCGCCGAGCGGCAGCGCCGTCGGCGTGCCGACACCGGTCGGGATCTTCGACAGCCGGGTGGTCCCGGCGATCACGATCGCGGCGCTCGCATCGGGGAGCAGCGCGAGCCGGTACGCGTTGGTGATCAAGGTCGGGGGCGCATCGCCACGGCGAAGGAACTGGGCGTAGCCATCGGCGGTCTGGCCGGTGCCCGTCGCCTCGACGAACGCGATCACCGAGCCGTCGGTCGAGCTGCCCGCGACATCGCTCGCGTCGAACCAGCCGACCTCGCGGAACGGGCCCCCTCGCGGTCCGGTGAACATCTTGAGCCGGACATCGGACGGCGCGACCAGGATCTTCTCGGGGCGAACGTCGGCGAGTACGAGGCGCGCGGCGCCGCGCAACACGACGCGCTCGCGTCCGGCGCGATCGAGCGCGAGGATCTCCGACGCGTTCGAGAACCACACCTCGTTGCCGTCGGCGGACCACGCGATGCCCTCGATCCCGGTCTGATCGGTCGAGACGGCGAGCTGCTTGCCGGTCGGATCGACGACGATCACCCGGCCCCTCGTATCGGCGCTCGCCGGGTGATCGACGAACGCGAGCCGATCGCCGCGCGGTGAGGCGCGCAACAGATCGAGCTTGCCGGCGGTGCGCCTGGCGATCACCGTCCCGATCGGGAACTCGATCGTGTCACCGCCGCGGACGATCGCGGGGCCGGCGGGCTCGGGCATCCAGGTCGCGGACGTCACGCGATCGGCGATCGCGCGCGGGCCCGCCCCCTCGAGCGCGCGCGCCAGGGTCCCACCCGCGTCGCCCTCGTCGACGAGGACCAGCAGCTCGCCCCGGGCCGAGACATCGAGCAGCCGACCATCGACATGGAGCGGCAGGATCGAGGGCTGGGCGAGCAGCGAACGCACGACCTGCTCGCGGCCGTCGCGACTCGTCGAGTACAGGACGCTGGCGCCGTCGGGCGCGAGCCGGGCGGACCACCGCGGCTGCGTGTGATACGTGACCCGCCGGTACACCGGGCCTCCCTCGACGCCGCTCGGCCAGCGCGCGACGCCGGCGGGAGGCGGCGGCGCCGTGCGGCGACCGATCAGGAGTCCCGCGGTCGCGCCGGCGATCCCGACGAGGGCGGCGATCGCGATCCACCGCACGGGCCACACTCGCTCGGGGAACCGCGGCTCGGCATCGCGGATCGTCCGCGCCGACGCACGAGGTTCGGGCTCGATCGAGACCTTGGAGATCCGCGCGACCGGATCGGTCGAGGCATCGAGCTCGTCGAGAGCGAACGCGAGATCGATCGCGGACTGGAACCGCGTGTCGGGCCGCTTCTCCAGGCAGCGCAGGACGACCCGCGCGAGCGCCTTGGTCGCGCCCTTCGGCGGCTCGGCCGGGGTCTTCAGGATCGCGTACGACTCCTCGACAGCGCTCTCCGATGCGAACGCGCGCTTGCCGGCGATCATCTCGTACAGCACGACGCCGAGCGCGAAGATGTCGGTCCGCGCGTCGACGGTGCCGCCATCGAGCTGCTCCGGCGCCATGTAGCCCGGCGTCCCGATCACCATGCCGGTGTCCGCGGTCGTGGGCGTCATCGTCGGCACGTGCGCGATGTCGACCGCCGGCATCTCGACGCTCGAGCGCCGCAGCTTCGCGATCCCGAAGTCGAGGATCTTGGTCCGACCCTCGGTGGTCAGGAAGATGTTGTCGGGCTTGACGTCGCGATGGACGATGCCGGCATCGTGGGCGGCGGCGAGCCCTCGCGCGACATCGGCGCCGATCTGGATCGCCTCGCGCAGGCGCAGCGGGCCGCGCGACAGCCGGGCGCGCAGCGACTCGCCGTCGAGCATCTCGGTGACCAGGAACGGAACGCCGTCGTACTCGCCGACGTCGTGCAGCGTCAGGAGGTTCGGATGGTTGAGCGATCCGATCGTCCGCGCCTCGCGCTCGAAGCGGCGGAAGTGTTCGCCGCGCGCGTGGGGCAGGACCTTGATCGCGACCTTGCGGCCGAGGCGCGAGTCGTCCGCGCGGTAGACGACGCCCATGCCACCCGCACCGATCGCGTGCTCGATCTCGTATGGACCGAGCTTGGTGCCGGCGGCGATCTTCATCCCTGGGACGATTCTAGCCCTCCACGGGCTTGGACGCGGCCGTGAACACGCCTTTGGCCATCAGCGACCGCTCGCCGGCGGCCCGCGCTGCATAGATCTTCGACCGGGTCGTCCGGATCGAGCGATCGCCAGGCAGGGCGGTCGCCGCGAGCTCGATCAGGTGCGCCGCGAGCGCGAGGTCCCCCGCCGCGGCGAGCTCGTCGGCGCGGACCGCCAGCGTCGACGCGCCACCCGCGAGCGCGCATAACTCGCGCGCGATCTCGACCTCGCGCGCCGGCTTGAGGTGCGCCGGGTTGCCGTCCCACCAGCCGCCGTACAGCCGGTACAGGTTGCGTACGATGAACTCGGGCTCGTCATAGACCGGCGACAGGTACGGCCGCGCGAGCAGCTCGGCGGGTGCGTGAACCGCGCCGAGCACCTCGTCGAGGCCCGCGCCGCGGTTCATCAGCACGAGCACCTGATCGACCAGCGACTCGAGGAAGCTCGCGGTGTCGTCGAGCGCGCGGTGGACGGCGGCGGCGCCCCAGATCGGCACGCCGTGACCAGGACACAGCACCTCGCCCCCGAGCGCGTCCATCGCCCGCAGCGCGCGCGCCCACTCGCGCGGGAACCGCTGGACCTTCTGCGGATTGCCGCAGTTCGGCGATGCCCAGATGAACAGATCACCGGTGCAGACAACGCCCGCGTCGGGGACCCAGACCCACGCGTGATCGTCGGTCTCCCCGAGCGCGTGGTGGAGCTCGAACGTCCGACCGCCGACGACGAGCGTCTTGCGATCGACGAATGTCTCGTCGGGAGCGCGGAACTCACCCGGGAACTCGACGGCCGCCTGGAACTGCCGGGCGTTGATCGCCGTGTTCCAGCCGCGCGTCAGGCGGTAGCGCTCGAACCGGCGGGGGACGGCCTCGTGCGCGATCACGTGGACGGGCTGGTGCGCCTCGCGCTCGTAGAGCTCGACCCCGAAGCAGTGATCGACATGCCCGTGGGTCCACACCGCGGTGTGCACGGGCGCGGTCGTCACGGTGCGCAGCACGACGCGCGTGGGCTCGGCGAGCACGAAGCTGCCGGTGTCGACGAGCACGAGCCCGGCGTCGGTCGCGAAGGCCGTGACGTTGGCGAAGCTCGACACGAAGTAGCTCCGCGCCGCGACCTCCTCACCGACGAACCGCGGCGCCATCGGCCCCGCCGCCTCGATCGCCACCTTGCCGCTGAGGAGATCCGCCGACAGCTCGCGCAGGCTCGCCATCCCCCGAGCCTACTGGAGCGCGAGGATCGAGAACGTGAGGAGGCCCGTGTTGTTGGCCACATCCTCCTCGTGATAGCGGACGGTGATCGGGGCACCGGCGCCGACCCACGGGACCTGGTACACGTGGTCCGTCGCATAGCTGCCCCAGCGCGGCTGCTTCAGCGATCCGGGCGACGCGTCGTTGATCGCGATCCCGGTGTCGACGCCCATGTAGATGTCTGTCGGAACGGTGAGGTTGTAGCCGATGTACTCGGCGTCCGCGCGCGAGTTACTTCCGCTGTTCGCGATGCACTGACCCTCCGCGCGCACGCGGTACGTGGTCCCCGTCAGGAGCGTTGTCGTCGAGACCACCGCAGCCCCGCCGCACGAGATGTTGAAGGTCTCGATCACGGTCCACGCGGGTGGGGCATCGGGCGGCGCATCCGGCGGCGCATCCGGCCGTGCGTCCGGTGGCGCATCGGGCGAGGCGTCGAACCCCGCGTCGAACGCGGCGTCGATCCGCGGCTCGCTCGGTGCATCGCTCCGGGCGTCGAGGCCCGGGCCGTTTCCGCCGGGGGTGCCGAGCTGGAAGCCGCAGCCCGCCGCGACGACGAGGAACACCACCGACCGCATCCCCATCAGTCTACTCGCTCACTGCAGCGCGAGGATCCGCAGCGTTAGCGATCCGGAGTTGTTGCTGTAGTTGTCGGCGTGAACGAGGGCCGTGATCGTCGCGCCGGTCCCGACCCACGGGACCTCGTACTGGTGGGTCGACGTGTACGTGCCCCACCGCGGGTTCTTCGTCGCGCCCGGCGTCGCGTCGTTGATCGCGATGCCCGTGTCGACCCCACCAGCGACGTCGGTCAGGTTGCTGATGTTGAACCCGACGTACTCGGCGTCGCCCATCGAGCCGTTGGAGTTGTTCGCGACGCACGTACCGGTGGCGCGCAGCCGGTAGGTGACTCCCGCGAGCAGGACGGTCGTCGACTGCGACGCCTGGTTGAGGCACGACACCGTGATCGTCTCGACCACGGTCCACGTCGGCGGCGCGTCGGGCGGTGCGTCGGGTGGTGCGTCGGGCCGCGCGTCAGACGGGGCGTCGAACGCGGCGTCGATCCGCGGATCGATCGGCCCATCGCTCCGGGCATCGGGATCCGCGGCACCGCCGCCACCGCCGCTCGTGCCGACCTGGAAGCCGCAGCCTGCTGCGACGACGAGGAGCAGCAAGGACCGCATCGCGGCCAGTCTACTCGCTCTGGGGATCCTCGTCATCCTGGTCGCTAGCATCGGGCTCGGGCTCGGGGGCCCGCACACCCGGTGTCAGGCCGGGTGGGACACCACGCACGACGAGCCCGCGATAGTCGATCCGCGCACCTGCCGCGAGCAGGCCGCGCGCGAACGGCGACTCGCCGGCGGCGATCCCGTCGATGGTCTCGATCAGCAGCTCGCGGCGCCGTGCCTGCTGCGCCACGCGGGGCAGGCCGACCGCGAACGCGAGCTCGATCGTCTCGTCGGGGAGCGGCGCGGTCGCGATCCGCCGGGCCCTGGGCTCGAGCCACACGGCGAGCTCGCCGTCGACGAGGATCGCGGTCGCCCCGACCCGGCGCGCCGGACGCGCGGATCCATCGCGGAGCGGCGGCCAGGGCAGGGCGCTGCCCCACGCATTCGCGGGATCGACCGCCGCGAGCACGTCGACGCGCGGCGCCAGGCTGCGCGATGCCTCGCGCAGTCGATCGATCGCCCCCGGCCATGCGAACTGACTCCCCTGCAGGCTCTCGACGAAGTAGCCGCGGCGGACGGTGCCGGCATCCTCCATCGCGCGCAGCACGTCGCCGACCGCGGTGAACCCACCGGGCAGATCGTCGGCGCTCGCCGTCGCACGGCCCGCGAACCCCCAGCGCTCGAGGAGCGCGGTCGCGATCGCGTGCGCGCGCTGCGTCGCGGTCGGCGCTGGGCCAAGCGATTCGACCAGCGACCACCGGCCGCCGAACACCGCATGCGCGGAGGACCGCCGGGCCGCCGGAGACGCGAGCGACCGTAGCGGCGAGAACGTGTCGTTCGTGATCACCCCGGCCCACACGAGATCCCACAGCGCCGCGGTCACGGTCGCGCGAGGGGCCTTCGCGGCGCCCTCGATCGCGACGAGGAACGACGCACCGCTGGCCCGCAGGTGCTCGCGGATCGCGGCGTGGACGGCCGAGGGATGCGCGACCTCCTGGGCCGGCGGTGCGAGCGCGAGCGCGCGATCGCGGCGCAGCAACACCACGCGGCCGTCCTTGGCTCCGAGCGCGCCCGCGCCGACCCAGACGATCTCGCCGGCGGCGCCGAGCTCGTCGAGCATCCGCGGGTGGTAGTCGAGGATCCGCGCCGGCAGGATCCGCTTCTCGAGCTCGGAGAACGGCAGGGCGACCCCTTCGAGTCGCCCGATCGCCTCGCGCAGCGCGCCGATGCCGCGCCGCGGTTGCTCGAGCCCGTGCCAGCGCGGAACGAACGCGGCGAACGTCTTCGCGTCGACCGGCGCGACCTGCGCGCGCAGCTTCGCGAGCGTCCGGCGCCGCAGCTGACGCAGGACCTCCGGATCGCACGAATCCTTGTGCGTACCGCCGGGGCGCAGCTCGCCGCGGACGAGCTGGGTCCGCGCCTCGAGCAGCACGAGGATCGGCTCGATCTGCGCCGGCGGCAGGCCCCAGCGCGCCGCGGGCCCCGCCGCGGTGAACGGGCTGTGCGTGCGCGCGTAGCGGCCGACGAGGGTCTCGAGCGGCTGCGCGACCGGCTCGAGCAGCGCCGCGGGTAGGCCGGGCGGCAGCTGCACGCCGAGCCCATCGCGGTAGCGCGCAGCGTCCTCGGCGGCGATGTAGCGCTCGTTGCCACCGATCCGGACCTCCGCGATCCGGCGGCTCGCCACGAGCGCGCGCAGCGCGTCCTCGACCTCGGGACCGACGAGCAACGTGCGCGCCTCGAGCTCGCTGAGGGCCAGATCGCCGAGCCGCCGGAGCAGGTCGTGGAGCTCGTCGGGGTTGCGCGCCTTGCGGCCCGGGGCGAGCTGCTGGAGCTCGGCCTCGACCTCGGCGAGCACCTCGAGATCGAGCAGGTCGCGGAGCTCTCCACCGCCGATCAGCTCGCGTAGCAGGCCGCGGTCGAGCGTCAGCGCCTGCGCCTTGCGCTCGGCGAGCGGCGCATCGCCCTCGTAGAGGAACGCGGCGACGTAGTCGAACACCAGCGAGCGCGCGAACGGCGACGCGGCCTCGGTGGTCGCGGGCTCGATCCGGATCGCGCGCGAGCGGATCTGGCGGAGAACGTCGATCAACGCGGGCAGATCGAACACGTCGCGCAGGACCTCGCGGTAGGTCTCGAGCGTGATCGGGAACGCCGGGAACCGCAGCGCCACGCCCATCAGCTGCTGTGCGCGCAGCCGCTGCGCCCACAGAGGCGTGCGCTGGCCCGGGCGACGGCGCGGCAGCAGCAGGGCGCGCGCGGCGTTCTCGCGGAAGTGACTCGCGAACACGCTCGATCGCGCGAGCTCGTCGACCAGCGCGCGCTCGACCTCGTCGGGATTCGGGATCAGCTGATCATCGGTCGGTAACAGATTTCCGTCGGCGAACCGCAGCGCGATGCCGTCGTCGGTCCACAGCGGATGGATCGGGTAGCCGAGCTCGGACTCGAGGCGCCTGGCGAGCACGAGCGCCCACGGCGCGTGGATCCGGCTGCCGAACGGCGACAGGATGCAGACCCGGACGTCGCCGAGCTCGTCGCGGAACCGCTCCACGGTGATCGCGCGATCGGTCGGCATCGCGCCGGTCTGCGCGCGCTGATCGCCGAGGTAGCCGATCAGGTTGTCGGCCGCGAACCCGTCGAGGTGGAAGCCCGTCATCAGCCACGTCCGCGCGGCGCCGGCATCGTTCGCGAGCCGACCATCGAGGTCACGGCAGAACGCACCGAGCGCGCGGCCGAGCTCGATCGGGCGGCCCGGCCCCTCGCCACGCCAGAACGGCATCTTGCCGGGCTCGCCGGGCGCGGGCGTGACGATCACGCGATCGCGCGTGATGTCCTCGATCCGCCAGGTCGTGGCGCCGAGGATGAACGTCTCGCCCCGGCGGCTCTCGGCGACCATCTCCTCGTCGAGCTCGCCGACGCGCGGCCCCCCGATGCCCGCGTGCACGGCGTACGTCCCGCGATCCGGAATCGTGCCGCCCGAGACGACGCTGAGCAGGCGCGCACCCTTGCGACCGACGAGCACGTCGGCCTGGCGATCCCAGGTCAGGCGAGGGCGCAGCTCGGCGAACTCGTCGGAGGGATAGCGTCCGGCGAGCATGTCGAGCACGCCGAGCAGCGCGGTCCGCGACAGCTCGCGGTAGCTCGCGGCGCGCCGGATCACGCGCTCGAGCTCCGCGACCGGCCACGGATCGGCGGCGACCATCGCGACGATCTGCTGCGCGAGCACGTCGAGGGCGCTGTCGGGGACGCGGATCGCCTCGACCTCGCCCTCGAGCATCTTCTGCGCGACGACGGTCGCCTCGAGGAGGTCGCCGCGGAACTTCGGCAGGATCCGGCCGATGCTCGTGCCGCCGACGTGGTGGCCGGCGCGCCCGATCCGCTGGAGCCCGCGCGAGACCGAGCCCGGCGACTCGACCTGGATCACGAGATCCACGGTCCCCATGTCGATGCCGAGCTCGAGCGACGACGTCGCCGTGATCGCGCGCAGCCGGCCCGCCTTGAGCGCCTCCTCGATCTCCTGGCGATGGTGGCGCGCGACCGACCCGTGGTGCGCGCGGACCAGCTCGACGCCCTCCGGTGCCTGGCCCGTGGTCACCGCCAGCTCGGTGATCTGCTGGCTCAGCCGCTCGGCGAGCCGCCGCGAGTTGACGAACACGATCGTCGTGCGGTGCGCGAGGATCATCTCGAGCACCCGCGCGTGGATCAGCGGCCACATCCCGCCGCCGTCGCGGGCCGCGGAACCCGGGTGGTCCATCTCGGCGGCAGGGACGATGATCTGGAGGTCGAGCGACGGGCGCGCGCTCGCGTCGACGATCTCGACCGGGCGGTCCCCTCCCAGATATCGAGCGACTTCCGTAAGTGGGCGCTGGGTCGCCGACAGGCCGATCCGCTGGGGCTCGGGGTTCCCGGCGCTGGTCACCAGGTGGCTCAGGCGCTCGAGCGTGAGCGCGAGGTGGATCCCGCGCTTGGTCGGGGCGAGGGCGTGGATCTCGTCGATGATGATCGTGTCGACTGCCGTGAGCCGCTCGCGCTGGCGCCCGGCGAGCACGAGGTACAGCGACTCGGGCGTCGTGATCAGGATCTGCCCTGGATCCTTGCGCTGGCGCTCGCGCTCCTTGGGGGGCGTGTCGCCGGTCCGGACGTCGACCTTGATCTGGGCGCCGGCGCCGAGCCGCTGGAGGCCCGCGAGCGGCGCGCGCAGGTTGCGCTCGACGTCATACGCGAGCGCCTTGATCGGCGAGACATAGACCACGCGGGTGCCGGCGATGTCGGGCTCGCGCGCGAGGCGATCGAGGCACCACAGGAACGCCGCGAGCGTCTTGCCGCTGCCGGTCGGCGCGAGCATCAGGGTGTGATGCCCCCCCGCGATCTGCGCCCAGCCTCGCGCCTGGACCGGCGTCGCGGACGGAAAGCTGTCAGCAAACCACGTCCGGGTCGCGGCGCCGAACCGGTCGAGCGGGCCGTCGGTCACCGACCCTGTATAGCGTCTGGCGTGGCCGCCGGGCCCAGCTCAGGTGCGGTAGTGTCCAGCCTGGAGGTTCCCGTGGCCAAGTCGCTCGCTGCTGCGCTGTTTCTGATCGTTGCCCCGCTTGCCGCCTGTGAAAAGGGGAAGGACAAGGGCGCCGCGCCGATCACGGGCTCCGCGGCCCCGACCACCGGCTCGGCCGCGGCCAAGCCCGCGGACGTGGCGGCCGCCAAGCCCGCCGAGACGCCCGCCGCCAAGCCCGCCGACAAGGCGATCGACGCGGACTGGAAGGTCTTCGACGGCCCGACGTTCACGGTCAAGGCGGCGGTCAAACCGTCGGAGAACACGACCGACGTGCCGACCGACCTCGGACCGATGGCGATGACCGCATATACGTTCCAGGAAGGCGACGAGGCCAAGGCCCACGCGGTGATGACCACGAAGCTGCCCGACAGCGTGAAGGGCGCGGACAAGGCCAAGATGCTGCGCGATGCCCGCGACGGCATGATCAACAAGTACGGCGCGACCGTCGACAAGGACGAGGAGATCAAGATCGGCGACACGCCGGCGCTCGATTTCGCCGCCCACGGCCAGCACGCGCAGCTCGGCAAGTTCTACGTCCGCGGCCGCGTCGCGATCAAGAACCACACGCTGTTCCAGGTGATGTCGCTCGGGCAGGGTCACGCCCAGCAGCCGGACTCGGCGGCGTTCGTCGAGAGCTTCCTGCTCAAGTGATCTAGCGGCGTGTCGCGGCGCGAATCGCCGCGGATCCGGCGAACCGCGGCGCGGACCGGTGACCGGCGGTCCGGGGCCGCCGGCGGCGTGGTTCCGATGGGGCCTCCTGAATTCCAGGACTTGGACAGCTCAGAGTTGACATAACACCGATTCTGCGACGCGACTACGATGCCAACGGGGGCTGCCCGGCTGGGATGTGCTCCGCTTGGGAAAGCCCTGCATGAGCCGCCTCCGGGTCATGACCTACAACATCCGCGGCGCTCGCGGCAGCGATGACCGGATCGACGTCGATCGGATCGCCGGCGTGATCGCGCCGTTCGAGCCCGACATCGTGGCGCTGCAGGAGGTCGACGTGAACCGCGCGCGCAGCGGCGGGATCGATCAGGCGCATCACCTCGGTCAGCGGCTCGGCATGACCGTCCAGTTCGGACCGACGGTCGAGCGCGGCACCGAGCGCTACGGGATCGCGACCCTGACGCGCCTGCCGATCGTCGCCTCGCGCCAGCTGCGCCTGCCGCGCCGCGAGCTCCGCGAACCCCGCTGTGCCCTCGTGACCCGGCTGGACTGGCGCGGCACCGAGCTCGACATGATCAATACGCACTTATCGACCCAGATGAATGAGCGCGGCCAGCAGCTCGCGGCCCTGCTCGACGCGCTCGGCACCGGCCATGCGCGCGAGACCATCCTCGCCGGCGACTTCAACTGCACGCCGTGGTCGCGCCCGTTCCGCGCGCTGTGCGGCGACCTGCGGTCGGTCGCGTCGCCGCGCAGCTGGCCGGCGCCGCTCCCGGTGGTCCCGATCGACCACATCCTGGTTCGCGGCCGGCTGCGCGTCGTGCGCTCCGGGCTGTGGCGCGGCCCCGGCGTTCGCCGCGCGTCCGATCACATGCCGGTCGTCGCCGAGCTCGCCGCGATGGCGGCGGGCGCCTAGCTCTGGTTTCCGAGGCGATTCCCGAGCCGGGAGATCTCCTCGGCGGTGAGCCCGCTCGACGCTTCGATCGTCACGCTCGCCGCCCGTCCGGTCCCGATCTCCGCGGCCGTGATCTCGAGGATCCCGTCGGCATCCATCGTGAAGCTGACCTCGACCTTGGTCGAGCCGCGCGGCCCCGCCTTGAGATCACCGAGCACGAACCGCCCGAGCCGGCGATTGCGCGACGCGAGCTCGTTCGCGCCCTGATAGATCTCGATCGCGACGAACGTCTGGTTGTCCTCGGTCGTCGCGAACACCTTCTTCGCGCGCGTCGGGATGCTCGTGTTCTCCGAGATCACGACGGACATCTTGTCGCCGGCGACCTTGACGCCCATGTTGTGCGGCGTGACGTCGAGCAGCACGACCTCTTGCAGCTCGCCGCCCATGATCCCCGAATGAACCGCGGCCCCCATCGCGACGATCTCGTCGGGATTGACGCCCTTGCTCGGCTGCTTGCCGAAGATCCCGACCGCGCGCTCCTGCACCGCTGGCATCCGGGTCATGCCGCCGACGAGCAGCACCTGATCGATGTCGGCCGGCGTGCAGTGCGCGTCCGCGAGCGCCTTCTGGCACGGCGCGTCGAGGCGATCGAGGAGCTTCTTGCACGCGCGCTCGAGCTGACCGCGCTCGATCTCGCGCATCAGGTGGATCGGGCCCGTCGGGCCGGCCGCGATGAACGGGAGGTTGACGTCGGTCGTCATCGCGCTCGACAGCTCGATCTTCGCGCGCTCCCCTGCCTCCTTGAGGCGCTGCAGCGCGACCGAGTCGGCGCGCAGGTTCATCCCGTGCTCCGCCTGAAAATCGTCGGCGAGCAGATCGATGATCACGCGATCGAAGTCGTCGCCACCCAGCGTGGTGTCGCCGTGCGTGGCGAGCACCTCGAACACGCCGTTCTCGATCGCGAGGATCGAGATATCGAACGTGCCGCCGCCGAGGTCGAACACCGCGAGCCGCTGGTTGTGCTGGTGCTGCGCGCCGTACGCGAGCGCCGCCGCCGTCGGCTCGTTGAGGATGGCGCGGATCGTCAGGCCCGCGATCGCGCCGGCGTCCTTGGTCGCCTGGCGCTGGACGTCATCGAAGTACGCGGGGACGGTGACGACCGCCTCGGTCACGGCTTCGCCGAGATAGTCCTCCGCGACCCGCTTCATCTTCGCGAGCACGTGCGCCGAGATCTCCTGCGGCGACCGCGGCGTGCCGGCGATGTCGACCCACGCATCGCCGTTCTTGGCGGCGAGCAGCTTGTAGGGCAGCCGCTGTGCGATATCGAGGATGTCGCGCTCCTGGGCCTTGCGGCCGATCAGGCGCTTGACCCCGAACACGGTGCGCTGCGGATTCGTGACCATCTGCCGCTTGCTCGCGGCTCCGACGACGACGTCCCCGTCGGCATTCCACGACACCATCGACGGCGTGGTTCTCCCGCCCTCTTGATTGTGGATAACGGTGGCCTCGCCACCTTCGAGGACCGCCACGCACGAATTGGTGGTCCCTAGATCGATCCCGATGACGCGACCCATCGCTCGCGGCCAGTATACCTACTTCCGCCGGGTGAACAGCTCGGCTTGCGCGGTCTTGGCGATCTGGAGATCCGGATCGAGCTGGAGGGCGTCCATCAGCTCGACCCGGGCCTCGTCGATTCGCCGAGCGAGCTGCGCCTCCCGGCCCTTCGCGTAGTGGATCAGGGCCTGGTAGCGCGGGACGTTCGGCTGGCGCGCGACGAGCGTCTCGAGCTTCATCCGCGCGTCGGTCAGCCGATCCTGCGCGAGTAACTCGTGGATGCCCGCGAGCTCGGGGTCGCCGCCGCCAGGGGCTCCGGCCGGTCGCGCACCGGCCGCGGAGCTCGCGATCGTCGACGGTGGCGGGGACGACGATGGCATCCGGGCGGGGCGCGACGGATCGTTCGGAGCCGAGCTGCCCGGCGGTCGCATCGACTGGGTGGTTTGCGACTGCGGGCTGCGTGGACGCGAGGTCGTCGGGACGCCGGTCCTCGGCGTACCGCCGCGTGGAGCCGTCGGGACGCCGGTCGCCGGCGTGACGCCGCGCGCGGGCGACACGGGGGGGCGCGCAACCGGCCCCGAGCCCTGGCCCGTGGTCGGCGCTGCGACCGCGCCTGGCCGTGGCGGCGCCGTCGGGCTCGGGCGCACGATCGGGATCGCGCCCGTCGGGGGGTGCCCTGTCGAGCCCGGTGGGCGGAACGTGGGGATGACGCCGGTGCTGGTCGACCGCGCCGCGGGCGGCTTGACCTGCGCCCGCGTCAGCGCGTCGTGTGCGGCGCGCAGCGCGAGGAAGACCTCGTTCGACAGCCGCTGGATGTCGGGCGCCATCCGGGCGAATCGTGCCGGGTGATAGATCTTCGTCAGTGCGAGGAACGCGGTGCGCACGTCCGCCCGCTCGCTGTTGGTCAACCCAAGCGCTTCGAACGGATCGCGACTGAGCCGCTCCTGCATCGCGAGCAGGAGCTGCCGTGCCTGGAGCTCGTCGGGTGCCACCATCTTTGATCGTATCGGCTTCCGCGGACCGGCGCCATCCTCCGATCGGCGCGGTGACGCTACTTCTTCCGTTGTTTGCCCTGGAACTGCGGCGGGACCACCGGCGCGACCTGCGAGTCGTTCCCCCTGCCGTCCGATAAATTCTGCCCTTGCGGGGTTGCCTGTTGCGGCGCGGTCTTCTGCTGCGGTGGCGCGGTCTTCTGCTGCGGCGGCGCGGGGTTCTGCTGCGGGGCGTTGAGCTCCTGCCGCGGTGCCTTGTCCTGCGGCCCGAGATCGCCCAGCTCGTTATTGAGGGCGTTCTTGGCCTGGGCCGGCTCGACCACCTGCTTCTGTTTCGGACTCGGCTTGCCCACCGACGTCGGCTTCTTCACCGGGAACGCCTTCTTCGCCGTGCGCGCGTCGAGCTGGTTCTTGAGCTGCGCCTCGTCGACGTTCGACGGCTTGCTCGGCATCTCCGGGGGGAGGCCCGCCGGCGGCAACGTCACGCGGTCGGTCGCGGACTGCACGTCGACGCGGGTCAGCGACTCGGGCGGCGCGAACGACGCCGACTTCTTCACGCACTTCCCGCCGATCAGATCGTGGACGACCTGCTGGCGACGCAGCACGAGCGTGTGCGCGGCCGGATCGAACGTGTAGACGAGGTCCTGCGGGATGTGGCACGTCGGCTCGTTCGGGGCGTCCTTGTCGATCATGACCTCCGTGGTCCTGAACACGGCCCCGCTGTCGGCGGCGTCGAACGCGTAGTGCCGGTAGAACTCGCGCTCCCCGGTGACGGTGCGCAGCTTCGACACGACGACCCGATCGTCGTCGGTGCGGTTGAACGCGCGCAGCTCGCCGTTGGGCAGCGCCCACACCCCTTCGAAGCCGTTCACCGGGACGAGCGCGAACGTGGGGAGGAGCTCGTCCTTGTCGGGCACGAGCATCGTGTGGCGGACGGTCGCGTAGCCGGGCTTGCGGACCCGGAACGCGAAGGTCGTGCCGGGCTCGAGGTCCCGGTGCGTCGGCGTCAGGCCGATCAGCGATTCGTCGTCGAGGCGCGCCTCGGCCTGCTGCGGGTGCGAGTAGATCTCGATGCGGACCTTGCCCGCGACAGGCGCCGCCGATGCCCGGCGATCCGGTTCGTCGCCGGCGTTGCTGTGGTTGCCGCGCACGAGCAAGACGCCGGCGATCGACAGCCCGAGGACGGTCGCGCCCGCAGCGGCCGGGAGCCACGCGCGCGATCCACCCGCGGCGCGTGGCGTGCGGCGGCGGCCCGAGGTGCCGGCGGCGGCGCGCAGCGCTTCGACCATCTCGCGCGCCGTCGGAAACCGGGCGGCGGGATCCTTCGCCATCGCGCGAGAGACGACTGGATCGAACGTCGACCGCGCCTGGATCGCGCCGCGCGTCGACAGCGCCGGCACCTTGGCGCGGAAGTGTTGCTCCATCATCTGCGGCAAGCTCGCCGCCTCGAACGGCAGGCTGCCGCTGAGCAGCTCGAACGCCATCACACCGAGCGAGTAACGATCCGATGCGGGCCCTGCCCCGTCCGCGCTCCACTGCTCGGGCGCCATGTACCCCGGCGTGCCGAGCCACGTGCCCTGCCCCGTCAGCATCGTCGCCGGCGCACCCGCGTCGGCCGGGGTCAGCAGCTTGGCGAGCCCGAAATCGAGGACGAACACCTTCGGCGGCGAGCCGCTGCCGAGCATCACGTTGTCGGGCTTGAGATCGCGATGCACGACGCCGCGAGCATGCGCCGCGTCGAGCGCATCCGCGATCGCCGCGAGCACGTCGAGCGCGGTCTCGACCTCGAGCGGCCCGTCCGCGAGCGCCTTGCGCAGCGAGCGCCCCTCGACGAGATCCATCACGAGGTAGAGGCGGCCGTCGTCGAGGCGGCCGAACGAGAAGATGTCGATGACGTTCGGATGATCGACCTGATTGACCGCGCGCGCCTCGCGCTTGAACCGCTCCGCACCGTCGGGTGACGAGCCGACCTCGCGCTTCAAGACCTTGATCGCGACCTTCTTGCCGATCACCGGATGGATGCCGGCATAGACCTCGCCCATCGCACCCGCGCCGAGGAAGCCCTCGACCAGGTACTCCCCGACCGCCGCGCCGTGCTCGAGCCGCTCGGCACCCGCCCCCGCCCCCGGTGTGGACACCAGGGTTGGACCGTGCGCGAGCGGGCTGCTCTCCGCCATGCCCGTCATGGTAGCAGCGGGACACCCGCGGCGCGCCCAGGTTTCAACGAGATGCAGCGCGAGTCACGACCGCGAGGACCATCCGCCGGTTGTTGCGAGCCAAGGATCGGCGACGCGCGGTGTCGCAGATCGACTGGTCGCGCCGCTGCGCGCGTGCTGTGATGCGGGAGATGAAGAGGTGGATCGTCGTGGTCGCGGTGGTCGCGCTCGCGGGATGCAAGCCGCAACCCGAGCCGCCGTACTACGCGGGGCACCAGCCGGCCTACGGCGGGCAAGCGCCGGGGCAGCAGGCACCGGGTCAGCCGCCGACCTACGCGGCCGCGCAGCCGAACGCGCAGCCGCCGCCTGTGGGCTCGCTGCAGCCGCAGGATCCGTACGCTCCGTCGCAGCCCGCGACTCGGCAACCGTCGCCGGCACCGGGCGAGATCCAGTGGTACGGCAAACCACCGCCCACGGTGCTGCCCCACGTCACGCCGACGCCCGCGGCGCCGACGCCCGGCACCCAGCGGCCACCGACGGTGCAGCAGCCCGCGCCGCCGCGCTCGCGCAAGGTGGACACGCGCCGCTTCACGTTCAACGGTCGCGCGGCGACGCAGACCGACCTCGACACGCTGTCGCTGATCGACGCGATGTACGGCCAGCCGGTTCCCCAGGGCGACTACTGGTACGACGCGCTCAGCGGCGCCGCCGGCGCGTGGGGCGGCCCGACGCTCGGCTTTCTCCCCGCGGGCCTCCAGCTCGGCGGCCCGTTACCCGCGAACGCATCGGGCGGCGGCAAGGGCCGGTTGACCGGGGTGTTCGTCAACGGTCGTGAGCTCCACCCGATCGACGTCCAGGTGATGACGAACCTCTACGGCCAGGTCCTCCCCGGTCGATGGTGGGTCGACGGTCAGGGCAACGCGGGCCAGGAGGGTGGCCCGCCGCTGCTGAACCTCGTCGTGGTCGCGCGCCAGCGCGCCGCCGCCGGCAAGGGCAAGGGCGCGGAGAGCTACTATCGCAGCGACGGCCGCGGCAACAACGCGTTCGTCGGCGGCGGCTGCGTCTCGACGAGCACCACGACCGGCTCGGGCGATAGCAAGAAGACGTACGACTACGACAGCGCCGGTTGCTGATCGCTTGTGTCCGCCCCACGGCTGATCCAACATCCCGGACGTATGTCCGCCATCGCGCCTGCGCCGGAGGTCCAGCTGCACTACCAACCGCGCCGTGAAGAAGTCGCCCGCGATGCGATGGTGGTCGAGGGACACGCGCTCGAGCAGGTCGTGCTCGGGGGCTACGTGCTGGGTGCGCCGCTCGGCACCGCGCCGGTCGTGATCATCGTCGGTGGAATCACCGCGTCGCCGTTTCCGTTCGGGGATGCCGCGAGCGGGGCCGAGCCATGGTGGCCGTCGCTGCACGGCGCCGAGCTGATCGATCCGGCGCAGGCGACGATCCTGTGCCCGTGCTGGCCCGGCAATGGCTCGACCTGGAAGGGCTTTGACGACGGCCCGATCCCGGCGCTGTCCGCGCTCGGGCTCGCGGACCTGATCGCCGCGTGGCTCGACGGCCTCGGCTGCACGACACCCGCGACGTTCCTCGGCGCGAGCCTCGGCGGCCTCGTCGGCATCGCGTTTGCGGTGCGCCACCCCGAGCGCTGCGCGCGGCTCGTCACGATCTCGGCCGGGCTGCGCCCCGACGGCTGGGGCACCGCGACGCGCCACCTCCAGCGGGAGCTGGTCAAGGACGGCCTGCGCACCGGCGATGTGGCGACCGGCATGGCGCGCGCGCGTCAGCTCGGCATGCTGACCTATCGCGGGCGCGACGAGCTCGACACGCGGTTCGGGGTGCTGACCAACGACCTCGCGCACCCTCCCGTCGCGGCGTACCTCGAGCACCACGGCCAGCGCTTCGCGCAGCGGTTCCCGGTGCGGACGTTCCTCCTGCTCAGCGAGGCGATCGATCGCTGCCGGTTCGGGGTCGATCGAGAGGCCGTGCGCGAGGCGCTCGGGCGGGTGACCGCGGAGGTCGTCGTCGTCGGGGTCCCGGGCGATCTGCTGTTCCCGTATCCTCTCCAGCACGAGCTGTATCGCGAGCTGCAGGCCGTCGGCGCGACGTGCTCGCTGTGGAAGCTCGACTCGGAGTTCGGTCACGATGCGTTCCTCGCCGATCAGGACAAGCTCGCGATCCTGCTGCGCGACGCGGGCGTGTTCGCACAGTCCGTGCCCCGCGCGCGGTTCGAGGGCGTCGGGGCCCGGCCCGTACGCGAGATCCGGATCGGCATGATCGGCTGCGGCGTCGTCGGCGGTGGCGTGCTCGAGCTGCTCGCGCGCCAGGCGACCGACATGGTCGAGCGATATGCCGTGCGGTTCCGCGTCACCCGGATCGCCGTGCGCGATCCGGACAAGCTTCGCCCGTCGCTCGCCGCGGGGATCCCGGTGACCACGCGCGCGATCGAGCTCGTCGCGGATCCCGAGGTCGACGTGATCGTCGAGGTCGCGGGCGGCATGGCGCTCGAGCCGGTCGTCACCGCGGCCCTCGCCGCCGGCAAGCCGGTCGTCACCGCGAACAAGGCCCTGCTCGCGCGCAAGCTCGCCGAGCTCGGCGTGCTCGCCCAGCGCACGGGGACGCCGCTGTTGTGCGAGGCCGCGGCCGCCGCAGCGCTGCCGATCATCCGTCACCTCTCCCATCGCGCCGACGAGATCGACAGCTTGATGGCGATCGTCAACGGCACCTGCAACTACATCCTGACGCGCATGGAGCAGGACGAGCTCCCTCTCGACCGCGCGATCGCCGAGGCGCAGGCCAAGGGCTTCGCCGAGGCCGATCCATCGGCGGACCTCCTCGGGCACGACGCGGCCGCCAAGCTGTCGATCCTTGCGTACCGCGCGTTCGGCGCGTGGATGCCGCCCGATGCGCTGTCGGTCCGCGGCATCGGCGAGCTGGCGCCCGCCGACTGCGACCTCGCGGAGGCGATGGGCTTCCGGATCCGCCTGATCGCGCACGCCGCGCGCTGCGCCGGGGGAGGCCTGATCGCCGCGGTCGAGCCCGTGCTCCTGCCGGATTGGCACCTGCTCGCGTCCGTCGAGGAGGAGTACAACGCGGTCTATCTCAAGTGCGCCGCCTCGGGTGACCTCAGCCTGTTCGGCAAGGGCGCGGGCGCGTTGCCGACGGCGACCGCGGTGCTCGGCGATCTGATCGATCTCGCGCAGGACAACTCCGTGCAGTGGCCCGAGCCGCGCCGCCTCGAGCCCACGCCGCAGCCGCCGCGCCGTCACTACCTGCGCGTCACCGCCGAGCCGCACCCGGGCCTCCAGCGCAAGCTCGACAGCCTCGTGCGCCGTGCAGGACTGTCCGTCCAGAACCACGCCACGCGCGGCGAGCCGCACGCCACGCACCACGGCTTCGTGATCTCGGCGAGCGACGACGCGCAGATCGCCACGCTCGGCGAGCACCTGCGCGAGCTCGGCCGCGTCGAGCAGACACTGTGGCTCGGGGTCGTCGAGTGACCGGCCGCGTGAGCGATCGCCCGACCCTCGCGACGATGGGCGCCGCGACGCGCGAGCTGCACGCCGCCCTCGACGCGCGCGCGCGCGTGGACGGCATCGCGTGGCTCCACCCCCAGCACCGGACGATCCAGCGCGACCTGCTCGGCTCGCCCAGCGTCGTCGCCTGGCAAGAGGCCAAGGCCGGCTTCCTGATCGCGGGCGACGGCGCGTGGTCCGAGCTACCGCACCTCTATGCGCGCTACGGCACGCCGGGCACGGCCGCGCTGATCGCCGCGCTGCGCGGGCTCGAGCACGCGCGTTGCGCGGTGGTCACCGATTGCGGCATGCAGGCGGCCGCCCTGGTCTGCGACGCCGTGATGACGGCGGGCTCGCACGCGGTCGTGATGCGGCAGATCTACAACAAGACGAAGACCTTCTTCGAGTGGAGTGCGAAGCGACTCGGCGCGACGCTCTCGTTCGTCGACGACGGCGACCTCGCCGGCCTCACCGCTGCGATCACACCCGCGACGCGCTTCGTGTTCGCGGAGACCTTCACCAATCCGCTGGTCCGCGCGCAGGACGTCCCCGCGCTCCGCGCCGCGATCGATCGCTCGCCCGCGCCGCGCGCGCACCTCGTGATCGACGGCACGATCGCCACGCCGTGGGCGTTCACGACGCCCCTCCTCGCGCAGGGCGCGACGGTCGTGATCGGCTCGCTGACCAAGGCGCTCGGCGGCCAGGACCTCGCGCTCGGCGGCTACGTCGCCACCGACGACGCCGAGCTCGGCAACACGTTGATGGATCTGATCGCGATGCGCGGCGGCATCCTCGACGACGAGCGCGCCCGCCGGGTCACCGCCGGCCTCCCCGCCGCCGAGCGCGCGCATGCGCGCCGCTGCGCCTCGGCGACGGCGGTCGCCGCCTTCCTCGCGAGCCATCCACGCGTCGAGCGCGTGTTCCACCCGTCGTTGCCCGATCACCCGGATGCCGCCGTGATCGCGCGGAGCTACCAGCGCCACGGCTCGATCGTGTCGTTCCGCGTCACCGGCGCGGACGAGCTCGGGCACCGCCACATCGCCGACGTCCTGGTGTCGTGCGGCGTGCTGCGCTACTCGCTGTCGTTCGATGGGCTCGCGACCAAGGTCAACCACCACAAGACGGTCTCCGAGTACTTCACGCCGCCCGAGCAGGTCGCCCGGCTCGGTATCGATCGGCTGATCCGGATCGGCGTCGGGATCGAGGAGCCCGAGGATCTGATCGCGTGCCTCGACTGGACGCTGCGCGAGTTCGACCACGTGACCACGGCCGACCTCGATGGCTGGCGCGCGGCCCGCGCGGCTGAGCTCGGGCTCTCCTGGTAACGATGACGCGCATCGCCGGGGCCGCCGCACTGACCGCGCTCGCGTGCGGCTCGGCGGGATGCAACGTGGTGCTCGGCCTCGAGGCGACGACCGCCGCCGATCCCAACAACCCGTACGATCCGCGCGACCACGATCTCGACGAGCATGACAACTTCAGCGACAACTGCCCGACCCTCGCCAATCGCGACCAGGCCGACAGCGATCGCGATGGGGTCGGAGACGCCTGCGATCCACGGCCCGACGTACCGGGCGACCGCATCGGCGAGCGAACGTTCTTTGCCGATCCGCTGGCCGAGCTCGATCGCTGGGACACGAACGAGTTCCAGTTCGCGCCCGGCGCCGCGGAGTATCTCGGAGGCGGCAGCGCGACGCTTCGCAGCAAGCGGACCTACGAGGAGGCCCAGATCGTCGTCGAGCTCGGGTTCGAGACCGTGTCCTGGAACCCTCAGCCGTTCGACGGCGGTGTCCGCGTCGAGTTCGATGACTTCGGCGGTCCGAGCGTCACGATCTTGCGGAGCAGTGGCTACATGACGTTGTCGGTGAACGGGCCTGGAGCGGATGCAGTGAGGCACTTCACCCCGGTTATCGATCTCGGCGTTCCGATCCGCATGGTGTCGGCGTACGACCGCCCCGCGCAGCTCGTCACCGGCACGCTGGGGGCATACGAGGTGAGCTCGCCGACGACGAGCACGCTGCTGCCCGGGCCGTTCAAGATCGCCGCGCTCGACGTCGCCCTGCGCGTGATCTACGTCGTCGTGTACGTCGGCGATTGACCCCCGCGGCGCGCCCGCCCATCGCGGCTACGGGGCGAGGCGTGCCAGCGCCGCACGCGCTTCGGATGCGCGCGTCGTGCTCGGAAACCTCGCCAGCAGATCCCGGTAGCGGCGGAGCGCGCCATCGGTGTCACCGACCCGCTCGCTCGCGATCGCGCCCCAGTAGGTCGCGTCCTCGGCGACGGTCGGATCGGTCGCCCGATCGAACGCGGCGATCGCGGCCGTGTTGTCTCCGCTGCGCAGCGCGGTCCACCCGGTGCGGAACGCCGCGAGCGCCTCGTCGCGCGCGACGTCGCGCTCCCACACGGTGCCGGCCTCGACGATCACGCGATGGCCATCGACGGTGACCTCGGCCGAACCGGCGAACACCGCGACCGAGGACACCACGCCGTGGCTCGCGATCACCTTGACCCGCGCCTTCTTGACCGCGATGGCGGTGCCGCCGCTGACGACCTCGACGGGACCCGAGCCCGTGGAGTCGACCGTGAGCTCGCCGCCGCGCAAACGCACGATGTCGTGCGGGGCCTTGGCGTCACGGGCATCGCGCGCGTAGTCGCCGCTGCC
>Ga0102851_10000264_pt1 | contig 24607 bp, 20 predicted proteins | sample Mud3Dept3metaG_FD_79558 | JGI IMG/M metagenome (GOLD analysis project Ga0102851, IMG submission 79558) | Freshwater wetland microbial communities from Ohio, USA, analyzing the effect of biotic and abiotic controls - Mud 3 Core 4 Depth 3... | ecosystem: Environmental > Aquatic > Freshwater >... | reverse complement strand
GCCGCGCGCTCGGCCAGCAGGGCGGCTGCCCCGGCGCCCCACGCCGCGAACTCGTTCACCTGAATCAACTCACCTGGGAGCGCGCGAGCCAACATCGTCGCGCCGCCGCCGGTGAGACCGACGCGTTGCGCGCCGATTGCGACCAGCGTCGCGCGACTCTCGTCCGCGTCCTCGGTTGGAAGCAGCCGGTACTCGATTGCGCCCTCCGGCGTCCGGAGGGCGAGCTTCGCAAGCGTTGCGCCCCAATCGATGCCGATCGCCACGTCCGGAGTGCCAGATGCGGGTTGCAGAGTGGTCAGGGTGGCGGTTCCCATCGCCAGTATCCGGTGATAGCCTTGGCGATCCAACAGGTTGGCCGATGTATACCGCGTTCTTCGGGCTCCGCGAAAAGCCCTTTGCCCTGAGCCCCGACCCGCGCTTCCTCTATTTGTCGGAGGCGCACCGAGAAGCGCTCGCCCATCTGCTCTACGGCATCGAGCAGGGCGAGGGCTTCATCGCCGTCACCGGCGAAGTCGGCACCGGCAAGACGACGCTCTGCCGCACGCTGCTGCGGCGCCTGGGCGGTGAGGTCGAAGTCGCCTTCCTCTTCAATCCCAAGCTGTCCGCGCGGGAGCTGCTCGAATCGATCCTCGTGGAGCTGGGCGTGGAGAAGGACGGTCAGTCGGCCCGCGAGCTGGTCGACGCGCTGAACCACTTCCTGCTCGAGAAGCACGCCGCCGGCAAGCGCGTGCTGCTGATCATCGACGAAGCACAGGGCCTGCTGCCCGAGACGCTCGAACAGATCCGGCTGCTCTCCAATCTCGAAACCGAGAGCACGAAATTGATCCAGATCCTGCTGCTCGGGCAGCCGGAGCTGGATGCGATGCTCGAGTCGCCCGAACTGCGCCAACTCCGCCAGCGCATCGGGGTGCGCTGGCGACTCGCGCCGCTCTCGCGCGACGAGACGTCCAACTACGTCCGCCATCGGCTGCGCGTCTCCGCCGACGCCGCGCGCGATCACATCTTCGCGGACGCCGCGTTCGGCGAAGTGTTCCGCTTCTCGGGCGGCATCCCGCGCCTCGTGAACCTCGTCTGCGATCGCGCGCTGCTCGCCGCCTACGGCGAAAGTGCGCCGCAGATCGGCGCCGGCGCGGTGAGGCACGCCGCGGCGGAGCTGCGCGGCGAACGCGGTGCGAGCGCCGACCGTGCGCCTTCTGCGTGGCCCGCGCTGGCGGCGATGACGCTCGCCGCCGCCCTCGCGCTGCTGTTCGCGTTCGGCGGCCCGCGTGTGGTCGCGCAGCGGCTCGGCCTCGCCGCGCGCGTCGCAGCGCCGGCCGCGGTGACGGAGATCACGCCCGCCGCCGAGCGGGTCGCCGAGGCGCAGGCTACGCCGGTGCCGGAGCCGATCAGCGGGGGGCCACCCGACGTCGCGGCGGCTCCGTTCGCGAACGCGCAGCTCGGCGCGACGGACACCACGGCCGCATCGGCTCCCGCCGAACCGCCGTCGCCGCTGCGCGTCGGCGACCTCGCGCGCGCGCTCGCGCTGCGCTCGCCGGGCGCCACGGCCGCGGCGGCGTACGCGGCGATCCTGCGCGAATGGTCCGTGCCAGCCGACGACCCCGCGCCGGATCTGCTCTCGTTTCCCGAGGTGATCGGCGCTCTCGACGCCCATGGACTCGCAGTGTTTTCGTTCTCGGCTGACGATCTCGACGTGCTGCGCGTGATCGACCATCCGGTGCTGCTCGGAATCGACGCGGCCGACGGCGTGCGGCGCGTCGTTGCACTGCGCCAGCTCAGCGACGGCGAGGCGGAGCTGGAGGGCGTCGTCGAGTCGGGCCCGGTGCGCGTGCCCGTCGACGAGCTGCTGAAGTACTGGCTCGGTGACGCCCACCTGGTGTGGCGCGACTTCGAGCCGTTGCCCGACGTGATCCGTCCCGGCGATGCGGGCGACGGCGTCGCGTGGCTCCAGCGGGCGCTCACCGACGCCGGCTTCTCGCCGGGTTCCGCCTCGGGTCGCTTCGACGCGGCCACCGAAGAAGCCGTACGCGCGTTCCAGGAAGATCGGCGTCTCGAACCCGACGGCGCCGTCGGTCCGCTGACCAAGATGGCGTTGTATCGCGCAACGGGCCGCTACGCCGTGCCGCACGTCGCGCTCGCCGCCCGTGCCGGAGACGCGGGTTGAGCACGATCCTCAAGGCGCTGCGCCGACTCGAAGAGCAGAAGTCCGTTGCGAAGCCGCGCCCGCTACGCGACGAAGTGGTGCTGGTTCCTGCGCGGCGTCGCAGCCACGGAGGGCTCGTCATTGCGATCGCTGCCGCATTCGCGTTCGCGCTCGTCGGCGGGGGGCTGGTGTGGTTCTTCGATCGCGCGCCACGGGACGAGGCGGCGCCGATCGCAGCGAGCGCGCCGGCACCCGACGTCGCCGCGGCGCCCGAGCCGGTCCTCGCGGCTGAAGAAGAGCGCGCGACCGAATTGACGGTCTCGTCGCCCGCTCCGAGCGATGGGGCCGTGCAGCAGCCGATCGTGCCCGCGCCGGAGTCGCCCCCCGACTTCGCCGTAGTGCGGCCGGGAACGCAAGAACAGCCGGAGCGCGTCGCGGCGCCGCTCGAGCCGGCGGCCGCGGAGTCCGGCGAGGCCGCCGTCGAGCGCCCGAGCGGCGTGGAGCCGATGCCCGAGGTCGAGCCGGACTTCGTCGACGCAGACGTGCCGACGGCGCGCGTCGCGCGCAGCCAGTCACCGGTGCGCGTCGAGCGCACGCTGTGGCATCCGAGCCCGGAGCGTCGCGTCGCGTGGGTCGAAGTCGAAGGCGTGACGGCGCTCCGCGAAGTGCGCGAAGGGGAACGCGTCGGTCCCTACATCGTGCGCGAGATCGAACCGGCCGCCGTGCGCTTCGCCGACGGCAGCGTCGAGCTGCGACGCGAGGTCGGGCGCTAGGCGCGGCTCCGGCTGCGGGCGCCGCGCGCCGGCTCGTTCCGAAGCTGCGCCGCTGGCCGGATCGCCGTGATGTGAGGTGCGACGCGGGTGTGGCTCCGATTCGTGCTGTACGCGTGTCTGCTGCCGCCGATCGGCGTCGGGCTGGGATTAGGCAAGCGTCCCCACGCCGCGACGGCGATGACAGTCGGTGTCGCAGCCTGTGCCGCTGCGTTTCTCTGGCCGCGCGCGCGCCGGGCAGTCGCCGCGTACTACGCGCGCAGTCGCGCGCTGCGCCTCGTCGACACGGCGCTCTGGAACCTCAGCGTGGTGTTGCTGGTCGGTGAGGCGACGCTCGCCGTCGCGTCACAACTCTCGAATCACCCGCTGCTCGCTTCGCCCAATGCCGGTACGCAGTCGATCATCGAGAACAAGCGCCGGGAGCTGCTGGAGTTCTACAGCGCCGACGGCGTGAATTCACGCGGCTACAACGACACGGAATGGAGTCCAGAGCCGGGAGACGCGTTCCGCATCGTTGCTCTCGGGGACAGCTTCGCGTTCGGCGTGGTCGGCTACGCGCGCAATTTCCTGACGCTGCTGGAGACGGAATTGTCGGCACGGGTCGGCCGCCCCGTCGAGGTCGCAAATCTCGGGATCCCCGGCATGCAGCCCCAGGAATACCTCCAGATCCTGCTCGACGACGGTCTCGTGCTGCACCCCGATCTGGTCCTGCTCTGCCTCTACACCGGAAACGATTTCCAGCCTCCCGATAGCACCTCCCGATTCGACGCACGCAACTGGCGCATGGTGGGCTTCGCATCACGGATCGTCCGCTACGCCGCCGAAAGCGAATTCCGCAGATCGACGGCTGCGGCGAAGGGCGCGCCCACCATGGGCGGCTCGGCTCCTCCCTTCACGGAGGACAACTTTCTGCGAATCGTCGAGGCGTACATCCCGTTCTTGCGCCGCGAGCCGACACCAAGGGCCGAGCGCGGATTGCGCGCGACGCTGGCGGTGGCCGACGAGATCGTGGCGCGCGCACGCCCGGCGCCGGTCGCGATCGCGCTGCTGCCGAGTGAGGTGCAGGTGAGCCCGCGGCTGCGCGCACAGGTGCTGGAACGCGTGCAAGTTGCCGAGACGGATCTCGATCTCGATCACCCGGCTCGTGAGACGCGCAGCCATTTCGAGCCGAAGCATGTCCTGGTGATCGATCTGCTCCCGGCGCTCCGTGCCGCGGAACGCGACGCGCCCACCTATGCGCTGCGCAATACCCACTGGAACGAACGCGGCAACGCGACCGCCGCCCGCCAGATCGCGGAGTCGCTGGCGCCGATGGTGCGTGATCTGGCGCTGGCGCGTGCGGACTCAGCGCAAAACTGATCGTCTCGGGCCGATCCCCAGCGAACCGGTTTCCGGGAAGCTGACGAGCTCGCCGCCGTCGGTCTCGAACTCGAGGTAGTAGCGATGGCAGCCGCTGCCGACGCCGGCGACGACCGCCCGGTAGGCGCCGCTCCGCGCCGTCCCCCGCGCCAGCAGCATCGGCGTGCAGACGCCGTCGACGTCTACGCGCGCCGCGCGCGGCGCCGCGGCCAGAGATGGAACGCCGACTCCGGGTCGGACGGCGAGGCGATGATCTCGCCGCTGCCGCTGCTGCCGAAGAGCTGGATGCGTGCATCCCAGGTGGTACAAGCGCCACTGCATGCCATGGCGCCGCCGACGCACGAGCACGAAGCGTCGCCGTTGCAGGTGTCCGGGAAGCGCGCGCCGGCATCGGCAACCAGCGTGCAGGCCGAGTTGTGCGCGAAATAACCGTTGCGGCCTTGATGGGCGGCGTGGAAGCGCGCGGCGCGGTTCAGCACTTGTTTGTAGTAGAGCGGCGCCTCCGGCGCATAGCACGCCTTCTCCCCCCAGTTTCCGCCGCACGCCTCCATTTCCAGCTGCGGATCGACGCGCGCGCGATTCGCGAGTTGGTGCAGCGCGCGCTCCGCCCAGCTCGGGAAGCCGCCGGCGCCCTCGCCGACTGCCAGCGCAGGGCCGAACTCGAGCGAGACCAGGAGCAGCGAGACGAGCCAGAGCGCGCTTCGAGCCAGGTCGGGTGGCCTCGCGATTCGGGTTCGCCCTCTGTTTCGTCCAGTCGCGCTGCGTCCTTGTGCGTGATCGCGATACGCTCCGGCGCGATGCCGCCCGAACCCGCTGCACGCATTCCCGGTACGCGGCCGATCGCGGAGGTCGCGGAGGCGCTCGGGATTCGCGCGGGCGAGTGGCAACCCTACGGCAACGACGTCGCCAAGCTCGATCCCGCGTTGCTCGACACACCTCGGCGTCGAAACGTCGCGCCGCGTCTGGTGCTGGTCTCCGCGATCACGCCGACCGCCGCGGGCGAGGGCAAGACCACCACCAGCATCGGGCTCGCGCAGGGATTGGCCCGGCTCGGCGAGTCGGTGTGTCTGGCGCTCCGCGAACCGTCGCTGGGGCCGGTGTTCGGGATGAAGGGCGGCGGCACGGGCGCCGGCCAGAGCCAGCTGGTGCCGTCCACGCGCATCAACCTGCATTTCACCGGCGACTTCCACGCGATCACGTCCGCGCACAACCTGCTCGCCGCGCTGCTCGACAATCACCTCTACTGGGGCAACGCGCTGCGCATCGACCCGCGCCGCGTGCTCTGGAAGCGCGTCATCGACATGAACGACCGCGCGCTGCGCAACGTGATCGTCGGGCTCGGCGGGCCGGGGCAGGGCGTGCCTCGCGAAACGGGCTTCGACATCACCGCGGCCTCCGAGGTGATGGCCCTGCTCTGCCTCGCGCGCGACGAGGACGACCTGCGCGCTCGCATCGAGCGGCTGCTCGTCGCATTCACCGAGGACGGCGCGCCGGTGACCGCGAAGGATCTCGGCGCGGCGGGCGCGATGGCGGCGCTCTTGCACGATACGCTCTGGCCGAATCTGGTGCAGACGGTCGAGGGCGTGCCGGCGCTCGTGCACGGCGGGCCGTTTGCGAACATCGCGCACGGATGCAACAGCGCAATCGCCACGCGCCTGGCGCTGCACTGCGCCGACTGGACGATCACCGAGGCGGGCTTCGGCTTCGATCTCGGCGCCGAGAAGTTCTTCGACATCAAGTGCCGCAGCGCCGGGCTCGAGGCCGACGCGGTGGTGCTGGTCGCGACGCTGCGCGCGCTCAAGCTCCACGGCGGCGCCGCGGCCGACGCGCTCGAGAAACCCGACGCCGCCGCCGTGTCGCGCGGGCTTGCGAACCTCGACAAGCACGTCGAGAACATCCGCTGCTTCGGCGAGCGGCCGCTGGTGGCGCTGAACCGCTTCGGCGCCGACCGCGACGACGAAATCGAGGGGGTGCGCGCGCACTGCGCCGAACTCGCCGTTCCGTTCGCCGTGTCGGATCACTTCGCGCGCGGCGGCGAGGGCGCCATCGAGCTGGCGCGCGCGCTGCGCGAACAGGTGAGCGGCGCGCGCAGTCCCTTCCGGCCGCTGTACCGGCTCGAAGACTCGTTCCCCGACAAGGTGCTCGCGGTGGCGAGCCGGATGTACGGAGCGCGCGGCGTCGTGCTCACCAAGGAAGCGCAGCGCGATCTGCGTGAGGTGCGCCGTCTCGGCTACGAGCGGCTTCCGGTCTGCATCGCGAAGACACCCGCCTCGTTGTCCGACGATCCCAGGCTGCGCGGGCGTCCGCGCGACTTCGACGTCACCGTGCGCAGCATCCAGATCAACGCCGGCGCAGGCTTCCTGGTGGCGCTGACGGGCGAGATCTTGCGGATGCCCGGTCTTCCCCGGCGACCGCTCGCCGAGTCGATGGACGTGCGCGACTGCGAGATCGTCGGCGTACACTGAGACGAACCCGCTTGCGGGTCTTCGATCCGACGGAGAAACACGATGTCGTCCACGCGCAGGCCGTCAACGGAGCGCACTCGTGCGCGGCAGCCCGCCGTGCAGCCCGTTCCCGCGCCTCCGAGCCGGATGGCCGCCACGGATGCGCTCTTCTGGTACGCGGAGTCGGCGCTGCCCGAGTTCCGGCCGATCATCGCGGGGCTCTTTGGGCTCGATCGCGCAGCGATCGCCGAGCAGATCGAGGCGAGCGTCGCGTCGGCAATCGCGCTCGTTCCGCGACTGCGGCAACGCGTCGTGGAGGCGCCGCTCCATCTCGGCCTTCCCGAGTGGATCGAGGATCCCCACTTCGACCTCTCCTATCACCTGCGACACATTTCGCTGCCGGAGCCGGGCGGCGAGCGCGAGCTGCTCGATCTCATCGCCGCACTCTTCGCGACGCCGCTCGACCGCCAACGTCCGCTCTGGGAGGCCACCTGGATCGACGGCCTCGCGGGCGGACGCAGCGCGTTCCTGATCAAACTGCACCACTCGGTGGTGGACGGCGTCGGTTCGGCCGCGATCCTCGACGCGCTGACGACCTCCGACCCCGGCGCGGCGCCGCGGCGCATCCCGCACGCGAAGCGTTCGCGGGTAGCGCCGCTCCCGTCGGCTGCGGCGCGACTCGCAGCGCTCGCGCTCGACCAGGCTCGCGGGTCCGCGCGACTCGCCGGGCGGGCGCTCGGGGTTCCGCTCGAGGCGATCGCGAACCCGCGCGAGGGCCTCGAGGCGGCGGTGCGTGTCGCGCGTGGCCTGTGGGGCATGGTCGCGGACGTCTCGCGTCCGGTCGCGCACGACCCGCTCGCCGTTCCGGGCTCCGGTCTCTCGCGCCGGCTCGACATATCCGAGGTCTCGATCGAGCGGCTGCGCAAGATCAAGTCACCGCTCGGCGTCACGATCAATGACGTCGTGCTGGCGGCGCTCAGCGGCGCGCTGCACGCCTATCACCGCGAGCGGCGCGTGCATGCCGACGCGCTCTCGTGCCTGGTGCCGATGAACCTGCGCGGCCGCGACGAGCGCGACGCGCTCGGCAACCGCGTCGGGATGTTCACCATCGCGCTGCCGGTCGGCGAGAAGCAGACGGCGCGCCGGCTGGCTCGCATCGTCGAGCAGACCCGCGCGGCGAAACTGGACCGCCGGGGCGCGGCGGCGCCGCTGCTGGTCGAGGCGCTGACGCTGCTTCCCGGCGCCGTGCTGCGCCTGCTCGCCCGCGGCGCCCTCGGGCGCGTCAATGTCGCCTGCACGAACGTGCCGGGCACACGGCATCCACGCTGGATGGCCGGGGCCCGCATCGAGTCGATCCATCCCTTCGCCAGCGTGGTCGAGGGCACGCCGCTGGTGATGGCCCTGCTTTCCTACGCGGGCAAGATGGAGATCGGCATCGACACGGATCCCGAGGCGATTCCCGACCCGCAACGCATCGCCGCGCTCTTTGCCGCAGCCCTCGACGAACTCGAAACGCTCGCCGACCGCGCGTAGGCACTGGCGACCCGCGTTCGCATCGGTCGAGTCGCCTCTCTCAGCCCCTTCAGCTGGGCAGGCGAAGGAAGCGCCGCACCCCGGCGAGGAAACTGCGGTCGGCTTCGTGCGGTCTTCGTTCGGCGGCGAACTTCTCGCGCATCGCGAGCAGCTCGGCGCGGCGAGCGAGCACGGCCGGCTCCATCGCCTCGAATACGCTTGGCTTGGCCATCACGAAGCCCCGGAACGCCTCGCTCGTCATCTCCATCAGACGGCACGGCTGCGACGCCACGACCGTGGCCGTCCTCGGCTCTCCGGTCAGCAGCGACATCTCTCCAAAGAAGTCGCCCGGCCCGAGCGTCCGGACCACGCCGCCGGCGATCGTGACGTCGGCCTGCCCCGATACGATCACGAACATCGATCCGCCCGGGGCGCCCTCCCGCATGATCGCCTCGCCCTTCGTGTACAGACGCTCTTCACCCAGGCTGGCGCAGGCGAGGCGTTCGCTCTCGTCGAGCGACGCGAAGAGCGCGCTGCGCCCGAGCAGGGAAGCGAACTCGTTGGTCAGGCTCGGCGCCCGCGCCGGCGCCCACTCGCGTGTGTACTCGACCTGGATCGGCCACGGGATCTCGATGTTGTGTCGCTTGAAGCTGTAATAGATCTTGGTGCGCACCTGATCGCAGGCGTCCTGGTCGAGGGCGAAGTCCTGGATCCAGAAGCGCGCGCGGTAGGTGATCGCCGATGCGCCGAAATCGATCAGCAGTACGCTCGGTGGCGGCGTCTGGAGCACCATTTCGGCGTTTCCGAGGGCCTCGAAGAGCGCGGCCTTGACGAGATCCGGCGTCACCTCGTAGGTCGCGCCCACCTCGACCTCGAGCCGCGTCGGGATCACCGGCTCCGAGTAGTTGATGATGGCTTCCTTGGCGATCGTGCTGTTGGGGACGATGACGAAGTTGGTCGCCTTCGTGCGCAGCTTGGTTGCCCGCCAGGTGATCTCCTCGACGCGCCCTTCGTGCTCGCCGATGCGGATCCACTGGCCCACGTGGAACGGTTTCTCGACCTGGATCGCCAGCCCGGAGAACGCGTTGCCGAGCGTGTCCTGCAGCGCGAAGCCCACCACGACCGCGCCGACCGCCGACGTCGTGAGGAACTTCTCCTGCATCAGCATGGTCGCCACCAGCACGAACAGGCCGACGATGATCGCGTCCTGCACGATGTTGGGCGCCGCAGGGCGCACCCGGTCCTCGCGGAGCGGGTTGGCGAGCACGATGACCGCGAACATGATCAGTGCGAGTGCCAACCCGAGATTCGCGACGCTGCGAACCGAGCCGATGATCTCGGGCTGGAGCGTCGAAAACTGGAGCCCGAGCGCGACGATCGGGAACAGCACGCCGAGCGCGAGCGGGATCCGCAGCTTCCTCCGCACCAGCCGGTTGGGCGTGAGCACCCGCACCAGCAGCGCGAGCGCGGCCAGCGCGAGCGAGACGGCGATCGAGTGGGACACGTCCGGGAACACTGCGTTCGGGATCCTAACCGAGCTTGCGGTCCTTCAAGAATCTTTCGAGATCGGCGGGCGTCCGGCTGCGGAATTGACGCTCCGGCCCCGGCTGTTACCGCCGGCCTGGGAGCGGGCAAGATGGGCGAGGATTGCGTCGTTCACGGCTTCGTGGCTCTCGAGCGCGACCGCGTGACCTGCTCCCGGCACGAGCAAGAATGCTGCGCCTGGAATTGCGCGTGCCACCGCCGCGGCGTCGGGCGCCAGCAGGTCGTCGGCGCCCGCGACGACGAGCGTCGGCAGCGAGATCGCGCCGAGGTCTGCGCCGCGCGTGCCCGACCACGCGAGCAGCCCCGCCGCCTGCCGCAGCAGCGTTGTGGCCGGAACGCGCGCGACGATTTCCGCGAGACCGCGGGCGTTGCGGGCGCGCAGGCGCTCGTCCGCGAGTGTCGCGGCGCCAAAGAACCAGGGAACGAGCGCGCTGGCGAGCGTTTCGGGCGAAGCCTCCGCCGCGAGCCGGCACCAGGCCTCCAGTACCGCGATCAGCCGCGGCGACGCCGCGACGAAGGGCGTCATCAGCACCAGCGAGCGCACGCGTTCCGGGTGCGCCAACGCGAGCTCGAGCGCGACGGCGGCGCCGAGGCTCGCGCCGACGAGATGCGCGCGGCCCTCGAACGCACACGCTGCATCTTCCGCCATGCGTGCCACCTCGTACGAGGCGGCCGGTGGCGCGTCCGATCCGGCGACACCGCGCGGATTCACGCCGAGCACGCGAAACGAGGATTCGAGCGCCGGTACCTGTCGCGCAAAGGCCGCGACGTCCGTGCCGAAGCCGGGCAGCAGCACGACCGGGTCGCCGTGCCCCGTCGCCGGCACCTCGAGCGCGACGCCGGGCGCCACTTCGATGCAGCGCTCGTGTCGCGCCGCCCAGGCGTCGACGTCCTCGCGCGTGACGCGTCCGCCCGGCCCGCTGCCCGGCACCCGCGCGAGATCGACGCCGAGTTCGCGCGCGCGAGCGCGCGCTGCGGGAGCGATCGGCTTGCTACCGCTACGCGGGATCGCGCGTTCCGGCGCGGTGGCGACGCGCGGCGCTGCGGCTGCGCTCGCACGCGGCGCTTCGGGGTGATCGTGCGCGATGCGGAACGATTCGGCGTCGAAGGCTTCGTCCGGCGTCTCGGTGATCGCACCGAGCAGCGTTCCGCAGGGGACCGTCGCGTCCACCGCGACGTAGAGGTGCCGCAAGAAGCCGCTCGCGGTCGCCTCGATCTCGACCTCGGCCTTCTCCGACTCGATCACCAGCACGATCTGCCCGCGCGCGACGGCCGCGCCGAGCGGCAGCGGCCACGCGACGACACGCCCTTCCTGCATCGACATGCCGAGCTTCGGCATCGCGATCGGCGTCGCCATCAACCCATCTCGCGCACGGCGGCGATCACCTTCTCCGCGCTCGGGCGGAACGCGTCCTCGAGGATGGCGGCGAACGGCACCGGCGTGTGCGGAGCCGTCACGCGCTTCACGGGCGCGTTCAGGAAGTCGAAGCCGCGATCGACGCACAGAGCTGCGACGTCGCTCGCGATCCCGCAGCGCGGCGTCGATTCGTCGACGACGACCAGCCGGCCGGTCTTCTCGAGCGAACCCAGGATGGCCGCCTCGTCGAGCGGCTGGAGCGAGCGCAGATCGAGCACCTCGGCTTCGGTGCCCTCCTTGGCGAGCTGCTCGGCGGCCGCGAGCGCCACCGCAACCGTCGCGCCGAATGCGACGAGTGTCACGTCGCCGCCTGCGCGCACCACCTTCGCCTGCCCGATCGGAATGGTGTAGTCGCCCTCCGGCACCTCGCCGCGCTGCATCAGCACACCCTTGGCTTCGCAGAAGATCACCGGGTCGTCGTCGCGGATCGCGGCGAGCAGCAGACCCTTGGCGTCGGCGGGATTCGACGGGATCACGGTCTTGAGTCCGGGGATGCCCGTCGTGATCCAGTAGAGCGACTGCGAATGCTGCGCCGCGGAGCGCATCCCGGCGCCCGACACGGTGCGCACCGTGAGCGGCACTCGCGCCTTGCCGCCGAACATGTAGCGGAGCTTCGCCGCCTGGTTGAGCAGCGGATCGAGACACACCCCGAGGAAGTCGATGAACATCAGCTCGGCAACCGGCCGCAGCCCCGTCGCCGCGGCGCCGACGGCCGTGCCGAGGATGCCCATCTCCGAGATCGGCGTGTCGAGCACGCGGCCCGGGAAGCGCTTCACGAGACCCTTCGTCGTGCCGAGCACGCCGCCCATCTCGTCTACGTCCTCGGCGTCGCGCGCGCCGCCTCCGGCGACGTCCTCGCCGAGCACGATCACGTCGGGATCGCTCGCGAGCGCGATCGCGAGCGCTTCGTTGATGGCCTGGCCGGTGGAAAGGATGCGGGGCATGGTGTCACTCGCTCACGTAGACGTCGGTGAGGACGTCGCTGGGATCGGGGAACGGTGCGGCTTCGGCCGCGCGCACCGCGGCGTCGAGTTCGGCGGCGACCTCGCCGTCGAGGCGGCGCAGGTCGTCCCCGTCCAGCAGCCCGGCCTCGACGACGCGCCGCTCGAAGCGATCGAGCGGATCGCGCTGCTGCTTCCACTCCTCGGCCTGCTGCTTCGGGCGGTACGCGAGCGTGTCGCCGACGTAGTGGCCGTGGAAGCGATACGTCTTGCACTCGAGCAGCGTCGGGCCCTCGCCGCGGCGCGCGCGCTCGATGGCCTCGCCGGCCTTTTCATACACGTCGAAGAAATCCATGCCATCGGCGATTGCGCTCGCCATCGCGTAGGAGCGCGCGCGTTCGGCGATGTCGGCCACCGGCACCACGAACTCCGTAGGCGTGAACTCGCCCCAGCCGTTGTTCTCCACGACGTAGAGCGCGGGCAGCTTCCAGTTCTGCGCCATGTTGAGCGACTCGTGGAACTGTCCCTGATTGGAAGCGCCGTCGCCGAAGAAGGCCACGCCGACACCGCCCGTCTTCTTGATCTGCGCCGTGAGCGCCGCGCCGGTCGCGAGCGGGATGCCCGCGCCGACGATGCCGTTGGCGCCGAGCATGCCGCGGTCCATGTCGGCGATGTGCATCGAGCCGCCCTTGCCCTTGCAGAGGCCGGTCTTGCGGCCGAACAGCTCCGCCATCATGCCGGCCACGCCGACGCCCTTGGCGATGCAGTGGCCGTGGCCGCGATGCGTCGAGGCGACCCAGTCGCGCGCGTCGAGATGCGCGCACACGCCGGCCGCGACGGCCTCCTCGCCGGCGTAGAGATGCAGGAAGCCCGCCATCTTCCCGGCGAGCACCAACTCCTGCAGCTTCTCCTCGAAGCAGCGGATCATCCGCATCTTGCGATAGGCATCGAGCAGCCGATCGCGCGTGAGCTGCATGGCGGCGTCCTTTCCGCCCTGGCGAAGGGCTTCTGCAACATCCTGTGAGTCCGGGCGGCCCAGCATACGTCGGCGATCCGCCGGCCGCCGCGACGAAGCGCCGGGAATCAGCGGCGCCGTCGCAACGGGTGCAGCCACTGCGACGCGAAGAGCAGCGCCGAAGCTGCGACGCAGCTCCACGCGAACCAGGCGCCCCACGCGACGTAGAGGCCCGGCGCGCGCAGCGGCGCGACGTCTCCCACGAGCACCTTGCGCTCTGAGAGTTCCGCGCGCCCGGCGAAACGGCCGCGCGCGTCGATCAGCGCGCTGATGCCGGTCGTGGTCGAGCGGATCACCGGGACGCCGAGCTGTGCGGCCTGTACGGCGACGAGCATCGCGTGCTGAGCGGGCTCAGCGGTGTCGCCGAACCAGCCGTCGTAGGTGAGGTTCACGAGCAGGTTCGCGCCGCGTTGCACCGGGTCGCGCACGGTGTCCGGCAAGATCGCCTCGTAGCAGATCAGGAACGCGAAGCGCGCCGCGCCGGCGTCGTAGAGCGGTACTCCGTCGCCGGCCGCGAACGGTGTGCGGCCGATCACTTTCACGAGCCACGGCAAGCGGTCGCCGAACGGCACGTACTCGCCGAACGGGACGAGCACGTTCTTGTCGTAACGCGGGTCGATGGCGCCGTCGCTGCGCAGCCGGAAGGCGGAGTTGAAGTAGCGCGGGCGCTCGGGGTCGCGGGTATCCGCAGCGCTCCCGCCGGTCCAGATCTCGACGCGACGGATCGTCGCCAGCGCGAGCACGGCGCGGTTCCACGCGCGCGTCGGTTCCCATTCGAGCGACTTCTCGGGGAACACGACGACCTCGATCGCCGGATCGGCGTCGATTGCCTCGCGCGCGAGTGCGGTGAGCGCCTCGGCCTCGCGCCGAGCTTGCTCGCGATTGCGCACGGGCGGCGCCGTGGGGTCGCCGCCGGGCTGGACGAGCGCGACCCGCAGGGAGGTCGCGTCGCGTTCGGCCGCCGCGATGCGCGCGTCCTGTCGCTGCGACGCCGCGCAGGCGAGCGCGACGAGCAGCGACAACGCCAACGCGTTCGCCGCGAGCACCGCGCCGCCGCGGTGTTCGCGCGCCGACTCGATCGCCTGCAGCGCCACCGCGTTCGCGAGCAGCACGAGGAACGTGATGCCGGTGACGCCGGTCGTGGCGCTCGCGAGAAAGACGCTCGGCGTCTGGTACCACGCGACGCCCTGGAAATACGGGAAGAGATGCGGGCTCGCGAACTCGCAGGCGCTGAACCATGCGGCGATCGCAAGTGGCCATGCGGGTCCGGCTGTGTTTCGGATCGTCGCGAAACCCCAGGCGAAGATGCCTGCGTAGAGACCGAAGCTCGCTGCGAAGAGCAACAGGATGAGCACGCCGGCCAGCGGACCGAACGCCGTGAAGACGTCGATCGTGTGCACGAGCCACGCGAAGATCGCCGCGTTTGCCGATGCGCCCACCAGCCAACCGGCAAGAAAGGCCTGCCGCCCGCGCAAGCGCGCGATCACGAGTAGCGCGGGGACCCACGAGAGCGGGTGCAGCGCAATCCACGAGAGTGGCGGAGCGATCGCGGCCTGGATCGCACCCGAGAAGACGAGCGCTGCGAGAGCGGCGGCGCGGAGCATCGCGCCGACTCTACTGCAAGCATTCGGAGGTCAGCGGACGGAGACGGAGCCGTTCGAGGTGCGGAGTTTGATCGGGACGCCGCCCAGGCCGAGCGCACCGGCGAGGCGGCCGCCCGTCGAGTGGGTGCAGCGCGAGAGCGAGCGCTGGCTGCGGATGATCCCGTTGTCGACGCGCACGTCGACGTCCGCATCGACGTCTTCGGGCAGCGCGAGGGCGATGCGGCCGTTGCTCGTCGCCAGCACCACCGGCCCGCTCACTTCCCGGATCTCGGCGTCGATCACGCCGTTCGAGGTGGCGGCGTCGAGCGAGCCGCGGTGCTGCGACACTTCGATCTTGCCGTTGCTGGTGCGCGCGACGATTCGGCCGCGCACGCAGGCGCAGCGCACCTTGGCATTCGACGACTGGATCTCGACGTCGCCTTCGACGTTCTCGACCGAGACGGCGCCGTTGCTGGAGTGCGCCTTCACGGACGCGCACAGCGACGAGATGCAGACCTTGCCGTTCGACGCCGTGATGTCGATGCGTGTGCCGCGCGGCACGTGCAGCTCCATGTTGACGACGCCGCGCCGGTTCCACTTGCGCGGGATCGCGATCTCGAGATCGAGCGAGGTGTCGGTTTCGTTGGCGGTGAGGCGCGTCGCTTCGGCGAGCGCGCGCGCGGCCGTTTCGCTCTCGGCGCGCGCAATCTTCTGCAGGCATACCTCGACGTCGTCGCGGTCTTCGCCGATCACGCGCGTCTTGCCGTTGGCGTTGTCGAGGCGCAGCAGGCCGGAGCGCGGCGCCGCAAAGTGCACGATTTCCTTCACCTCGGCGCGGTCGCTCCACGGGATGCCGGCGAGCAGGCTGTGCAGGAATTCGGTGAAGCCACCGTGTTCCTGCTCGCAGGGAGCGCCCTTGCGGGGTCTGCGCGGCGTCATGCGCGCGCCTCCTGCGCGGTCGCGACGTGATCGAGCAGCCGCGTCAGCACGGCCGCGCCGGGACCGCGCAACGACAGCGTCGCGACGGGCGTGAGTTCGCTCGGCTCGGAATTCACGTCGATCACGACGCCGCCCTGGCGCAGCACTTCGTGCGGGAACTCGGCGGCCGGATACACCGTGGCCGAGGTGCCGACGACGAGCATCACGTCGGCGCGCGCGATGGCGTCGAAGCAGGCGCGCAGCACGTCGGGCGGGATCGGTTCGCCGAAGTGGACGACGTCGCTCTTGATCACGCCGCCGCAGCGCGGGCAATGCGGCGGGAGCTGCTGCGGGTCCACGGTGATCGCGGGCGGCTCGAAGCGCTCGTGGCACCCGCTACAGCGCAACAGCCGATGGTTGCCGTGGATTTCGAGCAGCTGCTGGTGGCCGGCCTGGCGGTGCAGGTCGTCGATGTTCTGGGTGATCAGCGCGGCCAGCAGGCCGCGGCGTTCGAGCACTGCGAGCGCCGCGTGACCGGGGTTTGGCTTGGCGTTTCGCACGGCGTCGCCGAGCGCGCGCATCCAGTCCTGTTGTTTGGGGGCGAGACGCTCTTCCCAGTAACCGCGCGGGTTGCGCAGGAAACGCTGGTAGCCGTCCATCGGCGGCTCGCCGTACTTCGTCCAGATCCCGCCGGGACCGCGAAACGGCGGGATGCCGCTTTCGACCGAGAGCCCCGCGCCGGTCAGCGCGACCGCGTGCTTCGCCCGCACGAGCAACGCCGCGGCCCGCGCGATCGCGGCGTCGGTGGCTTCGTCGAGGGTGAAGGGGGAGAGATCGCTCAAAGGGGAGTTCCGAGTTAGTGGAAGTAGGGTCGGTCGTTCGAGTTGCGCGACTGCTCGGTCTGCACCGAGCGCAGCCGCTTGCGCATCTGCCAGCGCTTGAAGCGCCAGCGGATCTGGTCGAGGGAGAGCAGCCCGCGCGCGTCGCCCTGGCCGCGCAGCAGCAGCCAGCCGATCAGCACGCCACCGAGGTGACCGACGTGACTCACGTTGGGCGGGCCGAAGTAGATCTCCATGAAGAACAGCAGCGGGATCAGCCAGATCGCGCGGAACGCGACCGGCGGGAAGATCAACATGATGGTGCGATCGGGCCAGGTGAGCGAGTAGGCGAGCAGCACGCCGAAGATTGCGCCCGACGCGCCGAGCGTCGGGTAGTGGAGCGTCGCCGTGCTCGACGCACCGAGCAGCACCGGAATCCACGGATACGAGACGATCAACAAGCCTGCGCCGACGCCGCAGAGCAGATAGAAGCGCAGGAAGCGCTGCGGTCCCCAGACCAGCGCAACCTGGGAACCGAACATCCACAGGCCGAACATGTTGGCGAGGATGTGTCCGAGCCCGCCGTGCATCCACATGTAGGTGAAGGGCTGCCAGACGAAGCCGCGCTGCCAGAAATCCGACGGCGACGCAGTCATGACCGAGAACAGCTGCGGTTGGAGCATCTGCGCGAAGAACACGGCGACGTTCGCGAGGATCAGCTGCTTGATGACGGGCGGCGTTACCGGCGGACCGAAGCCCATGCCACCGCCCGAGTACCCGCGTCCGGACAAGTCGTCTCCTCGCTTGCCCCCAGAGCTGACGTCGGTCGGGGGGCGTCTCAGTTCTCTTCGGCCGACTCTCGGGTCGGTGAGAGACGCGCTGCATGCGTGCGACGCACGCAGGGCTGATTCCAAAAAACCAAGGCAGGAAGGCGACGGCGGGACGGGCGCGGGACCCCGCTGAGGGACCGAGCGTAAACGCGGCAACCCACGGGGTCAACAAACCCTGATTTCCGCGCCGGGCAAGTTCATGATTTCCGCGCCGGCCGGTGGAACCGGCCGCGCCAACACGGGTCAGGTGGCATCGAGATTGGTCAAGGCGACTCCGAGTTCGGGCGAGGGGGCGCGGAGGTCGGAGAGGCGGCGGAGAGGGTGGTCAGGCGGCGGCGAGGTCGGCGAGGGCGGTTTCGGCTTCGCGGTGCGGGAGGCCAGCGAGGTCGAGGACCGGCAGGTCGATGCCGAGATCGCCACGGATCTCTGCGATTCGCGCGCGACAGGCCGGGGCGGGGCCCGCGAGGATCGCCTCGCCGAGATCCGCGTCGGGCAGCGAGCCGAACCACGCGTGCCAGCGGCGGAACTCGGCCGCGAGCGACGCGTCGCCGGCGGGCCGGCCGGGTCGCGCGAACAGCCACATCGAACGACCAATCGACGCCGGGTCGCGGCCGACCGCCTGGCAGGCGGCCGCGAGCTGGGACGTCGCTTTGCGAACCAACCGGGCGACCGGCGGGACGTTGAGGTCCCAGCGGTCGGCATGGCGGGCCACCACTTCGAGCAGTCGTGCGCCGGCGCCGCCCACCTCGATCGGCATGCGGCCGCCGCGCGGGAGCGGGCGAACGAGCGCCTCGTCGAGCGTCACATAGCGGCCATGCACTGTGACGCGCTCGCCCGCCCAGAGCCGTCGCAGCGCGGCGAGCCATTCGTCGAGCCAGGCGATGCGTTCGCTCGCCCGCGGCAGTGCGAACCCGAAGCGGCGGTCGGCGGGCTGCCCGCCGATCGAGGCGAGGAAGCGCAGCCGGCCCGGCGCGACGCACTCCGCTGTTGAAACCGCCTGGGCGAGTCGCGCCGCGTTCCACTGATGGACGAGCCGGATCGAGCCGATCTCGATGCGCGAGGTGCGCGCCAGCAGCGCAACCGTCGCGGTCCAGCCGTCGAGCACCGGACCGTCGCCACGCGACGGGACGACCGAGACGTCGCCGTCCACGTAGGCCGCGCGATAGCCGAGCGCCTCGGCGCGCTGCACGAGCGCGAGCACTTCGTCGAAGCTGCGATGATGCCCGCCGAGATGGACGGCGAGGTCGGCCATGTCAGCGCAGGCGTCCGAGGTGTCGCGCGGCGTGGAGCAGTGCCAGGGCGCTCTTCGCGTCGGCCAGCTCGCCACTCCAGATCAGCGCGAGCGCGTCGTCGAGCGGCATGCGCACCAGCTCGATCACTTCATCGGCCTCGCGCCGATGCGGCACGATCTCGAGCTCGAAGGCCGCGAACAGGTGGATGCGCTCGTCGGTGAAGCCGGGCGTGGTCCAGATCGTGGCGAGTGGGACCAGACGGCCGGCGCGCCGCCCGGCTTCTTCTTCCAGCTCGCGCGCGGCGCACAGCTCGGGTGCCTCGCCGTCGAGCTTGCCGGCCGGCACCTCCCAGATCGTGCCGCCCGCAGCGTGGCGGAATTGGCGGATCAGCAGCACGTCGCTCTCGCTCTCGAACGGCACGACCGCCGACGCGCCGGGGTGACGCACGATGTCGAGCGGCGTCGTATGCCCGTTCGGGAGCGTCGCCTCCTCGACCCACACCGAGATCGAGCGACCTCGATACGCGAGCCGCCTCTTCATCCCCGCGTCCCCTTCGCCGGTCGCGAACTCCCCTTGCCCGCTCTCGGCGTCCCCTTACCCGAACTCCGAGCCCCCTGACCCGTGTTGGCGCGGCCGGTTCCACCGGCCGGCGCGGAAATCATGAGCTGAGGGCATTCCCCGGCGAGCGGACAACTCTCACAGCGCGGCCGTTTCGCCGTGCAGCAGACGCGACCGTGATGGATGACCCGGTTCGTGAAGGTCGTCCACTCGCGCTCGGGCAGCAGCGCCGCGAGGTCGCGCTCGATCTGCTCGGGATCCTCCGCGCGCGTGAGGCCGAGCCGTCGGTTCACGCGCTGCATGTGTGTGTCGACCGCGAGGCCGGGGATGCCGAAGGCGTTGCCCAGCACCACGTTCGCCGTCTTTCGCGCGACGCCGCGCAGCGAGATCAGGTCGTCCAGCAGCGCGGGCACGCGACCGCGGAAGCGCTCGGTGAGATCGCGCGCCGCCGACTGGATCGACTTCGCCTTCTGGCGGTAGAAGCCCGTCGGGCGGATGATCGCCTCGATCGCGGTGGGATCGGCGTCGGCGAGCGCCGCCGGCGTCGCGTAGTCTCGGAACAGCCGCGCGGTGACCTCGTTCACCTTCTTGTCCGTGCACTGGGCCGAAAGGATCGTGGCGATCAGCAGCTCGAACGGACTGCGGAAATGGAGCGCCGTACACGCGCCGGGATACGCGTTGGCCAGCAATGCGACGAGGCGCGCCGCTCGTCGCTGGCGTTCGTGCCGGGTTTCGCGCGGCATGCGCATCCGAGACTAACGGATTGGAGGGGCGAGATGGCCAGGGGCGAGGAGCGCGCGGTCACGATCCTGCTGGACGGCGGGGAGGGAATCGCGCTCGACGGACTCTTCATGGCGAGTCGCGAAGCCGACGCGGGCGGCGTCGTGATCGCGCCGCCGCATCCGCTCTACGGCGGCAGCATGGACTCGCCGGTGGTTTCGGAGATCGCGTGGGCGTGCGCCAGGGCGGGACTCGCGTCGCTGCGCTTCAACTGGCGCGGCGTCGGCGCGAGTGGAGGCACGTCGAGCGGTGACGCGGAACACGCGCGCGCCGACTATGCAGCGGCACTCGCGCAACTCGCGAGCACGGTGCCGGGACGGCTGCTCGCGGCGGGCTACTCGTTCGGCGCCGCCGCCGCGGTGCGCGCCGTCGCCGAAGAGCCGCGTGTGCGCGGACTGATCCTGGTGGCGCCGCCGCCTGCGCTGCTCGATCGCGCCGCGCTGGTCGCGCGTCGCCGCGATGTGTTGATCCTCGGTGGCGAGAACGACGAGATCGCCGCAGCGGCGGCGCTCGAAGCGATCGCGCGAGAGCTGCCGCGTGCTCGCTTCGTGCGGATCGAGGAAGCCGATCATTTCTTCGGGGCAGGGTTGGCGGACGTGGGCAGGGAGATCACGAAGTGGCTCGGTGGGGAGTGACGATGCTCTGCCAGGAGTGAAGCGAGCCTTATGATCTCCGCGCCGGCCGGTGGAACCGGCCGCGCCAACACGAGTCAGGGGGCTCGGAGGTCGGGTCAGGGGGCTCGTTTGGCTTGCGGGTTGGTCAAGGTGACTGGGTGAATGCCGGAAGGCGGATGCGGAAGCGGCTGCCGCCGCCGGGGCGATCGGTGATCGCGAGCGTTCCGTTTGCTTCGGCGACGATGCGGAACGAGATGGCGAGGCCGAGGCCACCCGGGCGTTCGGACTTGGTCGAGAAGAACGGTTCGAAGAGACGGCGGCGCAGTGCGCGCGGAATGCCCGGACCGCGGTCCTCGACGTCGATCTGCAGCACCTGGCCGAGCGAACGGGCGGCGATCCGCACGTCGCCGTCGGCCGGTGTCGCGTCGAGCGCGTTGAGCGTGAGGTTGAGCAGCACCTGACGGAGCGCGTCGGGTGCGAGCGCGCAGCCGGGCAGCGCCGGCGCGACGTCCGTGGCGAAGTCCACGCCGGCCGCCGCAGCGCGGTGCGCGACCAATCGCAGTACCGCCGCGACGACCTCCGCCACATCGCAGCCACCATCCTGCGCGGGCGTCGGCAGGCGCGGGCTCGCGTGATCGAGGACGAGATCGAGCAGGCGCTCGATGCGCACCAACTCGTCGCCCGCGACATCGAGGAAGCTCTGGAGGAACTCGGGGTCGTCGCGGCGCTCGGGCAGCAGTTGCAGGAAGGTCTTCACCGAGACCAGCGGGTTGCGCACTTCGTGGACGATCTCGGCGACCAGCCCGCCGAGCGCGGCGAGGCGATCCAGGCGACGCACGTCGGCGTCGAGCCGCGCGAGTCGGGCGCCGGCGATCGCGCCCAACAGTGGCCCTTCGACGCGTCGCGCTGCGGCGTCGAGCGCGGCGAGCGTGCGCGGTCGCACGAATGCGTTGGCTGCGCCGCCCAGCAGCAGTACCGCCGCGGCAGCCCCGGACGCCGGTGCAACGGGAACCGCTGCGGTGTAGCCGTCACGCACGATCGCGGCACGGGCGGGATCAGGCGTCGCGGCGCCGCCGAGGTCGGTGGCGCCGTCGAGCGCGGCGAGCGACTCGTACTCGGCCGCGCTCGGCGCGCGCGCCGGCAGGTCCGCGCCGATTGCCGCGACCACGCGCGGTGCGCTCCCCTGCGTGACCCACCAGGCTGCCGCACGTGCCGCACCCGTCTCGACGACGAGTTGCTGGAGCGCGCTCGAGAGCAGGCTCTGGAGGTCGTCGGTGTCACTCGGCGCCGGGGCGGCGCGGCGGCCGCGGGGGCGTCGCGCGTCGGTGGAATGTCGCGCGGGGGGAGGTCTGTCCCCGAAGTCCACGGCCAGTCCACGGGGAGGACCGTCCCCTTTCTCCATCAGAAGTCCATGCGGAGGAGTTTGCGCTCCTCGCCTTCGCTGAGGCCGCCGGCGCCGGGGGCTTCGGCGGGTTCCTGGCCGGCGGGGAAGGCCTGGAGCACCGAGTTGGCGGTGTCGTCGCCGGCGAGTTTGCCGGTGGACGGATCGACGCGCGCGTACGAGACGCCTTCGGGAACCGGGAACTGGCGAACCGGCTTGTCGAGGTGCGCCTCGCGCATGAACTCGATCCAGATCGGAAGGGCCGCGCGGCTGCCCGTCTCGCCCTTGCCGAGACTGCGGCGCACGTCGAAGCCCAGCCACGCACCGGCGGCGATGTCGGTCGAGAAGCCGATGAACCAACAGTCGCCGTGGTCGTCGGTGGTGCCCGTCTTGCCCGCGAGCGGACGGCCCAGCACGCGCGCCTTGGCCGCCGTGCCACCGGGGTGCTCGACCGGCGCGCGCAGCAGATCCGCCACCAGGAAGGCGTCGCTCGGCGACATCACCTGATCGGGACCCATCGGCACGCCGTCGGCGAGTACCTGCGGTGTCGCTTTCGCGCTCTCCCAGGTGGGCGGCGACTCGTCGGTCGGACGGTCGAGCGCGAGGTTCTCGACCAGCACCTTGCCGTCGCGATCGAGGACGCGGCGGATGAAGATCGGCTCGACGCGGCGGCCGCCGGCCGCGAACACCGAGTACGCGGAGGTCATCTCGACCAGCGTCACCGCGTTGGCGCCGAGCGCCAGGGACGGATACGGCGCGAGGTGCGATCGGATGCCGAGCTGGTGCGCGAGGTTCACGATCGGCCGGATGCCGACGCGGAAGAGCAGGTTCACGGTCGCGAGGTTCAGCGAACGCGCGATCGCTTCGCGCATCGGGACGGGTCCGCGATACTTGTGGTCGTAGTTCTGCGGCGCCCAGACGGCGCCGCTCGTGGGATCGCTGTACGAGAACGGCGCATCGTTGAGCGTCGTCGCCGCCGTGAGTCCCTTGGTGAGCGCCGTCGCGTACACGAAGGGTTTGAACGCGGAACCCGCTTGGCGGCGCGCTTGCACGGCGCGGTCGAACTGGGAGCGCGCGTAGTCGTAGCCGCCGACCAGCGCGAGGACCTCGCCGTTCGCGACGTCGAGCGCGAGGAAGGCGCCTTCCACATCGGGATTCTGGTAGAGCGTGATGCGCGTGGCGGCGGGCGGCGGCGGGGGCGCCGCCGGCTCGTCTGCGGTCGGTTCGGCGTCGGACTCGGTATCGGGCTCGGTGCTCGCGGTGTCGGGCTTGGGCGGCTCGGCCTCCGGCGGCAGCACGCGGAAACGCGCGACGTCGCCGACCGAGAGCGCTTGCGAGATCTTGGCTTTCGGTGCGGACGCCCGCTCGATGTTGCGGTCGCGTGCCCACGCGACGTCGGCCAGGTGTACTTCGCCGCCGAGGTTCGGCGCGAACGCGACGTGCGCGACGTGCTTGGCGTCGTCGTTCGCGGTGACGACGCCGAGCCACGTCTTCGCCGGGTCGAGCGAAGCCAGCGTCGGGCTCGACGCGGGATCGAGCTTGTTCTCCGCAGCGACGCGCTGGACTTCTGCTTCCAGCTGCGCGCGCGGCACGCGGCGCACGGGTCCGCGCCAGCCCTGGCGGTGATCGAGCGCCTCGACGCCCGCGCGCAGAGCCGCTTCGGCCGTCCTTTGCAGGTGGAGGTCGAGCGTGGTCTCGATGCGCAGGCCGCCCTTCAGCACGGTCTCGCCGCCGAGTTTCTGGAACAGGTGACGGCGCACTTCTTCGGTGAACCAGGTCGCTGTAGCGAAGTCCGCGTGCTCGGGCGCTACGCGGAGCACGGGCGGCGCCGCGATTGCGGCGTCGTAGCTGGCCTCGTCGATGAAGCCCACGGCGACCATGCGTCCCAACACATATTGGCGACGATTTTCGGCCGCTTCGTAGTTGCCGAGCGGCGAGAAGCGCGACGGGGCCTTCGGCAGTCCCGCCAGCATCGCGCCCTCCGACACGCTGAGCTCGCCGACCTTCTTGCCGAAGTAGGTGCGCGCCGCTTCGCCGATGCCCCATGCGCCGCCGCCGAAATAGATCTGGTTCAGGTAGAGCGCGAGGATCTCGTCCTTGGTGAGGTGCTGCTCGAGCCGCCGCGCGAGGATCATCTCTTTGAGCTTGCGATCGAAGCGTCGCTCGGGCGAGAGCAGGAGACTCTTCACCGTCTGCTGGGTGATCGTGGAGCCGCCCTGCACGATCTCGCCGGCCGTGAAGTCGGCCCACGCGGCGCGCACGATCGCGCGGAAGTCGATCCCGCTGTGCTCGAAGAAGGCGTCGTCTTCGCCCGCGACGAACGCGAGGATCACGTGCTCGGGGATCTCGTCGAGGCGCACCAGGCGGCGGCGTTCGTCGAAGAATTCGCCGATCGGCCTGCCGTCGCGGTCGTAGACGGTGCTGGCCAGCGGCGGGCGGTAGTCGTCGATGCCGTGGAGGTCGGGAAGATCGCTCACGATCGCCAGGTAGAGGGCGATCGCAGTCCCGGCGGCCCCGGCGACGGCGAGGATCACCAGGCCCACGAGCGCGAGCGCGATCCGCCTGATCCAGGACCTCATCGATGACTCCGGGGGAGAGCGCGCAAACTAGCCGACGCCGCCGAGGCTGCGCTACCGAACGGCGTCCCCGGCGCGTGGCCTGGAGCCCCGATTTGTCGAACGCTTCCCTCGCGATGCTCTTCGTGATGGACCCGATCGGGTCCATCGACATCGACAAGGACACGACCTTCG
>Ga0102851_10000263_pt1 | contig 24619 bp, 17 predicted proteins | sample Mud3Dept3metaG_FD_79558 | JGI IMG/M metagenome (GOLD analysis project Ga0102851, IMG submission 79558) | Freshwater wetland microbial communities from Ohio, USA, analyzing the effect of biotic and abiotic controls - Mud 3 Core 4 Depth 3... | ecosystem: Environmental > Aquatic > Freshwater >... | reverse complement strand
GAAAAAAATGGAGCCGGCGATCCGGGTTGAACGGACGACCTGCTGATTACGAATCAGCTGCTCTACCACTGAGCTACGCCGGCGACAGACGTGACCATCTCTGAGAGACGGTAGGTTATACTATATTCCCTCTTTCCCTGTCAAGGAAATACTGGAACATACCGTTTTCCGAGAGAACATCGCTGGTGCGGTCCGTATATAAAACGGCGGAGCATGGCCAACCGTTCTGCTGCGTTGAACGAGGCTGCCGCTTATTGATGACAGCCATTGATCGTTTGACAATTTACATTTTTGGAAGCATTGCCATGAGCATATCCGCGCGAAGCAGGCAAGGTTAAACCCGTAATGGTGGCGCCGCTCACCGGCTCATACCAATTTCCATTGCCATGCGTTGCATTGTCTCCCTGCATATGGATCAAGCCTTTTCTATCCCACCCATGCGGGGTGCGGATATGACAATTGACGCACCGGTATGCGAACGCCGACAGTACGTTGTTCCTCACGGAATAGTGCTGAGTATGAAGGTTTGTGCCGCCGGTTGTATAAAAGCCGGTACTCGTCCCCCCGCCGCTGGAATAGGTATTCGGATTATGGCACTGAAGACAGAGCGTGCCGTTTGCGTCATCTGCACTGCCTTTCGCAGCCCTATCGTCATAATAGGGATACGATAATATATAGCGGTTGCCGGAACCCTGCGGTCCTTGGGGCCTCGAAAGATTTTCTTTTGTGTGGCAATCTGAGCAGTACATAAGCTGCGTGCCCGTAGTCCATCCGCCGGTCATATCTCCCCACGGATTGCTGTTGCCCGTGACAACAGGGTGAAACGATCCCATGGAATTATTTACGTTAAATTCCTTGGACTGGTCTGACATCTGCTGCAACGACGAGTACGCATTCGGGAAATTTCCTCCTCCCGATGCAAAATAGGAATGACACTTGAAACAAATCTCGTATTCCTTCACGGGCGTTCCACCCCAGGTGGTACTGCGAGTCGCGCCCAGTGGTTCAACGGGGCTGTAGGAAAGGGGTGAGGACCAACTGCCCGAAGGATAGACGCCCGCTACGCTCACATAGGCGACTCCATAGAGAGCGCTGGAGGAACTGATCGTGTTTGATCCTTGCGTATGGAGTGCGTTTCCCGCGGTATGCGGATTGTGGCAATCCTCACACTCTACATGCCAGCTTGACGCTGTGAACCAGCCATTCAACGTGCCTGACTTCACTTCAGCGGATGCATGTTTGCCAGCATACGAGCTTATATTGTGCCGTGATGTGCTGCTCAATTCAGGCTTAATTCTTCTTTGGTTAACATTAGCGCTATTTCCATGGCAGGCAGTTACACCGGCCTGGCCCCATCTGTCGTTATCATTAAAGCAACTGGCTTCTTCCTGAAACGACAGCAGGTATTTCCCGGATTGGGGATTCGGTGCTGTAGGCGCGGCGGCGGTAACTCCCGCCTTGTGGGGAAAGTGACAGTTCATGCATTTCACATCGCCCACGTACGCGCCAAGGGTCCCTCCGGGCGTACCATCGGAAGGAGCATAGGCATCGTTCACACCAGATGCCGTGGCGTGGATACTTGCCGCGAATTCACTCTTGGCATGACACTTCAGGCACAGGGCCGAGTTTCTATTTTCCATGACCAGGAAATTGCCCTTTGAATTATCGTGGGGATCATGGCAAGACGTACATTCCACATAATTGCCCTCAGTGTATACTTTCGAGCCATTTGCGTCGTACAGTTTTACCTCCGGACCAGCGATGGGACTGACGAGTTCCGGGTCACCAGCAACACCGCTGGTTTGGTGTTTGATCGCCACAGGATGATCGTCGCTCAGATTAAGACCGATGTACCCTGAGGATTCCTGCTTGATCTTCTCATAACCTGCCTGCATCTTTATCTCGGTATAGGTATTGGGAATGGATGCCGGCATGTTGATCACGCTTCCGAGAGCGATCGTACCGTCATGACAGGAAAGACAGATCCTGGTTCTGGAATGAGCAACTCCCGTACTGGGATCTTCGGCAGCCGGGTAGTTCAAAGCTGCCAGCACATCGCTGGTATATGATACGTAAGATGCCACATAACTTCTACGGTTCCAGAGAGGCGCTTCCGTGTTTGCGCTATGAGGTGTATGACAAAAAATACAGACCTCCGAGGTCCCCCCATCGCCCGAGACGGCCTTGTACGACCCCGTGCCTGCCGAGGAAAGGTCATGTTTTGAGCCATTCAGGGGAAACACCGCTGAGCTGGACGAACCAGCGGAGAGGACGATGACGATCAGCAGGATAACGGATAAGGGATACTGTTTCATGATCCACCTCGGGAAAATGACGAATGCCAGAGCGCGCTCATGATGCTAGTTCTTGGCCTCTGCGTTCAGATATTGGAATATCTGTATCCGGTAATTGTAGCTGTCCGCAACGATGAGACGGTCCTTGCCGTCGATGAACAGGCCTTCCGGGACATTGAACTGGCCTGGACCGATGCCGAGCTTCCCGAAGATCAGGAGCAGGGTCCCCTTCCGGTCAAAGACCTGGATCGTATTGCGATAGCTGTCCGACACCCAGACGTGCCCTTCACTGTCCACGGCGATGCCTTTGGGCTTCATGAAATCATGGATGCTCGTGCCGGTGCCGCCGAACTGGGACAGGAACATGCCTGACTTGTCGAATATCTGCACCCGAAAGTTCAGGGAATCCATGACATACACATCGCCGGCAGCATCGAGCGCGACATGCGTGGGATAATTGAACTTCCCCTCCCCGGACCCGGCGGACCCGAAGGAGGACAGCTTTTTCCCTTCCAGGTCATAGATGTCCACCCGGTGCCCGATCGTGTCGACGACATACAGGAGCTTTTTCTTCTTGTTGACAGCAATGCCGGTCGGGCGCTGCAGGGAATCATCACCGATAATACGCTTGTTCTTCGTGCCACTGAACACGAAGACCCGTCGCAGGATGGAATCAGTGACATACACCATGCCTTCAGCATCAAGGGCCACACCGATGGGAGACTTAAGCGTACCGGATTCTGTTTTTGAGAAAACGCCGTATTTCTTCTTCTTGAAGTCAAAAACATGTATGCGGCCAGCGCCCCAATCGGCGACATATACTTTCCCCTCGCCATCCGCGGCCACTCCATGGGGAGAGATGATCCGATCAGCCGTGTCTTCTCCCGCGATGAACTCCCAGATCTTCTTGAAGAAACCTTTTGTTACGCCCAGATCCTGAGGCGTGATAACAGTCTGCAAGTGTTGAACACGGGGTTTTTCCGGAGGCAACGGCCAAGTCCAGGGAGCGGAGGATGGTGTTTCCGAGGAGACAACCGCACCCGTCGCCTTGGTGACCGGCAGAACGAGTGCGCAGGTGATGACCAGGATACGTATGGCTGCGGAAAGGATGTTCATAATGTATCCGCAACTTTATAGCATTCTCTTCACCCTGCTGTCAACTCATAATCGGGCTTGAACGGTCCGCATCCGGCTGCACGAATGAAGCTTTCGAATGGGGATGATTCGGATTCTCCATGACCCGGTCAATGGCCTCGACGACAGCTGTTTCGACCATAACCCAGGGAGAGCCATGCTCCTTGCCGGTTTTCGTTTCGACGATGTAGTGAGGGGGAAGATAATTCAGCGCGATGGCCGCAATATCGCACCTGCAGCGAGGGCAGTCGCAAAAATCCTTATACCGCTCGGCCAGAAACTTGTCCATGACAGCCAGGACCCGTTCGTAGTTCGCATTAGAAATGATGAAATCGTCAGTACCCACCGGTCGTCCTTGAAATAGTATTATTTTTCAACTCATTATCTGCAAAATAAGTACCATGAAAAAAATGCAGTAATGTTTCATGTTATCAATATGTTGTCTTATTCATACAAGAATTGTTGCTGACCATTATGAGCATTAGTGAGCATATTGAGCGAAAACCACCTTGTTTGTCGTCTGTATGTTAAATGTGTTTAAATAAAATAATCATATTATTCAATAGGATAATATCATATAGTCAAGTTGTTTTTCTTGAACGGTTACTATATACTGATGCAATGAAAAACACAGGACAGAGACTGCAGCTGTACATCATTGACGGAAACTCGTATATCTATCGGGCTTTCTACGCGATCAGGAACCTTTCAACATCATCCGGCCTTCCAACCAACGCTGTCTTCGGTTTTGCGAACATGCTGATGAAGGTCGTCAAGGAAAAAGCGCCGGACCGTCTTGCCATAGCATTCGACCCGAAAGGTCCTACGCGCCGACATGGCGAGTTCAAGGAATACAAGGCCCACCGGCCCCCCATGCCAAAGGACCTCATCCCCCAGATCCCCTATATCCATAAACTGGTTCGGTCATTCCGCATCCCCGTGTTCATCCAGGACGGCCAGGAAGCTGACGACGTGATCGCCACGCTGGCGCATAAGGCGGCCGGGGCCGGGATGGATGTGGTCATCGTGACCGGCGACAAGGACCTCCTCCAGTTGGTAGGCCCCGGCGTCTCTGTATATGACTCCCTCAAGGAAAAGACCTACGGTCCTGCCGAGGTCCAGGAGCGTTTCGGCGTTCCGCCGGAGTCGGTCGTCGAGATCATGGGCCTCATGGGAGACGCTGCGGACAATATCCCCGGCGTACCGGGCATCGGCGAGAAGACAGCCCAGGCCCTGATCAAGGAGTACGGGACCATCGAGAACGTTCTCGCGAACGCTCACAAGATCACCAAACCGAAGCTGAAGCAGTCGCTCCTGGAGAACGGGGACCTCGCGCGGCTCAGCCGCGAGCTGGCGGTCCTGCATAACGACGTGCCGTTCGATATCGATCTCGGGCAGCTTGCCGTCAAGGAGCCGGACAATCCCGCGCTTCTTGCCATCCTGCGGGAGCTGGAGCTGACCTCGCTCCTGAAGTATGTCACTACCGGACCGGAAAAGGAAGGCCAGTACCGGACCGTCATTTCCGCGCATGAATTCGAGGAGATGTTCGGAGCACTTTCCCGGGCCCCGGAATTCGCCCTGGACACGGAAACCACCTCTCTTGATCCCCTGCAGGCCGAACTGGTGGGCCTGTCGTTTGCCGTTGAACCCCATGCAGCGTACTACCTGCCTCTGGGGCATACGTATCCCGGCGTTCCGGTACAGCTCCCGCGCAAAGAAACGCTTGCCAAGCTCAAGGTGCTCCTGGAAGATCCGCGGGTGCGGAAGATCGGCCAGAACCTCAAATACGACGTCCAGGTGCTCAGGCAGGCGGGCATCGAGGTCCGCGGCATATCGTTCAATACCATGATCGCGTCCTATCTCCTGAATCCCTCCAGGAGCTCCCATGGCCTCGACGCGCTCGCCCTCGAGTATCTGAACTACCGGACGATGACCTATGCCGAGGTCACGGGCACCGGAAAGAAACAGATCGGGTTCAGCGATGTGGACATCGCCACGGCGACCCGCTATTCCGGCGAAGACGCGGATGTCACGCTCCGGTTGAAATTGATCCTGGAGCCGAAGCTCCGCGAACAGGGCCTTGACAACCTGTTCCACAATGTGGAGATGAAGCTCATGAGCGTCCTGGCGGACATGGAGTATGCAGGGGTCAAGGTCGACGCCGGGCTCTTGAAGGTCATGTCGGGAAGGCTCGAGCAGGACACCGCCAGCATCGTCAAGGATATCTACGGGCTCGCGGGATCGGAGTTCAACATCAATTCGCCGAAACAGCTTGCCGACATCCTGTTCGTGAAGCTCGGCCTCACCCCGCTCAAAAAGACAAAAACGGGTTTTTCCACGGACGTGGACGTCCTGGAAGAACTTGCCCACGTCCATCCCCTTCCCGCCGAGATCCTGAAATACCGGACCCTCACGAAGCTCAAGTCGACCTACGTCGATGCCCTTCCCACCATGATCAATCCCCGGACCGGCAGGCTGCATACGTCGCTGAACCAGACCGTCACCGCCACGGGACGGCTCTCCTCGAGCGAACCGAACCTCCAGAACATCCCTATCCGCACCGAAGTGGGACGTGAGATCAGGAAGGCATTCATCGCCGAGCAGGGCCACAGCCTCCTGTCCGCCGACTATTCCCAGATCGAACTCCGCGTTCTCGCCCACTTGAGCGGCGATGAGGGGCTCATCCAGACCTTCCTGGAGGACCAGGACATCCACACCCGTACGGCATCGGAGATCTTCGGCCTGTCTCAGGAAGAGATATCACCCGAGATGCGGCGCAAGGCAAAGGCAGTGAACTTCGGCATCATCTACGGCATCTCCGCCTTCGGCCTCGCCCAGGACATCGGCGTTTCGAACGCCGAGGCCAAGCGGTACATCGAGAGCTATTTCGCCCGCTATCCGAAGGTCCGGACCTTCATCGACGCCACCATCGCGCAGGCGAAGAGCGCCGGATTCGTCACCACCCTCCTGGGTCGGAAGCGGTTCATCCCCGAGCTCGCCTCATCGACGGCTCCCGTCAGGAGTTTCGGGGAGCGTATGGCCGTGAACACGCCCATCCAGGGAACGGCCGCCGACCTCATCAAGCTGGCGATGATCAAGATCCATGATCTCCTTGCGGAGCAAGGGGCGGGCTCCCGGATGATCCTGCAGGTCCACGATGAACTGATCTTCGAAGTCCCTGACCGAGAGATCGGCATGATGAAGGATCTGGTCAAGAAAGAGATGGAGGGCGTTCTGGAGCTTTCCGTGCCGATCAAAGTGGATATGGGTGTGGGGAAGAACTGGGACGAAGCGCATTGAAAGGCAGGAACGACCAGAGCTGAGACGATGAGAAGCCGGGATGTCCCAGGTCAGCCGGCAAACATCGCCATCTTCTTGCTTCCCCTCTTATCTTCCCAATTTCTTTCCTTGCCGCTTCACCGGAACTCGAACCGGAACTTCACATCCCCGCCAAGGTTTCCCAGCTCGTTCCGCTCACCTACGAGGGACATGTTCCTGTTCAAGATATACTCGATCCGGAAGACCTGCTCTGGCGTCGTCGCACCGACATTGGACGAGTAGGTCACGAACAATTTTTCCTGCACGACTTCTTTGCCTACGGTAACCCTTGGGACCGCGGTGTCGGTCTTGCTGAGGTAGGGGTCCACCTGGAATCGGTCCAGGCCCGTCAGGGTCCGGGCGCGGCTTTCGAGGATGTCCTGGAACTTGCCTGTTGCGAAAGACGTCGCTTCCCCGACGCCGATGTTCGCCTCCCTCCCCTTCAGCTCTTCTCCCGTTCTCCCGAGCGCCAGGAGTGCGAGGATATTGGAATCGGTCAATGCCGGCACCGAGACAAAGGTGACCACCGCCCGGTCGGCGGTCCCGGACACACCGAGCCGGATCTGGTATTCACGCACGCGGGTCTCCGCCTGGACGTCGAGCGTGGGATTGATGCGGTTCGGATCCGTGAAGTCCAGGGACGCGTGCAGGATCCTGAACACGTTCTTGCGGAAGTACACTTCGCCCTTCCTCGCTTCGATCCGGCCCAGGACCTGCGGCTGGTTCACCGTTCCCTGAAACAGCATATCGATGTCCAGGGGGATCTTGGCGAGGTTGCTTTCAAAGAGAATGTTCTCTTTGCCGACGAACCGGACGTTGATCTGCGTCTCGCCGATCCATCCGATGTCCGTTTTCCTCCTCTGGGTTAACCCCCTGCTGAAATCCACGAGCATACTCTTCCAATCCACCCGCCTTTCATACCGTGCCCGCCGGAGCAGGACCTCGCCGGACAGGGTCTGTGCAGAGGCATCACCGTCGTAATACAGCACGCCGCCGACGGTGGCGGTCAGGCCGGCAGGGTAGCGGATCGTGACATTCTCAATGGAGGCCTTCGTGGAGAAATCCACCAGCGAGCTTCCGTCAAGCTGGGCATTCCCGGAGACGGTTATGGTCCCGCCACCGACCTCTCCGCTCAGAGCCTCCGTCATGACCTTGTCCCGGGTGAAACTGATCGTACCGTTCACCGCAGAGAACCTCTGGGGAATGTCCCTGATCTTGATCAGGCCATTTCTGATGGTGAGCTCGCCGGCGATCTCGGGATTGGACCATTCTTCGTTGACCGTCAGCTTGACCGATGCGGTGCCGTCAGCATGGTCCACCTCCCGGAAGAGGACCCTGAGCAGCGAGAGGTTGGCATCTCCGTTGAACGTCAGATCGACGTCCGTTCCGAGGAGCGTCTCTCCGGTCACCGCCAGCCTCGTTCCGGGTCCGGCCAGGGTGAGCGCGTGCACCATGACACGCCCCCCCGTCATCCTGATATCGGCCGGGCCGTCGTTCTCGATACGGAGTTCGCCATAGGTGAAGCCCAATTTCTGGATCTGTGCCGAACCGTCGACCTTGGAGAGGTCGAGCCCGTTCCCCCGCGCCCTGACCGTGCCTTCGACCGCCACGCGTGTTTTCGCAAGGAGGTCATCGTCGGCGAACAGCATGGACGGAACTGCATCCTTCATCCGTACAGTTGCGGCGACGGTCCAGAGGTACGGCTGCCTGAGCTTCCCTGTTCCGTTCACTGAGAACGACCCGTCACTGGTCTTTGCTGCGAGCGTCAGCTCTCCGTTCCGGATATCGAGGTCCGCACGTGCCTCACCCAGCGCTACCTGCTGGTAGGACAGCTGCTCGGACTCTGCGTACGCCCGCACCACCGGCGCGGAGAAGCTCCCCGAGGAACGGATATCGAGGATGAACGGGCCGGAGCAGGCCAGCTTCTTCAGATGGTCGACCTCGGACAGGTCGAGACCCTCGCTCTCCACATGTGCCTCATAGGTCCCGTCGAAACCGATCCACCCTGCCCCGCTGACGGACCCGTCCTTCTTCTTGAGCAGCACGCGCGGGAAGGACACCCGGCTGCTCGAGAGTTCCACGGACAGCGAACCCCGGTCAAAGGACTCGCCGTATGCCACTCCTGCATCGAGATCGAGGTGACCGGTTCCGGAGAACTCCCTGGTCGTTCCAAGGAACGACAGTTCCCCGGTGGCGGAAAGCTCAAGGGGGATCCTTGCATAGAACAGGGCGACAATGCTGACGACGTCCGACCGAAGCACATCAAGCTTCGCCTGAAATACCGGCTCCGGCCCCTGGAAGTTCACTGAACCGTTAAAATCGTAGCGTGAGTCCCCGTGCCGGATGTCCGCGTTCGCTACGGACAACGTCTTGTCCTGGAAAGCGACATTGCCAGCAACGCTTCTGAACACGACCCCTCGCAGGGACACCGGCCCCGCTTCCACATGCCCATCGAAACGGGGCGACGCCAGCGGTCCGGAAAGCGATCCGCGCAGCGCCGCTGCGCCGCTGATCTCCAATCCGCTGAACAGCGACAACATCCTGCCCTGTTCAGATGAGCTTGCGAAGAGCGCAAGCTGATATCCCTCCGCCGGCCCGATGGTGCCTGTTGCGTTCACGGACAGGTCGTCGGCCACGATGACCGCGCGTTCGACCTGCAGTCTGCCGTCCTGATAGGACGCTATCAGCGCCATGTTCTCTACCGTCAATTGCCGGGACCCTTTCGATAGTTTCCACGGGCCTCCGGAAGCGGTGATGTTCCCATTCTGATAGGTGAATCGGATTTCTGCATCGTGAAGCTGAATCCCCCGGACGTCGATCCGGGCAAGCGTCATGCCGCCGCTCATGATCGGGTTTTTGATGGTTCCCGCAATCCTCGCGGTCATTTCGATGACCGGGCCTTTCGTCTTCTTTTGGTGGACCAGGATATCGGTGATCCGGCCGAGAGAGCGTTGGCCCATCCGTGACGTGATCTTCAGGTCCAGGCCGCCGCCGGTCATGATCCCGACGCTGCCCGCAGCCGTAATGCGCGCATCCTCGGCGACCAGCTCGCAGCCATCGAGGAGAAGACGGCCCTGCTCATAATTGATGTTGCCTCGCGTCTTTCCCTTGATCTCCCGGAACGTCGGGGCTGCGATCGTCAGGTCGCCCGAGGTAAGACGAACGTTGAACGAGGCCCTGGGAAGGCTCATCTTCATTTTCAGGTTCATCCGGGAGACCGTCACGGTCGTCCTCGTTCCCGCATCGGTAAAGACCGCTTTCCCGTTCCTGACCGTTATCGTACGTATCTGCAGGGAATAGGCTGTTGACCCGGTCTGTTTCTTTTTCTCCCTGTTCGCCCTGATCGTCTCGACCAGATCAACAAGGTCGATGACACCATCCGGGGACCGTCCCGCAACGATGCGCGGCTCCAGCACAGCCAGCGCGGGCACTGATATGGTCCCATAGAGAAGCGGAAAGGGGTTCAGATACAACCGTATCCTGCGGATGGCGATCGCTTCACGGTTTCCCGGCGAAGGGATGGCTATGTCACGGACCTCGAGATAGAGCGGCAGAAGGCTCACCTTGATCCGGCCGATCGCAGCACCGGGCCCCAGGGCCTCCTGGAGCGGGGCGGCGATAAGAGGACGGATCCTGAGCGCGAAGGCATCGCTCTGGACGTACGTCCAGAGCGCCGCGAACAGGGCAACAGCAAGCAATAACAGGATGAGGGCGATTCTTTTCATGACGGTTGTGGTGTGCTGATGCCTGCTCCGCTGCGCGATACGCCTTCGACCGCCGCTCCGACACGGATGGCTGCGCGCCCCTGCTACTCCAGCGCTTTCAGCAGCGCATCGCTGATCTTGGCAAGCCGCTCTGGATCGGTGATCTTTGCCCGGAGCAGGTCGCTGACATAGAACGCGTCGATGACCCGTACGCCTTCGGTGACGATCTTGGCCGAGGCGACGTCGAGGTTCAGGTCGTACAGGGCCTTGGTGATCCGGTACAGGAGCCCGACGCGGTCGCGGGCTGAAATGTCGATGATGGTCAGGGCGTCCGAGGAGTCGTTGTCGAACTTCACGGAAACCGGGACCGTTGCGGCAATGTCCCGGGAGAACGGCGACGGTCCCGGTTCCGGCGGCCTTCGTTGGCCAATAAGGACCTCGCGGAGATGGGCGGTCACGGTCCTCCAGATATCCTCGTGTTCGGTAATATTCCCCCCGGCGTCGGTTATCTGGAACGAATCGATCATGATCCCGTTCCGCGCGGTGTATACCTGTGCACGGAGGATATTGAGGTTCTGTGAAGCAATGGTACCCGCCGTCCGGTAGAACATGCCGTATGCGTCGTAGGCGCAGACCGTCAGTTCCGTGTAGCCCCGCTCCGGCAGGTGCCGGTGCGTGATGACCAGCGTTTCCCCGGCAAGCCGCCGCACCATGCCGAGATGCTCCAGCTGTTTTTTCAGTGAGGTGGTGATGAGGTAATGGACCGGCATGGCCTCGAGGAACCCGTTTATCTCCTTCTCTGAGAACGATCCCTGCGCCGCTGCCGCAAGGCGCTGGGACGCAGCCGCGACGCGGGCGTGGACTTCCTCCTCCGCCCCCCCCGCCCGCTCGAAATACCCGAGCGTGCGGAGAAAGAGGTCTTGCAGAAGGGTCGCCTTCCATGGCGTCCATGCCGCAGGGCTCACGGCGGAAAGGTCCGCGTAGGTCAGGAGGTACAGCATGGTAAGCGTGTCAACGTCGCCGACCGTCCGTGCGAATTCGGAAATGACCTTGCGGTCGGACAGCTCGCGTCGCTGGGAAAGGGCGGCCATAAGCAGATGGTTCTCGACCAGGAACAGGACCTTTTCACGATCCCTGCCGGTGACGCCAAGACGGACCAGGATGCCTTCGGCGATCTCCTTCCCCCGGTGCTCGTGGCCTGACCGGGACGCCTTGCCGAGATCGTGCAGCAGGACCGTCAGCATCAGGACCCAGCGCCGCTCGATCTTTTTCATGGCGTCGAACAGGGTCGAAAGCGCGGGGTACCGTCCCTGCCACACATCCTCGAGCGCGCGGATGGCTGTCAGAATATGTTCGTCCACCGTGTAGGTGTGGTAAAAGTCGCGGCGGGCGAGGGCCTGGATCGCCCGGAACTCGGGCAGGTACCTTCCAAGGAACTTGCAGTCCTTCATGAGCCCCAGGGTATCGGAGAGCCGCTCCGGATTGTTCAGAATCGCCAGAAACGCGCGCGAGGCCGGCGGCGATGACCGGACAGGGTTCCCGAAGCGCGATGCCGCTATCAGGTTCTTCAGACGTTCGGAAAATGCCGCGTGGCGGGTTTGGTATATCTCGAAGGCGTCCAGGAACAGTTCCGGCGATGCCCGGAGCTGTTCTTCATCGGCAGGCACCAGGGTCTTTCCCACCAGGGTGAACGGACCGAGCGTCTGCGGCCGGCCGAACCAGCTCCGTTTCGGCGCGGGAAGCACGCGCTCGGTGACGATACGCGAGAATTCCTGGATGTTCCGGGCGTGCAGAAAATAGGATTTCATGAACCGCTCCACGGCCATCAGGTGCGCCGAGTCGCGGTAATGGAAGTCCCGGGCCGCCGCTTCCTGCAGGTCAAAGGTCAGATGGTCGTTCTTCCTGCCGGTCAGATAATGGACCTCGTTGCGGAGCCTCCAAAGAAAATTCCGTGAACGAAAGAAAATGGCAAGCTGTCCGGCGCTGATGACACCCTGGGAAACGAGCTCGGAGAACGTGGATACACGAAAGTGCGTGAAGGCCAGCCAGCTCGCGGAGTGAAAATCGCGCAGGCCTCCCGCGCTCTCCTTGATGTTCGGCTCGCGCAGATAGACCGACACGCCGTATTTCTGACGCGTCGCGCTCCGTTCGGCGATCTTCTCCGAGATGTAGCTTTGCGGCTTCCGGTAGAAGACCTCGGCCTGCATCTGCCGCAGGTAGGTCCGGTAGATGTCGGGATCACCGGCAAGGAGTCGTGATTCGAGGAGGGATGTCCGGATCTTGTTGTCCTGCCGTGACAGGTCGATGCACTCCCTGACGGTTCTCACGCTGTAGGCAATGTCGAGCCCTGCGTCCCAGAGAGCGTAGAGCATGCGCGGCGCCTGCTCCCGGTCCCGATCGTCGCGGCAGAGGAACAGGATGTCGATGTCGGAAAAGGGATTGAGCTCACCCCGGCCATACCCGCCGATGGCGATCAGCACCGGCATGATCCCGGTCTCCCTCAATGGTTCATACAGGGCCTTCAGGGTTCTGTCGATCAGCGCGGTCCTGCGCTGGACGACCTCGCTTCCGCCCGCGCCGCAAAAATGCGCGTTCCGGATCAGCGATTCTTCCTCGGCGAGAAAGGATTTGATCGAGGTGTTGCCGGGGCGGGTCGATATGGGGTCTTGAAAGGGATTCACATGCAACTGCTTTATCCGAAGATCATGCTGATCTCGCAGAATGGATCGTCCCGCAGCAAACTGCGGGGCTGGTCATATCCCCTGCCCTCAGGAGGGAGGGGGCGACGGAACCTGCCGGTCTTTATTTAAAGGAAACCGCCTTGATCTCTTCCATGGTCAGCATGAAACTGCCGAAGGTTGCTTCGCCGTAACAGCGGGAGTCTGCTTCGATATCGAAGGCTGTTTCGCTGCCGTCCTTGAGCTTGGCAGTGACCCTGACCTTTTTCTCCTTTTTCTCCCCGATCGAGAGGTCCTTGATCTTTTCAAAGGGTACGTTGATGCTTGCCATGCCGAGGGAACCGGCAAAGTGCACCCTTCCTTCCCAGCTGAACTTCTCGCCCGTGATCTTGTTGCCGGAGACGTCGGTGACGATGACGGTGAAGTTCTTGTCCACGCGCGGCGCCCGCTCGAAACCGCCCCCCTTTCCGCCCATGGCGGTGACGAGGAGAAATGAAACGATCATGAGAACGACGGTCAGCATTTTGCCGCGCATACGGTAGTCTCCTTTCGGTTCAAATCGTTTGAATTTATTCGATTTTCGATAGATTACCACATCAGTACCGGGCTTTCAAGAAAAAAGCTTGCAAAGGGCATCTTCATTGTGTAACGTATGCGGCGATGAGCGCAAAGAACGCACAGAACGATGCCTTCCAGCGGCTGGTAGAGCTCATGGCGACGCTGCGCGGCCCCAATGGCTGCCCCTGGGACAGAAAGCAGACCCCGGAGTCCCTCAAGCCGTTCCTGGTGGAAGAGTGCTACGAGGTCATCGACGCCCTTGAAGATGGCGCACCGGACAAGATCAGGGACGAGCTGGGCGACCTCCTGTTCCAGATCATTTTCCACGCCAGGATCGCCGAAGAAACGGGCCGGTTCACCATCAACGACGTCATCACGGCCATCGACGAGAAGATGATCAGGCGGCATCCTCATGTCTTTGGAACGGAGAAGCTCTCCACGGACAAGGAAGTACTGGCAAACTGGGAAGATATCAAGAAAAAGGAAAAAGGCCACGAAGACCGCAAATCGATCCTCGAAGGCGTTCCAAAAGAGCTCCCGTCCCTGCTGCGCGCCCACCGGCTGCAGGAGCGCGCCGCCCGCGTGGGGTTCGACTGGGCGCACCTGAACGAGGCCCTGCCGAAGCTGGACGAGGAGATCGCTGAATTCAAGGAATCGCTCAAGTCCGAGGATGCGGAAAAGATCGAGGAAGAGCTGGGAGACGTGTTCTTCATGCTCGTGAACGTTTCGCGGTTCCTCGGCGTGAACCCCGACGAAGCGCTCAGGAAGACCATCGGCAAGTTCATCCACCGCTTCCGCTATATCGAGGAGCACGCGGAACAGGCGGGAAGGTCATTGAACGACATGACGCTCGATGAAATGGAAACGCTCTGGCAGGAAGCAAAGAAGAAAGAATAAAAAAAGCGGGGAGCCGAAGCCCCCCGCTGCATCTACATCACAGGAACGCCTGCCGGCGGACCGGCTGTCGGCGCACTGCCTGCCGTTCCCCCCGAGCTGCACATATCCCCGCCCATCGCCTCGCAATCGGAAAACACCTCCGAGGGCCCGCCGATCAATGACACCGTGACCATCGTTCCTGATGGTTTGCCGAATTCAATGACGGCATTATTGACCTGAACGGTACCGCTTGATGGGCAATAATCAGCAGGGGCCCAATGCATGGGGGTTAAAGCCGCCGTCGTGAAGACATAGGTCCCGTTCAGGCAACCCCACTGCGACAGGTCCGGCGACCAGGATATCGTTACGCTTCCATTGATCCACTCGTCATCACCATTGGTCAAATTGGTACGATATTTGTCTTCCAGATTCGCCAGCGTTATCGACAGGGTGATGGATTGACCTGCCGCGCTGACGGTCAAGCCGTAGTTACCGTTGGCGGTATGGATCTCCGTCGTGTCCGGTCCCGATACGGCGTTGGTCCATGTGTCGGTGATGGGCGTTGAGCCGGTACCGAAGTTGAATGCCATGACCATATTTCCGTTCACCGGATCGACCAAGGTCCAGCTGAAGGTCCCGCGCGCCGTGGCTGTCCCGGCGGCCGAGGGATTGCCCGTGCTGGCGTTCGTGAAGGTCCCGCTCAGCGCAAAGATCTCACTGGCCTGTGTATACGTTGAGTCCGTATAGGTAGTATCGGTCAGGTTCGTTATGGTAACGGTCGCTGACTCTGATGTCGCCACGGTGTCTTTCGTATGGGTTGCGGAGATGGAACCGTTAATGATGTTTCGAGAAGAATTGTCCTTACAGGCATTATACGTGACCGTGAGCGTATGAGTGGTAGAGGTGCCTGACGAATCCATGGCATCCTGCACAACATAATTTCCGGTGTAACAACTGACCGTGGCGCTCGAAGTAATGGTTGGCGCCGATAGTGCCTTACTGAATGTTCCGGCCTTGGAAAGCGCGGTCTTAATTGCCGGTCGTTGCATCTGCATGAGCATCTTGTCTACTACGTCCTTCAGCCTCGGATCGATGTTCGCGATCGCCGCGGTGCCGGTTTTTGGGTCCCTCTTGCCGGGGGCGTATGAGGGCGGGATGTATCCAGAAGCCATGTCTGCCGCCCCGGCCACGCTCGATGACATGGCGATGGCGCCCTGTGCAGCGGACGCTGACGCCGCCGCCTGCTGGGTAGCGGTCAGTGTCGTTCCGCCTCCGCCATTACCTCCGCCGCACGAAACGACGACAACAGCGGTCAATGCCGTCAAGGACAGCACTATTGCGATGTTACGATAATACCTTTTAATCTTCATATGAGCCCCTCCTTTTATTGGTTTCCTCTGAAAGCGATAGGACAATGAACGAATGGTATCTGACGGCTGCGCAGGAGTCAAGGTACTATTCACTATGAACAGTACTTTTCAGGAGGACGTAACGGGAAGTAACTTTGGCAGGTTGTGCAACCTTGTGCTACGGCGAAGTTATCGTCAATGAATAAGATCCATATTTTCCAGCGGATAGTGGTCGACTGGACGTTGGAGATGACGTTGGAGTTGAGGTGATCTCAACATAATATGTGCCAGATCCGAATGAACGCGTCATTTGTGAAGTTAATATGGATCTCGATGCAAGAAGATCATTGCCGTTCTCATGACATACATCGTTATTGAGTGCATCGCAATTAAATGGCGCTGTATAAGTAACATTTCCAATATTATCGTTCTCAGCAATTGGTGTTATACCATCAGGTGCAAGAATTCTTAAGTAGGTATCGGCTCCATTCAGTAAGTTGCTGGTAGTGATCGTATATTCGGAATCGGCAGTAACAGAGAATTTTGAATAATCTTTGTCCACACCCGGGAGCGAAAAGGGATATATCGTATGGTCTTGCGACAGGCCCTCAGTGATCGTTTTCGCCGTCGCAACAGTATCATTTGGCTCCCGATTGTCGGCTGAATATTGTATCGCCCTTCCGCTGTAGATGGCATTTAATTGTGAGAGCGTTGCAAGGTCAGGCGTTTTTAAAGCTATCCACATATCCCAAAATGTTTCCAAATTTACAGGATCAGTTGCGGGCGAAAGATTACTCTTGATCCCGGCAAAAACATCCCAGATATCGTTCATGGTAAACAGGGTTTGAAGATCTGTCAGTACTTTTGCCACAGCAGCTTCATTTGATGAATAATAGAAGTTTGTATTTGCGGCAGGATTGCCGAAATCAAAAGAAAATCCGTTGCTTCCCGACGTATCAACATAGGTTGTAAGCGTCATGCCGGGCCTGATGGACAACAATCCCGGATTGGTCGCTTTCAACCAGGTCTTTACCGCTCCAGGAAAGAAATCCGCCCAGCCTTCGCTCCAGGCAAGCCGCAGGTCATAACCGCTGTCCCCAAGATAATGAGCGCCTCCTGGAGAAACATCGATTGAATAATTGTGCGCTAAGACGTGCCCGAACTCATGCCAGAGCACATCGTCATCATACTCATCCGTATCTCCGCCGGTCTGACTGAGCACATAGATCCCATCCCCGGCTGCGCAGCCCACACAAAAAAAGGTGCCATTCGGATTCCCCGGTGCCCAGAACGCATTGAGCGGGACTGCGGGATAGGCGCCGCTGAGATCATTGACGAAGTCATATCCTGTTGTCATAACATCAAGTATATGAAAGGCCCCTCCGGCTGTATTCGTGGTCGAGATGACAAGATTAACATTTGCGGATCCAGACAGCGTGAAGTTCTGACTGGGGACGCCGTATTTAGCACTGGCAAGGTTGGTTACCGTGATAGCAGATGTGGAGGTACCCGGCATAGCCTGGGAATTGACGCGAACATAGACGGTTGTCGAACCAGTCGCGGTCGGTGTGCTGTACACCCCGAGAGCATCGGTCTGGGTCCTGTACAGGGGGAGGCTTGTAGGCGATGCATTTGCATCCACAATATCAACAGTAGCATACCGAACTGCCTTCATTATGGTCTTGCCGGTGAATCCTGTTGGGCCGATCTCCTTGTCCTCATACAGTATCTTTCCGCTGATAGTTCCGGTGCTGCCTGGAACGGCCGATACCTCAGTTGATTCAGCGCTCTCCACACCCGACAGGATCGATGTCATCACATAGAAGAGCCGGGTCCCGTTCGTAACCGTTGCATCACTGAACACAGTTCCGACAATGCCGGCGGCGATCTTCGTTCCGGTGTTCTTGGTCACCGGTGACGAAAGAGACCGGTAGATATTGTATGAGGCAGCGCCGGACACGGGATTCCAGGATATCGTCACGGAATTATTGCCGGCTACGGCACTGATGGAGGACAGCGCACTGATCGTCGGGGGATTTTGCGGAGGTGGTGTGCCTACTACCGAGCCTCCTCCACTGCAGCCGGCGATAACAATGAAGACCGCCAGGAGTGAACGCAAACCGGAAGGCATGTTGAATGGTCGTCCCATGGCTGACTATCGGTACTCAATGACGTCTTCGCCCTTGCTGTCTTTCTTCAATGGCCGCGTCTGTTCCGTTTTCAGCTTTTTTGTTTCGCCGGGAATATACCGAGCTGTTGCCGAGAATGCGATCCTGCCGTCTCTCCTGATCGACATCTCCGCCTTTATGTCACCGGTCCCTTTTTGCGGTACCCTGACAGTGATCGGCAGGGTCTTCTTTTCGCCTCTTTTGGCAGGGCCCGTCCACGAAAGGTTTCCCGATATCACTACAGCGCTTTCGGGAATTGCCACGGTAATGGTCATTGCGTCGGTATCCACAAAAGCGACCGCCGATACGATCAGGTCCACGACATCGCCCGGCTTGATGCTGTCCGGCGCCGGTCCGGCCTGGGCCGCCTCGATCGTGATCTGGACCGGCGGCTTCGGTTTGGAATGCATCGGCGAAGCACCTGAAGCGGAGGAGGCTGACAGTGCGGCGGCTAGCGCCAGGACAAGCACAAGAGATCGGAAATAGAAGACCATTGACATGAACGCTCCCGGCCTGCACGAAGGAAGGTGCAGGCCTTCCCGGTTGAAGTGTTCTGGATATTACGCCCATGAGGCGAGGAAATCAACAGTGAACCGGCCTCACGCCCGCCTTCTCTCGGGGAATATTCCCTAAGAAAACGGTCATTCTCGCACAATAGAAAGGAATGGCCTTTCCGCCAACCCTACGAAACATCATCTCCGACATCGAAAGAACCGGGATGATTGTCTAGGGTCGTTTATCTCGAAGACGGTCAGGACGGAAGGCTTCAGTTCATCATACTGGCCGCTCCGGCCGAAGAGCCCTAAATGAAAAAGGCCAGACATAAGCGCCTGACCGATCTATTCCCACTTGAAAGATAGGGACGTCGCTATTTCCCCTCTCGAGGAAGATGGATGGCGTTCCTGTGTACTGCTTCCGCAGCTTCCATGATGCCCTCGGCGAGGGTTGGATGGGCGTGGATCATCGCGCCGAGCTGTTTGGCTGTAGCTCCCATGGTGATGGCCAGCGCCCCCTCATGGACGATATCCGAAGCGTGGGCGCCGCAGATATGGACGCCGAGCACCTTGTCCGTTCCTGCATCTGCGATGATCTTCACGACGCCGGCGATCTCTCCCATGGCGTGGGCCTTGCCGAGAGCCCGGTACGGGAACGTTCCGGTGGTGATCTTTATTCCCTTCTCGCGCGCCTGATGCTCACGCAGGCCGACGCTGCCGATCTCGGGCCGCGTGAAGATCCCGGCAGGCACCGCCGCGTAGTCCATGCGCACGTCGCCTCCCAGGGCGTTCTCTGCAGCCACGATCCCCTGCCGCGAGGCAACATGGGCCAGCATCATGATGCCGGTCACGTCGCCGATCGCGTAGATCCCGGGCACCACGGTTTCCATCCGGTCGTTCACCGGGACCTCGCCGCGCTTCCCGGCGGCAAGTCCGGCGTCCCCGAGCCGGAGCCCCTCCGTGTTCAATGCGCGGCCGATGGACACGAGGACCTTTGCGGTCCGGACCTCCTGACCATTGGAAAGGAGCGCGGTGACGCCGTCGGTGGTCCTCTTCATGCTTTCGATCCGCGCTCCGGTGATCAGCTTGATCTTCGCTTTCTTGAGCTCTTTTTCGATAAGGGCGGAGATGTCCTCGTCCTCGGCGGAGAGCGCGCGGGGAAGCATCTCGACCACGGTCACGCTGGAGCCGAGCGAACGGTACAGGAACGCAAACTCGCACCCGATAACGCCGGCGCCGATGATCAGGATGCTCGGCGGCACCTCTTGCATGAGCACGGCGTCGTTGCTCGACAGGATGCTGTTGCCGTCGAAAGGAAGTCCGGGGATATCTGCGGGGCGTGAACCGGTGGCGATGATGATGCGGTCGGACCTGATGTCCTGCGTCGTACCGTCCTTCCGGACCGAACGGACGACCTCTTCGGAGATCAGGGAGCCTCTGCCGGGGACCAGATCCACTCCCCAGCTCTTGAAAAGGGCCCGGATGCCCTTGATCTGGGTACCGACGACCTTGTCCCTGCGGTCGCGTATCTTCTGGAGGTTGTAGGAGATATCGCCGGACAGCTCTACGCCGTAGTCAGCTACGCTTCGCGCCAGCTCCAGCGCGTCCGTTGAGGCAATGAGGGTTTTGGTGGGGATGCAGCCCCAGTTGAGGCAGGTGCCGCCGACCTCGGCCTCCTCGACCACGGTCACCCGCGCGCCCCGTTGGGCAGCCCGGATCGCCGCAACATAGCCGCCGGGGCCGGAACCGATGATCGTGAGCCTCGTCGGCATATCCTAGCGTTCTTCTTCCTCTTTCAGGAACTTCTCGTACTCATCCCGGTTCATCAGGTCGTTCACCTCGGCCGGATCGCTCATGGCGATGACCACGAGCCATCCGTTGCCGTAGGGGTCCTCGTTGATGATCTCCGGGGAATCCTCGAGGTCCTCGTTGACTTCGAGCACGCTGCCGGAGACCGGGCTGATGACCGGCGACGTGGCCTTGGTGGATTCTATCTCGCAGAGCTCGGAGTCTGCGTCCACCTCGGTTTCCGCCTCGGGGATGTCGACGTACACAATATCGCCGAGCTGCTGCTGGGCGAAGTCGGTGATGCCGATCGTCGCGTTCTTGCCTTCAACGCGGATCCACGCGTGCTCGCGGTGATATTTGATGTCGTCTGGGTTCATCGTTGCCACCTCCGCCTAAAAGGACGAGATTACCTGTGCATGAAGAGTGAATTGTATTTAGCGTATGCGGAGTTTTTTGTCAAGGGAAAAAGATCCGGGCCGGAGGATAAAAAAAGGGATACGGTATTCCGTATCCCTTTCGAGAACATCGCGTTGAACTGCCCGCTACACTGCGGCCATTTCCTTTTCTGCCCGCTTCCCGGCCGCCGAGCCGGCTGCCGGCACCATGTCGATCGCCTTCTTCGGACAGCGCGCCTCGCACATGCCGCAGCCGATGCACTTCGACTGGTCCACGGTGTGGACAGCGCGTACGTCCCCGGAGATCGCGTTCACCGGGCATACCTTGGCGCACACATCGATGCCTGCGCACTTCTCGGCGTGGATCAGCGCTTTCCTGCGCGGCGACAGGTAGTCGTGGATGGCGCTGGTGGGGCATTTTTTCACGCACAGACCGCAGGTGATGCATTTGCTGTGATCGATGCGGGCGAGGTTGTTGTCGATCTTGATCGCGTCGACAGGACAGGTCCTGACGCAAATGCCGCAGGCGATACAGCCCACCTGGCACTTCTTCTTGACGTCGATGCCCTTATCCCTGCTGTGGCAGCTGATGACGACCGCCTTCGACATGAGCCCCAGCTCGATCACCTGCTTCGGGCAGGCGGCAACGCATTTTCCGCAGGCCGTGCACTTTTCCTTGCTGATGATCGGGAGGTTGTCCTCGCTCATCCTGATGGCGTCGAAGGGACAGGCGCGCATGCAGGTCGCGTATCCCAGGCAGCCGTATTCGCAGGACTTGTCCCCGCCGGCCGCAAGCACGGCGGCCGTGCAGTCCATGACGCCGGTGTAGATGAACTTCCGCTGGCTCTTGCTCCGTCCGCCCTGGCAGAACACCCGGGCGATCTTCGGCTCCACGGCGCCGGCAGCCTTGCCGGTGATCTGGGCGATCTTTTCGGCCACCGCGGATTTGCCGGGCGCGCACATATGGGGGGCGACATCGGGATTCCCCACCACCGCTTCGGCGTATCCCATGCATCCGGCAAAACCGCATGCGCCGCAGTTCGCTCCGGGAAGGGTCTCGCGGACCTGCTCCACTTTCGGGTCCACCTTCACCACGAACCGTGATGCGACGATGGCGAGCGCGATGCCGAAGACGACGCCGAGCGCCGCGAGCACAACGAGCCCGTACAGAATGATGCTTGGTGGCACGGTCTCAAGCGTCTCAACGGACCCGCCCACGCCGACCATCGGCACGAGCTTGTTGAGATATACGCCCAGGACCTGAGAGAATGCATTCGAGATTGTATGTGTCAGTTGTTCAAACATGGCTTCGCACCTCGCACCGACCGGCATATCGTATTCGGATGATCTTCCTTAAGCAAGCACTGCGTTTTGAACGTATGAACCTAGTACCTTGAACTTTCTTATAACGTGATCATGCCCGAGAAACCGAGGAACGCCAGGGCGATCAGGCCGGTCAGCACGAACGAGATCGGCAGGCCCTGGAACGACCTCGGCACGTCGGCCAGTTCGAGCTTCTCACGGATGCTCGCCATGATGATGAGCGCCAGACTGAACCCGAGGCCCGATCCCAGCGCCAGCGCCATGCTCTTGAAAAGGCTGTCCGCGTACTCATCGGCATTCAGGAGCGGCACGGCCAGGATGATGCAGTTCGTGGTGATCAGGGCGAGGTAGATGCCGAGCTTGTAGTACAGCGCCGGGGTCACCTTCTTCATGATCGTGTCCGCCGCCTGCACGAACGCCGCGATCACGCCGATGAAGATGACGATCTTGAGGAAACCGATGTGGAGCGGCATCATGACGTATTTGTAGATGAACCAGTTCAGCGCGGCGCCGATCAGCATCACACCGGTGAAGGTGAAGCTCATGCCCACGGCGGTCTCCATCTTCTTGGTCACGCCGAAGAAGATGCAGAGGCCGAGGTAGCGGGCGAACACGAAGTTATTGATGAGCGCCGAAGCGATGAAGATCGTCAGTACATCCTGCCACATGGGAACCTCCGGAGGATCCAATTGCGGATTTCGGATTGCGGATTGCGGATTAACATGAAATCCGAAATACGCATCTATCAATCCGTCTCATTTCTTATTATCTTAATTGTTGATACTCTGTATTGAAGTAGGTAGTTTAAGATCTTGGATCTCAAATCTGCAATCCGCAACCACCAATCCGCAATGGCTCTAATGTCCCCCGCTGCTCGCGCCGGTGCCGCCGAAGTACTTTCGGTCGATCCAGTTCAGGCCGCCCATAATGAGTCCCATGGCGAAGAACCCTCCGGCTGGCAGGATCATGATGGGGAGCGGCTTCACCGACAGGATCTGGACCCCCCAGAGCGCGCCCTTACCCAGGAACTCGCGGAACACCCCGATGAGCGCCAGGGCGAGGAGGAATCCCATGCCCATGCCGGCGCCATCGATCATCGACGGGATAAGCTTGTTCCGCATGGCGAAGACCTCGGCGCGCGACAGCACGATGGCGAACGCAACGATGAGCATGATGTAGAGGCCCATCTGCTTGTACACGTCGCGCGCGTACGCCGCCATGACCAGGTCGGTCACGGTCACCCAGGTGGCGATGATGAACATGTACGACGGGATGCGCACCTTGGGATTGATGAAGTTCCGGATCAGCGACACCGTGGCGTTGACCATGACCATCACGAAGAGGACCGCAACGCCCATGAGCGTGCCGTTCTTCACGCCGCTCGTGACCGCGACGGCCGGGCAGAGCGACAGCGCCAGCCGGAACACCGGGTTCTCGCCGAAGACGCCGTTCTTGAATATGGTCCAGTAGCTCGGACTATTTGTGCTCATGCTTCACCTCGTGCGTGGCGCCCTGTCCCGCAGCGGACTTCACTCCTGCGCCGTACTTATCTACCAGCATCTGCACGGCGTCCTTGACGCCGTTCGTGACGGCGCGGCTCGAAATGGTCGCGCCGGTGATCGCCTGGATGTTCTCCTTCGTCTCGCCCTTGATCAGGACCAGTTGCTGCAGGGCCTTGCCCTTGAACTGGTCGAGGAAGAGCTTCCGGTCCTCGACCTGATCGCCCAGGCCGGGAGTCTCGCCATGGTGCAGGATATTCACATCCTTGATCTTCAGGTCCATGTCGAGGGATACCAGCATCTGGATGAAGCTGGAGTATCCCTTGCCCGCCGTGTCGGCGATGTAGGCGACCGTCTTGCCGCCCGACGTTGCAGCGTAGTATTCCCGCTCCTTCTTGTGCACTGTCCATTTCCCCGCAGCATGGATCGGGTCCGTGGCCTCCGGCGCCATGAGCTTCAGCGCCTCTTCGTGCTCCTTCTTCTCGGCGATGAAGCGGACCGGCGATGTCTTCATGTACGTCAGGCCCATGATCAGACCGGCTGCGACGAAGATGACGACGAGGCCCAGGGTAACCTTGATCATATCCTTCATTTCTTCACCCCCTTGGCCTCGGCCTTGCCGAAGACGCGGCTCCGCATACCCCGGTCGAGGAGCGGCGCAAAACAGTTCATGATCAGGATGGCGAACATCACACCCTCGGGGTAGCCGCCCTTGAGCCGGATGAGCGCGGTCAGGATCCCGCAGGCCACGCCGAAGACGACCTGGGCGCTCCGGACCGAGGGGCCGGTCACGTAGTCCGTCGCCATGTAGAAGGCACCCAAGATCAGGCCGCCCGACATCATGTGGAACATCGCGTCGCCGCTGAAAAGGGCGTCCTTGCCGCCGAAGATCCAGGTCGCGACGCCGACGGTCAGGATGAACGGGATCGGGATGTGCCAGGTGATGTACCGCTTGACCATCAGGAAGGCGGCTCCCAGGAGCAGCGCGATCGTGGCGGTCTCGCCGAGCGAACCGGCCCGGTTGCCCATGAGCAGGTCGCG
>Ga0102851_10000261_pt1 | contig 24659 bp, 25 predicted proteins | sample Mud3Dept3metaG_FD_79558 | JGI IMG/M metagenome (GOLD analysis project Ga0102851, IMG submission 79558) | Freshwater wetland microbial communities from Ohio, USA, analyzing the effect of biotic and abiotic controls - Mud 3 Core 4 Depth 3... | ecosystem: Environmental > Aquatic > Freshwater >... | reverse complement strand
GCGCGACATCCCGACGCCGGACGAGAGCTTCGTCGTCATCCGCTTCAAGGACCCGAAGAAGCTCGAGGTCAGCTTCTCCGAGCTGCTCGCGATGCTGCAGGGCTCGTTCATGTCCCGGCGCAATTCCATCGTGGTGCCGGGCGGCAAGATGGGCTTCGCGATGGAGATCATCCTCGCCCCCATCATCGAGCGCATGATGGAATCGCGCGGCCGTTGATCCGGACCGGGGCGGGCGTCACGCGCCCGCCCCTGCGTCTGCCGCACCTCGACGAGGACGTATCAGGGCGCTGAAGGCTTCACCAGCGCCGCGAGCGGGATGCTCTTGCCATTCACTGTCAGCAGGCCGTTGCGCAGCTCGGCCGCGACCGCAACCGCGCCACCGTCGCGAACCAGCAGCTGCTGGGCCACCAGGGTCTCGATCTGCTGCGCGGCGAACTGACCCACCATCGCCTCGACTTCCTCCGCCGACGGTTGCGCGGCCTCGGGGTCCTGCTCGGCCAGCGCCGCGAGCTGCTGCCGGCCCTGCTCGCGCAGCAGGGACGCGAGGATGACCTCCGGCAGGCGCAGCGACGCCTTGCCCTGGATGTGCTGCAGCGCCGTCTCGGCATTGCGGAGCTCGGCGACCCGCAGGCCGACGGCGCGCAGCTCGAGCGATGCGGCGACGCGCCCCTCGGGCAGGTCGAAGCTGAGCTGGTCGAGCGCGATCGAGGGGTCCTTCGCCAGCAGGGCGTCCGCGTTCGCCAGCAGCGCGACCCCGAGCGCCTCGGAGCGCTCCTCGGCCGTCGCCCCTTCGGCAGCTGCCTCCTCGCCTGCGGCCTGGATGCGCGCGAGCGCGTCGACGGCGAGCCGCCTGGCCGCGAACCGCAGGTCGAATGGACCGTAGGTCTTGCCCTCGGCCGTGGCTGCACGCAAGCGGTAGTCCGCGGCAAGGTCCATGGCGTCGTCGCGCACCTCGCTGCGGCCGCTGACCTCGAACGCATCCAGCACAAAGGCCCTGGCATCGGCCGGGGCGCTCAGCGCCATCCGGTTCACGCCAAAGCGCCAGACACCCACCGGCAGGCCAGCGGGGCCGCGCCGCAGGTCGACCGTCAGCTCGAGGCCGCCGAGCTCGCCGACGACGCCATCGCTGCCCTGCAGCCGCACCAACGGCATCAGCAGCTCGCCGAAGGCAACGCGCTCGCCTGCACCGAAATTGAGCTCGCCGGAGACCGCCGCGGTCTCGAGCGTCCCGCCGGACAACGCCACCTTCCGCGGTGGCACCTGGATGAGGGTCTTGGCCGAGCCCAGGAACCCGACCAGGGTCCGCAAGGGTGCCGTCCCGTCGCCGACGACCAGCGGCTCGCTGCCGAGCCAGATCTCGCTGTCGAGGCGCGCGAGGCCGAACGGCTGCCCGATCTCGCCGAGGAACGGGCCGTGCACCGCATGGGTCTTGACCAGCAGCCGCAGAGTCTCGGCGTCCGGCGTCTGCGGCACCGGCAGCTCGAGCTGCAGCCGGGCGTCGGACGTGAACCAGCCGCGGGCATAGGTCCTGTCGGTGACCCGGTAGCCGGCGTTCTGCAGCTGGGCCACCACGGCGTTGTAATGGCCCTCGGCCTCCATCCCCAGGAAACCCGGCGCCGCGAGGCTCAGTGCGACGATCAGCAGAAACAGCCAGAGTAGTTTCTTCATTCAGGATGTCCTCACTGCAACGGCGCGTGGCGGCGCCTCGTCGAGCACCGCGTGGATGCGTGCCAGCAGGTGCGTCAGGTCCAGCCCCGCCATCTCGCGCTGTTCCGCCTGCGTCCCCTGCTCGATGAAGCGATCCGGCAGACCCGCGTTCAGGACGGTCTGGCGGCGCCCTGCCGCCGCCAGCAGCTCGTTGACTGCGGAGCCCGCGCCGCCCATGACGGCGTTCTCCTCGAGCGTCACGAGCAGTTCGTGGGTGTCGGCCAGCTCGAGCACCAGGGTCTCGTCGAGCGGCTTCACGAAGCGCATGTTCGCGACCGTCGCACCGAGCTCCGCGGCCGCTGCCAGGGCGAGCTCGAGCGTCGTGCCGAAGCTCAGCAGCGCGATCCGGCTGCCCCGCCGCCGGACCTCCCCCCGGCCGATCGCCAGCGGCGTCGCCGCGGCGTTCACCGCGATGCCGGGACCAGTGCCGCGCGGGTAGCGCACGAGCGCGGGGCCGGGGTACTCGTAGGCGGTCTGCAGCATGCGCCGGCACTCGTTCTCATCGGCCGGCGCCATCACGACCAGGTTCGGCACGGCGCGCGAGTAGGCGAGGTCCAGGCTGCCGGCATGGGTCGCACCGTCCGGTCCGACCAGGCCCGCGCGGTCCACCGCGAACGTCACGTCGAGGTTCTGCAGGGCGACGTCGTGGATGAGCTGGTCGTACGCCCGCTGCAGGAAGGTCGAATAGATCGCCACCACCGGCTTGAGCCCGTCGCAGGCCATGCCCGCCGCGAGCGTGACGGCGTGCTGCTCGGCGATGCCGACGTCGAAATAGCGGTCCGGGTAAGCCTCCGCGAACCGGACGAGGCCCGACCCCTCGCACATCGCCGGCGTGATGACGACCAGCCGCGGGTCGCGGGCCGCCGCGTCGCAGACCCAGTCGCCGAAGACCTCGGTGTAGCTGGGCGTGCCGCTGCGCGGCTTCAGCTCGCCAGTGCGGGCATCGAACGGCGAGACACCGTGGAAAGCGACGGGCTGGCCCTCCGCCGGCCGATAGCCCCGGCCCTTCTGCGTGACCACGTGCAGCAGCCGGGGCCCCTGCATCGCCTTCATGTTCGACAGGGTGGAAACCAGCAGCGGCAGGTCGTGGCCGTCGACCGGGCCGATGTAGTTGAACCCGAGCTCCTCGAACAGGGTGCCGGGCATCACCATGCCCTTCATGTGCTCCTCCCACCGCCCGACCAGCTCGCGCAGCCCGGGGGCGTTGCGCAGGGCGCTCTTCCCGCCGTCGCGGACGCGATTGTAGAAGCGGCTCGACAGAACCCGGGCGAGGTAGTTGCTGATCGCGCCCACGGGCGGCGAGATCGACATGTCGTTGTCGTTGAGGACCACCAGCAGGTCCAGGTCGAGCGAGCCCGCGTGGTTGAGGGCCTCGAAGGCCATGCCGCCCGACAGCGCGCCGTCGCCGATCACGGCCACCGTCTGGCGCCGCTGACCGAGCCGCTCGGCGGCGATCGCCATCCCGAGCGCCGCGCTGATCGAGGTGCTGGAATGGCCCGCCCCGAAGGCGTCGTAGATCGATTCGCTGCGCTTCAGGAAACCCGACAGGCCGCCCTTCTGCCGCAGCGTCCCCATGCGGCCACGGCGGCCGGTGAGGATCTTGTGGGGGTAGGCCTGATGGCCGACGTCCCAGACCAGCCGGTCCTCGGGCGTGTCGAACACGTAGTGCAGCGCGACCGTCAGCTCGACGACACCGAGCCCCGCCGCGAGATGGCCCCCGGTGCGCGAAACCGTGTCGATTAGGCAACGCCGCAGCTCGTCGGCCAGCGCCGGCAGCTCGTGCACGTCGAGCCGCCGCAGGTCGGCCGGAACATCGACGCCGTCGAGCAGCGGATAGCGGGCCGAGACCGGTGAACGGGTGGGCATCGGGAGGTCCGGGGGTCGCCGGGCCGCAAGGCCCGAAGGGCGCGATTCTATGCCGATCGTGCACCGCGGCAAACGATCCCGGCGCGACAACCCGGTCACCTGGATGGCTTTGACTGGCCCCGCGGATGTGCCAGCATCGGGCGCGATGACCGCGGCCAACTCGCCCAGTCGACCATGAGCCGGCTCCCGAGCGCGCCCGCCCCCGCCGCGGGTGAGCATGATCCGCCCGACCGCGCCCGCTGGCTGCGCGCCGCCTGGCGGACGCTGCGGCTCGTCGAGCACCTGCTCACCGGGACCCTGCTCACGGTCGCGGTGACACGCCGCCGGCCGGACGGCTCGTACCGTTACCGGCCCGGCCTCGTGCGGTGGTGGCACCAGCGGGCGTGCCGGATTCTCGGCATCGCGGTCGAGGTGACGGGCGAGGCGCCCCACGAATCGGCGCTGCTGGTCGCCAACCACGTCTCCTGGCTCGACGTCCCCGTCCTTGGCGGGCTCGGCCCGATCGCCTTCCTGTCGAAGGCCGAGGTGCGGGGCTGGCCGCTGATCGGCTGGCTCGCGGCGACTGCCGGCACGCAGTTCATCGCGCGCGGCAGCGGCGAGGCGAGCGCCGTCGGCGCGCGCATTGGCAACCATCTCGTCGAGGGCGGCTGCCTGGCGCTATTCCCCGAAGGCACGACCACCGACGGCCGCACCGTAAAGCCCTTCTTCCCCCGCCTCCTGGCCGCTGCCAGCGCCTCCGGGGTGCCGGTGGTCCCCGTGGCACTGCGCTTCGAGCGCGGCGGTGCGCTCGACCCGCTTGCCCCGTTCGTCGGCGACGAGACGATCCTCAGCCACCTGCGGCGCGTCCTGACCGCCCGCGGATTTCACGTGCAGGTCGTCTTCGGCGAGCCGCTCGACCCCGCACGCTTCGACCGCCGCGGGCTCGCCACGCGTGCCCGCGCCGCGATCATCGAGGACCTCGACCGCCTCGAGCGGGCGGCCGCCGACTGAGTCGCGCGGGCCCTACATCACCGCGCCGAAGGAGCCGTCGCTCGCGTACGCTGGCACCGGCAGGCCGGCGAGCGCGCAGCCCTGGGCCACGGGCCCGTGCGGGAACAGCCCCATCAGGTACTTGCGGCCGCCCTGGCCGGCGAAACGTTCCTCGAGCGCCATGGCCAGCAGGTGGGCCTTGGCGGCGCGCTCCGCGTCGCACTGCTCGCGCAGGAACTCGAGCACCTCCCAGTGCGCGGGAGTCAGGTCCATCCCGGCCGCGTGGGCGCGCGCCGCGGTCTCGCGGCGCCAGGCGGTCGGGTCGGCGGACGCAGGAAGGACGTGGTGCAGGATGCTGTCCATCGCTCTCTCCGGGATCTGCGATCGGATGATGCCCGCCGCCGCCGGCGGAATCGGGCTGGGAACCCTACATAGGCCGGACGGCACGCGAGCGCAAGGCCGCGGTTTGCGCCACGGGATCGAAATCCCGTAGCCTGAGGCCCTGCCGTGGAGGGTACCCCTTGATCGACCTGCATTACGCGACGCTCGGCGACGGCATCTGGTGCATCGAGACCGGTCTCTACCGACACGGCCTGGCGGCCTGCTACCTGATCCGGGAAGGCGACCGCGCCGCGTTCGTCGACACGGGAACCACCCACACCGTGCCGCGCCTGCTGGCCATCCTCGCGGAGCTGGGGATTCCCGCCGCCAATGTCGACTACGTGATCCCGACGCACGTCCATCTCGACCATGCGGGCGGCTCGGGCGAGCTGATGCGGCAGTGTCCCAACGCCACCCTCGTGACCCACCCGAAGGGCGCGCCGCACCTGATCGAGCCGAGCCGGCTCGCCGCGGGTGCGACCGAGGTCTACGGGGCCGAGGCCTTCGCCCGCGATTTCGGCACGCTCGTGCCCGTGCCCGCGGAGCGCGTCGTCGCGGCCGAGGACGGCCACGTGATCGACCTCGACGGCCGGCCGCTGGTCTTCGTGGATACCCCCGGCCACGCGAACCACCACGGCTGCGTCTGGGACGAGCGCACGCGGGGCTTCTTCACCGGCGACACCTTCGGAATCTCCTACCGCGAGTTCGACACCGGCGCCGGGCCCTTCCTGTTCGCGCCGACTACGCCGGTGGCATTCGACCCCGAGGCCTGGCTGCAGAGCCTGGACAAGGTGATGGCGCGCTCGCCCCGGGCCATGTACCTGACCCATTACTGCCGCGTGGAGCAGCCGGAGCGGCTGGTGGACGACCTGCGCCACAGCATCCGGGCACTGGCCGACCTCGCCCTGGCACACGAAAGCGCCCCGGAGGCGGACCGCGAGGCGCGGCTGCGGGCGGCGATCGGCGATCTGCTGGCGGCCGACGTGCGCGCCCACGGCTGCGCCCTCGGCGAGGCGCGGGTCCGCAGTCTGCTCAAGGTCGACACGATGTTGAACGCGCAGGGCCTCGAGGTCTGGCTGCGGCGCCGCGCCCGCCGCGCGCCCGCACCGGCGTGAACGCCGGTACACTGCGCGGCCCCGATCGGCTCAGGCCCTGACGCACCCCGTCCCATGAAGCACCTCACCGACGACCTGCGCATCCGTGCCATCACCGAGGTCCTGGCACCCCAGGACCTGCACGCCGCCTACCCGGTCAGCGAGATCGCCTCGCAGACCGTGTACGACACCCGGCGGCAGATCCACGACATCCTGCACGATGCGGACGACCGCCTGCTCGTGGTCATCGGGCCCTGCTCGGTGCACGACGTGGCGGCGGCGAAGGACTACGCCGTGCGGCTCAAGGCGGTGCGTGACGAGCTCGCCGACGACCTGCTCGTCGTGATGCGGGTCTACTTCGAGAAGCCGCGGACCACGGTCGGCTGGAAAGGCCTGATCAACGACCCCAACCTCGACGGCACCTTCGAGATCAACGCCGGCCTCAAGCTGGCGCGCCGGCTGCTGCTCGAGCTGAACGAGCTGGGCCTGCCGGCAGGCACGGAGTTCCTCGACCTCATCAGCCCGCAGTACATCGCCGACCTGGTGAGCTGGGGCGCGATCGGCGCCCGTACGACGGAGAGCCAGGGCCACCGCGAGCTCGCCTCCGGCCTGTCGTGCCCCGTGGGCTTCAAGAACAGCACCGACGGCTCGCTCGGGATCGCCGTCGACGCGATCCGCGCCGCACGGCGCCCGCACGTCTTCATGTCGGTTACCAAGGAGGGTCGCTCGGCGATCTTCACCACCGCCGGCAACGACGACACCCACGTCATCCTGCGCGGTGGCTCTCGCCCGAACTACGATACCGAGAGCGTCAACATGGCCGCGGAGCAGATGGAGGCGGCAGGGCTGCAGCCGCGGCTGATGATCGACTTCAGCCACGCCAACAGCCGCAAGCGGCCGGAAAAGCAGGTCGACGTGGGACGCGACGTCGCGGGGCAGATCGCGCGTGGCGACCGGCGCATCATGGGCGTCATGATCGAGAGCCACCTCGTGGCCGGGCGGCAGGACGTGATCGCCGGCAAGCCGCTGGTCTACGGTCAGAGCATCACCGACGCCTGCATCGGCTGGGCGGACAGCGTCCCGCTGCTGCACGCGCTGGCCGCGGGCGTGCGTGAGCGCCGCACCCACCCACGCCACGACAGCTGAGCCGGCGCGCCGCTCACCAGCCCAGCTCGAAGCGGTAGGCGACGCCGGACAGCTCCAGCGCCGCGCCGGGGGCGAGGACCTCGCGCGGCCCCTTGAATCGGCCGTCGTCGTCCAGGTCGATCGCGATGCCGTCGTTCGTGTAGTCCCCGTCGAGCACGACGTTGTCGGCGACCACGGCCGGATACGACCTTCCTCCCAGCGTCACCTCGCCGCTCAGCTGGGTCCGGGAATACACCTGCAGCCGATCGTCGCGGCGCTCGTCGAGAGAGAACCAGAGATCGTAGGTGCCCTCGAGCGGCCGCCCCGTCACCTCCTGCAGCGGCAGCCGCAGAGACGCCGCAAAGCGCCCGGTGCCCTCGTTCGCCAGCGGGGCGCCGTCGTCGGTCAGGTCGCCGTTGCGGTTACGGTCGACATAGAGCCGGTAGACGCCGGCCGCGCCCGCGAGCAGGACGTGGTACTGGCGCCCGCCCTGCAGGACCAGCGCGCCGTAGGCAGCGCGCCCCGCGGTCGCGGGCAGCCGCCACGCACGCGGTGGCTCGGTCGCCAGGACGAGCGGGTGCGACACCGCCGCGATCCGGAACCCGCCGGGGCGGAACCCGCCGGAGAGCCGCACGGGAACCTCGGTCACCGCCGGTGGCGGCCGCTGCAGCGCCTCGATCAGCTCCTCCCGGTGCACGACGGGCGGGACCCGGCCGGCATCCGCCGCCTCCGCCGGCGACGGCGCGCGGCGCGCGCTGGCCGGCGTTTCCCTGGCGAGGCGGGGGACGACCTCCGCTTCCCAGAACTGCCGCACCTGAGGGTGGATGACGTCGCGGTAGAACAGCGCGCCGCCGACGAGAAACACCAGCAGCACGACCAGGCGGCCGCGCGGGCCGCGGTGGACGCGCTGCACCGGCGAGACGCCGATCTGCCGGTCGGGCCGCATCAGCCCGGCCGGCGGAGGCAGGCCCGCCAGCCAGCGGGCACGCCGTTCACTGCTCGAAGCCCGCGAGCCGGTACCACCGCCTGGCCTCCTCCGGGTCCCGCGCCACCCCGCGTCCCTCGTCGTAGAGCATTCCCAGGGTCGCCATCGAGCCCTGCAGCCCCTGCTCCGCCGCCTTGCGGAACCACGCGGCGGCCTGGCCGGGATCCTTGTCGGTGCACTCGCCCTCGAGGTACATGAAGCCGAGGCCGTGCTGCGCGAGGGCGTGGCCGGCCTCCGCCGCGCTCCGCATGTACTGGTGCGCAAGGGCCGCGTTCTCGACCATCCCGAGGCCGTTCTGCAGCATGATCGCCATCCGGTACCGCGCCTCCGCGTCGCCTTCCGCCGCCAGCGGCGACAGCAGCCGCGCCGCGCGCGTGAACTGCTTCGCCTCGAAGGCCGCGATGCCGCTGCTCAGCGCCATGTCCCGGTCGTCGAACGATTCGATCATCGTCTCACTCCTGTCCGGTTCCGAAAAAGTCCGTCCTTCTAGCACCGGCCCCGCCGGTCCTTTCCGCGGGCCGTGCACGGGATCGGCCGCGTCAGGCGGCGGCCCGCAGCCAGGCCAGCCACTCGGCCTGCAGCGCCGGATTGGCGGCGCCCACGGCGATGCGCTTGCGCAGCGTCAGGTCCTCCCGGCACTCGCCGTCCCAGCGGTCGAGCAGGCACGGCAGCCCGCCCGCCTCCGCGAACACCAGGGCGCCACCGGCGTAGTCCCACAGGCGCTGGCCGCCGTGCGCGTAGAGGTCGGCGCGACCCGCGGCGAGCCAGCACCAGTCGAGCGCGGTCGAGCCGAGGTTGCGCTGCGAGCGGAACGGTGGCGCCGTCGCCAGCCGGGCGCCGAGGCTGGCGGGAAGGCGCTTGAAATCGACGAGCGCGATCGCCGCGCCGAGGGTCGCCGCGTCGCGCCCCAGCAAGAGCGGCTCGCCGTTCAGGGCGGCCCCGCCGCCGCGCCGGGCCGTGAACAGCTCGCGACGCACCGGGTCGTAGATCAGCCCCAGTTCCACCCGCCCCCCGTCGATCCAGGCCAGCGACATCGCAAAGAACGGGAAACCCGCGGCGAAGTTGCTGGTGCCGTCGAGCGGATCGAGGCACCATGCCCCGCCCCGGCTCTGCCGGAGCACGGCCTCCTGCTCGCTCGCCGGCATCTCTTCCGCCAGCAGCGGGATGTCCGGATGCGCCGCCGCCAGGGCGGCGCGCACCCGCTCCTGGGCCGCGAGATCGGCGGCGGTGACGACGCTGCCGTCGGCCTTGCCGCTCGCCGCCACGCGGCCGAATCGCGGCATGATTTCCGCCTCGGCCGTCTCGCGCAGCAGGGCGCCGAGGAACTCGAGATCCAATGTTGCCGTCATGGGGCACCTGGGGCTAATCCGCCTTGCGCCAAGCCTACCCTTTCCCTAGCCTTGCGCAATGGACCTGACACCCGACATCAAGAACACTTGGCGGCGCGGCCTCTCGGCGTGCGCCCTGGCCCTCGTAACCCTCGCCGCCCCCGCAGTTGCCGACCCCGCGGCCGGCCAGCGCGCGGACTTCCTCGCCGCCGAACGGGCGCTGCAGCGTGGTGACAGCGCGACCTACATCCCGCTCCGGCAACGGCTGCGGGGCTACCCGCTGTTCCCCTACCTCGAGTACGGCGAGCTGAGCGCCGGGCTCGACACGGCGTCGTCCGATCGCGTCGCCGCCTTCCTGCGCGACTACGCCGATTCCCCGCTGTCGGGCAGCCTTCGCCGTGCCTGGCTGGGCAAGCTCGCCGACCGGGGTCGGTGGGACGAGTTCCTTGCCGCCTATGACGGCGACAAGTCGCCGGCGCTGCGCTGCGACCAGGTCCGCGCGCTGCTCGGCAGCGGCCAGCGCGGCAAGGCCTTCGCGCTGCTGCCGGACCTCTGGCGCACCGGGGCTTCGCTGCCGAGCGAATGCGACGGCCCCATTGCCGAGTGGCGCTCCGCCGGCGGGCTGACGACCGAGCTGATCTGGGAGCGCTTCGGCCTGGCCATGGACAAGGGCGAAGAGACGCTCGCGCGCCAGCTGGCCCGCGACCTGCCCGCCGCCGACCAGGCCTGGGCAGAGCGCTGGCTGCGGCTGCGCAGCCGCCCGCAGTCGGTGCTCGACGGCGACCTCGCGGCCGACCACCCGGCACGGGACGAGGCGCTCGCGTATGGGATCGGGCAGTGGGCCCGACAGGACCCGCTGGCGGCCCTCGACGCCTGGAACACGCTGCGCCAGCGCCACCCCTTCTCGGCTCAGGCCACTCGGTCGGCCGAGGCGGCGCTCGCCACGCGACTGGCCCGGGACGACTCCGGCAAGGGGTTCGACTTCATGCGCGGGCTCCGGCCGGCCGCGGACGACCTCGAGCTCCAGGAAGCGCGGATCCGTGCCGGCCTGCTGCAGCACCGCTGGAGCCTCGTCGCGCGCTGGATCGACGCGCTGCCGAGCGCCGCCCGCGACAGCGAGCGCTGGCTCTACTGGCGGGCACGGGCGCACGAGGCGCTGGGCGAGCTCGATGACGCCCGCGCCCTGTATGCCCGCGTGGCGAAGGAGCGGAGCTACTACGGCTTCCTCGCCGCGGATCGCGCCGGCTTGCCCTATGCGCTCGCCCACCGGCCGGCAGCCGCCGAGGCCGCCGTGGTCGCGAAGGTGCGGCGGCTCCCCGTGGTCGCCCGCGTCGCCGAGCTGCGTGCCATGGGCCGCGACAGCGAGGCGACGCGCGAGTGGCGCTGGCAGTACGACCGGCTGGACAGGGACGAGCTGAAGGCGGCGGCACGCATCGCGAAGGACTGGGGCTGGCACGACCAGGCCGCCTACACCCTCGCCAAGGCCGACTACTGGGACGACTACGAGATCCGCTTCCCGCTGCTCTACGGGGCACAGCTCGACCAGAACGCCGCGGCGCAGGGCATCGACCGGTCCTGGGTGTACGCCATCGTGCGCCAGGAGAGCACCTTCAACCCCGAGGTGCGCTCGCAAGCCGGCGCCACCGGCCTCATGCAGCTCATGCCGGCGACGGCCAGCCAGGTCGCTCAGAAGTACCACGGCGAGCGAGCGCCCAGCACGCAGCAACTCACCGAGCCGGCCCGCAACATCCGGCTCGGCACGACCTACCTGCGCACGCAGCTCGAGCGCCTCTACGACAACCCCGTGCTCGCCACCGCGGCGTACAACGCCGGACCGGGCCGCGTGCGCCAGTGGCTGCCCGCCCAGGACACGGACGCCGACATCTGGGTCGAGATGGTGCCGTTCAAGGAGACCCAGGACTACGTGCGGCGGGTGATGGCCTACGCGGTGTTCTACGACTACCGCCTCGGCGCACAGCCGCGCCCGATCAGCCAGCGCATGCCGCTGATCGCACCCCCGTCGAGCGTCGCCGTGCGCGATCGCGACGCCGAGCCCGGCGCCGGCTGATCCGCCGACCTCAGGCCGCGGCGCGCTGCTCCAGCAGGGCCGCGATCAGCCGGTCCTCCATCTCGATGCGCGTCGCGAGGCTCTGTCCCAGCATCGACAGGTCCTCGCTCAGCCGGTCGAGCGAGAGCGGGTGATCGGACGGGTCGTACTTGTCGTTGAATGCCACGGCTGCGTTCGTGGTCTCGACGATGCGCGGGTAGACGGCCTCGGCGACGAGCGCCACGTGCTCGCGCCGCTCCTCGCCGCGACCGATCCGGTCGTAGATCTCGAAATGCCCGAACGCCGAGTAGTCGACGAGCAGCTGGCAGAACTCCTGGAGCTGCGCGAGCACCGGCTTGTGCTTGTCCGGCGTGTACGGCTCGAGCCCCGCAACCTGGCAGAACAGCACCAGCACCTTCTGCCGCTCCCGCAGCAGCTTGGCGATCGTCTGCTTCGTGCGCTCGCGGCGCTCCGTCGGCACTTTGGCGGCGTTGCTCATCGCGGAACTCTCTTCGGTGGCGCGTTAGTTGTTATGATCCTCGGCGGATAGTCTATCCACCGCCAGCAGCGGCTGGAACCGGTATCCGCCGGTGCATCGCCGGGGCTGCTGGGGTGCAGAGGTGCCCTCATGAAACGCCCGCCCCTGGTGCTCGCCCTGGTCCTCGCGTGCGCTGCCGCACCGGGCCCTGCCGCGGAGCTCAGCGAGCGCGGCACCGCCATGTTCGACGCGATGCTCGGCGCGATGGACGCGATGGGACTGGTGGAGCGCGGCCGCAAGCACCGCAGTGGCTCGGACCAAGGCAGCGACTGGTCCTCCGCGCTTCCGTCGTCGGGCTTCAACATGCCGGGTTCGTCGTCGTTCGGGACCTGGCCCTCGGCCATGCCCGGCTCGGGCTTCGGCATGCCGGGGGCGTCGCCGTTCGGCATGATGCCCGGCGCGTCCGCCTTCGGCATGCCCGGAAGCTCGCCGCTCGGCGGCTTCACCAACCCGATGTCGCCCTGGTCGTCGCTTCCCTTGAGTGGCGGCAGCATGCCCTGGGGCGGTGGTGGCATGCCCTGGGGCGGTGGTGGCATGCCCTGGGGCGGTGGCGGCATGCCCTGGGGCGGTGGCGGCATGCCGTGGAGCGGCGGCCAGATGCCGGGCATGCCGACGCCCTCGATGCCGGCCGCACCCTGGGGCGGCAGGGCAAGAGGACCGGCGTCGAGCGAGCTTCTCGACGGCGCCTGGGAGGGACAGGGCGGGGAGCTGCTGCTGATCCGCCGCGGCATGTTCCGCATCTACGCCGACGCCGAGACCTATCGCGACGGTCATCTCCAGTTCCAGGGCGAGCGTCTGCAGCTCAAGGACGCGGAATCGGGCCGCACGCGCGAGTACGAGATGCGCCACCAGGACGACCAGCTCGCCCTGCGCACGCCGGAGGGCGACGTGCTGCTCTACCGGCGCCTCTCCACCGACGCCCAGGGCGGCCGCTGACCCCCGACGGCGGCGCCCGACTCAGTCTCGCAGCATCGCCGCGAGCGCCGCGGCCAGGCGTCCTTCCTGCCGCCGGCGGCGCAGCCGCTCGGCCCCGACGATCGTGCGCAGGTCCGCCAGGGCCTGGTCGAATGCGTCGTTCACCACGAGGTAATCGTATTCGCCGAAGTGCGACAGCTCGCTGCGGGCGTCACGCATCCGCCGGTCGATGACCTCTGGGCTGTCCTGACCACGACCGCTGAGCCGGGCGCGAAGCGCCTCGACGCTCGGCGGCACGATGAACACCGACACCGCGTCCGCAAACCGTGCGCGCACCTGGCGTGCGCCCTGCCAGTCGATCTCCAGCACGACGTCGTGGTCCGACGCGAGCACGTCCCGCACCGCCTGCTCGGCGGTGCCATAAAGGTTGTCGAAGACCTGCGCGTGCTCGAGGAAGGCGCCCGCCGCCGCCATGGCCTCGAACCTCGACCGGTCGACGAAATGATAGTGTGAGCCGTCCACCTCCCCGGGGCGCTGCGCCCGAGTGGTGTGGGAGACCGACAGGCGCAGTCGCGGATCGCCCGGGATGAGCGCCCGCAGCAGGCTGGTCTTGCCCGCACCCGACGGTGCCGACACCACGAACAACACGCCGCTCGTCACTGCTGCATCCTCGAATAAAACGTCAAGGGAGGCCTCGTATAGTCACCTGCGAGCCACAGACGCAGGGCGATAGGGGGACAGCGCGAGCGGTTGTCGAATGGCCGCCCGTGCCCGGCGGGCGAGCCCCGCCTCAGCAACTGCGCCGGCCATCTCGCCGTCGTCTGCGCCGGGGACGCACTTCAGGCCGGATCGAGGATCACGACATCTCGATACACGAATCAGCGACTTGAATCGCAGGGCTCGAATCCGCAGGAAGTTCGTCCCGACCTGCCGGCCGCCCAGGTCCGCGCTACCGAAAGCCGCCGACCCACAGGATGGCGGCCGGCACATTCAGGCCGTCGATCGTGAAACGGTACGGCGAGCCCAAATGATAATAGGCGCCGAGGCTCACGACCTGCCCGGCCGCCGGATACTCGCCGGCCAGCAGGTTGTTGACCCGGACGACATAGGTTCCACCACCGGCGTCGGGCATCTTGTACTGGGCCGTGCATGGGTCGCTGTAACAGCTGACGCTGACGCCCGGTGCAAGGTTGGCACGTTCGAAATTGCCGGCCCACCCACCATAGGGGTCATTGGGGTCCGACGCACAGGCGGCGAGGCCCGTGACGACCACTGCCAAAACCGCGACTCCAGGCATCCTCGGTGCCGCCGCCGTGCGCGGATCATCCCCCGCATCAAACATCTCAGCCTCCTGTCACCGATGACGGCTCGTCAGATTGCGCATGGCCCAGCTTCGGGCATCGGCAGTGCCCTCACTCAATGTTCTGCACCTGCTCCCGCATCTGCTCGATCAACACTTTCATCTCCACCGCGATCGAGGTCAGCTCGGCATCGGCCGACTTCGACGAGAGCGTGTTCGCCTCCCGGTTGAGCTCCTGCATCAGGAAGTCGAGTCGCCGGCCCGCCGGCTCGGGTCGCTTCAGCACGCGCTCGACCTCCGCCACGTGGGTGCTGAGGCGATCCATCTCCTCGTCGACGTCGAGGCGCTGGGCGACGAGGACCATCTCCAGCTCGAGGCGCTGCGGATCGAGCTGATCGGCGACCTCGGCCAGGCGCGCCTGCAGGCGTCCGCGCAGGCCCTCGATGACGACCGGCATGCGCTCCTTCGCCCTCGCGACCCAGCCCCGCAGGGCCTCGCAACGCTGCGCGATCAGCTCGGCCAGGCGCAGGCCCTCGCGCCCGCGAGCCGCCGTCAGCGACTCCAGCGTCGCATCGAGCAGCTCGGCGGCGGCAACCTGGGCGGGCGTGAGGTCCTCGGCGTCGGTCTCGATGACGCCGGGCCAGCGCAGGACGTCGAAGGCGGTCGGGGCCGGCGTGCCCGGCAGCAGGTCGGACAGCTCACGGGCGGCCGCGACCAGCCGCTCGGCGAGGGGTCGGTTGACCCGGACGGCGGCGACCGTGCTTGCCGCCGGCCGGAAGCGCAGGGCGCACTCGACCTTGCCGCGGCTCAGCCGCCCGGCCACCCGCTCGCGCACCGTCGTCTCGAGCACCCGGAACTCGTCGGGCAGACGGACGAAGGTTTCCAGGAAGCGGTGGTTGACCGAGCGGATCTCCCACACCAATTCACCGAGCTGGTCGCGGCGTTCCTCGCGCGCGAATCCCGTCATGCTGCGGATCACTGTCGGACCTCCGGGGCAAAGGACGGCGGGTGACGCCGCCAGGGTGCGGCGGTGGGCTCGGCGATTGTCGGTATCATACGGGGCCGCCAGCCACCCTACACCCGCGATCGTGAACTCGTCCCGCCCCCCGTTGCCATCCGGCACGGCGCTCAACTGCTACCGGCTGTCCCGACAGATCGGGAGCGGGGGCTTCAGCCTGATCTACCTGGCCGAGGACGAGGACACCTTCGACCAGGTCGCCATCAAGGAATACTTTCCCAAGCGCTTCGGCGCGCGCGGTCCCGGGCACGCCGTGCGGCCGATGGCACCGGAGTATCAGGTCCATTTCGACCGGGGCCGGCGCCTGTTCTTCCAGGAGGTGAAGACGCTGGCGACGCTGCGCCACCCCAGCATCGTCGCGGTCTACAACTGCTTCCTGAGCAACAACACCGCCTACTCGGTGCTCGACTACGAGCCCGGCACCAGCCTCGCCCGGTTCATCCAGGAACGCGGCGGCGGCCTCTCGCTGCGCTTCCTGATGACGGTGTTCCCGTCCCTGCTCGACGCGCTCGAGCTGATCCACGGCCACCGCCACCTTCATCTCGACATCAAGCCGAGCAACGTCCGGCTGCGGCCCGGCGGGCGCCCGCTGCTGCTCGACTTCGGGTCGGCCTACAAGCTCAGGTTCGGCGAGACGGGCGAGAAGGCCAAGCTGGTCACACCCGGCTTCTCGCCCCCCGAGCAGTACCAGTCCGGCGAGGAGATCGGCCCCTGGACCGACGTTCACGCGGTCGGGGCCACGATGCGGACCTGCCTGGACGGGCGCCCGCCCCCGTCGGCCATCGAGCGCATCAACAACCCCGCGGCGCTCGCGCCGGCCACCCGGGTCTATGCGGGGCGATACCCGGGCTGGCTGCTCGAGGCGATCGACTGGGCAATGGCCCTGGTACCGCCGGAACGGCCCCAGACCGCGCGCGAGCTGCGCGACGCCCTGCTCGCGCACGCCCCCGAGGTGCTGCCCGACTGGGGCGACAGCGACCTGGCCGGCGCGTCGTCGCGGCAGGACCGCTCCGACCTCTCCGGCCTCTGACACTCATCGACAGGAGAGGATCCATGCGCCCGAGCGGACGACGCCCAGACCAGCTGCGCAGCCTGCGCTTCACCCGCGGCTTCACGCGCCATGCAGAAGGCTCCGTGCTGGCCGAGTTCGGCGACACCCGCGTGCTCTGCACCGCGAGCGTCGCCGACAGCGTGCCGCGGTTCCTCAAGGGCAGCGGCCAGGGCTGGGTGACGGCCGAGTACGGCATGCTGCCCCGCGCCACGACCGAGCGCACCGACCGCGAGGCGGCGCGCGGCAAGCAGAGCGGGCGCACGCTGGAGATCCAGCGCCTGATCGGTCGCTCGCTGCGCGCCTGCATCGACCTCGGCCAGCTCGGCGAGCGCATGATCACACTCGACTGCGACGTCCTGCAGGCAGACGGCGGCACCCGCACCGCCGCCATTTCGGGCGCGTGGATCGCCCTCGCCGATGCGGTGCACGGCCTGGTCGCGCGCGGCGTCCTGACCACCGATCCGCTGCGTGGCGCCGTGGCAGCGGTGTCTGTCGGCATCCACGCGGGGACGCCGGTGCTCGATCTCGACTACGCCGAAGACTCGAAGGCCGAAACCGACATGAACGTGGTGATGGACGACCAGGGCCGCTTCATCGAGGTGCAGGGCACGGCCGAGGGCCACCCCTTCACCACCGCCGAGCTAGACGCCCTGCTCGGCCTCGCGAGCCGTGGCATCCAGGACATCATGGCCGCGCAGCACGCAGCACTCGCGACCGGCGCACCGGGAGGGACGGGGGAGTGACCGCCAGCTATGCCAGACCCAGGGTCGTGCTCGCCAGTGGCAACACCGGCAAGGTCCGCGAGTTCAACCAACTGCTCGCCGGCGCGCACATCGAGGTCCTGCCGCAGTCGAGCTTCGGCGTGCCGGAGGCCGAGGAGACGGGCCTCACCTTCGTCGAGAACGCCATCCTCAAGGCGCGCAACGCCGCGCGCCACACCGGCCTCCCGGCGCTCGCGGACGACTCGGGGATCGAGGTCGACGCACTGAACGGCGCGCCGGGGATCTACTCGGCGCGCTACGCGGGTAGCGGCGCCAGCGACGACGACAACCTGCGCAAGCTGCTCGCGGCGCTCGAGGGCCTTCCGGAGAGCGAGCGCGGTGCGCGGTTCCAGTGCGTGATCGTCTACCTGCGGCACGCGGAGGACCCCACGCCGCTGATCTGCCAGGGCACCTGGGAGGGCCGCATCCTGACCGTGCCGCGCGGCACGAACGGCTTCGGCTACGACCCCGCGTTTCTCGTGCCGGACCAGGACGCGAGCGCGGCCGAGCTGCCGCCAGAGGTCAAGAACCGCCTGAGCCACCGCGGGCAGGCGCTGCGCAAGCTGCTGGAAGGTTTGCGAGCTTGAGGCCAGGCGATGGGCTTTGGACTCCGCCTCCGCCCCTCCTGCGGCCGCTGAAGGATCGAAGCCTTTGGTGGCGCGCAGGTCGGGCCTGAGCCCGACGGAGACCGGCCAGGTCGGCCTGAAGGCCGGCCTAGCTCATGAGGTCGCAACGCCGGCCCGACGGCCGGTCTTTCGGGGCGCCAACCCTGTCAGCACGACGGCCGACCTGCACTACCAGGTCGCGAGAACCCACTGCGGAACGCGGATCAGCGTGTAGTCGGTCGCGCGGGTCTCCATGTTCCCGTCGCCGTCCTGATCCAGGAAATAGTAGGGCGGGCCGACCTGCGGCACGACCTTGATCATGTAGACCCGGCCGTTGACCCGGTACTCGTACACGGTGTCCTTCTCGCGCTCGACGATGGTCACCTCCGGCTCCGGCGTCGGCTCCTCGACCGCCTCCACGCCCGCCGGATGGGCCGGCGGCGGCGGCACCGGCGCGGACTCCTGCGCAGTGGTGACGAGCGGGAAGGTCAGCAGTACGACGGTGAGCAGACGGTTCATCGAGATCCCAGGCAAACGCGACGGTATACGTCAAAGATCCTATTACAGTTCCAGCAGGATTTCCTGCTCCGCTGCCGAGGGCTCGAAGCCGCGGACCTCGTAGTGGGCGAAGATCGCATCCACGACCTCCTTCGGCTCGTCGCAGAGCTTGACGAGCTCGAGATCGCCGGGGTCGATGGTGCGCGCCACCACCATGGTCTCACGCAGCCAGCCCAGCAGCCCGGCCCAGAACTTCGACTCCACGAGGCAGATCGGAATGCGCCGCGTCTTGCCGGTCTGCACCAGCGTGAGGATCTCGGCCAGCTCGTCGAGGGTCCCGAATCCCCCTGGCAGCACCACGTAGGCGGAGGCGTACTTCACGAACATCACCTTGCGGGCAAAGAAGTGCCGGAAGTGCAGGGAGATGTCCTGGTAGGGGTTGGCGTGCTGCTCGTGCGGCAGCTGGATGTTGAGCCCGACGCTCGGCGAGCGGCCCGCGTAGGCACCGCGATTCGCCGCCTCCATGATGCCCGGCCCCCCGCCGCTCACGACCGCGAAGCCGGCGTCGGAGAGCCGCTTGGCGATCTCCTCGGCCTTGCGGTACCAGGGGTGACCCTCCGGCGTCCGCGATGACCCAAAGAAGCTGACCGACGGGCGGATCTGGGCGAGCTGCTCGAAGCCCTCGACGAACTCCGCCATGATCTGGAAGATCCGCCAGGCCTCGCGCGTGAGCTGGCCGTTGAGCGGCGGGCCCTTGCGCGCCGCGACGTTCTGCATCCGGTCGTCCATTCCTATCGATCCCGTGCTGAAAAGGCCCTCGGCCTCTGGAATAATCCGCCGCCCGCTGGCCGCCACCCGTCCGGGAACGGCGGCGCAGGCGCCCACGCATCCCCTTCACCGTTCCCCGCAATCGCCGCCGCTCGATGTCGTCCGACCGCCCGAATGGCCCCAGCCGCCGCTCCACCGCCACCAGGGGGCGCGGGGCACCCGCCGTATCGGGCCAGGCGGACCTCAACCCGGCGCAGCGGGCGGCGGTGCAGTATATCGACGGCCCGCTGCTCGTACTCGCCGGCGCGGGCTCCGGCAAGACACGGGTGATCACCCGCAAGATCGCCTACCTCATCGGGACCGCGGGCATCGCACCGCGCCACATCGTCGCCGTCACCTTCACCAACAAGGCGGCACGCGAGATGAAGGCCCGCGTCGCCGCGCTCTCGAGCCGCGGCGGGACCACCGGCCTCACCATCACGACCTTCCATTCGCTCGGCCTCGAGATCCTGCGCCGCGAGCGCGCGGCGGCCGGGCTGAAGGCCGGCTTCAGCCTGCTCGACGAGCAGGATAGCGACGCGCTGCTGCGCGAGATCCTGCGCCACGGCGATGACGATCCCGCGACCGCGGACGCCCGCGCCCGCATCTCGCAGTGGAAGAACGACCTGGTCCCGCCGGCCGTCGCCCTGTCCCACGCCGCCGACGAGCGCGAGGCGCGGCAGGCGCGCCTCTATGGCGAGTACGAGCGGGCGCTGCGCGCCTACAACGCGGTCGACTTCGACGACCTGATCCTGCGGCCGGTCGAGCTGCTGCGCGATCACGCCGAGCTGCGCGAGCGCTGGCAGAACCGTGTCCATCACCTGCTGGTCGACGAGTACCAGGACACCAACGGCGCGCAGTATGAGCTGGTGCGCCTGCTGGTCGGCGTGCGCGGCGCGCTCACCGTGGTCGGCGACGACGATCAGTCGATCTACGCCTGGCGCGGGGCGCGGCCCGAGAACCTCGCGCGGCTGCGCGAGGACTTGCCGAGGCTGCGCGTCATCAAGCTCGAGCAGAATTACCGCTCGAGCACGCGCATCCTGCGCGCGGCCAACGCGCTGATCGCGAACAACCCGCACCTGTTCGAGAAGAAGCTGTGGAGCGAGCTCGGGCCCGGCGAGCCGATCCGCGTCGTGCAGTGCCGCGACGAGGAGCACGAGGCCGAGCGCATCGTCGCCGAGATCCTGCAGCGCCGCTACGGCAGGAACGAGGGCTTCGGCGACTGCGCGATCCTCTACCGCGGCAATCACCAGGCGCGGCTGTTCGAGAAGGCGCTGCGCGCCCACGACATCCCGTATTTCCTGAGCGGCGGCCAGTCGTTCTTCGCCCGCACCGAGGTCAAGGACGTCATGGCCTACCTGCGACTGCTCGCCAACCCCGACGATGACGCCGCCTTCCTGCGCCTCGTCAACGTGCCGCGCCGCGAGATCGGCCCGCACACCGTCGAGAAGCTCGGCGGCTACGCCGGCAGCCGCGGCATCGGCCTGCTCGCCGCCTGCGAGGAGCTGGGGCTGTCGTCGGTTCTCAGCGGCCGGCCCCTGGAGCGGCTGCGCGAGCTGGCGCACTGGGTCGCCCGGCACGTCCGGATCGCCGACCGCGAGGGAACGGTGGAGGCGGTGCGCTCGGTCCTGCGTGACGTCGACTACGACGACTGGCTGCGCGAGCAGAGCAGCTCGCCCAAGACGGCGGAGCGGCGCGCCGAGAACGTGGCGGAGCTGGTCGAGTGGATCGCGCGGCTGCAGGGCGACGACCGCGACGCGTCGCTCGCGGAGATCGTCCAGCGCCTCACGCTGCAGGACGTGCTGGAGCGGCAGGGCGACGAGACAGGCGGCGAGCGGGTGCACCTCATGACGCTGCATGCCGCGAAAGGGCTCGAGTTCCCGAACGTCTACCTCGCCGGCGTCGAGGAGGAGCTGCTGCCGCACCGCTCCAGCATCGAGGCCGACACCATCGAGGAGGAGCGGCGGCTCGCCTATGTCGGCATCACGCGCGCGCAACGCACGCTGACGCTGACGTTCGCGGCCAGGCGCCGCCGCTTCGGCGAGCAGATCAGCTGCGAGCCGAGCCGGTTCCTCGCGGAGCTGCCGGCCGAGGACCTGCAGTGGGAAGGGCGCGACACGCCGGGGGACCGCGAGACGCAGCGCCAGCGTGGCCGCGAGAGCCTCGCGGGCCTGCGGGCGATGCTCGGCGACGACGGTTGAACGGTCCCCAATGGGAGCGCCGCCTGAAGGGAGCCAGCCGGTGGGAGCGCCGCCTTCGGCGCGATCATTCGGCCTCGAACCCCGCCGCCCGCAGCATGTGGACGATCGCCGCGCGCAGCTCGACGTCGCCGAGATCGTCCTTGCCGCCGCGCGGCGGCATTGCGCCGAGGCCGTTGATCGCCTGGTCCAGCAGATGGTCCACGCCCTCGTGGAAGCGCGGCTGCCAGGCCACACGGTCGCCGAGCTTCGGCGCGCCATACTCGCCCGGACCGTGGCAGCGCACGCAGACCGCGGCGTAGATCGCCTCGCCATCCGTTGCGCCCACGGCCAAGGCTGGCATGCCTGCGACAACCGTGACTACCGTGCCTGCGAAGGCGCGGCGGAGTCGCCGCGCAATTCGTCGCTTCATCAGGGCCTCCGTCCGGCGTCGGCCGGGCCCGCCGGCTGCTGTGGGGTGACTATTTAACCCCAATGGCGGCATCATCGCCGCTGTCGGGAAGCAACCGACCGTCTTGCGGCAAGATTCGTTCGTTGGCCTGGCGGCGCCGCGCCGCACCACACCCATGACGGGATCGAGCAACGAATTTCTGACGACCCGAGAGCTCGCCGAGCTGCTTCGCATCAAGGAGCGCAAGGTCTACGAGCTCGCGTCCTCGGGCGAGATCCCGTGCTCGCGCGCCACGGGCAAGCTGCTGTTTCCGCGGCTGGCCGTCGCGGCCTGGATTGCCCGGCGCAGCTCGGGGCCGGTGCCCGGCACCACCGTCCAACGCCCGAACGTCCTGCTCGGCAGCCACGACCCGCTGCTCGAATGGGCATTGCGGGAGTCGCGCTCCGGTCTCGCCACTTACCTGGATGGCAGCCTCGACGGAGTGGAGCGTTTCGCCAAGGGCGAGGGCGTGGCGGCGGGCCTGCACCTGTACGCACCGGAGGCTGATGCCTGGAACGAGCCATTGATTCGGCGCCGCTTCGGCACCGAGCCAGTGGCGTTGATCGAGTTTGCCTGGCGCGACCGCGGTCTGATCGTGGCGCCGCACTGTGCGACCAGGATTCGTGGCATCGCCGATCTGCGCGGGCAGCGCGTCACCCCGCGGCAGGCGGAGGCCGGCAGTCAGGTGCTCCTGGACCAGCTCCTCGCAGGACACGGCCTGACGCATGCCGACCTGGACCTGACGGCCGCGGCTCGTTCGGAGACCGACGCGGCAATCGCCGTGCTCGACGGCAAGGCCGATGCGGCGTTCGGCCTGCGATGCCTGGCGCGCCAGTACCAGCTCGGTTTCGTCCCGATCGTTCGGGAGCGGTTCGACCTCCTCGTCGACCGGCGATCCTGGTTCGAGCCGCCCCTCCAGCGGCTCTTCGGCTTCTGCCGGTCTCCCGCCTTCACGGCGAAGGCGGAAGCGTTGCAGGGCTACGACGCGACCGGGACCGGACAGGTGCGTTTCAACGGCGCCTGAGCCGCGCAGCCGGGCCCCGAAGCCAGGCCGCGGGGCCTGCACGCACACAGATCCGTCCTACTTCTTCGCATTCGGGAAGAACAGCTGCTGGCCTTCGATCCGGTAGTCGGCGATCGCCTTCTGGCCCTCCGCACCGAGGATCCAGTCGATGAAAGCCTGCCCCTCCTTCGCCTTCACCCTCGGATGCTTCTGGGGGTTGACCAGGATGACGCCGTATTGATTGAACAGCGCCTTGTCGCCCTCCACCGCGATCCTGTAGTCACCCTTGTTCTTGAAGCTGATCCAGGTGCCCCGATCGGTCAGCACGTACGCGCCCATGCCGATGCCGGTATTCAGGGTCGCGCCCATCCCGGACCCCGTCTCGCGGTACCAGTTGCCGCTCGCGGACTCGACGTCGACGCCCGTCGCCTTCCAGATCTCCAGCTCCTGCTGGTGGGTGCCCGAGTTGTCGCCGCGTGACGCGAAGATCGCCTTGGCGTCCGCAATCTTCTTCAGCGCGGCCGCGGCGTCCTTCAGCCCGCCGATTCCTGCTGGATCAGCGGGCGGACCCACGATGACATAGTCGTTGTACATCAGGTCGAAGCGCGCGACGCCATAGCCGTCCGCAACGAACTTCTCCTCGGCCGGCTTGGCGTGAACGAGCAGCACGTCGCCATCGCCGTTCATGGCGTTCTTGATCGCCTGGCCCGTGCCGACGGCGACCACGTTCACCTTGATGCCCGTCGTCTCCGTGAATTTCGGCAGCAGGACGTCATACAGCCCGGAGTTCGCAGTAGAAGTCGTCGACTGCACGACGATCGAGGCGTCAGCGGCGACGCCTGGCGCGCTCAGGGCCCCGGCGATGATGCCAGTCGCGGCAGCGCGCAGAATTGAGTGGTTACGCATGGGCTCTCTCTCCTCGGTTGCGGGTGATCGATCGTCAGAACACGAGCCGGCCCGCCAGATAGTCGCGGGCCTCGCGCGAACGCGGCTCGTCGAAGAAATGCGGTGCCGGGGTGTGCTCCATCAGGTGGCCGTCGTGCACGAAGATCACCTCGTGCGCGAGCCGGCGCGCCTGCCCGAGGTCGTGGGTGACGAAGATGATCTTGGTGCCGCGCTCGTGGGCCGCCTGCACGATGCGCTCGATCACGGCCGTGGAGTGCGGGTCCAGGCTCGCCGTCGGCTCGTCGAGGAACAGGACCTCCGGCTCCAGGGCGAGCGCGCGCGCCAGCACCAGACGCTGCTGCTCGCCGCCGGACAGCAGTCGCGCGGGACGACTGGCCAAGTGCTCCAGGCCGACCTGTCGAAGGAGATCGTGGCAGCGACCCGTCGCGGCGTTGCCGCGCAGCTCGAGCACGAACTCGATGTTGGCGGCGACCGAGCGGCGCAGGAGCGTGGGGCGCTGAAACACCATCGCCTGGCGTTTCCGTGCGGGCGCGTCGAGCGGTGCTCCGCCCCAGACCACGGTGCCCGCACTGGGCGCAATCATGCCGTGCAGCAGACGCATCAGGAGGCTCTTGCCGGCGCCGTTCGGCCCCATCACCACGGTCACGGCCCCCTGTGCGATCAGGAGATCGATGCCGTCGATGAGACGCCTGCCGCCTGCCTCGAAGACGAGGCCGCGCGCCTCGATGGGCAGCAGCGGGCGCGGCACGGCCTCCGCCATGTCGGCCCACCCCCGGAATGCCGCCGTCTCAGGCGTAGGCATACCGTGCAGCCGTCCTGCGCAGCGCCATCACGCCCGCGTTGACCGCCAGGGCGATCGTCATGAGCACGACGCCGAGCGCGAGCGCGAGCGCGAGGTCGCCCTTGGACGTCTCCAGCGCGATCGCGGTGGTCATCACGCGGGTCAGGTGATTGATGTTGCCACCGACGATGATCACCGCCCCGACCTCCGCGGTCGCCCGCCCGAAGCCGGCGAGCGCGACGGTCAACAGGCTGTACCGCGCGTCCCAGAGCAGGGCGGCGACAGTCGCCCGGCGGCTGAGGCAGAACGATCGGAACTGCTCCGCGTATTCGTCGTGGAGGTGCTC
>Ga0102851_10000260_pt1 | contig 24668 bp, 22 predicted proteins | sample Mud3Dept3metaG_FD_79558 | JGI IMG/M metagenome (GOLD analysis project Ga0102851, IMG submission 79558) | Freshwater wetland microbial communities from Ohio, USA, analyzing the effect of biotic and abiotic controls - Mud 3 Core 4 Depth 3... | ecosystem: Environmental > Aquatic > Freshwater >... | reverse complement strand
TGCATGTGCCGACCTTTCTCGCCGACGAATGGCACGAGCTGTTCGAGCGCCAGCTTGGCCCGGGCTGGAGCCAGCGCCTGGCCGACGAGGATTGCCAGCGCGGAATCAACGCGATTCCCGACCACTTGTTCTGGAGCGTGCACCAGTCGCTCAAGGCGCAGATGCTGTATCTGATCCGCTATCGCATCTCGCACCAGCACCTGCGCCATCATGGCTCGGAGGCGCACCTCGACCGCATTTTCAAGCTTGCGGATCCCGGCAACCCGAACGTACTGACGATCGGATTCGCGCGCCGTTTCGCCACCTACAAACGCGCGACACTGCTGTTCGAGGACCTCAACCTGCTGCGCGAGATCGTCGCCGGTTCGAGCCGGCCGGTGCTGTTCCTGTTCGCCGGCAAGGCGCACCCGGCCGACCAGCCGGGGCAGGATTTCCTGCGCCGCGTCGCCGAAGTCGCGCGGCTGCCTGAATTCGAGGGCCATATCCTGCTGATCGAAGGCTACGACCTGCAACTCGCGCGCCGGCTCGTGTCGGGCGTCGATGTCTGGCTCAATAACCCCATCTATCCGCTCGAAGCGTGTGGCACCTCCGGCATGAAGGCCGGCATGAATGGCGTCCTCAACCTGTCGGTGCTCGACGGCTGGTGGGGCGAAGCCTACGACGGCAGGAACGGCTGGGCGATCAAACCGGCCTCGGCCACGGCCGACGAAGTGCGCCGCAACCGGGAAGAAGCGCGCACGCTCTACGAGATATTGCAGGACAGCGTGGTGCCGCTTTACTACAACCTCGGGCCTGCCGGTTACTCGCCGGGATGGACGGCGATGGCCAAGCACTCGATGGTGTCGATACTGCCGCACTTCAATTCGACCCGCATGGTTGGCGAGTACCTCGCAAAGTCGTATCAGCCGGCGGCGCAACAGTGGCGTCGTTACTCGCAGTCAGATTTTGCCGGCGCGCGCGCGGTCGCGAGCTGGAAGACGAAAGTCCGCACGGCCTGGCAGAGCGTCGCGCTGCGCCGTATCGACAATCCGCGCCGGCGCATCCCGTTTGGCGAGAACGTGCGGCTCGAGGTGGCGGTCAACCTGAACGGGCTCGCTCCGGCCGACGTGGTGGTGCAGCTGTTGTTCGGCCGGCCGGGCAATGAAGGCCAGCCGCAGCGGGCCGAGTCGTACCACTTCAGGGACGAAGGGCAGATTGCCGGCAGCAGCGAGCGTCTCTACGCGCTCGAATTCAGGCCCGACCTGTGCGGCAAGATCGAATATCGCATTCGCGTCTATCCTTACCATGAGCTGCTTACCCATCCTTTCGAGATGGGCATGATGACGTGGCTGTGACGGCGCTCGATGCCGCACCGCGCAGCGCATACTCCTTTGAGCGTTCATAACCCGTCACCGCGCGTGCTGTTTGTTGTCGCGGAGCTTGCACCGTGGATGAAGACGGGGGGCTTGGGCGAAGTCGCCGCAACGCTACCGGCGGCGTTGCGTGCGGCGGGCGTCGATGCGCGCATTCTGGTGCCGGCCTACCCCGCGGTGCGTGCCGCGCTGCGCGCGGCGCACGCCACGGCCGAAGTCGCGCGGCCGGGAGGGGCATTTCCACCCGCGCAGGTGCTGGCCGGCACTACTGCAGCGGGCGTGCCCGTGTTCGCGGTCGACTGTCCGGCGCTCTATGCGCGCAGCGGCGACCCTTACTGCGACGTCCGGGGCCGCGACTGGCCGGACAATCACCTGCGCTTCGGCCTGCTGGCGAAAGTCGCAGCCGGGATCGCGCTGGGTCTGCCCGGGATCGAGTGGGCGCCGCAGCTGGTGCATTGCAACGACTGGCACACCGGTCTTGCGCCGGCCTATCTGCATTTCGCGGAAGCGGTGCACGTGCGCAGCGTGTTCACGATCCACAACATCGCCTTCCAGGGACTGTTCCCGCGCGAAGCGCTCGCGCAGCTCGCGCTGCCGCCGCGGGCTTTCGCGATGGATGGCGTCGAATATCACGGCAAGCTCTCGTTTATGAAAGCGGGTATCCAGTACGCCGATGCGCTTACCACCGTGAGTCCGACTCATGCCCGCGAGATTCAGAGCGAGGAACTCGGCTTCGGGCTGGGCGGACTGCTGCGGCACCGTGCGCCGCAGCTGAGCGGCATACTCAATGGGTTGGACACCGAGTTGTGGAATCCGGCAACCGATGTGCACCTCGCGCAGCGTTACGACAGCGCAACGCTCGAGGCGAAGGCCGCCAACAAGTCGGCGCTGCAACAGCGAATGAAGCTCAAGGTCGACGGCGAGATACCGCTGCTCGGCGTGGTAAGTCGTCTGACTCACCAGAAGGGGCTCGATGTCCTGATCGCGGCCGCGCGCGAGGTCATGAATCTGCCGGCGCAGCTCGTCGTGCTGGGTTCGGGAGACCATGCGCTCGAGCGGCAGTTTTCCGCTATGGCGCGCACGCATCGCGGCCGCTGCGCGGCGATCATCGGCTATGACGAGGCGCTTGCGCACCTGATCGAGGCCGGCGCGGACATTTTCGTCATGCCGTCGCGCTACGAGCCGTGTGGACTGAATCAGATGTACAGCCTGCGTTACGGCACACCGCCGGTCGTGCGCGAGACCGGCGGGCTCGCCGACACGGTGGTTGACTGCAACGCGGCGACACTCGCTGCCGGCACCGCGAACGGGTTCGTGTTTACCGAGGCCACACCGCAGGCGCTGCTCGCAGCGCTCGAGCGCGCAGTCAGCACCTGGCGTGACCGCGCGCAGTGGCGCGAACTGCAACGCAACGGCATGCGCCTTGATTTCAGCTGGCAGACGAGCGCCCAACGTTATTGCGACTTGTACCGCGCGCTCCTCGCTAAGGCCTGAACGCGCTGGCCATCGCGCCCGCCCCCCGCTGCTTGCGGGGCACCCAACCGGCGGCGGCGTTCCGCAATATCCGACTACCGGTATCCCGGTATTGGAAATTACCCATTTCGGGGAATTTGTTTTCCGCCGGGGAACGCCTAGAGTTGAATCCAGGATCATGGCAAAGACACTGAAAGGTCAATTCAATGCATACCGTTCATCTCGTCCATGAAAGCCCCGCTTCCCGGCCGCATCAAACCTGTGCTGATTGTGCCTCGCATGACTGGTGTCTGCCTGCCGAGCTCGGCGCGAAGCAGGCGAAGCGGCTCGATCATCTCAACGTCCACCCCCGCTTTGTCGGGCGCGGTGGATCCATTTATCGTTCCGGCACTGCGTTTCAATCCCTGTATGCGATTCGCAGCGGGTTCGTGAAAAGCACCATGACGCTCGACGATGGGCGGGAGCGGGTCACAGGCCTGCACATGTCCGGCGAGCTGATCGGGATGGATGCGATCAATACCGGCCAATACATGTGCGACGCGGTCGCGCTGGAAGACAGCAGCGTCTGTGCGATTCCCTTCGCCGAGCTTGAGTGCGTGATCCGCGACATCCCGGCCCTGCAGCGGTACTTGCACCGCACGATGAGCCGCGAAATCGCGCATGACTACGGGGTCATGCTGCTGCTCGGCAGCATGCGCGCCGAGGAGCGGGTCGCGGTGTTTCTGGTCAGCCTGTCAAAGCGCTACGCCGCGCGAGGCTATTCGGCGACGCGCATCAATTTGCTCCTGAAGCGGGAGGAAATCGGCAGCTATCTCGGGCTCAAACTTGAGACCGTCAGCCGCGTGCTTTCGCGCTTTCAGCAAAGTCAGCTGATCACCGTGGAACACAAAGACGTCGAGATCAAAGACCTCGACCGCCTGAACCGGATGGTCGGCGATCATCATGATGTGCGCCAACGCGCGCCGCGGCAGGCCTTACGCGCAGCCGTAGCAGCGCCGGTACCGGTTCAACCGGACATGGAATATGCCTAGCCGATCATAATCGCCGAGGGAATGCACGCCGCCTGGAACCCCGGGCAACAGAACTCGCACTCGATCATGTGCCCGGTAAATTACCCGAGCCAGACTCACCCATGGTTTTTGCTGACGAATTTCCATTTCAGGGAGGCTCAAATGTTAGGACAGCATTCGTTTCGGCCCTATCTGGAGACGCGCTTCGCGTCCGGGGCCGGAAAGCATGCCGTATCCGCACCGCATACGCCGAGGCAAAACCATCTTCTTGCAGCGCTGCCACCAGACGATTATGAGCGTCTGCTGCCCGATCTGGAGTCCGTTCGTCTGCCGCTGGGTTGGACCGTTCACAGCGCCGGCGACCGGGAAGATTACCTGTATTTTATCACCGCGGGCATCGTTTCCCGGTTCTACGTGACGGAGAGCGGGGCGTCGGCGGAATTCGCGGTCACGGGCAGCGAAGGGGTGAGCGGCGTCGCATCGTTCCTGGGTGGCGAAAGCACGCCGAGCCAGGCGGTGGTGCTGAGCGCCGGCTATGCTTATCGGCTGGCGGCGGATCTGCTGAAAAACGAGTTCGAGCACAACAGCCCGCTGCCGCGTCTGCTGCTGCGCTACACCCAGGCGCTGATCGCGCAAACCGGGCAGAGCGCGGTGTGCAACCGGCACCATTCGCTGGACCAGCGACTGTGCCGCTTGATCTTGTCAAGCCTGGATCGGTTGCCCTCGAACGAGCTGACGATGACCCAGGAATTGATCGCCAATCTGCTGGGCGTGCGCCGCGAAGGCGTCACGGAGGCCGCTAGAAAGCTGCAAAAGGCGGGACTGATCCATTACAGCCGCGGCCACATTGCCGTACTCGATCGTGCCCGACTGGAAGCACAGGTATGCGAGTGCTATGCGGTCGTCAGACGGGAGTACGTTCGTTTGCTCCCGAATATCGGCAAGCCGAAGTCGCTTCTTAGGGCCGCACCCGCCATACTCTCTCCAATCGGAGCGGGTGGATAAACCGCTGCTGCTATCACTATCGTATTCAGCGCCGGCGCGACGGGGGTGCAAAGCATGTCAAAGGGCGAATACAAAACCCACAGAGACCGCATCGCTGCCGGGTACAAGTCCGCCATGGCGAATGCCGACTACGCGGTCGCCACGGGAAAGTGCGACGACCGGGCCGGCGAAGGTCGCCGCTCTCTGCCGGCGACTGTTCACCTGACGCTTGATCTCGCGTCTTGACTCTGTGATAGCATTTGCCCATTGGAGCCAGGAGTTGCTGTATGAGTAAGGCCATTCCAGAAACACCTCCCGATTACGATAAGACGCGGGTCATCGAGCGCCCCGACGGGTTTTACTGGCAATCCCGGATCGACGGCCGCGAAGCAGGACCGTTTGCCACCCTGATCGAGGCGATCCAGGACATGCAGTACCAGGGTGAGTCCGACCTTGAGCCGGGCGAAACCGTCGAGGAAGCCGAGGCGGAACTCGGGGTCTCCGGCTGGATCGATCCCGAGACCGGCGAACTCGCCGAGGAAAGCGTTCCCCGGCTGGAAGATCACTGACCTCGATCGCACTGCGGCAAGCCAGGCGTCGCGGGCCGGGGAAATTCCATAGCCGTCGCAGCAAACGCTGCCGCAATTTCATCGCGCAATTCCGGCTCGCGGTCGTGGTAGAGCGGCGAAAGATGGAAGGGGATCACCGTTTTCACGCCGGCGGCTCGCGCCAGGCTCCCCGCCTGATGTGCGGTCAGGTGATACTTCTGCGCGGCGCGTTCGCCGTCGGCGGCGAGAAACGGCGCTTCGATGAACAGCAGATCCGCACCCGCGGCGAGTGCCACGATGCGCGCCGCGTTGTCCGGATGATAAGCGATGTCAGTGACGTAGGCGATTTTCTGGCCGGACACCGTTTCGAGAATGCGCCGCTTGAGTTCGCCGAGCGGTAAGAATTCCTCGTGCACAGCGCCCTGCGCTTTCCACCACACCCGAAACGGCGTTGCATCCGGCGCATCGGCGAGCACCGCATGCTTGAGTTCGCGCAGCCACTGCCCGGTCGGAAAGCCGAGTGCGTCGAGCCGGCTTTTCCAGACGTTGACGTGCTGTTTTTCCTCGAGCGCGAAGCCCAGGCACGGCGTGCCGTGATCGAGCAGCCCGCAACGCACCCGGAACGCCGTTTCGTCGAGCAGAATGCCGTCGTCGATTGCGAACTCGTGCTCGTGTTCGCGCCGGAACGCGGCCCGACAGCGGAAGCGGGCGCGCCGCGCCATGCCGCCGGGGCGTATCTCGGTCGCTTCGAGCGTGAAATCGGTGGCGTAGCGCTCGACCAGATTCCAGGTGTAGGCGCCGAGCTTGGCTGCCACCTGGGCGAGGAACCCGGGTGGGCCGTACAGCCGCATCGTGCGCTCGCGGCCGAGACAGATCCGCAGCAGCCAGTCGAAACCGATGAAGTGGTCCATGTGCGCGTGCGACACAAACACGTCGCTCACGCGCAGGATCTTGCGCGGCGCCAGCGCCCGCAGATCGCCCAGGTCGAACAGCAGCGCGCGTTTTTCGAACAGGCAATCGACGTAAAGACCCGGGTCGCCAAACGGGCCATTGATCAGCGCGGGATGGAACAGCGGTTTCATGCGCAATCTCGATGCAGAAACGAGCGTAATGATTGTAACGCCGGCGGCGCAACGCGCGACTTGATTCGGTAGGTGCGGGGTTACAATTCAGCGGATTCGGCGCCCGGTGCGCCGCGAGGGTGGCGTGATCGAAATCGACGGATCGTACGGCGAAGGCGGCGGGCAGCTGCTACGCACGGCAGCGGCGCTCGCCGCGATCACCGGCGCCGCGGTCACCATCACCAATGTCCGCGCCAGGCGTGCGAATCCGGGGCTTGCCGCGCAGCATCTGACCGCGGTGAAGGCGGTTGCCGCGCTGTGCGATGCCGAGGTTGACGGACTCGCGCTGAAATCTCAGCAGCTCGCGTTCCGCCCGCGGCGGCTGCGCGGTGGCGAATTTCAATTTGACGTCGGCACCGCGGGCAGCATCACGCTGGTGCTGCAGGCGCTGTTGCCGGCGATGATCCACAGCGGCGAGCGCGTGCGTGTGCGCATCATCGGCGGCACCGACGTGCGGGCTGCGCCGCCACTCGGTTATTTTGAGCACGTGCTGCTGGCGCTGCTCGGCAAAATGGGCGCGCGCGTGCGCTGCGAGGTGCTGCGGCGCGGATATTACCCGCGCGGTGGCGGCGAAGTTGCGGTTGCGGTCGAGCCGGGTTCGCTGCATGCGCTGCGGCTCGACGCTGCCGGGAAACCGAAAACGCTGCGCGGCAATGCGCATGTCGCCAATCTGCCCGCGCATATCGTGGAGCGCATGCGCAGTGCCGCAATCGCCCCGTTGCGAAAGTTCGGTATTTCCGAGCCGACCATTGAGACCCGGGTGCTCGGTAACGAGGCGGCGTATGGTCACGGCGGGGCGATCGTGCTGTGGGCTGAAACCGAGCACACCATTTTGGGCGCGGGACGCGTGGCGCAGCGTGGCGTGCGCGCCGAGCAACTCGGCATGGAGGCGGGGGGTGAGCTGGCGGCCGATATCGGTGCCGGCGTGACGCTCGATGTGCATGCCAGCGATCAGCTGCTGGTGTACCTGGCGCTCGCCGGCGGGGAGTCGCGGTTTACCACGCGGGTACTGAGCAGTCACGCCCGCACCACGATGTGGTTGATCGAGCGATTTCTGCCGGTGCATTTCGAGACGGCGAGCCGCGGCGATGCGGTTGCGGTCGCGGTGCGGGGCGCCTGATGCCGGCCATGATTACGGTCAACCAGCTTTTCAACCGCATCCGCTGGGACCCGGAATCCGGGCACGGCAATTTCGCCATCGGCTAATCAGAGCTTGTAACCGATCTGCCGCAAGAAGGTTTTCCGCCAACCGATATCCCCATCATCCTCCACCCCTTTGGTATGGAAGCCGTCCACCACGCCCATAATACCGCGACCCTGTTCGGTCTCGGCGAGGATCACTTCCGTCGGGTTGGCTGTTGCGCAGAAAATTCGGCATACCTCCGGAACCATTTTGACTGCGTTCAGCACGTTGAGCGGGTAGTAGCCTTCGCCAAGGAAAATGATGAAGCAATGCCCGGCAGCGATACCTATGGCGTTTTTCCGGGCGAGTTCGACCATTGCGGGATCCGTGCCCGACCAGCGCACCAGACATTTGCCGGAAGCCTCACAAAACGCCAGGCCAAACTTGATTCCCGGCACGGAGGAAACCAGGGCCTCGTGAATATCTTCGACGGACTTAATGAAATGCGTCTGGCCAAGAATGAAATTCACCGGTTCCGGCTTATCGACTCTGACGGTGATCAGTTGCATACCGAATTCCTCCTTCTTGAGCATTGCTGTTGTTTATGATGAAGGTCAAGCAGACCTAAATCAACAGAATCATCCGCATTTGATGAGTCGGGGACGAGGAGACAGCCGCAAGACCATGTAAGACAAAGAAATAGTGAGGCATTCAGCCCGCGGCGACTGTGTTTTCGTGGTTTTGCAGGGGAGCATCGGCGTCACAAGGCCGCTGTCGGGTACTGACACGACATGGATCATGACGCTCGACCAGATTCCCGGAATGGCGTGAGGCGAAAGGAACTGCCGTTGCCATGGCGGCTATTTGGTTTGATTTTGGTCAATACCGTGTTCCGCCCTCAGGACTAGCCTTGGAAGCGCTGGGCGAAATAGTTCCACGACCTGCCGATGCATGCCGCATCGAGGTAAGAGCGGCAATTGAACGGAGGTGAACCATGAGCATCGAGAGAATTTACACACGCGAAATCATCGGGACGCCGCAGGGAACGCGAGCGCGAAGAGGCTGAGAACGATTGAGGCGTTCCGGGCTTGCAACGTGGCAACAGTGCGTGCGGTTCATCAATCCATCGCCAAACGAGCCAGAGGAGAAGGCGCATGCCCTTACCGCGTACATACGATGAATCGGGCGTGGCTGCGCTGCTGCATGCTGGCGGACGCATGCGCACCGAGAAGCAGGACGTCATCACGCTTCCGGCTCCTGAAATAGAGCACGGCAAACCGCTGATGCAGGCGCTGAGCGATCGGCATACCTCGCGCGAACTCAGTGATAGGAAACTGCCGCTGTACGTGCTTTCCAATCTGTTGTGGGCGGCGTACGGCGTGAACCGGTCGAAGACCGGCGGGCACACCCCGCCATCAGCTCACGAATGGCACGAGATCGAGGTATACATTTTGACTGCCGAAGGCCTTTACCTGTATGACGCCAGCAATCATGCCTTGAAACGCGTATTGACCCAGGACATCCGTATCGAGACGGAGCTACAGTCGTTCGTTGCTGATTCGCCAATCAGCCTCATTTACGTCGCGGATTATTCACGAACGATTGAGACGGCAGAAGAGGACAAGATTCTTTACTCCGCTGCGGACGCTGGTGCCATCATCCAGAATGTGTGCCTGTTTTGCGCCTCGGAGGAACTCGCCACGGTAGTGCGCGGAACGGTTGCGCACCCGGCGCTGGTGAAACTGATGAAACTCAGGCCGAGTCAACGAATTATTCTCGCGCAGAGCGTCGGTTATCCGGGGGGAACTCATTGAGGCATCCATCGGTGTGCCGCGGATAAGCGCAGCCGCGTTGCGGTAATTTCGGGCATCGCAAATCAGCTTATATGAGGGGTAATGGCTATGTATAAGAAGATTCTGGTTCCGATAGACGGCAGCTCTGCCTCGAAACGGGGGCTGACCGAAGCCATACGCCTGGCGAAGTACCACAACGCCCGGGTGCGGCTGATTCATGTCGTGGACGTATTCATCGTTACGCCGACCTTTGAAAGCGGCCGGTATGTTGACGACATACAGAAATCCTTCCGGGACGACGGCAGGAGACTTCTCAAGGGCGCCGAAGCACTGGTGCGCAAGCATGGCGTCACCGTGGATTCCGTGATGTTTGAAATTGTCGGAGCACACGCGGCTGAGATCATCGTCGCGCAGGCAAGAAAATGGCGGGCGGATATCATCGTGATCGGCACCCATGGGCGCCGGGGAGTGCGTCGTCTGGTCATGGGCAGCGATGCGGAAGAGGTGGTTCGAACCTCGCCTGTGCCGGTACTGCTGGTGCGTCCCAAACGGTGAGGTCATTAATTGCGGCAGCAAAGGGAAGCCAGGTGCAAGCGAGGTCACGTTGTTTACGCCGCTGCGTTACCAGGTAACTCACGCCGACTGTTACCCAACGTCCGTTCTTAACGCTCTCGTGTGGCTCTTCCCCCGGGACGAGTTGCCGGGTGCCGCGTTGCAGCGCATCTACGCGTGCTGCCTCGACGGAATTGAGCGTGGCGTGCCGGGCGAATACACTACCGAGTACGCCAGCCTCGCGCTGATTCACTGGCTGGACGAATTCAAGACCCGCTCGTTCGCAGTCGCCACCGAAGCCATCAAGGGCCGCGACGTGCACTTGGGCGCTTCGAGCGAGGTGCTGCGCTGGTTGGGGCGCGGAGGCGTCGCGGTTCTCGATATCCGCATCACTGCGGTCACAACGCATTCAATTCTGGCATTAGCCGCGGGTCGCGATCACCTGGACTGCTGGGATCCGTACACTCGTGGCGCGCGATACGATTTTGGTCGCGGTGCATTGCGGCTCGAGACGGATGGGCATACCCCCAACCTCAGGCTCGCCAGGTCCTGGCTCGACAGTACGCGAATCCGGCGCTATTCCTTCGGCCCGTTCGCGGGGCGGGTCGGCGTGCTCATTCGGCGCACCCGAGGTGGACGCCGGCGCCCGCCTTTGCGGTCGCCTGACCGGGAATGACTGCGCGCTGGACTCGCGTTGGCGCTTACGATAGAGAGGTCAGGCTGCGAGCATGATCAGCGGCACATACATTTCATCGTCGCTCGTGCCGCCGTGCACGCCGATATGGACGTGGCGCTTTTCGTTCGGCAGCCAGTCCTTGAGCGTGTAGCTGTCTTTCATGACCAGCGTGTAGTCGCCGATGCGCTCCGCGAGCCGCGGGTGCGGTGCGCCCGGGCCGAACCAGTTCTGCGCAATCAGTTTCGGGCTCCGATGCAGCGTTGCATGCACGCCGAGCTTGGTGGTGACATAGCGTTCGAAATCGGCATGGCACCCGGGCCGCACGTAACAGTAAGCGACCCGGCGCTCACCGCATAGCGGCTGCGCCAGCATCGCCGCGAGCTCGGGGTGGTGGTCCAGCTCGATCAGGCATTCGGGCGGCGAATCGACGAAGCCGTGATCGGCGATGACGATGAGCGTGGTATCGCTGCCGGCGATGCGTCCCAGAAAATCGCGGCAGGCAGCGTCGAGGCGCGCAAACTCGGCGCCAACCCGGGGGCTCGCGATGCCGAACGCGTGGGCCAACGCATCGAGTTCCGAATAATAGGCGTAGACGAACTTGCGACCGGTATCCGCGGACAGCACGCGCGCGATATTCCCGAACAGCTCGGGCAGCCGGGTATAACCATGGCGCGCGGCGCGGCCGGAATGCGCGAGGTTGAATTCGGTGCTGATAATGGATCGCGGTGCGACCAGATGCGCCGGCACCTGCAGGCCGTCATAAATGGGCGCGTGATCGAACAGCACGGCGGGGTCGGCGCCGAGGCGGGCGAGCGGCTCGTCGGTCGCGCGGGCGCGAAACGGCAGCACCGCCGCGACCGTACCGAGTTCGCGGAAATACATATGCCAACCGGTCAGCCCATGCTGCTGCGGTGCGAGCCCGGTCATTACGGTCGTGATCGCGGTCGCAGTGGTCGAGGGAAATACCGAAGTGATGCGCTGTTGCAGATGGCGGCAGAAGACGCTGTCAGGCCAGTTGCGGGTGAGCCAGTTGTAGCCGAGGCCGTCAACGAGCAGCAGCACCAGGTTGCGCTGCGCCGCGAGCTGTGCCGGATCGAGCCCGCGCAGCGGGGCGTAAGGGCTGGCGCCGCCGCACGCGGTGGCGATGGTGCCCATCAGGTTGACGATGCTGCCGCCATGATAATCGGGCAGGGGCATATGAACGTGGCATCAAGCTGCTGGTGGTCCGTAAAGTGCGAGGCCTGATTATAGCGTTTAGCATCGTCGGATCGATCGACATCTAACAGCCTTGACGTACGTCAAGCGACGCTGCGGCACGCTGGAGTAAATTAAAAATATGGTTGTTGCGATGCGCGGCGCATCGCTGCGATGCCGTGCCGGGACTCCAATGACCGCAGAGATCATCGTCAAAAAGCCAGCCGGAAAAATCGCCCCCAATCTTGCCGATTACGGTGTGGTGCGGGCGGAGTTTTCGTGGGATGCTGCGCGGCGCTCGCTCGATGGTTTGCCGCACGGCGGCGGACTCAACATCGCGCACGAAGCGGTGGACCGCCATGCGCACGGCAGACGTGGGAACCATCTCGCGCTGCGCTGGCTCGGCAAAAGCGGCACGGTGCGCGATTTCACGTATCGCGATCTCGCCCTCGAGACGAGCCGTTTCGCCAATGTGCTCGCCGGCCTCGGCGTGCAGGCGGGCGAGCGCGTGTTCATACTCGCCGGGCGCATTCCGGAGCTCTATATCGCGGTGCTCGGCGCGCTCAAACAGCGCTGCGTGGTGAGCCCGCTGTTCTCGGCATTTGGCCCGGAACCGATCCACACGCGGCTCGCGCTGGGTTCCGGCAGCGTGTTGGTGACCACGGCAAGCCTGTACCAGAAGAAGGTTGCGGGATTGCGCGAGCGCTTGCCGCAACTGAGGCACGTGCTGCTGGTGAGCGACGACGGCGGCCGGACCGCCGAACCGGACACGCTCGATCTCGCCACGCTGATGCGGGAAGCGGGCCCGCGTTTCACGATCGGACCCACCGATCCCGAAGACCGCGCGCTGCTGCACTTCACAAGCGGCACCACCGGCAAGCCCAAGGGTGCGATCCACGTGCACGAGGCGGTGGTCGCGCATCACGCCACCGGCGCTCTGGCGCTCGATTTCCATTCCACCGATGTATTCTGGTGCACGGCGGACCCGGGCTGGATCACCGGCACTTCGTACGGGATTGTCTCGCCGTTCACGCACGGTATCACCAGCGTCGTCGACGAAGGCGACTTCGACGCCGAGCGCTGGTATCGCATCCTCGGCGAACAGCAAGTCAGCGTCTGGTACACCGCGCCGACCGCGGTGCGCATGATGATGAGAGGCGGCGCGGAACTCGCGCGCGGCCATGATTTTCCGCATCTGCGCTTTATTGCGAGCGTCGGCGAGCCGCTCAATCCGCAGGCGGTGCTGTGGGGGCGCGACGCATTCGGCCTGCCGATACACGACAACTGGTGGCAGACCGAGACCGGCGGCATCATGATCGCGAACTACGCGGCGATGGACATCAAGCCCGGCTCGATGGGCAAGCCGCTGCCGGGTGTCGATGCCGCGATCATCAAGCGCGCTGCCGACGGCGCGGCAGAAGTGATCGCTGCGCCGGGCGTCGAAGGCGAGCTCGCGCTGAAGCGTGGCTGGCCGTCGATGTTCCGCGGTTACCTCAATGACGACGAACGCTATCGCCAGTGTTTTGCCGGCGAGTGGTACCTGACCGGCGACCTCGCGAAGCGCGATGCCGACGGTTATTTCTGGTTCGTCGGGCGCGCCGACGACGTGATCAAGTCGTCGGGCCACCTGATCGGGCCGTTCGAGGTCGAAAGCGCGCTGATGGAACATGCGGCCGTCGCGGAGGCAGGCGTCATCGGCAAACCGGATCCAATGCAGCTCGAGACGGTGAAGGCATTCGTCGCCTTGAAACCCGGGTTTGAAGCCGGTGAAGCCTTGCGCCGCGAATTGCTGGGTTTTGCGCGCAAGCGGCTCGGCGCAGCGGTCGCGCCGAAGGAAATCGATTTCATCGCAAGCCTTCCCAAGACGCGCAGCGGCAAGATCATGCGCCGTCTGCTCAAGGCGCGCGAACTCGGGTTGCCGGAAGGCGATACTTCAACGCTGGAGAGCGGAACATGACGATCAATCCGCAGCTCGCGCGCAAATTGCTTTTCGAGATGGTGCGCATCCGCCGCTTCGAGGAAAAAGCGGCCGAGCTTTACAGCGCCGGCAAGATCCGCGGCTTCCTGCATCTGTATATCGGCGAGGAGGCGGTCGCCACCGGCGCGATCCAGGCATTGCGGCCGGAAGACGCGGTATTCGCGACTTACCGTGAGCACGGCCACGCGCTGGTGCGCGGCATTTCCTCCGGCGCGGTGATGGCCGAAATGTACGGCAAGGTCGAGGGCTGCTCGCGTGGCCGCGGCGGCTCGATGCATTTGTTCGACGCAGCGACGAGATTCTACGGCGGTAATGCAATTGTCGGCGGCGCGCTGCCGATGGCGGTGGGCTGCGCGCTGGCGCAGAAGATGCAGCAGCGCGGCGAGCTTACCGCGTGTTTCTTCGGCGAGGGGGCGGTCGCCGAGGGCGAGTTCCACGAATCGATGAACCTCGCCGAGCTGTGGAAGGTCCCGGCGCTCCTCCTGTGCGAAAACAACCTTTACGCGATGGGAACCGCGCTCGAACGCTCCGAGGCCGACACCGACCTGGTCGAGAAAGCGGCGAGCTACCGCGTGCCGGGGAAAAGCGTGGACGGCATGGACGTGATCGCCGTCATGGAAGCGGCGCAGGAAGCGGCACAGTTCGTGCGCGGAGGCGGCGGGCCGTACTTTCTCGAACTGCGGACCTACCGTTTCCGCGCGCACTCGATGTTCGACGCCGAGCTTTATCGCAGCAAGGCGGAGGTTGAGCGCTGGAAGCAGCATTGCCCGATTGCCGGTTTTATGAAGCGCGCGGAGGCGGCGGGCTGGCTTGCCGCGGGCGAGCCGGAAGCGGTCGAAGCCGAAGTCGCGCGCGAAGTCGAGCGGGCGGTCGCGTTTGCCGAAGCCGGAACCTGGGAGCCGGTCGCTGAACTCACCCGCGACGTCTACACCGCGCGGAGTCCATCATGAAGGGTGTTGCGATCAAAACCACTTACCGCGAGGCAATGCGGGCGGCGCTGCGCGAGGCGCTGCAGCGCGATCCGCGCGTGTTCCTGATGGGCGAGGACGTCGGGCGCTACGGCGGCAGTTACGCGGTGAGCATGGGGCTGCTCGCGGAATTCGGCGAGGAGCGTATCCGCGACACGCCGCTTTCGGAATCGGCGTTCGTTGGCGCCGGCATCGGCGCAGCACTCGCGGGCATGCGCCCGATCGTCGAGGTGATGACGGTCAATTTCAGCCTGCTCGCGCTCGATCAGATCCTCAACAACGCGGCCACCATCCGCCATATGTCGGGAGGACAGTTTTCGATCCCGCTCGTGATCCGCATGGCGACCGGCGGCGGGCGCCAGCTCGCCGCGCAGCATTCCCACAGCCTCGAAGGCTGGTACGCGCACATTCCCGGCATCCGCGTGGTCGCGCCGGCAACGCTCGCGGACGCGCGCGGGATGCTGTGGACCGCGCTCGCGGATCCCGATCCGGTGATCATCTTCGAACACGCGCTGCTCTATAACATGGAAGGCGAACTTGCGGCCGACGCGGGCGCGGTGGACATCGACAAAGCGGCGGTGCGGCGCGCGGGCACGGACGCGACGCTGATCACTTACGGCGGCTCGCTCGGCAAGGCGCTGCAAGCCGCGGAGGAACTGGCGCGCGCCGGTATCAGCGCAGAGGTCGTCGACTTGAGGACGCTGCGTCCGCTGGATGACGCAACGATCATCGCGTCAGTGAGCAAGACCCATCGCGCGGTGATCGTCGACGAAGGGTGGAAAACCGGCAGTCTCGCCGCGGAGATCATGGCGCGCATCATGGAGCTCGCGTTCTACGAACTCGATGCGCCTCTGGCGCGCGTGTGCAGCATCGAAGTGCCGATTCCTTATGCGAAGCATCTCGAGGACGCGGCGCTGCCGCAGGTGGCGGGTATCGTTGCGGCGGTCGAAGGAGTGGTACGTGGCAAGCCATGAATTCCTCATGCCGTCGCTCGGCGCCGACATGGAGGCCGGCACGCTCGTCTCCTGGAACATCAGGCCGGGCGATGCGGTGAAGCGCGGCCAGGTGGTGGCGGTGGTCGAGACCCAAAAAGGCGCGATCGACGTCGAGATCTGGCAGGACGGCACCGTCGAAAAGCTGGTGGTCGAGCCGGGCCAGAAGGTGCCGGTTGGTGCCGTGCTCGCGACGCTGATCGCAGAAGGCGAACCTCCGACGGCGGCAGCCGTGCCTGAGAAAGCGGCTGCCGTGGCGGCGCCGCAGCCCGCGGTGGTGCGTCCGCAGCCCGCCGCGATTCCCGCCCGGTTCAGGATTTCGCCGGCGGCGCGCAAGCTTGCGGAAGAACTCGGTGTGAATGTCGATGCGCTGACGCCGGCGGCAGCCGACGGCGTGATCGGCCGGGCCGACGTCGAGCGCGCCGCGCAGGCCGCCAAAGCAGGCGCGCCGCCGAAACCCGGCGACTGGCAGGCCCAGATGCGCAAGGCGATCGCCGCGGCGATGGCGAAATCCAAGCGCGAAATCCCGCACTATTACCTCGGCAGCGGGATCGAGATGACGCGTGCGCTCGCGTGGCTCGAGCGCGAAAATGCGGCGCGTCCGGTCACTGCGCGCATGCTGTACGCGGTGCTGCTGATCAAGGCGGTAGCGCTCGCGCTCAGGGAAGTGCCGGAGTTGAACGGCTTCTGGATCGATGGCGCGTTCCAGCCGGGCCCGGGCATCCACGTCGGCATGGCGGTCGCGATGCGCGGCGGCGGACTGGTTGCGCCGGCGATCCACGACGCCGACCGGAAATCGCTCGTGCAATTGATGGATGATCTGCGCGATCTGATCACCCGGGTACGCAGCGGGCGGCTCAAGAGTTCGGAGATGGCCGACCCGACCATCACTCTGACCAGCCTGGGAGATCTCGGCGTGGAAACCGTTTACGGCGTCATCTATCCGCCGCAGGTCGCGCTCATCGGGTTCGGCAGGATCAGCGAGCGTGCATGGGCCGAGAACGGCGTGGTGGCGTGCCGCAGGGCCGTGACTGCGACGCTCGCGGCGGACCATCGCGCGAGCGACGGCCACCGCGGCGCGGTGTTTCTCGCCGCGGTCAACCGGCTGCTGCAGGAACCGGAGCAACTGCAATGACCGCCAGGACCCGCGAAGACATCAGGGCGCTCGTGATCGACACGCTTGCCGCGATCGCGCCCGAAGTTGATTTTGCGACGATCGCTCCCACCAAGCCGTTGCGCGAGCAGGTCGACATCGATTCGTTCGATTTTCTCAATGCGATCATCCGCCTGCACGAAAAGCTCGGGGTGGATATTCCGGAGGCCGATTACGGCCAGCTCGCGACGCTCGACGGCACGGTGGATTACCTCGCCCGCAAGTGCGCAGTGGCGTAGGGCAGTCAAAGCCCGATCGCGCGCCGCCGGTCCACGCTGCGCCACCAGGCCTTGCCCGCCTCGCGCGCGAACACGACGGTCGAGGCGACGGCAGCGCAGAGCAGCCAATCACGGGTGTCGAGCGCCACCGTGCCGAAAGCCCGCTGCAGCGCCGGGGCATAGATGACCGCGGCCTGCAGCGCGAGCGCGGCAGCGACCGCGAGCCAGAGCCAGGCATTGCGGAACAATTCGCGCCACGCGCTCTCTTCGTCGGAGCGGGCACAGAACACATCGAACATCTCGTAGACGACGAGCGTGTTAAAAGCGAGGGTTCGGGCGTATTCGACCGAGCCGCCGCCGGCGATCAGTCCGCCGGGGAGCCCGGCGTCGAGCGTGAGGAGCGTTCCCGCAGCGATGGTGGCGGCTGCCAGCGCAATGCCGTACCACATGCGCGGCGTGATTACGCCCGCGCGCGGGTCGCGCGGGGCGCGGCGCATGAGCCCGGCATCGGGAGGATCCACGCCGACGGCAAGCGCGGGGAACGAATCGGTGACGAGGTTGATCCAGAGGATCTGCGTCGCGAGCAGCGGCAGCACGAGCGCATCGCCCATTCCGGCGGCGAGCCCCAGCAGCCCCGCCAGCACGACACCGAAGAACATGACCAGCACCTCTCCCGCGTTGGCTGAAAGCAGGTAGCGCAGGAACTTCTGGATGTTGGCGTAAATCGTGCGCCCTTCTTCGATCGCAGCGACGATCGACGCAAAGTTATCGTCGGCGAGCACGATGTCGGAGGCCTCCCTCGCCACGTCGGTGCCGGTAATGCCCATCGCGATTCCGATATCCGCTGCTTTGAGCGCCGGCGCGTCGTTCACGCCATCGCCGGTCATCGCGACGACCTCGCCGCGAGCGTGCAGAGCGCGCACGATGGCGAGCTTGTGCTCGGGGCTTACCCGCGCATAGACGTTGATGTGCGCTGCCGCCGCGGCGAGGTCGGCATCGGACATCCGGGCGAGTTCAGCGCCGAGCATCGCACGTTCGTTGGGCCGGGCGATCCCGAGTTCGCGCGCGACGGCCATCGCAGTCACCGGATGATCACCGGTGATCATAACGACGCGCACGCCGGCGTCGTGCGCGGTGCGCACTGCCGCGACCGCTTCGGGTCGCGGCGGATCGATCATGCCCGCGACGCCGAGCCATACCAGTTCCTGTTCCGCCTGCGCGTGCGCCGGTGTCGCCGCCGGGAGCACGCGGCAGGCGAGGCCTATGGTTCTCAGCGCCCGGCCGGCGAGCCGGTCGGTCGCGTCTTGTATCTCGCCGCGCCGCGCTGCGGTGAGCGAGCTTTCCGTGTCGCCGATCTTCTCGCGAGTGCAGCGCGCGAGCAGCACATCGGGTGCGCCCTTGGTCATCAGTACGATGCAATCCGGCTGTTCGCTATCGGTGTGCGCGGTGCTCATCAGCTTGCGCTCCGACGAAAAAGGAACTTCGCCGACGCGCGCGAAACGCGCTTCGAACCGCGCCGGCTCGAGGCCCGCTTTCGTCGCTGCCACCTTCAGCGCACCTTCCGACGGATCGCCGAGCACCGTCCAGCGTCCCCCGCGCTCGACGACCGCGGCGTTGTTGCAGAGGTGGGCCGCGCTCAGCGCCGACTCGACTTCGGTGCGCAGGGCGCCTGCGGCGAGGCGCCGGTCATCGGCCTCCAGAGCGCCTTCCGGCGCGTAGCCGGTGCCGCTGAGGCGCACCTCGCCGCTCGCGGTCACGAGCGCGCGCACCGTCATCTCGTTGCGGGTGAGCGTGCCGGTCTTATCGGTGCAGATAACGGTCGCCGAGCCGAGCGTCTCCACGGCCGCGAGCGTGCGCACGATGGCGTTCCTCTGCGCCATGCGCTGCATGCCGAGCGAGAGCACGACCGTCGTGACGGCAGCCAGCCCTTCCGGCACTGCGGCGACCGCCAGCGCAATCGCGAACAGCAGCACGCCGACGAGCGCCGCGGGCGTAAAGATGTGTTGCACCAGGAGAGTTGTCGCGGCCACGACGACCGCGATCGTGATGACGACCGCACCCAGCACCTTGCTGACCTTGTCGAGTTGGCGCTGAAGCGGCGTCGATGGGCTCTGCGTCGCCGCGAGCAGCGCCGCGACACGCCCGATCTCGGCGTCGGGGCCTGTGGCGGTGACGACGGCAAGACCGTGACCGTAGGTCGCTGCGGTGGCCGAGAAGATCATGTTCGCGCGATCGGGGAGCGCTGCGCCGGCGGCGACCGGGTTGACAATTTTTTCCACCGGCGAACTCTCGCCAGTCAACGCCGCCTCTGCTGTCTGCAAGGATACTGACCGGATCACGCGCGCGTCGGCGGGAATCTTCGCGCCTTCCTCGATCATCAGGAGATCGCCGGGCACTACCTCGGCTGCCGGCACGCTTGCGCGCTCGCCGTCGCGTATCACGAGTGCCAGCGCGGCGGACATTCTCTGGAGAGCGGTGACCGCGCGTTCGGCACGCTCCTCCTGCGCGAAGCCGAGGATGGCATTCGCGACCACGATCGCGAGGATGGCGAGCGCCTCGTACGGCGCATGGGTGGGGCCTTCGTACCGCCACACGCCGAGCGAGATCGCGCACGCCGCAAGCAGCAGCAGCACGAGCGGGCTTTTGAACTGGGCAAGCAAGCGTTGCCAGTGCGAAATGCGGCGAGCGGCCGGCAGTTCGTTGCGGCCATAGTGGGCAAGCCGCGCCCGCGCTTCCGCGCCGGAAAGACCGCGCTGCGGATCGGTTCCGAGCCGCGCGAGGACTTCGCTCTCCGGCAGCGCGTGGGCATTCTCTACGGCGCGTCGTGGTGCCATCGGTACTATTCTACCCAGCCGGCTGCCTCGGCCTCTGATTCACATCAAACCCGCTTGCTTGCCAGCGTCATGCGACGCGGGTGGAAGCAGCGGGCTGGTTGACTTTGGTCAACACGGTCCCCGTTTCATGCGAATAGAGTTGTTGTACGTCAACGACTCGATTGGAGGACGCGATGAAGAGCACGCTTCGAATCATGTTTCTCGCCATGGTCTGCGGGCTGGCAGGTCCGGGCGCGGCGCAGCAGTTCCCCACCAAGGAAGTGCAGATCATTATTCCCTACGCGCCCGGCGGCGCGACGGATCTCGTGTTCCGCGCGCTCGCGGCGAGCTCCCAAAAATACCTGGGCAGGGCGGCGGTCGTAGTGAACCGGGCCGGCGGAGGCGGTGCTGTCGGGTTTACCGAGGCCGCGCAAGCCACGTCCGATGGTTACACGCTGGTGTCGGTCATTACGCCGGTAACGATACTGCCGCATCAGGTGAAGACGGCGTTCACCTACCAGAGCTTCGAGCCGATCATCAATGTCGTCCAGGATCCGGCGATGCTGCAGGTCCGCGCCGAGGCTCCGTGGAAGACCCTGAATGAATTCCTCGACTACGCACGCAAAAATCCGGGGATGATCACGGTGGGCAACTCGGGCGCGGGCGGGGGGGTGCACTTGATCGCACTCGCCTTCGAGAAGACGGCCGGTGTCAGGTTCAACCACATTCCATTCGCCGGCGGCGGACCGTCGGTCACCGCGCTCCTCGGCGGGCACGTGCACGCCGTCTCGGTCTCGCCGCCGGAAGGTATCGCGCACGTGAAAGCCGGCAAACTGCGCATCATCGCGCTTTTCTCCGAGCAGCGGATGGCGGACTTCCCGGACGTGCCGACCGTACGCGAGCAGGGCGTGAACTTCACCATGGGCCAGTGGCGGGGGCTCGCCGCGCCCAAAGGCACGCCGCCTGAAGTGATCAGGATCCTGCACGACGCTTTCAAGAAGGGAATGGAAGACCCCGGTTTCATCAAGAATGCCGCCGACATGAGCGTGGCGCTCGCCTACATCGGGCCGGTCGAGTTCGGCAAGCTGATGGCGGCCGATCACGAGCGCTACGCCAAACTGGTTGCCGAGATCAAAAAATGAAACGCTATGTTATTGCCTTGGCGCTTGCCGTCGCCGGTTGCGCCACCACGACGACCCAGGAACCGGCTGCCCCCGCGGCAGCCGGCGACAAGATCACGATCCGGATCGGAAGTCCCTTCAAACCCGGCCACATCCTCGTGGATGCGGCGCAGAAGTTCAAGGAACTCGCCGAGCAACGCGGCGGCGGCCGCGTTTCGGTGCAGATCGACGCCGGTACCAAGTCGGAAGAGGAGATCGCCAATCTGAACAGCGCCGGCCAGATCGAGATGCAGTCGAACGGCCACCGCTCGCTGGAAGTGTTCGCGCCGCAGTACTTCTTCTTCAACGCGCCTTATGTCATGAAGGACTTCGAGCACTTCATGCGCGTCTGGGACGGCAACCTCGGCCAAGCCGCGCGGGAAGTGACCGAGCAGAAGGGCAACGTCAAGTTCCTCGGCATCGTGTACCGGGGGCTGCGCCAGACGACCGCGAAGAAACCGATATACACGCCGGCGGATGTCTACGGCCTGAAGCTGCGGCTGCCAGTCGTCGCCACCTGGATCGCGGCGTGGAAGGCAATGGACGCAGTACCCGTGCCGCTACCGCTTACAGAGCTCTATTCCGGGCTGAAGTCGGGCAAGGCGGACGCCTCCGAGGGCGATCTGCCGCAAATCAGTTCCTTCAAGCTCGATGAAGTGCAGACTCACCTGATCATCACCAACCACCTCGTTCAGACCGGCGGCATGCTCGTCAACAAACCGTTCTTCGCGCGCTTGTCGAAAGCCGACCAGGACCTGATCGTGCAGGCAGCAAGGGAGGCGTGCAACTGGGCCAACACCAGGATGAAGGGCGGCGAGCTTGCGCTACTCATCGATCTTCAGCGCAAGGGCATGCAGGTGGTGATTCCGGATGCCGAGACGTTCCGTGTCAAGGCGAAGCCGGCGATCGAGGATCTGTTCAGGAAGGAATGGCCGGTGACGACGTGGGCGGAGGTGCTGGCCAGGTAACGCGGCGCCCACCAACCGATCGGGAGATGGCGGATGGAATTCAGGAAGATGGGGCGTACCGGGCTCAAGGTGTCCGCCTTGTGCCTGGGCACCATGACCATGGGCAAGCAGATCGATGAGCCGACCTCGCTCACGCTGATCGAGCGCGCGACCGAGCTCGGCGTGAACTTCATCGATACCGCGGACATGTATGTGAACGGCGTCACCGAGCAAATCGTCGCCAAGGCGATCAAGGGGAAGCGCGATTCGCTTGTGCTCGCCTCCAAGGGCGGCCACGTAAGAAAGCTCGCGGCGAAGTACGGGGAACAGAAGGTCTCCGGTCCCATCGACATTGCACGCCCCAAGCCGTTCAATCCCTGGCAGGCGGGTGAGGGTACAGGCCCGAATGACATGGGCCTGTCGCGGAAACACCTCATGCAGGCGCTGGAGGGCAGCCTCAGGCGACTCGGTACCGATTACCTTGACATCTACTATGCCCACATGCCCGATTACGACACGCCGCTGGATGAGACGCTGCGGGCGATGGACGACATGGTGCGGCAGGGGAAGGTGCGTTATCTCGGCTGCTCGAACTTCCGCGCCTTCCAGCTCGGTAAGGCGCTTTGGCTGAGCGACAAGCACAATCTCGCACGCTGGGACGTCGTTCAGCCGCCGTTCAATCTGCTCGCGCGCGACGTCGAGTACGAACTGCTGCCGCTCTGCCTCGAAGAAGGCGTGGGCGTGGTCCCGTTCAGCCCGATGGCGGCGGGACTGCTTTCCGGGAAGTACGACAAGGACAAGCCGCCAATCGAAGGCGCGCGCTACAGCCTCGGTCATTGGGGGTACCTGTACAACAAGCCCTATTGGAACGATTTGAACTTCGCGGCCATCGAGCAGCTGAAGAAGATCGCCGCCGAAGCGGGACTGAGCCTGTCGCGCTTTGCGCTCGCCTGGGTGCTCGCCAACCCGGCCATCACCTCGATCTCGAACGGTTCAACCTCGGTGACACAGCTCGAGGACAATGTCGCCGCGACCGACGTCAAGCTCGCGCGCGATGTTCTCGCGGCCTGCGATGCGGTGTGGCTCAGCGTCAGGCCGCCAACGACGGTCTTCTACGGCCGCTGAAGTCTGCGGGTTGAAACTCAGCGATGAGCGCGGCGATCTCACTGTTCGTATTCGGTGCGGTTACCGCGGCACTCTCGCTGCAGCTCCCGCTCGGCGCGTTGCGCATGCCCGGAACGGGCTTCTTTCCGCTCGCCCTTGGACTCGCGCTGATGGCGCTCGCCGCCGGTCACGGCATTCAGCTTTATCTGGCCAGGCCAAGGGCTCCCGCGCGGGAGGCTCCCGCCGCGCCGACGGCACCGAAGGGCGATGGGGCGACGCGGCGGGTCGTGCTGTTCGTCGCCGGCGTAATCGCGGCCGTGGCACTGTTACAGCCTCTGGGCTACGTGGTTTCGAGTCTTCTGCTGATGCTGGTGTTGCTGCAGATTCTCGGTTTGCGTCCGTGGTATGCGTTGGTGTCGATCGCGCTCGTGTCGGCCGCCGCGTCCTACGTCGTCTTCGTGCGCTGGCTCCAGATTCCGCTGCCGTCGGGCTGGTTGTTCTGACATGCTCGAGTCACTTCAATTCCTGGCCACCGGTTTTGCCGTCGCCCTGACGGCACAGAATCTGATGTATTGCCTGATCGGCGCCGTAGTCGGTACGCTGGTCGGTGTGCTCCCTGGCCTCGGCCCGATCGCCGGCATCGCACTGCTCATCCCGGCCACCTTCGGCCTGAACGCAACCTCCGCGCTGATCATGCTCGCAGGGATCTACTACGGCGCGATGTACGGAGGCTCGACCACCTCCATCCTGATCAACGTCCCGGGAGAGACCGCATCCGTCATGACCTGCATCGACGGCTACCAGATGGCCCAGCAGGGCAGGGCGGGGCCCGCGCTTGCCATTTCCGCGATCGGCTCATTCATCGCGGGGACGATTGCGATTTTCGGCCTGGTCCTGATCGCACCGCCCCTGGCGCGGGCGGCGCTTGCCTTCGGACCGCCGGAGTTCGCCTCATTGATGGTGTTCGCCTTCGTCGTGCTCAGCAATGTGACCGGAAAATCGCTGGTCGAGGCCTTGATGATGGCGATCGTCGGCCTGATCCTGGGAACGATCGGGATGGATCCGGTTACGGGCAACGAGCGCTTCACCTTCGATAGCCCCTATCTGCTCGGCGGCATCGAGTTCGTGGCCGTGGCGATCGGCGTCTTCGGTCTCGGAGAAATTCTGGTCAACGCCGCGAAACCGCCGGCGCAACTCGAGCAGCGCGTGCTGGTACCGCATCTGCGCGATCTGTACCCGACGCTGCAGGACCTCAAGCGGTCCGTCGGCGCCATCCTGAGGGGCACTGGGATCGGCTTTTTCGCCGGGTTGATTCCCGGCCCGGCGCCGGTGATTGCCACCTATGCCTCCTACGCCGCGGAGAAGCGGCTATCGAAGCATCCCGAAGAATTCGGCAAGGGAGCGATCGAGGGCGTCGCAGGGCCCGAGGCCGCCAACAACGCCGCCACGCAGTCGGCCTTCATCCCGCTGTTCGTGATCGGCATCCCGTTTGGCCCGGTGCCGGCGATT
>Ga0102851_10000259_pt1 | contig 24678 bp, 24 predicted proteins | sample Mud3Dept3metaG_FD_79558 | JGI IMG/M metagenome (GOLD analysis project Ga0102851, IMG submission 79558) | Freshwater wetland microbial communities from Ohio, USA, analyzing the effect of biotic and abiotic controls - Mud 3 Core 4 Depth 3... | ecosystem: Environmental > Aquatic > Freshwater >... | reverse complement strand
TCGTCGACGGTCATCTGGACCAGCTCGATGTTCTCGAACCGGCTGCCGATCGTCAGATGGAGCTCGCGGTCCGCGCTCGGGCCCATGTCCCCGGTGTCCGCGGGCAGTGTAACAGAAGGGCTCCGCGGCCGGAGCCTCACGGCGCGGGCGCGGCCCGGTAGAACTGATCGAGCACGGTGGGAATCACGATCAGGAGCTGGACGGCGTCGAACAGGGCGTGCGCGGTGATCGCCGCCCACAGGCTCTGGCGCCAGCGCACGAGCAGCCCGTAGAGCACCGAGAGCGCCGTCACGCCGATCAGCACGAAGGGCTGGTCGTAGGACAGGTGCGCGAGCGCGAACAGCCCGGTCGAGAAGAGCAGCCCGACGCGCGGCTGGAGGAGACCGCGGAAGAAGATCTCCTCGACCACGCCGGCCGACAGCGCCAGCGCCGCGCGCAGGGCGAGGGGCTGGCCGGCGATCCACTCGATCGCCGGCGGCGGCTGCTTGGGCAGCAGCGCCTCGCCGCCCAGGGAGGCGATCGAGAGGGCCACCAGGACGAGACCCGCCACGACCACGAACCAGGCGCCCACCCCGAACAGGAGCCCGACGCCGACCTCGCGCAGGCGGCCCGGCGTGGCGAGGCCGAGCTGCTCGGCGGCCGAGGCGCCGGGCCCGCGCCCGGCCGCGCCGCCGAAGCCGGCGCCGTACCAGCCCGCGAGGGCGGCGAGCAGCAGCAGGTGCACCAGGAAGAGCTGCCAGGTCGGCAGGCTCGAGAAGTCGGGCTCTCCCTCGGCCCCGCTCCCGATCCGCCCGAGCGGCAGGAAGACCGCGACCCACAGCACCAGGGCGACCGCGCCCAGCCCGAGGACGCGCCGCAGCGGCTCCCGGAAGCCGGGCGGGTCGAGCCCGAGGCGGCGCGTGCGGCGGTCGAGATAGAGGGCGGCGGCGGCGGCGAGCGCCGCGGGCCCGGCCTGACGGAGCAGCTCGTCCAAGGGGCGCCCGGCTCAGCCTCGCGCCGGCCCGCCCGGCGGCGGGGTCGGCGCCGGGCGCCGCTTCGCCTGCGCCGCGCGCAGCATCGAGAGCCCCTGGTTCAGGCGCATGATCTTGCGGTTGCGCTGCTGGAGCGCCGCCTGGTCCTCGAGCGAGGGCTGGTTGCCGCGCACGTCGCGCAGCGCGCGGTCGATCTCGAACGCGAGCTGCTCCATCTCGGGCGGCTGCAGCCGGATGAAGCTGCGCTCGGTGGGCAGCAGGACGCCCTCCGCGATGTCCTTCGCCATCGCCCACGCGCTGCCGCCCGGGAAGTTGCCCATGGGGGCGCATGGTAGCGCACCGCCGCGCCGCCCCGACACCGGCCCGGCACGGGCACCGGCGCGTCCGGAAGGCCGCGATCGGCGTGTTAGGATCCGGCCGGTTTCCGCCCGGAGGGGCCTCCCGGTCCGTCCGCCCCGCCCGAAGGAGGTCGCTTCCGTGAACCGCTTTCCCGGCGTCGACTTCGCCGACTTCGACTCCCTGCTGAGCGAAGAGCAACGCCTCGTGCGCGAGAGCGTGCGCGGCTGGGTGGAGGACCGGGTCAAGCCGGTGATCGAGGAGTGCAACCGGGAGGGCCGGTTCCCGATGCACCTGGTGCCCGAGATGGGGCAGCTCAACCTGTTCGGGGCCACGCTCTCCGAGTACGGCCTGCCCGGGCTCGACCAGGTCTCCTACGGCCTCATGATGCAGGAGCTCGAGCGCGGCGACTCCGGCGTGCGCAGCTTCGCCTCGGTGCAGAGCTCGCTGGTCATGTACCCGATCCACGCCTACGGCTCGCAGGCCCAGAAGGACCGCTGGCTGCCGCGGCTCGCCACCGGCGAGGCGATCGGCTGCTTCGGCCTGACCGAGCCCGATTTCGGCTCCAATCCGGGCGGCATGCGCACGGTGGCCAGGAAGAGCGGCGCCGGCTGGACCCTGGACGGCGCCAAGCAGTGGATCACCAACGGCACCATCGCCGACGTCGCGGTGGTCTGGGCCCAGACCGACGACGGCGTGCGCGGCTTCCTGGTCGAGAAGGGCACGCCCGGCTTCAGCGCGCCCGAGCAGCACGGCAAGTTCTCGCTGCGGGCCTCGGTGACCTCCGAGCTCGGCTTCCACGACTGCCGGATCCCGGGCGACGCGCTCCTGCCCGGCGCGATCGGCATCAAGGCGCCGCTCTCGTGCCTCTCCCAGGCCCGCTACGGCATCGCCTGGGGGGCGCTGGGCGCAGCCATGGAGTGCTACTGGACGGCGCTCGAGTACGCCAAGCAGCGCGTCCAGTTCATGGGCCAGCCGATCGCCGCCCACCAGATCGTGCAGGAGAAGCTGGCCTGGATGATCAGCGAGATCACCAAGGGCCAGCTCCTGGCACTGCACCTCGGGCGCCTCAAGGACACGGGCCGGATCAAGCCCCACCACATCTCACTCGGCAAGCGCAACAACGTCTGGGTCGCCCGCGAGTGCGCGCGCCTGGCGCGCGAGATCCTGGGCGCCAACGGCATCGTGGACGACTACCCGGTGATCCGCCACATGATGAACATCGAATCGGTCTTCACCTACGAGGGCACCCACGACATCCACGGCCTGATCATCGGCGAGGCGGTCACCGGCATCCCTTCCTACAACCCGCCCATGGCGGCCGAGAAGAAGGCGAGAACGGCGGCGCCCAAGCCGGCCGGAGCCAAGCGCTGATGGCCAACATCGACGAGATCCTCGGCTACGACTTCATCCGCGTGACCGAATCGGCGGCGGTCGCCGCCTCGCACACCATGGGCCTGGGCGACCGCAAGCGCTCCGACCAGGTCTCGGTCGAGGCCATGCGCGCCGCGCTCGACTCGCTCGAGATCGCCGGCCGCGTCGTGATCGGCGAGGGCGAGCGCGACGAGGCGCCCATGCTCTACGTCGGAGAGGAATTCGGAACGCTGCGGGGCAAGCCCGAGGGCATCGGCGTGGACATCGCGGTCGATCCGCTCGAGGGCACCAACCTGTGCGCCACCGGCACCAACGACGCCACCGCGGTGCTCGCCGCGGCCGAGCGCGGCGGCCTGCTCCACGCCCCCGACACCTACATGCAGAAGCTGATCGTGGGGCCGACCGCGCGCGGTCGCCTGCACATCGACGCGCCCGTGGTCGAGAACCTGCGCGCGCTGGCGCGCGCCTTCGACCGCGACGTCGACGACCTCGTGATCGTGGTGCTCGACCGTCCGCGCCACGCCCAGCTGATCGCCGACATCCGGGGCGCCGGCGCGCGCATCCGGCTGATCGGCGACGGCGACCTCTCGGCCGGGATCGCCGCCGCCGTGCGCGGCACCGGCGTGCACGCGGTAATGGGCACCGGCGGCGCGCCGGAGGGCGTGATCACCGCCGCCGCGATGCGCTGCCTGGGCGGCGAGATCCAGGCGCGGCTGGTGGCCACCGACGACCACCAGCGCGCCCGGCTGGCGCAGCTCGGCTACTCTGACCTGTCGAAGGTCTACGCCACCGAGGACCTGGCGCCCGGCGAGCAGATCCTCTTCTCGTGCACCGGCGTGACCGACGGCGAGCTGCTGCGCGGCGTGCGCTTCTTCGGCGGCGGCCACCGCACCCATACGCTGTTCATGTCGCTGACCCGCCGCGAGATCCGCTTCGTCGACACCATCCACCGCGAGGACCCGGCGCGCCCGGTCTACTTCGAGACATGATCAAGCCCGACCGCTGGATCCGCCGCTGGGCGGAGGATGGCGGGGTCGAGCCCTACGAGCCCGCGCAGGTCAACGCCGCGAGCTACGACGTGCGCGTCTCCGACCACTGGATCTGTCCCACCCGCGAGCCCGAGGAGTTTCGCGCCGCGCACGTCAAGCTGTTCCCGGGCGAGGTCGTGCTCGCCTCGACCCTCGAGTACGTGCGCATCCCGCGCACCGTGGCCTGCGACCTCAAGCTCAAGTCGACGCTCGGCAGGGTGTGGATCAACCACTCCCTGGCCGGCTGGTGCGACCCCGGCTTCGAGGGCAACATCACGCTCGAGCTGCAGAACCTGGGCCCGACGCCCTTCGTGCTCGAGGCCGGCCGCCGCATCGCGCAGCTGATCTTCGTCGCCATGGAGTCCGAGCCCGAGGTCGCCTACGGCGAACCCGGCTCCTCCTCCCACTACCAGGGCCAGCGCGGCACCACGGTCGCCCGCCGCTGAAGCCTCCCCGGTCGCCCGCCGCCTGTCTTCCGCGCCGGACGGGCGCATAGAATCCGGTCCGGGCCATGAGCATCGCCGGCAACCTCAAGACCATGGAGCTCGCCGAGCTCCTGCAGTGGTTGTCGATGAGCAAGAAGACGGGCACGCTCGTGGTCGACAACTCCCGCGTGCAGAAGCAGATCTTCTTCGAGCACGGGCGCGTCATCTCGTCGGCCTCCACCGACCCGAGCGAGCACCTCGGCTCCTTCCTGGTCAGCCACGGCTTCATCACCGAGATGGAGCTCACCCAGGCGATGAAGATGCAGCAGAGCAACAAGATGCTGCTCGGCAAGATCCTCACCACGGTGGGAGCGGTCTCCGAGGAAGACCTCCATCACATGCTGCGCATGAAGTCGGAGGAGGGGATCTTCGACGTCTTCACCTGGCCGGAGGGGGAGTTCCGCTTCCTCGACGGCAAACTGCCCCCCAACTACAACATGGTGCCGATCTCGCTCGACGTGGCGGCGATCGTCATGGAGGGCCTGCAGCGTCTCGACGAGTGGAAGCGCATCCGCGAGGTCATCCCGAGCACGGACTGCGTGCCCGTCGCGGTCGCCCCCTTCGACAGCAGCGACACCGTGGACGGCACGCCGCTCGTGCTCTCGCTGGTGGACGACGACCGCTCCGTCGCCGAGATCGCGCAGATGCTGCACGCCAACGAGTTCCACGTCTGTCGCGTGCTCGTCCGGCAACTCGCCGCCGGCTGCCTCAAGATGGTGCGCCCGCGCCGGATCGAGGTCGACTCCGAGGTCGCCGAGCTGCCGCCCGCCGGCCACGGGCCGACCACCGGCGAGAGCCTGGTCGAGGCCGCCCGCCAGCTGCTCGACAAGAAAGAGCTCGAGGCCGCGCTGCGCCACGCGCGCGCGGCGCGCGCGCTCGAGCCCGACAGCCCGAAGGTGGCCACCGCGGCGCAGCGCATCGAGGAGCGCCTGCGCGAGCAGATCGAGACCTCCGGCATGCGCCTCGACGCGGTGCCCGTGCTCGCCATGCCGATGGAGGAGCTGACCAAGCTCAATCTCTCCCCCCAGGAGGGCTTCGCGCTGACGCGCATCGACGGCTCGAGCGACCTCGCCTCGCTGATCAAGATCGGTCCGATGCCGGCGCTCGATGCCCAGCTCCTGTTCTGGCGCCTGCTCAAGGCCGACCTCATCCGCCTCCACGGCCGGCGCTGACCGGCGCCACCGCTCAGCGCGGCCGGGGCCGCGAGACCTCGACGGAGCCACGCAGCGCGAATCGCAACGGCCAGTCGGCGGCCGCGCCGGCGTAATGCACGCCGATCCGCGCGCCGCGCACCACTTCGCCGTCCGCAACCGGCTCGCCCGCCGTCAGGCGCAGCTCGCCGGCGAGCAGCGAGACGCCGTCCAGGCGGCGGTCGACGGCGAGCGCCTGGCAGAGGCGGCCGGGTCCGCCGGCGAGCTCGCCCGCGCGCGGCGGCCGCGCCAGCGCGCGCAGCTCGCGCATGCGCTCCGCGCCCTCGACCGCCTCGCCGGCGCGCAGCAGCACGGCGCTGCCCGACCCCTCCTCGCCGCACACCACGTTGAGGCAGCAGTGCAGGCCGTAGATGGCGTAGACGTAGGCGCGCCCCCCGCCCAGGTACATCGAGCGCACGCGCTCGGTTCTCCGCCCGCCCCAGGTGTGGGCGGCGCGGTCGTCCGGGCCCAGGTAGGCCTCGGTCTCGACCAGGCGCAGCACGAGCCGGCGGCCGCCCAGCTCGCGGATCAGGTAGCGCCCGAGCAGGTCGCGCGCGACCTGGTCGGACGGGCGCCGGAAGAATTGGCGCTGCAGCGCACGGAGGGAGCCCACGACGAAGCGATTCTAGGGCGGGTGTCCGCATCGCGCGCGATATGCTCCGCGCGTGCGGACGATCCTGATCACCGGCGGCGCCGGCTTCATCGGCAGCCACCTGGCGGACGACGCGCTGGGGCACGGCGAGCGCGTGATCGTGCTCGACAACCTGGCGACCGGCAAGCGCGAGAACGTCCCCGCCGGCGCCGTCTTCCACCACCGCGACCTGCTCGACCCGGGCCTCGACGAGCTGCTCCGCGACGAGCGCGTCGAGGTGGTCAGCCACCACGCGGCCCAGGCCAACGTGCGGATCTCGCTCGACGACCCGGCCGCCGACGCGCGCGTCAACGTGCTGGGCAGCCTGGCGCTGGTCGCCGCCTGCAAGCGCGCCGGCGTGCGCCGGCTGTTGTTCGCCTCGAGCGGCGGCACCGTCTACGGCGAGCAGGAGACCTTCCCCTGCGCCGAGGACCACCCGAAGCGGCCGGGCAGTCCCTACGGCTGCGCCAAGTACGCGGTCGAGCTCTACCTCGACGCCTTCCGCCGCGCCGGCGACCTCGACCCGATCGTGCTGCGCTACGCCAATGTCTACGGGCCGCGCCAGGAGCCCAAGGGCGAGGCCGGGATCGTCGCCATCCTGGCCGAGAAGCTGCTCACCGGGCAGACCCCGCGCATCTTCGACGACGGCGAGCAGACGCGCGACTACGTCCACGTCGGCGACGTCGTGGCCGTCCACCGCGCCGCGCTCGAGCGCTGGACGCCCGGCGCCTACAACGTCGGCACCGGGGTCGAGACCTCGGTCAACGCGCTGTTCGGGATGGTGACGGCCGCGCTCGGCGTGCGCGTCGAGCCCGTGCACACCCCGGCGCTGCTCGCCGAGCTGCGCCGCAACTCGCTCGACGCCGCGCTCGCCGGGCGCGCGCTCGGCGCGCGCCCGCGCACGACGCTGGCCGAGGGGCTGGCGAGGACGCTGCCCTGGTACCGGGAGCGCTACGCGCGATGAGCGCGTCGGGGCAAGCCATGGCGGATCGGTGGCCCGAGCTCTGGGCGGAGCTGCCGGAGCCGTTCCGCTCGGCGCTCGACCCGGCGCGGCCGTGGGCGCTGCTCGACGCCGCGCTCGAGGCGGCTCTCGCGGCGCTCCCCTCCTCGACGATCGAGATCGCGCTCGACCCGCGCGTCCACCTCGCGGGCGATCGGATCGCGATCGGCAAGGGCACCCGGATCGGGCCGGGCGCGGTGCTCGAGGGGCCGCTGCGCATCGGCCGCGACTGCGAGATCCGCGCCGGCGCCTACCTGCGCGGCGGCTGCTGGCTGGGCGACGGCTGCGTGGTGGGGGCGAGCGTCGAGGTCAAGCGCGCGATCTTCCTCGACCGGGCGAAGGCACCGCACCTGACCTACGTCGGCGACTCGGTCCTGGGCAGGGACGTCAACCTCGGCGCCGGCACGGTGCTCTCGAACTTCCGCCACGACGGCGCCGAGATCGCGATCCCGACCGGCGGGGACAAGGTCGCCACCGGCCGCCGCAAGCTGGGCGCCCTGCTCGGCGACGGCGTCGCGGTGGGCTGCAACTCGGTGCTCAACCCGGGCACGATCGTGGGCGCGCGCACCCAGGTCTACACCGGCGTCCAGCTGCGCTCGGGCGCCTACCCCGCCGACGCCATCATCAAGCTGCGCCAGACGCTCGAGATCGTGCGGCTCGCGCGCGGCTGAGGCGGCGCCTCACGGCCCGGGCGGCGGCGGCTCGTAGCTGTCGCCCTCGGCCGGCGCGGCCTCGCCCGCGGCCGCCTCCCCCGCACCCTGCCGGTTGAGCTCGGCGCGCTCGGCCTCGTACTTCTCCCAGGCCCTGACCGCGTCCTCCCCGGTCGCGCCGCCTGCTTGGGCCTCCGCCAGTCCGCGCTCCATCTCCGCCGCCCGCTCCTGCATCTCGCGCGTGCGCTCCGCCTCCGCGACCGACCCGCCGCCAGGCTCCGCGTACGAGCCGTCCTCCTGGGTCGCCGAGGACCCGCCCGCCGGCGGCGCCGGCGCATTCCCGCCACCGCAGGCGCCGAGCGCCACGACCGCCACACCGAGAAGCATCGAAGGAAGGGCTCGCATGGCCGGAATGGTAGCAGCCGCCCGGCGGCCGCCGGAATCAGGCCGGGGTGCCGAGCGGGCTGGTGACCACGACGACCGTGCGGTCGTCGTTGGGGGCGGCGTCGCCGCACCAGGCTTCGACGTCGGCGAGCATGGCCTCGACGATCTCCTTGGCGGGGCGGCCGGCGAGGCTCCTGGCGAGCGCGACCAGGCGCTCGACGCCGTACTCGGCGCCCTCGCCGCCCGGCGGGCCGTCCGGCGCGGCCTCGATCATGCCGTCGGTGTAGAGCACGATCATGTCGCCGGGGGCGAGCTGGACGAAGCCGCGGTCGTAGGTGGCGGCGGCGAGAGGACCGAGCACCGGGCCACCCTCCTCGAGGAAACGCGCCTCGCCCGCGGCCGAGAGGTGGAACGGCGGCGGGTGGCCGGCGTTGACGTAGATGAAGACCCCGTTGACCTCGAGCTCGCCGTAGAACATCGACACGAAGCGGCTGGTCAGCGTCGACTTGTGAATGATCTGGTTCAGGCGCTCGACCGTGCGCACGATCTTGAAGTCGCGCGCCAGGCCCATGCGCAGGCCCATGTAGATGTCGCGCACCTGGAGCGCCGCCGGCAGCCCGTGCCCCGAAACGTCGGCGATGGCGAGGCCCAGGATCTTGTCGCTCTGCGGGATGAAGTCGTAGAAGTCGCCGCCCACCTTCTCCATCGGACGCGTCGAGCCGGACAGGTCGAAGTGGCCGTAGACCGGCACGCGCTTGGGCAGGATCGAAGCCTGGATCAGGCGCGCCTGCTCGAACACCTCGCTCATGCGGTCCTGGCGCAGCTTCTGGTTGATGCTGTGGCGGAGCATGCCGAGCGAGAAGAGCACGTCGTCGCGGTGCGCGCCGTGCGCGACGTCGAAGGAGAGCAGGAAGCGTTCCTCGCCGACCTCGATCGCCGCGAAGCCCTCGACGCCGATGCGCGCCTCGAACTCGCGGTCGATCGCGGGGTCGTCGGCGGTCATGTAGACGACGCCGTTCTCGAGCGCCTCGTGCACCGGCGCGTAGTCCTCCGAGACGCGCAGGCCGACGATCTCCGGGCGCGGCGCCGGGAAGGTGGACGCGATGCGGTAACCGCCGTCCACGCGCCGGTAGAGGCGCCCGCCGGTGATGCCCAGCGCGTCGCGCAGCCGGTCGATGACGGCCGCGGCCAGCACCTGGATCGCGGCGCCGGTCTCGCCGGCCGCCTCGATCTCGGCCACCACCTGCTCGACCCTCTTCATCAGCAGCCGGTAGCCGGCCGGGCGCGTCTCGGGCGCGTTCGAGGTCACGGTCCCGGGCTCCGGCTCAGCCGCGGTCGATCAGCGCGCGCACGATGCGGTCCTGCGCGGCGTGCGCGGCGGCGTTGCTGCGCACCTGGTTGCACAGGATCGAGAAGGCGTAGACGCGGCCGGTGGCGCCCTTGGCGTAGCCCGACAGGGTCGAGACGCCGGAGAGCGTCCCGGTCTTGGCGAAGACGTTGCCGCGGTAGGGCGGCTCGGCCAGGCGCCGCCGCCAGGCCAGCCCCTCCTCGCCGGAGAAGGGCAGCGAGCGCACGAAATCGCGCCCGAAGGCGTGGAAGTACATGCGCTCGAGCAGCGTCGTCATCGCTCGTGGCGAGGCCTGGTCCGCGCGCGACAGTCCCGAGCCGTCGGCGATCCGGAAGTGCGCGGGGTCGACGCCCAGGCCGGCGACCACCTTCGACACGGCAGCGGCGGCCGCCGACCAGCTGCCCCTGCCCTCGAGGCGGTGGCCGAGGAGCTTCGCGAGGCACTCGGCGTAGAAATTCTGGCTGCGCTTGTTGGTCACCGCCAGCGTGGCGGCGAGGTCGCTGCGGTGGGCCGCGACCTGCTCCCAGACCCCCTCCGGCAGGCCGTGGGCCGGACGCACCCCGGCGGAGAGCTCGACGCCCTCCTCGGCGAACGCCGCGCGCAGCGCACCGGCGAAGTAGGCGGCCGGATCGTGGACCGCCACCCAGACGTCGAGCGCGCCGGAGCGGCGCGCGATCGAGCCGGAGACCACGAAGACGTCGGCGCCGTCCTCGCGGGTGATGAACACCCGCCCGCCCTTCTCGACCGTGCGCGCGGTGTTGCGGAACCGGAAGTGCGGCAGCGCGGGCACGGTCTCGACCACCGCCGCCGCGCCGGCCCCGCGCCCGGGGCGCACGCGCACCAGCACGCAGTTGTCGCTGAACGAGAGCGCGTCCACCGGCGCCTCGTACCAGGTCGTGAGCTGGTCGCGCGGCCAGTCCGGGTGCACGCGCGGCTCCTCGAAGATGCCGTTGACCAGCACGAGGTCCCCGGCGACCCGCTTCACGCCGCGCGCGACGAGCGCGCGCGCCCAGGGCCGGAAGACGGCGAAGGCGTCGCCGTCGTGGAACCGGCCGGAGAGATTGGGGTCGCCCGCGCCGACCACCGCGAGGTCGCCGTCGAGCGTCCCGTCGCGCACCTCGCCGCGCACCAGCACCCGGGTCTCGAAGACGAAGTCGGGGCCCAGCTCGGCGAGCGCCGCCGCGGTGGTGAGCAGCTTCGTGTTGGAGGCCAGCACGCGCGGCAGGTCGGCCTCGTGGGCGAAGACCTCGCGCTTGCCGGCCAGGTCGACCACGTGCACGCCGACGCCGCGCGCGGTGCGCCGGGCGGCCTCGACCTCGCGCGCCAGCACCGAATCGAGCGTGGCCGCCGCGCGCACCGCGGGCGCCGCCGGACGCTTCGCCGCGGGCGCGGCCGGCGCGGTGGCCGCCGCCGGCAGGGCGGCGAGGAGCAGGGCGAGCGTGGCGGCGAGCGGCCGCGGGAAGTTGGACACCGGCGATTTCGTGAGGGGCCCGGCCCCGGACCCGATTTCACATCATACCGGCTCCGGCCCCGGCGTGCAGCCCCGCCTGGCGCGCTCCGGCTCCGGTTCGGTCGCCTAGCCGAGCCCGAACACGGGCAACGCCGCGCCGTGGACGGCGCGCGCCCCCGGACCCGAGAGGAAGAGCAGGACGTCGATCAGCGCCTCGGGATCGACCCAGCCCGCGACGTCGACTTCGGGCATCGCGGCGCGGTTGGCGGGCGTGTCGAGGGTGCCGGGCAGCACGCAGTTGACGCGCACGCCGGAGCGCTTGCCCTCCGCGGCCAGCGCCTCGGTCAGGCGCAGCACCGCGGTCTTGGCCACGCTGTAGGCGGCCACGCCGGCCTCGGCGCCGAGCGCGGCGCGCGAGCCGATGTTGACGATCGTGCCGCCGCCCTGCCCCTTCATCACCGGCACCAGCGCGCGGCAGACGTTGAGCGTCGAGTGCAGGTTGGCGTCCATCATCCGGCGCCAGAGCTCGAGGCCGCCCGCCTCGACCGGACCGCCGGCGGCGAACGCGCCCGCGACGTTGAAGACGTGATCGACGCGCCCGTGGCGGGCGAGGATCTGGGCGGCGGCCCGCTCGACCGCCCCCGAGTCGGCGAGGTCGGCGCCGTGCGCCGACAAGCGCTCGCCCTCCTCCCCCAGCGCCGCGAGCACGCGCTCGCGGTCGCGATCGAGCGCCGCCACCGCGACGCCCGCCGCCAGGAGCCGGCGCACCAGCGCTCCGCCCAGCGCACCGGACGCGCCCGTCACCACCGCCACATTGCCCGAGAGATCCGACATCGCCGCCCCTTTCTCGCCGGCCGCCCGGCCGGAGCCGGACGCGACCGCCGGCGAGCGTGCGCCGGGGCGGGGCCTCGTGTCAATTGTCCCCGCGCGGCCGCCGACTCCGTTGAAGTGGACGATGGAGCTCGCCCGCCCGCGTTTCCAGATCGATCCGCGCACCCGTCCGCCGCGACCGTGGGCGGCGGCGCTGCTCACGCTCGTCACCCCCGGCCTCGGGCACGCCTACGCCGGCGCCTGGGCGCGCGCTTCGGCGGTGTGGGCCGGCGGCGTGGCCCTCGCCCTCGCGCTGCTCGGACCGGCGCTCCAGAGCGACGGTGCCGGCTCGCTCTCCGCGCTCCTCACCGGGCTGCTCTACCTCTCGTGGGGCATGCTCGACGCGGCGCGCGCCGCCCGCCGTCACCCGCGCACCCGCCTGCGCCGGTTCAACCGCTGGTTCGTCTACCTCGCCCTCGCCGTGGCGGCGGGCGGCGGCGCCAGCGCGCTGGTCGCGGCGATCGCGGCCGGATGAGCGGCGCCGCTCAGTCCGGGACCGCCGCCAGATCGACCTCGACCTCGAGGTCGTCGTCGGTACCCGCCTCGCCGTCCGGGCCGCTGCTGAACAGGGTGAGCCGCCCCTCCTCGCTGCCGTAGACGCCGTAGCGCTGCCCGTCGAAGGGATCGACGGGGTAGTCGATACCGGGCCGGAGCACGGTCCAGGCCGCGAACAGCTGATCGTCGTCGAGGGCGGCGACTCCGGTCGCGCGCTGCTGCTCGCGCGCCACCGCAGCGAGCTCCCCGAGCTCCCGCACCGCCCGCTCGCGCGCGGCCGCCACGTCCTCGACCGGGACGAACCCCCCGGCGCCGCCCGCATCGGACGCCTCCGCCGCACCGCTCATCAGCGGCCCGAGGGTCGCCATCCAGAGCGCCGCCGCTCCCATCGCGGCCACGGTCGGCACCAGCACGACGGCGGCCAGGATCAGGATCGCGCGCACCGGTCCGCGGGTCGAGACCGGCACACCGGTCGCGAGCGAGGACTCGATCGCCGCCACCCGGGCGGCGAGCGGCGGATAGCCCGAGAGCCAGCGCCCGAGCGTCATCCAGCCGGTGTCGAGGTCGCGCTGCTGCTCGACGAAGGAGCGCAGGTTGACGCGCGGTCCGTGCACGCCGCCGGCGGCGAGGATGGCGAGGCCGCGCGTCGCGCCGGCGCGGTCGCCGCACAGCGCCGCGCCCCAGCGGTCGCAGGTGAACTCGCGCGCCCGCGAGTAGGCCGCGCCCAGGAACGGCACCAGCATGCCGGGGGCGATCAGGAGGTGCCAGTCGAGGTGCCCGGAGCGCAGGTGGCCGAGCTCGTGGCCGATCACCAGGTCGCGCGCCGCGTGGTCCTCGCCGCACGCCTCGAGCAGGTCCGAGAACAGGACGATCATGCGGCCGCGGAAGAGCTTGGTAGCGAGCGCGTTGAGCGAGCCGCCGGCCTGCAGGAGATAGGCGTCGGGCGCTCGCGCCAGGCCGGCGCGGCGCGCGAGCTCGACCACCCGGGCGTGGAGCTCCGGAAACTGCTCCGGGCCGATCTTGATCGCGCTGCCGCGCAGGTGGGTGACGAAGGCGACGTGGGCGAAGAAGAGCAGGACGCCGATCAGCACCGCGTAGACGAGGCCCAGGATGGTCAGCGCGAGCAGGAGCCAGAGGCCCAGCGAGGCGGCCAGCACGAGCGCGAACAGGGGCAGCTCGCTCGGCCAACGCTCGACCTCGACGCCGCGCTCGGACGGAGCGATGGCGCTCTCCATGTTCCCTCCTCAGATTCCGGATCCGCTGGCGGCGCAGTCTACCCGACCGCGGCGGTGGGGCCGGGCGCTCAGCCCAGCGCCACGCCCTCGATCTCGAGCAGCAGCTCGGAGCGGCAGATGTCGGCCTCGACGAAGACCAGGGGCACGCGCTCGCCGAGCCTCTCCCGGAGCCGCGCGCGCACGCAGCCCACGGCCGCCGCGGAGCGCAGATAGACGCGCACCAGGTCGAAGTCGCGCAGACCAGGCAGCGGCCCCCCGGCGGCGCCCGCGCCGAGCAGCGCCTCGATGTTGAGGAGGGTCTCGTCGAGCTGGCCCTCGAGCGAGCCGGCGTGACGCGTCTCGTGGCCGGCGACGCTCGCGGTCCCGGACAGGAAGAGCGCCCCGCCCAGCGCGGCGGGCGCCAGCGTGGCGCGACTGAAGGAGGGCGCGCGCGGGCCGTAGTCGGCGGGATAGCGGTAGGCGTGCACCTGGCGCGGGTTGCCGAGGTGGAGGCCGGCCGACGCGGCGGCGGCGAAGCAGGTGACCAGCCGGGTGCCGGGCGCGCCCACCGCCGAGGAGGCCGAGAAGCGCCGCTCGGCCTCGCTCTCCCCGTAGCGCTCGTCGAACGCCGCGGCGCGGCCGATGTTGAACAGGCGGTAGCGCTCGACGCCGCGCTCCTCGTCGTTGATGCCGGGCAGGAAGTTCCAGACCCGGACCAGGTGCGGGCAGCCCTGCTCGTCGGCGAGCGCGAGCAGCTCGGCGAATGCCGCGCGGGTGGCAGCCGCGGTGCCCTGCTCGAGCCCGCGCGTCACGCACCCGAACAGCGCCTCGCCGTTGCCGGCCCAGGCGATCTCGCCGCGCCGGCCGCGCTCGACCGGCCGCCCCGAGAGCCAGACCTCGGTCGGCGGCGAGCCGCCGAGCGCCCGATTGGGGACGCCCAGGCGCAGTCCTCCGGGCGGCTGCACCGCGGCGGTGTCGGCGCCGAACGCGACCTCGAGCAGGATCCGCGCGTGCTCGCCCGCGAGCGCCGCAGCCAGCGGTCCGGGCTCGCCCACCTTCAGCTCGACGGCGCCGAGCGCCGGCTCGCTGGCGTTCACGCCACGCCCCGGTAGGAGCTGAAGACCGCGAGGTCGACCTCGCGCTCGACGGTCGAGAACCCGGCCTCCTCGAGCGCGGCGAGGATGCGCTCCGGGGCCACGCAGTGTTCGATCGTCTCCCAGTAGTACTCGAACAGCTCGCGCGCCTCGGCGCCGCGCCGGCCGATCCGCGCCAGGGCCGGCACCACGCGCCCGAGGTGGAAAGCGAGCACACGGTGCACTGCGCGCGAGGCCGGGCGGGTGATCTCGAGCACCAGCAGGCGCCCGCCCGGCTCGAGCACCCGCCGGTACTCGGCGAAGGTGGCGCGCAGGTCGGCGACGTGGCGCAGCGCATAGCCCATGGTGACCAGCTCGAAGCTGGCGTCGGCGAAGGGCAGCGCCTCGGCGGTGCCGCGCGTCAGGCGGTCGGCGCCGCGCGCGCGCGCGCGCAGGAGCATGCCCAGGCTCGGATCGAGCGCCACCACGCGCCCGGACGAGCCCACCAGACGCCGCGCGTGCGCGGCCAGCACGCCGGTGCCGCAGGCGACGTCGAGCACTCTCGCGCCCGGGCCGAGACCGGCGCGCCGGAGCGCGCGACGCCGGTACCAGTGGCCGGAGCCGAAGCTCATCAGCTGCGTGATGCGGTCGTAGCTCGGCGCGGTGGCGTCGAACCAGGCGCCCACCCGGCGCCGCCGTTCGGCCTCGTCGGCGTAGTAGCGCTCGAGCGGCGGGTGCGGCCTGAGCGGCCCTGGGGCGGCCGCCGGCGGCGGCTCCGGCTCTCGGGTTTCCGGCATCGTCTCACTCACCCTAGAACGGTCCGTCCGGCCGGGGCCCACTCCGGAGGGTGGTCCGAGGCTCGCTCGCGTCCCCGGCTACTCCTCGCGCCGGCGGAACGGCAGCACGTCGGCGGCCTCGCCCCCGGCACCGGCCGGCTGCGGGCCGGCTCCGGGCTGCGCCGCGTCGGCGCCGGCGTCCGCCTGGCGCTCGGCGGCGTCGGCGGCCTGGGCGGCCACGAACTGGGTGAAGTCGAGGCCGAACGGCACCGAGGGGTCGACGAAGGCGGTCAGGGCGTCGAACGGCACGCGCACGCGCTCGTAGGCGCCGCCGAAGCGCAGCGTCACCTCGAACGCCTCGGCCTCGACCACCAGGTCCCAGAACTGGTGCTGGAGGACCACGGTCAGCGTCTCCGGGAACTCGCGCGCCAGCGCCAGCGGCAGCCGGACCCCGGGGTCGCGGGTGCGGAAGGAGAGGTAGAAATGGTGCGCGCCGGGCAGGCCGTCCGCCGCCGTTCGCTCCAGCACCTCGCGCACCAGCCCGAGCGTGGCGCGGCGCAGGATGTCCGGGTAGTCGAGGCCGGCCGTCACAGGAGGAAGCCGGCGATGGTCGCGGTCTGGAAGCAGGCGAGCGACCCGGCCACCATCGCGCGCAGGCCGAGCCGCGCCAGGTCGGCCTTGCGCTCCGGCGCCATGCCGCCGATGCCGCCGATCTGGATCGCGATCGAGGAGAAGTTCGAGAATCCGCACAGGGCGTAGGTGGCGATCGCGACCGAGCGCTCCGAGAGTTCGCCGGCCCTGACCATCTCCTCCATGCGCACGTAGCCGACGAACTCGTTGACCGCGGTCTTGATGCCGATCAGCGTGCCGACCTTGTCCGCCTCCGCCCACGGCACCCCCATCAGCCAGGCGAGCGGGCTGCACACCCAGCCGAGCACGACGTTGAGCGAGAGCTCCGGGAATCCGGCCAGCCCGCCCAGCCAGCCGATCGGCCAGTCGAGCAGCGCGATCAGGGCCACGAAGGCGATCAGCATGGCGCCGACGTTGAGCGCCAGCTTCAGCCCGTCGGCCGCGCCCGAGGCGGCGGCGTCGATGACGTTGGCCCAGGGGCGCTCGACCTCGATGTCCACCTTGCCGGCGGTGTGGCTCTTCTCCTTCTCCGGGAACATCAGCTTCGCCATCACCAGCGCGGCCGGCGCCGACATCACCGAAGCGGCGAGGAGATGCTTGGCCGGCACCCCCATCCCGACATAGGCCGCCATCACCCCGCCGGCGATGGTGGCGAAGCCGCCGGTCATCACCGCCATCAGCTCCGAATTCGTCATGGTCGCCACGTAGGGCTTGATCAGCAAGGGCGCCTCGGTCTGGCCGACGAAGATGTTGGCCGAAGCCGAGAGCGACTCCGTGCCCGAGGTGCCCATGAAGCGCACCATGATCATCGCGAACTTGCGCACGATCCACTGCAGGATGCCGAGGTAGTAGAGGATGGTGATGAAGCTCGAGAAGAAGATGATCGTGGGCAAGACCTTGAAGGCGAAGTAGAACTCCTTGAACTTCTCGCCGAAGACGAAGGAGGCGCCGGCGTCGGTGAAGTCGAGGAAGCGGGTGATCACGGTGCCGATCCAGTCGAAGACCTGGCGGCCGACCTCGGTGCGCAGGATGACGAGCGCGAAGACGACCTGCAGCGCGGTGCCGACGACCACCGTGCGCCACCTGATCGCCCGGCGGTCCACGGACAGCGCCCAGGCGATGCCGATCATCGCGAAGAGTCCCGCGAAAGACGCGATGCGCTCGATCATCGGTCGCTCCTGGCCGGCGGTCGGAAAACCCGCGCGAGAGTATCCGACGGCCACCGCACCCGCAACCGAGCCGCCGGGTAGACTGCTCGGCCGATGCCGCCGCGCTTCGACTCCGACACGCTGACGCTCGAGCTCTCGGTCGCCGACCTGCTCGACCCGCAGCTGGCGCGCTCGATCGGCTTCGGCAACCGCGGCGGCTACGAACGGCTCTGGCTCGGCCAGGCGATCCACGGCCGCTACCAGGAGGCCGCGCTCGCCTCCGACGCAACGTACCGGCGCGAGCTGGTGGTGCGCGCCGAGCTCGACCACCGCGGCTGGAAGGTGGTGCTCTCCGGCCGCCTCGACGGCCTGCGCCGCTCCGGCGACGGCACGCTCGTGGTCGAGGAGATCAAGTCGGTGCGCCGGGAGGGGCAGCTCTCGGCCGCGCTGCGCGACCTGTACGAGCGTCAGGCCCGGCTCTACGCCTGGATGCTGTCCAGGATCGAAGCGGCTCCCGTGCGCGCCGAGCTCGTGCTCATCGCGATCGGCTCCGACGCGCTCGAGCGCATCGAGCTCGACACCGACTTCGAGGCGCTCGAGGGCCAGGTCCGCAGGCGCCTGAACCAGCTCCTGCGCGAGCACGAGGAGCAGCGCCGCGCGCGCGCCGACCGGCGCAGCGCCGCCGCCGTGCTGGCCTTCCCGCACGGCGAGCTGCGCCCCGGCCAGGACACGATCGTGGCCGCCGTCGAGGCGGCGCTCGAGGGCGGCACCCACCTGCTGCTCGAGGCGCCCACCGGCCTGGGCAAGACGGTCGCGGCGCTGTGGCCGGCGCTGCGCTTCGCGCTGGCGCGCGACCAGCGCCTGTTCGTGCTCACCGCCAAGAACCTGCAGCAGGAGATGGCCACCCGGGTCCTGCGCCTGCTCGCCCCCGGCGCCGGCTTCCACGCCCTGCGCCTGCGCGCCAAGTCGCGCATGTGCGCCAACGGCGAGGTGATCTGCCACGAGGACTACTGCCCGTTCGCGCGCGACTACTACGGCAAGCTCTCCGCCTCCGGCGTGGTGCCCCGTCTGCTCGACGAGGAGGCCGTCCTCGAGCCTGACCTGGTCTTCTCGGCCGCCGCGCAGGCCGAGGTCTGCCCGTTCGAGGTCAGCCTCGACCTGGCGGGCCGGTCCCAGGTCGTGGTCGGCGACTACAACTACGCCTTCGACGCCTGGGTGGCGCTCGCCGACTTCGGCCCCGAGGCGGACCTCTCCGACACCGTGCTGGTGATCGACGAGATCCACAACCTGGTCGAGCGCGGGCGCGGGTACCTGTCGCCCGAGCTCTCGGCCGCCGCCGCGCGCGCCGCCGCCGAATCGGCGGCGCGGGGCGGCGGGCCGGTGCACCGGCAGATCGAGGCGGCCGCCCTCGAGCTCGCCGAGCTGGTCGAGCGCGAGGCCGACTCGGCGCTCGCAGAGCTCCCGGAGGGCGACGGCGCGCTCGAGACCCGCCTGCCCGAGGAGGCGCTGCTCGCCCAGCGACCCGCCTTCGACGAGGCCTTCGTCGCCTACCTCGAGCACCAGCGCGAGACGAAGAGTTTCCGCGCCGAGGATCCGTTCGTCGGCCTCTACTTCGACCTGCTGCGCTTCCTCGACGGCCTGGCGCTCGCGGGCGAGGCCTTCGCGCACCTCGCCGAGCGGCGCGGCGGGGACCGGCTGCTGCGCGTGCTGTGCAAGGACCCGAGCGCCCACCTGGCGCGCGTGATCGGCCGCACGCGCGCCACGATCGGGCTCTCGGCCACGCTCTCGCCGCCCGAGTTCTACCGCGACCTGCTCGGCTTCGAGCGCGCGCGCACGGTGTCGGTCTCGGTGCCCAACCCCTTCCCGCCCGAGCGCCGCCGCGTCGTGGTCGACGCTTCGGTCGCCACCGTCTTCCGCGAGCGTTCCGCCCAGGCGCCGCGGCTCGGCGCGCGGCTCACGCGCTTCGCCGACGCGGTGCCCGGCAACTGCCTGGCGCTCTTCCCCAGCTTCCAGTTCCTCGCCGAGGTGGTGGCGCACGTCAAGCCCGCGAGCAAGCGCGTGCTCGTCCAGCAGCGCACCGACACCGAGCGCGACCGCGAGGCGCTACTCGAGGCGCTGCGCGGCGCCCTGCTCGGGGACGTGCTGCTGGTGGCGGTGGCGGGCGGCGTGTTCGCGGAGGGGGTCGACTACCCCGGCGACACGCTGCGCGCGGTGGCGGTGGTCGGGCCCTGCCTGCCGGTGCCGACCCTCGACCAGCGCCTGCTCCAGGCCTACTACGAGGAACGCTTCGAGCGCGGCTTCGAGTACGCCTTCGTGGTGCCCGGCATGACGCGCGTGGTGCAGGCCGCAGGAAGGCTCATCCGCTCGGCCGAGGACGCCGGCGTCATCGCGCTCTTCGACCGGCGCTTCCTCGACCGCCCGTACGCCGACCGCCTGCCCGCGGACTGGCTGCCGGGCGACGGCGACGTCGCCGGCCTCGCCGGGGAGCCCGACGAGGCCGCGCGCAGCTTCTTCCGCGACCTGCCCCGGGCACTCTGATACCCTGCCCGGGGAGCGTTCCTACGCGCTCCCTGCACGCCCGGAGGACGACCATGGGACTGTTCGACTTCGTCAAGGATGCGGGAGCGAAGGTGTTCGGCAAGGACGAACCGAAGCCCTCGCCGCAGGTGCGCGACGTGGACCCGGCCAGGCTCGAGCTCATGAAGCGCAACAAGGCGCTGCAGAACCTGGTCGCCGAGCTCGGGCTCCAGGTCGAGAACCTGAAGATCGAGGTCACCGGATCGACCGCGGTCGTCTCCGGCCTGGTCGACGACCAGGCCGAGCGCGAGAAGGTCGTGCTGGCGGTCGGCAACGTGATCGGCATCGCGCGCGTGGACGACCGGCTCGAGGCCAAGAAGAAGGCGCCCGAAGCGCAGATGCACACCGTGGTCGCCGGCGACACGCTGTCGAAGATCGCCAAGAAGTACTACGGCAACGCCGGCAAGTACCCGGTGATCTTCGAGGCCAACCAGCCGATGCTCAAGGACCCGGACAAGATCTACCCCGGCCAGGTCCTGCGCATCCCGCCGCTCGAGCCCTGAGCCCGGCCGCGGCGCCGCGGCTCAGACCCAGCCCTTCTTGCGGAACCAGAGGAGCATGCCGGCGCCCAGGGCGATCATCGATCCGAGCACGAAGGGGTAGCCCCAGGGCTTCGACAGCTCGGGCATGAACTCGAAGTTCATGCCGTAGATGCCGGCGATCAGGGAGAGCGGCAGGACGATCGCCGAGAACACGGTCAGCACGCGCATGACGTCGTTGGTGCGCTGCGCCACCACCGAGAGATAGGTGTCCTTGACGTTGGTGAGCAGGTCGCGCTGCTGGTCGATGGCGTCGGCCAGGCGCAGTACGTTGTCGAGCGTGTCGCGGAAGTTGAGCGCCGCGGTGTCGTCGATGCCGTTGCCGCGCGAGTTGGCGAGGTGCTGGAAGACCTGGCGGTGCGGCAGCATGGTGCGGCGCAGCGTCGCCAGCTGGCGCCGGATCGCGAGCAGGCGTTCGAGCTGCTCGCGCTCGGGGTTCTCCACCACCTGTTCTTCGAGCCTCTCGATCTCGACCGCGATCTTGTCCACGACAGGGAAGTACAGGTCGATCATCTCGTCGCAGATCGACCACAGCACCTGGAGCGCGCCGCCCGGCGGCGCCTGGCCGCTCTCTCCGACCCGCCGCCGCACGATCTCCATGCTGCGCAGCGGCGCGCGATGGAGGGTGACCAGCCGCCCCGGGCTGACGAAGGCGGCCAGCTTGAGGGTGCGCACGTCGTCCCACTGCGGGTCCCACTCCTCGTTGAAGTCGAGGCCTCGCACGATGAGGAAGATGGTGCCGCCGTACTCCTCGACCTTGGGCTGATGGAGCAGGGTGAAGGTGTCCTCGATCGCGAGGGGATGGAAGCCCCAGCCGGCGAGCAGCTGCTCGAAGCGGGGCTCCGTGCCTTCGAGGTCGATCCAGATCGAGCCGCCGGGCGCGGCTTCGGCAGAGAGCAGCTCCTCGCCGCCCGCCCGGAGCCCGCCCGTGGCGTCGCAGATCAGGACCCGGATCACGGCCGCCAAGGTATCACGCGCGGCGGGAGTCAGACCGCCAACCGCTCGACCTCGCGCAGCAGCGCCGAGGCGCCCGCCGGGCGCGCCGTCGCGTCCTTCTCGAGGCAGCGCAGGAGCAGCACCTCGAGCGGCCGCGGGATGTCCGGCCAGTAGAGGCTGGGCGCCGCCGGCGCCTCCTTGAGGTGGTGCATCAGGATCTCCATCGGGTTGTCGCCGCCGAACGGCAGCCGGCCGGTGAACATCTCGTAGAGCACCACGCCGCAGGCGTAGACGTCGGCGCGCTGGTCGGCGTCACGGCCCTCGATCTGCTCCGGAGCCAGGTAGTGCGGCGTGCCGACGAGCCAGCCCGCCTGGGTCTGCCCCGGCTCCAGGCGCTCGACCGGGCGCGCGAGGCCGAAGTCCATGAGCTTCACGTTGCCGAGCGGATCGAGGAGGATGTTCTCCGGCTTGATGTCGCGGTGCACGATGTCGAGACCGTGCGCCGCCGCCAGGCCGGAGAGCAGCTGGCGCGCGAGCAGGATGCCCGCCGAATAGGGCAGGCGGCCGGACTGCTCGAGCATGGCGCGCAGCGTAATGCCGCGCACGTACTCCATGGAGATGAACGGCACCCCGTCGATGTCGCCGAAGTCGAAGGTGCGCAGGACGTTGGGATGGGTGATCTTGCGCGCCAGCTTGATCTCGCCCTTCAGGCGCTCGACCAGCGCCCGGTCGCCGGCGACCTCCTTCTTGAGCATCTTGAGCGCCACCAGGTCGTCGAGGTCGCGGTCGCGCGCCTTGTAGACGACGCCCATGCCGCCCGAGCCGAGCACCGCCAGGATCTCGAAGCGCGAGCCGAGCAGCGACCCGGGCCCGATCGCGGACAGCGTCGCCAGGCCGGAGCCGGCCGCCGCCTCCGCCGGGGCGGGGCCGGCGACGCGCGCCGCCATCGTGGCGTCGAGCCGGAACAGCGCCTGGGTGGAGAGCAGCCCGCGCTCGGGCTGCAGGTCGAGCCCGGCGCGCCCGAGCGCGCCGGTCGCCTCCTCGTGCACCGCCGGCGAGAGCAGGATCTCGCCCTCCTCCGCCTCGCGCAGCATGCCCTCGGCCTGCTGCAGGGCGAGGCCGATCAGCACGCGATCGGAGCCGCTCCCCCACGCCACCGGGCCGGACAGCGCCTCGCCCGCCACCAGCGCGACGGCCGGCCGCTCGGCGTCGTCGAAGGCGTTCTCGCGCTGGGCGACCGCGGTCATGACCTCCGCCGCGGCGGCGAGCGCGCGGTCGGACCTGCCGTCCCCCGCGAAGGTGAGCAACGCCCGGTGCCCGGCCACGTCCTCGAGCCGGCCCCCCTGGGCGACCGCGATCGAGGCGACCTTGCGCAGGTCGCGCGACATGCGCGCCAGCGCCTCGGCCGGGTCGGCGGCGTTGCGCGGCCGCAGGTACCGGCGCAGGTCGACCACCGCCACCGTGGCGCGGCGCGCCTCGGCGCGCCCCGCCGCCGACCCCGGCGCGGCGCCGGCGTCGGGCAGATTGCGCGACAGCTTGGTCACGTACTCGGCCATGTCGCGCCGCTCGCGCAGCTCGCCGAGCAGCGCGTTGAAGGCGTCGGCGAGCGACACCACCTCGCCCGAGCCGCCGCGCGGCAGGGTGACGTCGTAGTCGCCGCCGCGCGCCGAGCGCACCGCCTTGACCAGCGCCAGGATCGGGCTCGAAACGCGCCGGGAGAGCAGGAAGGCGATGCCGAGCGCGGCCAGCAGCGCGGCGGCGCCGACCGCGAGCAGCAGGTTCCGGATCCTGCGGTAGCCGGCCAGCTCGCGGTCGAGCGAGGCGAGCGAGACCACTGCCCCGACCGGTTTGCCCTCGGCGTCGGGCAGCGGCGCCAGCAGCGCCAGCCAGCGCTCGCCGCCGAGCTCGACCTCGGCCTGCACGGCGCTCTCGCCGCGCTGCGCGGCGCGCGCGATCAGGTCGCCACCCCGGCGCAGCGCGCCCAGGGCGCGCTCGGTCTCCTGCGGGGTGAGCGAGGAGGCCACCGGCGTGGCGCCCTCGCCGGCGACGAACACCACGTCCGAGCCGGTCGAGCGCTTGACCTCGAGCGCGCGCACGTCGGAGATCTGGTAGCCGAGGATCAGGTAGCCGAACACGCCCTCGAGCGCCATCGGGGTCGCCACGGCGTCGTAGAGACGGCTGCCGTCGGCCCACACGCCGGCGCCCTCGAACTGCTCGCGCACGCGCCGCACCAGGGGCCGGTCCGCGAGACTGCCGCCCGAGGCCTCGCGCTGGTCGGTGCGCGCGGCGACGACGCCGAACTGGTCGGTCACGATCGCCAGGTCGTAGCCGAGATCTCCGCGCCGCTCGTCGAGCTGGTCGAGGATCGAGAGCCGGTCGCGCGCGGCGATCGCGTCCGCGAGGTAGGCCTTGAAGTCCGGGCTGCCGGCCAGGTTCTCGGCGAGCAGCCGGAGCTGCTGCTGGCGCTGCTGCTCGGCGGCGGTGAGCAGCGAGCTCGAGGCCTGGATGCGCTCCTTGGCGGCGCGCTCCGCCACCGGGCCGCCGAGCGTCGAGACCGAGATCAGCGCGGCGCCGAGCGCCACCACCAGGATCGCCGCGGTGCCCAGGAAGATCCGGGTCGCGAGCGAGAGTCCCCGTCGCCCTTCACTCATAGGTACCTCTCGTGTAGGACTTGCCGAACTTGTTGCGGTGGGGCGGCACCTTGGGCCGCGTGATCTCCGCCCGGACGACCAGCTCGCCCGCGCGGGGCACCTCGACCGGCGTCTCGCCCACCTCGCCGCGCTCGTGCCAGAAACGGAGCCGGCCCCTGCCCCCGGGCAGGCCGGTGAGGACGAAGCGGCCCGCCCCGTCGGGCGCCGCGTAGTGCGCGCTCTCGACCACCATCACGTGCGCGAACATGCCGTGGTGGACGTTGCAGAAGACGCGCACCAGGCCGGCCTCCCGGAAGGTGGCCGTCTTGCCCTGGCCGGCGCCCACCAGCCCGAGGTCGAAGGAGTTGCGGCCCGAGACCGAGAAGACGTTGTGCAGGATCGGATCCTGGTTCGGGAAGCGCACCGTCGAGCCGACCGGCACGACCAGCACCGCGGGCTCGAACTGCTTGCGCACGGTGGTCATCGCCGCCTGCAGCGGGCGCGGCCGCTCCGCGCCGGCGTCGGGCACGAACCAGACCGCGGCGCGGCTCGGATCGAGCGCGCGGTCGGTGGCCGGCCGCCCGTCCTGCGTCAGCTCGATCCGCCCGGCGAGCCGGTAGCGCGGCGGCGGCGCGGGCGCCTGAGCCGGCGGCTGCGCCTGCGGCGCGCGCGCCGGACTCGCCTGCGGCGCGGCAGCACCCGCCCCGGCCACCGTGGCCGCGAGCGACCACGCCGCGAGGAGGAGCGCGCTCGGAACTTGCATCGGAGGAAACGGCGCGCAGCATAGCAGAGGCCCGCGCGCGCTCCCGGCGCGCCGAGGCCGTCGTCGCGTGCCGCGGCATCCGTGGCAGGATCTGCGCGTGAATCTGATCGCGCAGGTGCACGCCTTCGTCGACGGCGGCTCGCACGCGGACGCCGACTTCGAGCGGCTCGCGCTCGCGGC
>Ga0102851_10000258_pt1 | contig 24710 bp, 20 predicted proteins | sample Mud3Dept3metaG_FD_79558 | JGI IMG/M metagenome (GOLD analysis project Ga0102851, IMG submission 79558) | Freshwater wetland microbial communities from Ohio, USA, analyzing the effect of biotic and abiotic controls - Mud 3 Core 4 Depth 3... | ecosystem: Environmental > Aquatic > Freshwater >... | reverse complement strand
CTCCTCTATGGGTCGGGCCTGCGGCTGCTCGAAGCGCTCTCGCTGCGCGTGAAGGATCTCGACTTCGCCACGCACGAGATCCGCATCCGCGACGGCAAGGGGCGCAAGGACCGCGTAACGCCGCTTCCGATCTCGCTCGAAGCGTCGCTCCGTCTTCAGTCCGAACGCGCCCGCGCGATCCACGAACGCGACCTCCACGACGGCTTCGGAGCGGTGGCGCTTCCGGACGCGCTCGCACGGAAGTTTCCGGGCGCGGCGCACGCGTGGCCCTGGCAGTGGGTCTTCCCTGCCACCACGCGCTACCGCGAGCAGTCCACCGGAAGCGAGCGCCGCCACCACTTCCACGAGACGGCGGTTCAGCGCGCGATGACGCGCGCGGTGCGCGAGTCGGGGCTCGCCAAGCGGGCGAGCTGCCACACGCTACGCCATAGCTTCGCGACCCATTTGCTCCAGCGCGGATACGACATACGCACCGTGCAGGAGTTGCTCGGCCATCGCGACCTGAAGACCACCATGATCTACACCCACGTCCTGAATCGCGGCGGCCTCGGGGTGCGCAGTCCGCTCGACGACTAGGGACGGCGGGCGCCTGGCGCGCTCGGGACGCGGAATTGCCGGCCGAACAGGCAGCCCCTGGCCCGCGTCCAAGGCCGGCTCTGGAGCCCGGGTTGCCGGGCCGCCGAACCTCGTTCCCCATTCCCCTCGCGCGCAGGGTCCCGCGCGCCGAAAGAGCAGTCCACATGCGTCCGTTATCCTCGCCCCCCATGAGCATCCTGCGACTCCCGGTCCCGGTCCCGCGCCGATCTCCCTATCTCTCTTGTCCGCTTGCCGGCCTGGCTCTCCTGCTCGGCCTGGCGGCCCCTCCCGCCCCCGCGGCGACCGAGTCCGCCGCGGGAGCCGGTTCGAGCGCACTGTCGTGCGAGACGCTGCCCCGGCTGCTCGGCGCCTATCTCCAGAATCACGTGCAGTACCGCGCGCTCACCGACGACCTGAAGGAGCGTGTCGCCGAGTCGAACCTGCGGCACCTCGACCCGTCGCGTTCGCTGTTCGTGCAGGCGGACGCGGATGCGCTGCGACGCGAACTCGGCGGCGTCTTCGCGTCGCTGACGCGTGGCGACTGCTCGCAGCTCGAGGCGATGCACAAGCTCACCATCGAGCGGTACAAGGAGATGGAGAACTTCGTGCGCGACTATGTGTCGCGCTCCGACTACCAGATCGACGAAAACGCCACGCTGGTGATCGACCCCGAGAAGCGCGGCTTTCCGAAGGGCAGGCCCGAACGCGACGACCTCTACCGCCGTCTCGTGCATTTCCAGATGTCGAACTACGTCGCGAATGGCGAGACGCTGGACGAGGCCAAGAAGAAGCTCGTCCACCGTTACGAGCTGATGACGCGACGCGCACAGGAGACGAAGCGCGACGAGATCTACGCGCGCTTCCTCGACGCCTTCTCCACTTCGCTCGACCCGCACTCCTCGTATCTCTCGCCCGACAATCTAGAAGACTTCAAGATCCACATGGGCCTTTCGCTCGAAGGCATCGGCGCCGTGCTCTCGTCGCGCGACGGCTACACAGTCGTCGAGGAGATCGTGCCGGGCGGCTCGGCCGCCAAGGAAGGCACCCTCAAGCCGAAGGACAAGGTGATCGCGGTCGCCCAGGACGAGAAGGGCGAGATGGTCGACGTGATCGACATGGATCTTCGCGACGTGGTGCGCATGATCCGCGGCAAGAAGGGTTCCGTGGTGCGGCTCTCGCTGCTGCGCCAGGGCGCCACCACCGAGCGCTACAGCGTCCGCCTGGTGCGCGACAAGATCAATCTCGAAGAGCAGGCCGCCAAGCTTCGCTTCGAGGAGGTGAAGTCCGGCGACAAGACCTACAAGCTCGCCGTGCTCGACCTGCCGTCCTTCTACGGCGACAAAGACACCGGCGCGCGTCAGGCCACCGACGACGTTCAGAAGCTGCTCAAGGAAGCGCGCGCCGCGAAGGCCGACGGACTGCTGCTCGACCTCTCGCGCAACGGCGGCGGCCTGCTCGACTACGCCGTGAAGATCACCGGCTTCTTCATCGGCAAGGGCGGCGTGGTGGCGGTCGGCGATTCCCAGGCGCGCACGCAGGTGCTCGACGATCCCGACGAGACGATCCAGTGGTCGGGCCCGCTCGTAGTGCTGACCTCGCGCGTCACGGCGTCGGCGGCGGAGATCCTGGCGGGCGCCGTCAAGGACTACCGCCGCGGCGTGATCGTCGGCGACGACCACACCTTCGGGAAGGGCAGCGTCCAGACCGTCGCACCGCTCCCGCCCGGTCTCGGCGCACTGAAGCTCACGACGGCGCTCTTCTACCGTCCGGGAGGCAAGTCGACGCAACAGATCGGTGTCCCTGCCGACATCGTCGTGCCCGCCCTCACCGCCAACGACGAACTCGGCGAGACGAACCAGCCCTACTCGCTGCCGGCGCGGTCGATCGATGCCTTCGCGAAGGGCGCGCCGAAGCACGGCAGCGGCTACATCGCGATCGACGACGCCACCGTCCAGGCTCTCGCCCAGCGTTCCCACGATCGCGTCGCCGGCGACACGCGCTTTGCCGATATCGAGAAGGAACTCCAGGAGCAGCGCGCCAACGAAGGCGTCGTGAAGGTGGCCGACCTGCTCGAGAAGAAGGAAAAGGACAAGGAGAAGGAGGCGGCGAAGCCGCACGCGTCGGCACCGGTTGATGGCGCTGCCTCCGGTGATTCGGCAATGGTGGCTCCGCCGACGGGCACGGGCGTGCCGGGCGAAGACGGTCCGCCGGACGACCGCGCGCCCCAGGTCCAGGAAGCGCTGCACATCCTCGGCGACCTGGTGTCGAGTCGCCCGGTGGCGATGAACAACTAGAGGGGCAGGCGCCGCGCGAGTCGCGCATTCGTGTAGTCGGGATCATCGGTCACGTCGTGCCAGGCGCGAACCCACTCGGGGCGGTGCGCTTCCATGAACGCGCCGCGAGCCGCGGCGTCGCGCAGATCGGGACCCTCCCCGGCGTCGAGTTCCAACTCGATCAGCACGATGCCGGGCGGCCATTCGAGACAGTCGACGTCGAGGCGCCCCTCGCGCCGCCGCGTCTTGCGCACGCAGGGAAGTGGCAGCCGCAGCAGCACCCGCGCAACCGACTCGGGCACGCGCCATTCCCATTCGTAGCGACCGTCGCCGCGCGGCGCCTTCACGGTCATACGGGCACCCATCCCTTCCGCGACGCGCACACGCGCCGTCACGCGCCCGCGCAGCAGATAGGCCTGCTGCATCCGCGCGCCGCCCCTGGGCGGTGTTCCATCCGTCACGAGGAAGCGGATCTCGCGTTCGATCGACAACTCGCGAACTCCGTTCGCCTGCGGCTCGCTGCGCGCGCAGAGCCACTTACGCGGCTAAGCTCCCGCGGCCGTGAAAAAAGTCTGTTTCTATCACGCCGGCTGCCCCGATGGCTTCGGCGCCGCGTGGGCGGTGTGGAAGGCGTGGGGCAAGTCCGGAGAGTACCGCCCGCGCGGTCACGACGACGTGCTCCGCTTCGAAGATCTCGTCGGCGCCGAGGTGGTGTTCGCGGACATCGCGCTCGCGAACGGCCTGCTGCGCACGCTCGGCCAGAAGGCCGCGCGCGTCGTCGTGCTCGATCATCACGTGACGGCGCTCGAGCGCTTTCGCTCCGATCCCGAGTTGACGCTCGATCTAGGCGAGCGCGGCCACGTCGTGAACTTCGATCTCACGCAGTCGGGCGCCGCGCTCGCATGGGAGCACTTCCACCCCGAAACGGACCTCCCGCGCCTGCTCGCGTACGTGCAGGATCAGGATCTCTGGCAGTGGCAGCTGCCGAACTCCGACGCAGTCAACGCCGCGATCGGCATCTACCCGCGTCGCTTCGAAGTCTGGGACCGGCTCGCCGCCGAGCCGATCGAGAAGCTCGTCGCGGAGGGCCAGCCGATCGTGCGCGCGCAGCGCGCCGACATCGAGCGCGCGCTGCAAAACGCGCACTCGGTGACAGTGGGCGAGTTGCGTCTCGAAGCGGTGAACGCGCTCTTCCAGCGATCGTCGATCGGCCACGAGTTGGCGAAGCGCAAGGCCTTTGGAACCCAGTGCGGCCTCGTCTATCGGCTCACCGAACGCCGCGTCGACTGCTCGGTCTACTCGATCGGCGACTTCGACGTCGCCAGCCTCGCCGCCAGCTTCGGCGGCGGCGGTCACCGCAACGCCGCCGGCTTCAGCGTCACCCTGGAAGAGTGGCTCGCCCGCTTCGTGTAAGGAGAAAGGGGACGGTCCTCAACTTGGACTGAGTGAGGACTTCGGGGACACACCTCGCCGAGGTCTGTCCCCAAACTCCTCAGCCAGTCCACGGGGAGGACCGTCCCCTTTCTCCACTTTATCCACGGGTGGTGATGGTCAGGGCGTGGATCTCGTGGGTCATCATTTCGCCGAGGGCTTCGTAGACCAGGCGTTGCGCTTGGACGAGCGAGAGACCGGCGAAGCGCGGTGAGGCGATGGTGACGCGGAAGTGGCCGCCGCCGCCGGCGGCGCCGGCGTGACCGCGATGCTTGTGGCTCTCGTCGACGACCTGCACGTCCGTTGCGCCGAGTTTCTCGCGCAGCAGCGACTCGATCCGCTGGACGCGATCTTCAGTGCTCATCAGTCCTTCGGGAGGCCGAGCACGCGCTCGGCGATGATGTTCTTCTGGATGTTCGGTGTGCCGCCGCCGATTACGACTTCGGGCCACGAGAGCGCGAAGCGCTGCCAGCGACCGCCATCCACTTCGCGTTCCAGGTGACCGGCGCTGCCCTGCATCTCCAGGGCGATCTCGCCGAGCGCCACCTCCAGCTCCGCGCGCAGCAGCTTGTTGATCGAGGTCTCCGCGCCGAGCGGTTCGCCGCGCAACTGCTTGGTGAGTGCGCGCATGCCGTTGAAGCGCATCCCCTCGATCTTCGCCTCGAAGCGCGCGATGCGGCGCCGGATGCCGTCGTCCTCGAGCGCAGCCCGGCCGTTCTTGCGCGACTTGCGCGCCAGTTCCTTCAGCTCTTCGAGCTTGCGCCGCAGACCCTCGACCTCGGCGATCGACGACCGCTCGTGCGCGAGCGCCGACACCGTCACCTGCCAGCCCTGCCCTTCTTCGCCGAGTCGATTCTCGACAGGCACCCGCACGGCGTCGAAAAACACCTCGGCGAACATCGAGCCGCCCGACATGTTCTTGATCGGACGCACCGTGATGCCCTTGGTGTCCATCGGCACCAGCAGGCAGGTGATGCCTTCGTGCTTGCTCGCGGGCCGCATGGCGCCACCAGGCGCCTGGCCCTCCGAGTCGAGGCCGCCCGTGCGGACCAGCAGGATGATCCACTTCGACCACATCGCGATCGACGTCCAGATCTTCTGGCCATTCACGACGTACTCGTCACCTTCGCGCACGCACTTGCACTGGAGCGACGCGAGATCGCTGCCCGAAGCCGGTTCCGAATAGCCAGTGCACCACTGGTACTTGCCGTCGAGGATGTCCGGGATGAAGCGCTGCTTCTGCGCGGGCGTGCCGTACTGGATGATCGCGGGACCCACCCACGCGAGGCCCATGAAGCAGGTGCCGAGGGGAGGCGCCTTCCGCTTCGCCATCTCCTCCTTGAGGATCACCTGCTGCATGATCGAGGCGCCGCCGCCGCCGACTTCCTTCGGCCACGAGAAGCCGACCCAGCGCTTCGCGCGCACCTTTTGCGTCCACTCGGCTAGGAACGCCGGGGCGTTCGCGTTCGCACCTGCCGGTAGGTTCTCGTCGAGGAACGCGCGAACCTCGCTGCGGAACGCCTCTTCTTCCGGGGTGAAGTGGAAGTCCATCACTGCTCTCCGATGGAGATTGCACGGTCGTAGTGGAAATCGGAATCGCCGAATGCGGGCCGCGCCCACTTCGAACGCTTCAAGTAGAGATGGGGATCGTATTCCCAGGTGTAGCCGACGCCCCCGTGCAGCTGCACCGAATCGACGCCGATGCGCGCGAACGCCTCGCTCGCGTACGCCTTCGCGAGTGACACGGCGCGGGCCGCATCTGGGTCGCGCTCGTCGAGGCACCATGCGGCGTAATACAGGATCGACTTCGCGCTCTCGACGTCCACCAGCATCTCGGCGAGGGGATGCTTCACGCCCTGGAAGCGGCCGATCGGCGAACCGAACTGCTCGCGCTGCTTCGCGTAGTTCACGGTGATCTGCAGCGCCGCGCCGGCCGCGCCGAGCACTTCGGCTGTGACCGCCGCGGTGGCGAGGTCGAGCACGCGCGCGAGCGTCGCCTCGCTTGCTTCCGAGAGCACCGCGTCGGCGGCGACCGCGACGTTCTCGAAGCGCACGCGACCGACGCGGCGCGTCTGATCGATCGACGGCGTCGCTTCGACCGTCACACCCGCTGCATTGCGCTCGACCACCGCGAGCGATATCGCGTTGCCGCTGCGAAACGCAACGACGAAGAGGTCGGCGGACGGCGCGTCGAGAACCTGCACCTTCTCGCCCGACAGCACCACGCCCTTGTCCTGCGCCCTGCCGGCGAGCGCGACGCCGGCGGCGTCCCATCGATCGCTCGGCTCGAGGAACGCGAGCGATGCGATGCACGAGCCGTCCGCGAGCGACGGCAGCCAGCGCGCCTGCTGCGCATCACTGCCCGCTTCGCGAAGCGCGGCGGCGGCGATCGTCGTCGCGAGGAACGGCGACGGAAACAGCGTCGCGCCCATCTCCTCGAGCACGACGACGAGATCCACCCAACCGAGTCCCGCGCCGCCCTGCTTCTCGGGAATCGTGAGGCCCAGCCAGCCGAGTTCCCCGAGCTGCTTCCAGAGCGCGCGCGAGAAGCCGTCGGGCGTCTCCATCAGCTTGCGCACTTCCTCGAGCGGGCACTGCGCATCGAGGAATTTGCGGACCTCCCGGCGCAGCAGGTCCTGCTCTTCGGTGAAGCCGAAGTTCATGAATCTTCTCCGGAAAGAGGTGTTTGGGCGAGAGCAGCCTAGCCTATACTCGCGCGCCGTTCGATTCTAGAGTCAACCTCGATCGAGCCGCCCGGCAGCCAAGATGGAGAGCCCTGATGAGCGTCCGTCCCGACGAAACCGAGTCGAAGGAAAACGCGGAGTTCCGGCGCGAGGCGCGCGCGTGGATCGCCGCCAACAAGCCCGCGCACCCCGGCTTCAAACTGCCGCAGAGCTTCCTCGAGGTGGAATCGGAGCGGCAGTTCACGTTCCTGCGCGAGTGGCAGCGCAAGGTCTTCGACGCCGGCTACCTCGGTCTCGACTGGCCGGCGGAGTACGGCGGCAAGGGCGATCCGTTGAAGCGACAGCGCATCGTGTCGCAAGAGCTGAACCGCGCGGGCGCTCCGTTCCTCGTGAACGTGATCGGCCTGCAATGGGCCGGTCCGACGATCCTCGCGGTCGGCAACGAGGAACAGAAGAAGCGCTACCTGAAGCCGATCCTCTCCGCGGAAGAGATCTGGTGCCAGGGCTTCAGCGAGCCCGGCGCCGGTTCCGATCTCGCGAGCCTCAGCACCGCCGCCGAAGCGACCGCCGATGGCTGGCTCGTCACCGGTCACAAGGTGTGGACGACGCTCGCGCACTTCGCGAAGTGGATGATCCTACTGGCGCGCACCGATCAAGCAGCGCACAAATACGCTGGCATTTCGTACTTCCTGTTCCCGATGGACGCGCCCCACGTGACGGTGCAGCCGCTCGTCAAGATGAGCGGCGAAGGCGGCTTCAACCAGGTGATCTTCGACAAGGCGCCGATGCCGAAGAGCGCGCTGCTCGGGCAACTCGGCCAGGGCTGGCAGATCGCAATGACGACGCTGACCTTCGAGCGCGGCGCCGCCGAGGGCACCGGCGGCGGCCAGTCGACGCCGACGGAGTCGTCGGCGCGCGCAGTCGCGAAACTCGCGGCGCGCGTTCGTCGCGAAGGCCACCTTGCGGCTGGCGACGCGGTGATTCGCGATCGCGCCGCACAGCTGTGGATCGAGGAAGAAGCGCTGCGCCTCACCGGCCAGCGCGCGCGCATCGCCGCTCTCAACATGGACGACCGCCCGCTCGCGACGCGCCTGATGAACAAGCTCGTGTTCTCCGAACTCGGGCAGCGGCTCTCCGAGTTCGCGTGCGAGGTGCTCGGCCCCGATGCGACGCTGTGGGTGGGCGATCCGCAGGCGCCCGACAAGGCCGAGTGGCCGCGCGCCTACATGAACTCGTTCGGCGTCACGATCGGCGGCGGCACCAGCGAAGTGCAGCGCAACATCATCGGGGAGCGCGTTCTCGGCCTCCCGAAGACGAAGTGAGAGGCGAACCATGTCCGCGGCAACCCCGATCAAACTCGAGGTCCCCACCGATTTCGGCTGCACCGAGGAGCACGCGCTGCTGCGCGCCGAGGCGCGTCGTTTCCTCTCGGAGCGGCTGCCGATCGCCGAGCTGCGCAAGCTCGCCGATGCGGGTGTCGGCTTCGACCGTGCCCTCTGGAAGGAACTCGCACAACTCGGCTGGGTGGGGCTGGTGTTTCCCGAAGCCGACGGCGGTGCGGGCCTCGGCTGGCTGCACGTCGAGATCGTGATGGAGGAGATGGGGCGGCGCCTGGTGCCCGGCCCGTTCCTCGCCTCGCTGCTCGCAGGCGTCGCGATTGCTGAAAGCGGCAGCAACGCACAGCGCGAACGCCTCCTCCCTGCGATCGCGTCCGGCGACCTGGTTGCGACGATCGCGCTCTGCGAAGCCGGTGGAGTCTTCGAGGCCGACGGCGTCGGTGCGACGGCGGAAGCGGTCGATGGAGGCTTCCTGCTGCGCGGACAGAAGACGCACGTGATCTGCGGAACCGATGCGGGACTCGTGGTCGCGCCGTTCCGCGAGCCGTCGGGACGCATCGCGCTCTTCGCCGTCGAGCTTCCCGCGACGGGCGTCTCGGTCGAAGCGGAGGTCTGCATCGACCCGACGCGGCCGACGGCGCGCGTCGGGTTCGACGGCGTGCGCGTCGCCGCGCAGGCGCGCCTCGACGGCGACGGCGCCGCCGCCTGGCACGCGATGCTGGTGCGCGGCTTTGCCGCGTTGGCCGCCGAACAGGTGGGCGGCGCCGAGTCGGTGCTGCTCATCACGCGCGACTACGCAGTCGCGCGCAAGCAGTTCGACCGCCAGATCGGCTTCTTCCAGGCCGTGAAGCACCCGATCGTCGACATGATGTGCGGCATCGAGTTGGCGCGCAGTCTCGCGACCGGCGCGGCCGCGGCGCTCGACGCCGCCGCAGGGCGCACAGCGCCTGGCCCGCCGAGTCATCAGGATGCGGGCGCAGAGACGCTGGCGCGCATGGCGAAATCGATGGTGAGCGACGTCTACTGCAACGCCGTGCGCAAGGGCGTGCAACTCCACGGCGGCTACGGTTTCACCTGGGATTGCGACGTGCACTTCTACTTCCGCCGTGCGATGTGGAGCCGCTCGATGCTCGGCGACGGCATCCACCACCGTCGCTGGCTCGCGGAGCGCCTTTTCGAGGGCTAGCAGGCTGCTGACAGCCAGCCTTCACGGATCCGTCATGCGCTGTGGCGAAGAATCCCTGGAAGCGGCCTCATCGAAGGCCGCCAAGGAGTCTCGCAATGCGTGCCTCTACCTTCCGTTCCCGCTTCTCGAGCGCCGCAGCTCTGCTCGGCGCCGCCCTACTGCTCGCTCCGCCACCAGTCAGCGCCGGGCACGGCGGCTGGGATGACGACGACCGTCCCCGTCATCGCCACGGGCGCCACGGCCATCGCGAGCACGGCGACTGGTGCCCACCGCGAGGCGACTACGCGCCCCGTCACTACGCGCGCGGCTACGGATGGGGACCCGGCTGGTACGCGCCACGCCCCGTGGCGCATGCGCGTTACTTCTGCGAGCCGTGTGGTGACTGGTACGACGACGAAGCGGCGTTCCACTTCCACATCCGCCGCCAGCACCACATCGCCGAGACGGTGATTCCGTTGGTGATCGGTGCGGCCGCGTTCGGCTGGATCTTCTACGGCCACTGATTCGCGGCGCCGCTGAACAAAGGAGAGGCGGGGTGGGGCTCGGCCCCACCCCGCCTCTTGCTCGTTCGACCGATGACGTCGCGCTACGCGCTGGTCACCGGGATGTTGCGCACCTTCGCGGTCTCCGCCTTCGGCAGCGTGACGGCGAGCACGCCGTTCTTGAACGACGCCGACGTCTTCTCGCTCTGCACTTCCACGGGCAGCTCGAGGCCGCGACGGAACTCGCCGTAGACGCGTTCCGTGAAGTGCCGGCCATCATGTTCGCCCGTCTGTTCGCTGCGCTTCTCCCCGCGCAGCGTCAGCACGTTGCCGTGGACCTCCACCTGGAAGTCCTTCTCTTCGAGACCCGGAAGTTCCGCGGTCACGACGAACTCGCCCTCGCGCTCGACGACTTCGAGACGCGGTACGAAGTCGCTCCCGGCAGCGACATCACCACGCTGCAGATCCTCGAAGAGTCGCTCCACCGAGGACCAGAACGGGTTTGCCCCCTGAGACGGAAGCGAACGCCTCTCTCGAAAAACGATGGGGAATGCCATGATTCTCAAGACCTCCTGCTGATCGCCGGGCTCGTGGGTTCTGATACGAGCCCGAATCGCCCCTGGCGACCCGACTTGGATAAGCACCAGCCGGGGGGCGTCAACGGGCCCGAGAGCAGGGCCGCTCAGATTGCGAGAACGGCGACGATGCCGAGGAGGCTGCCGATCGCGGCGATCGCGTAGAGCAGCGAGCCGATCAGGGCGTCGCTGTGATGGCCGAGCGTGTCGACCGCGAGCGCGCGCGTGTGATGGGCGCCCTTCCAGAGCGGCAGCGCGATGATCGCGAGCAGCACCAGACGCCCGAGCGGGTTCGAGAAGATCATGTGCGCGCGTTCGAAGGAGAGCGCGCCGTCGGGCAACAGACCGAGCGGAGCGCCGAGCGTGACCGTCAGCAGATAGCCCGGCAGCAACAGCGTGCCGACCATGATGCCGGCGCCGAAGAGCACCCAGATGATCGGTTCGAAGCGGAGCAGCAGCGCCTTCACGGCCAGATCCCTCCGAAGACGGCGAGCAACACGAGCGTGATGCCGCCCCATGCGGCGTAGAGCAGCGCGTGCAGGACGGCGGGCGGGGGCGGCTTCACCGGACCGATCTGGGCCGGCTGCGCCTTCGGAAAGAGCCGGAAGAAGCGCACGCCGACGAAGATCGCGGAGATCAGCGCGAGGATGTGGAAGAGTACGTAGCCGGGGCTCGCGAAGCTCTGCAGCAGCGCGTCCCAGGCCGGTGCACCGTCGGCCAGCGCCCATGCGACGCGCAGCGCGATGAGTCCCACCAGCAGGTAGACGATGCCGGTCGCGTCGAAGAGCAGATAGGTGCGCATGCGCGGCCGCGTCCAGAAATCATCGGGCAACTGGGGCGGCGCCGTGCGTGTTCTGCCGGGCTTGCTCGGCGTCATGGCCTGCGGGTCGGACGGGCGCGTCATCTACTTCTCCCGCTTCACGACGAACGACGTGGCCCAGTCGATCACCGCGAGGAGCTTCGACTGATTGATCGCCGCGGCGGGATCGACGTGCTTCGGGCAGACCTCGCTGCACTCATTGGCGTACGAGCACGAGAAGACCGTCCCTTCGCCGCGGAAGATCTCGTTGCGCTCGGGCGCACCTTCGTCGCGCGAATCCATGTTGTAGCGGTGGCCGAGTGCGATCGCGGCGGGGCCGAGGAAGTCCGGCTCCTTCGCCACCACCGGGCACGCCGCGTAGCAGAGCATGCAGTTGATGCACATGCTGAACTGCTTGAAGGCGGCGAGCTGCGCGGGCGACTGCCGATAGGTGCCCTCTTCCGCCGCCTTCTCCTTGGCGACGATCACCCACGGCTTCACGGCCTTGAACTTCTCCATGAAGCCGTCCATCTCGATCACGAGATCGCGGATGATCGGGAAGTTTGCGAGCGGCGCGACTTCGACGGTGTCGCCGTATTCCGCGAGCGACGTCTTACAGGTGAGCTTGGGCTCGCCGTTGACGTTCATCCCGCAGCTCCCGCACACCGCCATGCGGCACGACCAGCGGTGCGAGAGCGTCGGGTCGATCTCGTCCTTGATGTAGTTCAGCGCGTCGAGGACCTTCCACTCGGGGCGGCAGGGGACCTCGTAGCTCTGCGTCTTCGGCACCTGATCCTTGTCGGGATCGAAGCGCGTCACGACGAAGGTGCGCTTCCGGAGCTCGCCGCTGTCCGCCATCAGTACTTCCGCTCCTCGGGCTGGAATCGCGTGATCGTCACGGCCTTCTTGTCGAGCCGCGGTCCGGCCGGCGTAAAGAACATCATCGAGTGGTGCAGGAACTCGGCGTCGTTGCGCTTCGGATAGTCGCGACACGCGTGGGCGCCGCGGGACTCGCGCCGCGCCGCCGCGGCGATCGCGATGCTTTCGGCGACGTCGAGCATGTTGCCGAGTTCGAGCGCCTGCAGCACTTCGGTGTTGAACACCTTGCTGGTGTCTTCGAGTACGAGGTCCGCGTAGCGGCCCTTCAGCGGCGCCAACTCCGCGACCGTCTGGTTCATCGATTCCTGCTTGCGGTAGACGCCGCAACCGCGCTCCATCGAGACCTGCATCTCATGGCGGATCACGGACATCTTCTCGCCGCCCTTCTTGCGGCCGCGCAGCGCGTCGATGCGCGCGCCCTCGGTCTCGGCTTCGCTGCGCAAGCGCGCTTCGTTGCCGTCCGCGCTGCCCTTGGCATACGCGGCGGCTTCCACGCCCGCGCGCGCGCCGAAGACGAGGCACTCGGTGAGCGAGTTCGAGCCGAGTCGGTTGGCGCCGTTCATCGACACGCAGGCCGTCTCGCCAGCCGCGTAGAGACCGGGGATCGGCGTGGCGCCGCGGATGTCGGTATCGACGCCGCCCATCATGTAATGCACGACGGGGCGGATCGGGATCGGCTCGTACACCGGATCGACGCCGATGTAGGTGCGCGCCAACTCCCGCACGAAGGGCAGCTTGGCCATGATCTTCGCTTCCCCGAGGTGGCGCAGATCGAGCAGCACGTACTCGCCGTAGGGGCCCTGCAGACCGCGGCCCGCTTCGATCTCGAGGATCTCGGCGCGCGAGATCATGTCGCGCGGGCCCAGTTCCGCCTTCTGGCCGACGCCGTAGTCGCGCGTCACCAGGAAGCGCTCGCCCTCGGAGTTCAGCACGTAGCCGCCCTCACCGCGCGAGGCTTCCGTGATCAGGATGCCGGTACCGGGAAGGCCCGTCGGGTGGTACTGCAGGAACTCCATGTCCTTCAGCCCGACACCGGCGCGATACGCGAGCGCCATGCCGTCGCCGGTCTTGATCGTGCCGTTCGTCGTGAACGGGAAGCACTTGCCGGCGCCGCCGGTGGCGAGGATCACCGCGCGGCCGAGAAACATCCGCATCACGCCCGAGCGGATGTCGATCGCCACGACGCCGCGACAGACGCCGTCGTCGACCAGGATCCTGGTGACGAAGTTCTCGTCGTAGCGAACGATGCGGTCGAAGCGCATCGAGTGCTGGAACAGCGAGTGCAGCATGTGGAAGCCGACTTTGTCGGCGGCGTACCAGGTGCGCGGCACGGTCATGCCGCCGAACGGGCGCGTCGCGACGGTGCCGTCGTCGTTGCGACTCCACGGGCAGCCCCAGTGCTCGAGGAGGGTGAGCTCCGGTGTCGCCTGCTCGACGAAGTATTCGGCGCAGTCCTGGTCGGCCAGGAAGTCCGAGCCCTTCACCGTGTCGTAGAAATGTTTCTCGAGACTGTCCTCGGAGCCGGGCACGTACGCGGCGGCGCCACCCTCGGCGGAGACCGTGTGGCTCCGCATCGGATACACCTTCGACACCATCGCGACGCTGATCTTGGGATCCGCTTCGACGGCGGCGATGGCGGCTCGCAAGCCGGCGCCGCCCCCCCCAACGATGACGACGTCGTGCCGGTAGACCTCGACCAAGGGATTCCCCTCCTGGGGCTCGAAACGCATGCAGTATCTAACGAATTCCGAGACCGATGAAAAGCGCATTCGTGCGGTGATTCGGCTGCCGTCTCAGATTGGCGGCGCTCGGCGCTCAGCTCGCGGCGGGCTCTTGTTGGGTGACGCAGTGGATCGCGCCGAAGCCGGAGACCAGCTCCGTGCAGCCGATGCCGACGATCTCGCGACCCGGCAGCACTTCGCGCAGGATCGCGAGAGCACGCGCGTCGCTCGCGCCACCGAAGACGGGCACCAGCGCAACACCGTTCGCCAGATAGAAGTTCGCATGGCTCGCCGGGCTGCGCTGGCCTGCCCGCTCGATGCGCGGCGGCATCGGCAGCGGGGCCACCGTCAGCGCGCGACCGCGCGCGTCGCGCGCCGATGCGAGGCGGCGGAGATTCTCCGTGAGCGGCTCGAAGTTGGGATCTGACTCGTCGTCGCAGCTCGCCGCCACGACGACGCCCTCTGCCACGAAGCGCGCAATGTCGTCTACATGACCATCGGTGTCGTCGCCCTCGATGCCGTCGCCGAGCCAGATCACCTGGCGCGCGCCGAGGAACTCCGCGAGCACGCGCTCCATCGCCGCGCGCGTGCGACCCGCGCCGCGATTCGGATTCAGCAGGCACGACTCGGTGGTCAGCACGCTGCCGCGTCCGTCGCCGTCGATGCCGCCCCCTTCGAGCACCACGTCGCAGGCGAAGCGTGGCAAGCCGAGAATCTTTTCGACGTGACGCGGTACGGCGTCGTCGCGTTCCCAACCGGGGTATTTTCGGCCCCAGTTGTCGAAGCGGAAGTCGACCATGGCGACTTTGCTCGCCTGCCCAGCAGATGAACTTCGCTCGCCCGTGGCTCGCGGCGCGGCGCCTTCGGCACCTTGCGGGCTACGCGCGTCGCCTGCGGCGCCGCGTGCGGTTGCGCGCCAGCCATCTTGTTTCACCACGAAGATCGGGCCGTGGTCGCGACACCAGGCATCGTTCGTCGGGTAGCGGTGGAAGCGCACGTTGCGATCCGGATCGGTACCGGCGGCGCGGATCGCCTTGCGCGCGATTTCTTCCATCGCGTCGTCCGCAACGCCGATCTCGACGGCCTCGTGTGGCGCGAGGACTCGCACGAACTCGGCGAAGGTCGCGCGCACGGCCGGCAGCGCGTCGGGCCAGGTCTCGAGGTTGTGCGGCCACGAGAGCCAGGTCGCCCGGTGGCGCTCCCATTCGGCGGGCCAGCGATAGCCGAGCGATGCGGGCGTCGCGCCGCCCAACTCAATCCCGGAAGCGCTTCAGCAGATCACCATACGCATCGATGCGACGGTCGCGCAGGAAGGGCCAGCCGCGGCGGCATTCCTCGATCAGCGCGAGGTCGCAGTCGACGACCAGCGTCTCTTCTTCCGTCGACGAGGCCCGCGCAATCACGCGGCCGAAGGGATCCGCCACGAACGACTGTCCCCAGAACGTGAGCCGCTCCTCGGCGCCGACGCGATTGGCCGCGACCACGAAGACGCCGTTGGCGATCGCGTGGGCGCGCTGCGCCGTTTCCCACGCGTCGTGCTCGGCGTCTTCCCACTCGGGGCGCACGCCGGTTTCCCAGCCGATCGCCGTCGGGTAGACGAGCAGCTGCGCGCCGGCGAGCGCGGTGAGTCGCGCGGCTTCGGGGAACCACTGATCCCAGCACACCAGCGTGCCGACGCGTGCGGCGCGGGTGGGGATCGACTGGAAGCCGAGGTCGCCGGGCGCGAAGTAGAACTTCTCGTAGTAGAGCGGGTCGTCGGGGATGTGCATCTTGCGGTAGACGCCAGCCTGCCGGCCGTCGGCGTCGAGCACCACCGCGGTGTTGTGGTAGAGCCCTTCGGCGCGCCGCTCGAAGACCGAGGCGACGACCACCACTCCCCGCGCTGCGGCGACCTTCGCGAGCGCCTCGGTCGTCGGTCCCGGCACCGGTTCGGCCAGGTCGAAGCGCCCGTGCACCTCGGACTGGCAGAAGTACGGGGTGCGGAAGAGTTCCTGGAGGCAGACCAGCTCGGCGCCGCGCACGGCGGCGTCCTCGATCCCCGCGATCGCCTTGGCGAGGTTTGCGGCCGGGTCGTCGGGCGCGCAGCGCATCTGCACGAGCCCGACCCGCAGCGCGCGGGCCACCGATCCCGTTCGTGCCGTCATGGCTCGGGGATTAGGTCACGGTCCGGCGGGTCGCAACCTTCGCGGGGATTGTGACCGTTTCCGTCACGACGCGGGTCCAGAGTGACCGTCCAGGAGGATGGTCATGAACCCCGAACCCCGCGATCTGCTGCACGAAACTCGTCTGCATGATCTTCTGCGCGAGATTGGATCGACGCTCGGCGTGATCGCGGCGTTCGTCGCGCTCGCGCTCGGCACTTCGGTGGCGCTGCGCTGGCTGGGGGTCGAAGCGCCATCGAGCGCCTACCTTCAGAGCACCGTGAGCGACTCCACCACCCCCGCGGAACCGCGACCGACGCTGTGGCTCGTCGATGGCTTCAACGTGCTCCACGTGGTGCTGCTGCACGGCGAGTCGCGAAAGTCGTGGTGGCAGAGCCGGGGTCGCGAGCGCGTCGTCGCGCTGGCGCGCGCCTTCGATGCGCCGGACGCCGAAGTGGTGGTGGTGTTCGACGGCTCACAGCCGCCGTCCGCCGACGAAATGGGCGATGCGGCCGGACCGCGCGTGATCTTTGCGGCCCCCGCCGACGACTAGTTGCTCACGGCAGTGCGCAGCGCGCCGGATCCCGCGTGCGTCGCCGTCGTCACGGCGGACCGACGCCTCGCCGCGCGCGCGCGCCATCGCGGCGCGCAGGTGGTGGCGCCGGGCACCTTCGCCCAGCGCTGCCGCGCGGCAAACTCATGATCCCAACTCATGACCCCGCGCGAAATTTCATGACCCCGCGCGGAACCGAGGAACGGTTCCGCGCCGAACACGGGTCAGGGGACTCCTCAGATTCCGGTTCAGGAGACTCCTCAGACTCGCGGCTCGCGGGATTGTCAGGTTGGCCGTGCGTACACGGCAGGGTTCGCGCAGTGCGGCATCGGCTTTCCTGCGAGTGCGGCCAGCAGGTTCTCGACGGCCAGCTCGACCATCCGCGCGCGCGTCGCCTCGCTCGCGCTGCCGATGTGCGGAGTCAGCACGACGTTCGGCAGCCTGAGAAGTGGACTCGCCGGATCGAGCGGCTCGCGGGCGAAGACGTCGAGACCGGCGGCGCCGAGCTGACCGGACCGGAGCGCATCGGCGAGCGCGTCTTCGTCCACGATGCCGCCGCGCGCGGTGTTCACGAGCACGGCGCCGGGTTTCATGCGGGCGAGCGCAGACTCCCCGAGCAGCCCGCGCGTGTCGGCGTTGAGCGCGACGTGGACGCTCACGAAATCGGCCGCCGGGAGCAGCGAGTCGAGCGACGCAAACGCGACGCCCGGCATGTCGCGGCGGGTGCGCGACCAGGCGAGTACCCGCATTCCGAAGCCCTGCGCACGCCGGGCCATCGCCTGCCCGATCGCCCCGAGGCCGACGAGCCCGAGCGTGGCGCCGTGGACATCGCGGCCGAGCAGCAGGTCCGGCTCCCAGACATGATCCGGCGTCCACTCCCCGGCGCGCACGAAGCGGTCGCCCTCGGCGACGCGGCGGGCCGCGGCGAGCAGCAGCGCGAACGCCAGGTCGGCGGTGGTCTCGGTGAGGACGCCCGGCGTGTGGCCGACCGGGATGCCCCGCGCCGTCGCCGCGTCGAGATCGACATGATCGACCCCCACCGAGACGCTCGACACGGCGCGCAGGCGCGGGCAGCGCTCGAGGAGCGCGGCGTCGATGCGGTCCGTGAGCAGGCAGAGCAGGCCGTCGGCGTCGCGGGATCGCGAGGCGAGCTGCTCGGGCGTCGGAGCCGTGCGTGCGGGCCAGACGTCGAGGTCACAGCGATGCGCGAGACCGGCGAGCGGCGCTCCCGCCAGCGATCGCGTCGCGAAGATTCGGGCCCGATCGCTCATCGGGATCTCCTCCTCGCGCCCGCCTAACCGACCTCGACTCGGACGGCAAGAGCTTGACCCGGGACCGCCTCTCGAAATAAGGTTCCGGTGGGTTGCCGACCTCCCCCCCGTTGGTGGTGGTCTCTCCCCGGACGCACGCCGCGATCGCCGGGCACGATCGCATTGCAGGCAGGGCGGCGTTCGAGCGTCCATCTCCCACGACGCAGGGCCGTCGCCGGGACCCGAACACGAGAGGCCACCATGTCGGAAACTCCTCCGCAGTCGCACGCGCGTCAGACCCGGACTCTCGTCTTCGCCCGTTGGGTGGTGCGAAACCGTTTTCCGATCGTGATCTTCCTGATCTGCACCACGCTCTTCTTCCTCTATCCGATCGTGAACGCGGTGTTGGCCGGCTTCGACATGAAACTGCCGGGGCCGGTGGTGCGCGTCGACACATCCGCGCGTGCCCAATGGCCCGAGCACCCGTTCATCCACGCCCAGGACAAGTTCGCGAAGAAGTTCGGCACCTCGTCGCTCGTCGCGATGGGCGTGGTCGTGAAGGAAGGCAACATCTTCACGCCGGACACGTTGAAGCGGCTCCACGAGATCACGCGGCGCCTCGACGGCGTCGGCTACGACTCGCACAACGAGGATCGCGAAGCGCTGCGCGACAAGCTGAGCGAGGAAGGTGTCTCCGACGCCGAGGTGTTGAAGGAGCTGGATCGCCGCTATCCGCCCTACCCGGTGAACCACGACCAGGTGCGTTCGCTCGCGCATTCCAGCACGCGCGCCATCCAGATCGAACCCGACGGCTCGATCACCTCCGACGTGCTGATGAAGGAAGTGCCGGAGACCCTCGAAGAGGCGCAGAAGCTCCGGGAGGTGGTCCTACAGAACCCGCCCTTCATCTACGGCCGTCTGGTGTCGTGGGACGAACACGGCGCGCTGATCTCTGCGGGCTTCATCACCGACCGCCTCAGCAACTCCCAGGTCTACCAGGCGGTCTTCAACCACGTCCAGGCGATCAAGACCGAGTTCGAGGACAAGGCGTGCGCCGCGGCGACCAATCCCGGCTACCTGGAGTCGATGTGGAACGCCGTGAAGCGTGTGGTCGTCACGGTCCCGACGCGCGCGGACTGGCCGGAGGGGTGCAACCTCCAGATCTTCGTCTCGGGTGAACCGGTTCACGTCGGCTGGATCATCAAGCACGCTTTCGAGATCGGGCTCTACGTCGTTCTGACGACGCTGGTGATCTTCGCGCTGCTGCTCGCCTACTTCCGGCGGCTGCACGGCGTACTGATCCCGTTCGTCGCCGCGATCATCACGGTGATCTGGGGAACCGGTTTCACCGGCTGGACGGGGATCACCTTCGACCCACTCGTGCTGGTGATCCCGATGATCATCACGGCGCGCGCCGTCTCGCACACGGTGCAGATGGCGGAGCGCTTCTTCGAGGACTTCGAGATCCTCGCGCCGCGCTACGCCGACCAGAACGCAGCCAAGATCGAAGCCGCAACGATTGCGATGGCCGAACTGATCGTGCCCGGCACGCTCGGCATCGTGGTCGACGTCGGCGGTCTGCTGGTGATCCTCGTGACGTCGATCCCGCAGATGCGCGACCTCGCCGTCTTCGGCGCATTCTGGGTGACGTCGATCCTGTTCACGGTGGAGATCCTCCACCCCGTCATGATCTCCTACCTGCCCGCTCCCAAGGAGCACGAGCATTTCCTGCCCACGGCCATGGTCCGGGCGATGCGCTTCGTCGGCTGGATCACGACGCATCCGAAGTGGAAGTACGTGTTGGGGGTGGGGACGATCCTGCTCTTCATCACGTCGACCTACATCACGCTGATGTATTCGAAGATCGGACAAGTAACACCGGGCTCGCCGCTGCTCTGGCCGGATCACCCGTTCAACGTCGCCACGGACCAGATCGCGAAACGCTTCGGCGGGGTGGACTCGTTGGTGGTCTTCACCAGCGGCGACCGCGAGAACGCCAGCGCCGATCCGCTGCCGATCCAGCGGATGACCGAGTTCGAGCGCTGGATGCAGTCCTACACCAACCTCGGCGCGTCCGTCTCGATCGCGCCGATCATCCGCGGCTACTGGCGGATGAACCACTACGGGGATCCCAAGTGGCAGTTCGTGCCGGAGCACCCGGGCACCGTCCGGACGGTGATCTTCCAGCTCCGCACCAATGGCGCACCGGGCTTCCTGCGCCCGTTCATGACCGACGACTCGAAGGACGCCAACGTCTCGTTCTACTATCCCGATCACAAGGGCGAAACGATCCACAGGGCGGTGCTGGCGGCCGACGCCTTCATCAAGGAAAACCCGATGGGCGAGGTGATCGTTCGCCTCGACATGGACCACGCCCTGAAGAACACGCCCTTCCTCAGCCGCCAGAAGCTGACCGACATCTGGTACTACATGCTCGGCCCGCTGCTGCCGCCGCGGAACCACACGCTGCACGTACAGGTGAAGAAGAGCGACGGCGTCTACGAAGCGATCGAGGTCACCCCGGTGGATGCAGGGGAACCGGCGTGGCTCGGCGAGTTCCGCGAGAAGGCGATCGCCGACTACGAGTCGGAACGGGATTCCGTCGAAGAAGGCGAGTACTTCTCGTGGCCGAAGACGCTCGCCGACTGGGAAGCTGGTGACGTCGACACCTACTGGGAGAGCCAGGAGCACGGCATCCGCGCCGTCGCCGTCAACACCAAGGATCTGATCGTCCAGGATCTGAAATCGGTCGAGCCGACCCCGAAGTACCAGCCGACGAACTCGTGGACGCGCGGCGTCCAGTTCGTGATGGCGGGCGGCATCATGGGCATCCTCGCCGCGATCAACGACGAGGTCGAGCGCAGCCACATCGCGAACATCACGCTGATCTTCGCGGTGATCTTCGTCCTGCACTCGCTCACGTATTGGTCCCCCGCGAGCGGGGGGATCATCTTCCTGCAGATCGCCACGGCAACCCTGGTTTCGCTGGCGTACATGGCGATCCGCGGGGTGGGTCTCAACATCAACACGCTTCCGGTGCAGTCGGTGGGCGTCGGCATCGGCGTCGACTACGCGATCTACATCGTGGACCGCATCCGTCAGGAGGTGGCGGGCACCTCGGACATCGACGAAGCGGTGCGGCGCGCCGTGCGCACCACGGGAATGGCCGTTTCCTTCACGGCCACCACGGTGGTGGGCGGCATCGTGCTGTGGTCTTTCTCGAATCTGCGCTTCCAGGCGGAGATGGCGCAGCTGCTCACGTTGCTGATGATCGTGAACATGCTCGGCGCGATCATCATCGTGCCCACCTTCTACTCGATCCTGCGACCGCGGGTGGCGACGGCGCTGCTCTCCGACGAGCAGCGGGAAGCGATGCGCCTGCACGAGGAACGCGAGAGGAAGCTCGGCCTGCGCGATACGTGAGCCGGGTCGCTGCCAGCGATCCGGCCTTCGCCGTCTCGGCTATTCCGCTCCGTCGCCCCCAGCAGCGCCCGGAAACGCCTGGACCAGCTCGAGGATGCGCGACGCGTTCTCTTCGACGGCGCGACCGGAGACGTCGATCACGCGCCAACCGCGCGTGCGGAACAGCCGCATCGACTCGTCGAGTTCGCGCGAAATCGCCTCGGCGTTGGCGTACTGGCTGGAAGCACCGCTGTGCATCGAACGGGCGCGGGCGCGGCGCATCGCGGTCAGGTTCTCGACGTCGCCGACCAGGCCGAACACCTTCCGCGGATTCAGATCGAAGAGTTGCCGCGGCGGTTCGACACCCGGCACCAGCGGCACGTTGCCGGTCTTGTAGCCGCGTTGCGCGAGATACATCGAGAGCGGCGTCTTGGAGGTGCGCGACACGCCCGTGAGCACGATGTCGGCGCCGTGCAGGGTATGGAGATTCGCGCCGTCGTCGTGCCGCACCGCGAACTCCACCGCCTCGATGCGCTTGAAATAGGCGTCCGAGAGTCCGTGCAGCAGACCCGGCTCGAGCCGCGGCTCGGCGTGCAGGTGCTCGGCGATGTTCGAGATCAGCGGCCCGAGCAGGTCGACGCAGGGAACCCCGAGCGAGGCGCCGTGATCGCGCAGCACTTGCGCCGCGTCGCGGTTCACCACGGTGAACACGATCAACGCGCCCACGCGTCCAGCCGCCTCGACCAGGTTGCGCGCCTGCGCGGCGCTGCGCACGTCGGGGAAGGTGCGCATGCGCCATCGGGCGTGGAACTGCAGCATCGCGGCGCGGACGGTGTCGGCCGCCGTTTCGCCGGTACCATCGGAGACGACGAAGACTTCGGCGAAGTCCTCGGACTCCGGCGGCGTCTCGGGCCGCGGCGGCTGCTGCGCCCGCGGCGAAAGACTCTGCGCTGACTTGTCGCTCACGTCGCGCAGCTTAGCTCCGAAGCGCAGATCCGGACGCTATCGTGACGCCCCATGCCGTACGACCCGAAACGGATCGAGCCCCGTTGGCAGGCGACGTGGCGGGAACACGCCACCTTCCGCGCCGAGATCGACCCGCGCAAGCCCAAGTACTACGTGCTCGACATGTTTCCGTACCCGTCCGGCGCCGGTCTCCACGTCGGCCACCCGAAGGGTTACATCGCGACCGACGTGCTGGCTCGCTTCAAGCGCATGCGCGGCTTCAGCGTGCTGCACCCGATGGGCTGGGACGCCTTCGGCCTGCCGGCGGAGCAGTACGCGATCGAAACCGGCACGCACCCGCGCGTCACCACGCGCCGCAACATCGAGACCTTCAAGCGCCAGATCGACGCTCTCGGCTTCTCCTACGACTGGTCGCGCGAAATCGACACCACCGATCCCGGCTACTACCGCTGGACGCAGTGGATCTTCTGCAAGCTCTTCGAGCGCGGCCTCGCCTACGAAGCGGAAGTGGCGGTCAACTGGTGCCCTGCGCTCGGCACCGTGCTCGCGAACGAGGAAGTCATCGACGGCAAGAGCGAGCGCGGCGGCCATCCGGTGGTGCGGCTGCCGATGAAGCAGTGGATGCTCCGCATCACCGCCTACGCCGACCGCCTGATCGCCGATCTCGACGGCGTCGACTGGCCCGAGCCGATCAAGAAGATGCAGCGCGACTGGATCGGCCGCAGCGAGGGCGCGCAGCTGCGCTTTCCGGTCGCCGATCACACGGATCTCGCGATCGAAGTCTTCACGACGCGGCCCGACACGCTCTTCGGCGCCACCTACATGGTGCTCGCGCCAGAGCACGCGCTGGTCGGTGTCATCACGACGCCCGCGCAGCGCTCGGCCGTCGCGGCCTACGTCGAAGCCGCCGCGCGCAGGAGCGAACGCGCGCGTGTCGCCGACGCGAAGACCAAGACCGGCGTCGCAACCGGCGCCTTCGCGGTGAATCCAGGCAGCGGCGAGCGCATCCCGATCTGGATCGCCGACTACGTGCTCGCCGGCTACGGGACCGGCGCAATCATGGCGGTGCCCGCCCACGACGAGCGCGACTTCGAATTCGCAGGTCAATGGGGACTTCCAATCAGAAAAGTCGTCGATGTGAAGGGTCAGGAACTCCCGAGCACCGGCGAAGGCGTCTCGGTCGCTTCGGGATTCATCAGCGGACTCCCGACGGCACAAGCCAAGCGACGCATCATCGATTGGATCGAATCGGAAAGTCACGGAAAAGGTGCGGTCACCTACAAGCTGCGCGACTGGCTGTTCAGCCGGCAGCGCTATTGGGGCGAGCCGTTCCCAGTGCTGCACCTCGAAGACGGCAGCGTGAAGCTCGTGGGCGAGAGCGAACTGCCGCTGCGGCTTCCCGAACTCGACGACTTCCGCCCGGTGGGCGACCGCGAGACGCCGCTCGAACGCGCGACAGATTGGATCGTGACGACCGATCCGGCGACCGGTCGTCCCGCGCGCCGCGATCGCAACACGATGCCGCAGTGGGCCGGTAGCTGCTGGTACTTCCTGCGCTTCGTCGACCCCAGGAACGACACCGCGCCGTTCTCTCCGGAAGCCGAGCGCTACTGGATGCCCGTCGACCTCTACGTCGGCGGGGCCGAACACGCGGTGCTGCACCTGCTCTACGCGCGTTTCTGGCACAAGGTGCTCTACGACCTCGGGTTGGTACACACGGTCGAGCCGTTCCAGAAGCTGGTGAACCAGGGGATGATCCTCGGCGCCAGCTATCGCTACTTCGACGACAACATCAGTGACGACCCGAGCGTCAACCCGCGCCGCTACTCGTTTCGCGAGGTGCGAGCGTCCGGCGAAGGCAGCGTCGCGAGTTCGGACGGTCGCCCGGTGAGAGCGCGCTTCGTGCCGAATGATCAGGTGCAGCACAGCGGCGACGGCGGCTTCCAACACGCTTCGATCCCCGGCCTCGAGCTCGAGGAAGTGATCGAGAAGATGTCGAAGAGTCGCGGCAACGTCGTGAATCCCGACGAGGTGGTCGCGGAGTTCGGGGCCGACTCGCTGCGACTCTACGAACTCTTCCTCGGCCCGATCGACAAGGAAGCGCCGTGGACCACCGAGGGCATCCTCGGCGTGTTCCGCTTCCTGCAGCGCTCCTGGCGCCTGCTCGTGGACGAGGATGCGCCCGGCGAACCGGCGCGTTCGCTGCCGGAGGGAATCGGAACGCCCGCCCAGGCGCGCCTGCTCGCGACGACGGTCCAGGGCGTCAGCGACGACGTCGAGGCGATGCGCTTCAACACGGCCATTGCGAAGCTGATGGTGTTCGTGCGCGACATCGCCCGCGACGCGCCGATCGCGCGCGACGCGGCCGATGCGTTCCTGCGGCTGCTCGCGCCGATCGCGCCGCACATCGCCGAGGAACTGTGGGAAAGACTCGGCCATCGCGAGTCGATCGCCT
>Ga0102851_10000257_pt1 | contig 24748 bp, 18 predicted proteins | sample Mud3Dept3metaG_FD_79558 | JGI IMG/M metagenome (GOLD analysis project Ga0102851, IMG submission 79558) | Freshwater wetland microbial communities from Ohio, USA, analyzing the effect of biotic and abiotic controls - Mud 3 Core 4 Depth 3... | ecosystem: Environmental > Aquatic > Freshwater >... | reverse complement strand
TTTTGGCTCCGGAAAAAAAGAAAATAAATTAGGAATGCGTGCCTCTGAAACGGCAGAATTAATTTTTAATAATTGCAGAATTCATAAAGATCAGCTAATAGGTAAAGAAGGTGATGGCTTTATTCAGGCCATGAAAATTCTTGATGGCGGACGTATTTCAATTGGCTCATTAGCTCTTGGTATTGCTAAAGGTGCATTTAAAGCATCAGTAAAATATTCAAAAGAAAGGCAACAATTTGGTCAGCCAATTTCAAAATTCCAGGGAATCGCATTTAAATTAGCCGATATGGCTACAAAAATAAAAGCAGCTGAATTGTTGCTTTTGAATGCGGCCGACCTGAAACATCGTGGTGTAAAAATGACAAAGGAATCAGCAATGGCTAAGTATTATGCGTCAGAAGTGTCCGTAGCTGTTGCAACTGATGCTGTTCAGATTTTTGGTGGTTACGGTTATACAAAGGATTTTCCGGTAGAAAAATTCTTCCGTGATTCTAAACTTTGCACCATTGGCGAAGGAACGTCTGAAATTCAAAAAATGGTTATTTCACGAGAAATTTTGAAATAGCAGTTGCAGATTAATTTTTTTAAGTTAACTTTGCCATCCAATTTAGAATAAAATTAAAGTAAAAAGATATGTTGATTATTCCATTAAAAGAAGGTGAGAACATCGAAAGAGCTCTTAAAAAATACAAAAAGAAATACGAAAAAACGGGTGTTTTAAGAGAACTTAGAGAGCGCCAGGCTTTTACAAAACCATCTGTCGTAAATCGCCAGATGAGATTAAAAGCTGCTTATAAAGAGAAGCTTGTAAGCTCCGAAATGTAAGAACAACATTTTTAGAAAATATACGTAAAGGATATAACAGTTTGTTATATCCTTTTTTTATGTCTTATCCTGAACAGTTCATAGATTACCTTATTCATGAAAAGCGATTTTCTGAACATACCGTCATCGCTTATAAAAAGGATCTTGAAAATTTTCTGGAGATTTTAGCTTTATCTACTGACGACGAAATTAGCAGAGTGACTCATCGCGATATGCGATCTTATCTTGTTGCACTTGTTGAAACTGATCTTGAAAATACAACTGTAAATCGCAAACTATCCAGTATTAAAACATTCTATCGCTATCTGAGGCAACAAGGTTTTTGTGAAACAAATCCTGCAGTGAAGGTTAAGAGTTTGAAACAAAAAAAAGTGCTTCCACAATTTGTTCCTGAAACACAATTATGGGATAATACTATTTTCGATGAAGTCGAAGATATTCATCAAAGATCGATGGATCGATTGATTGTTGAACTATTTTATCAGACCGGAATTCGATTAAGTGAATTAATCAATTTAAAAGAAAAAAATGTTAGCCGTTCACAAATTAAAGTTTTAGGGAAAAGGAATAAAGAGCGCATCATTCCAATTGCTCCGGGACTTTCAACTTTAATTGACAATTACCTCAACGAAAAACAAAGACTTGGATTGAAAGGGGAAGAATTAATAATTAGTAAATCTGAAAAAAAATTAACACCTAAATTTGTTTATAGTAAAGTTAATTATTACCTTGGTAAGGCGACGAATCTGGGTAAGAGAAGTCCGCATGTTTTAAGACATACCTTTGCAACGCACATGTTAAATAACGGTGCTTCGCTGGAGTCAATAAAAAAACTTCTGGGTCATGTCGATTTATCTGCGACGCAAATCTATACTCACAATTCGTTTAAACAAATAACAACAATCTATAAACAATCGCATCCACGAGGTGCGAACTAAAACCAACACATTATGGATTTACAGGTGCATTCAGTTCATTTCGATGCTGACAAAAAATTAATCGATTTTATTAATGGCCGGGTTTCTAAACTTGAAACTTTTGTCGACAACATTATTCTTGGAGAAGTGTTTCTTAAATTAGACAAAGCATCGGACTCAGAAAATAAGGTTGCTGAAATAAGGTTGAAGATTCCGGGCAAAGAGTTATTTGCAAAAAAGCAATGTAAAAGTTTTGAAGAAGCAACTGATCAGGCCTGCGAGGCTTTGCGAAGTCAGGCAATAAAACATAAAGGAAAAGTAAAATAACTTAATTTTTTTGTAATTTTATACTCGCAGGCAATCAAATGTTTGCGGGTATTTTTTTTGAATCGTATGAGAATAATTAGTTTGATATTTTGTTTTTCTGTTGGACTGACCTTGTTTGGTCAAACCAAAATTGGTGGTGTCATTATGCCCAACGTAGTTAAAGTTGGCAGTGAATACCTAAAAATTAATGGTGGCGGAATACGGGAAAAAATGTTCATGGATATGTACATTGGAGTTTTGTATCTAAGAGAAAAATCTTCGTCTGCTTCCACTATTATCAACGCTGATGAACCAATGGCAATTAAAATGCGCATTGTATCAAGTATGGTTACAAAAGATAATATGGAAGAAGCTATCCGGACTGGATTTAATAATTCGACAGGGAATAAAACAACACCAATAAAAGACAAAATTGATTTATTAATTACCTCATGTTTCAAAGAAGAAATTGCAATCGGAGATATTTTCGACCTTATTTATATTCCCGGGACAGGTACATCTTTTAATAAAAACAATGTCTCAATCGTAAGTATAGCGGGGCTCGACTTCAAAAAGGCACTTTTCGGAATATGGTTGTGTGAAACACCGGCAGATGAAAATCTAAAAACTAAAATGTTAGGCCTATAGCCCGAAACCACTGAAAAAAAATAGTTAAACTTATTTTGCCACTATAAATAAGTTTCATATATTTGCACTCCCGTTTTGAAAAAGGCGGGAGTTTTTTCGTTCTTTTAATAGGTTTCGCCGGCATAGCTCAGTTGGTAGAGCAGCTGATTTGTAATCAGCAGGTCGGGGGTTCGAGTCCCTCTGCCGGCTCTAAATAATTAAAGTTTGGGGAGATTCCAGAGCGGCCAAACGGGACAGACTGTAACTCTGTTGTCTTACGACTTCGAAGGTTCGAATCCTTCTCTCCCCACAAACTTTAAAAGCGGGAGTAGCTCAGTTGGTAGAGCATCAGCCTTCCAAGCTGAGGGTCGCGAGTTCGAGTCTCGTCTCCCGCTCATAGTAAAAGAGCAATGCGCCGGTGTAGCTCAGGGGTAGAGCGTTTCCTTGGTAAGGAAGAGGTCATGGGTTCAATTCCCATCATTGGCTCTAAAAAAAGTTACGCACTTTAAAGGGTGTGTTTTTGTATTGTATAAGTTTTGATAATAAATAAATAAATAACAAAGTAAACAACTATAAATTATGGCTAAGGAAACCTTTGATCGTTCCAAACCGCACGTGAATATTGGAACAATTGGTCACGTTGACCACGGTAAAACAACGTTAACTGCAGCAATCACATCTGTTCTGGCAGCTCAGGGATTAGCTGAAACAAGAGACTTTTCGTCTATTGATAATGCTCCTGAAGAAAAAGAAAGAGGTATTACTATTAATACGTCTCACGTAGAGTATTCGACGAAACTTCGTCACTATGCTCACGTTGATTGTCCTGGTCACGCGGATTACGTGAAAAACATGGTTACTGGTGCTGCCCAAATGGACGGCGCAATTTTAGTTGTTGCTGCAACTGATGGTCCTATGCCTCAAACTCGTGAACATATCCTTCTTGGTCGCCAGGTTGGTGTTCCTCGTATGGTTGTATTCATGAATAAAGTGGATATGGTTGATGACCCTGAGTTATTAGAACTTGTTGAAATGGAAATCAGAGATCTTCTTTCTTTCTATCAATACGATGGTGAAAATTCTCCTGTAATCGCTGGTTCTGCTCTTGGAGCTTTGAATGGTGAAGAGAAATGGGTTGATACTGTAAAAGCATTGATGGATGCAGTTGATACATGGATTGAATTACCTGTTCGTGAAATGGACAAACCTTTCCTTATGCCTGTTGAAGATGTTTTCTCTATCACTGGTCGTGGAACTGTTGCTACAGGTAAAATCGAAACAGGTGTTATTAACTCTTCTGAAGAGGTTGATATCATCGGAATGGGTGAAGAAAAATTGAAATCAGTTGTTACTGGTGTTGAGATGTTCAGAAAAATCCTTGACAGAGGTGAAGCCGGCGATAACGTTGGACTTTTGTTAAGAGGTATCGATAAAGATCAGATCAGAAGAGGAATGGTTGTTTGTAAACCAGGTTCTGTAACTCCTCATACTGAATTCAAAGCTGAGGTTTATATCCTTAAAAAAGAAGAAGGTGGACGTCACACTCCATTTCATAATAAATATCGTCCTCAGTTTTATGTTAGAACAACTGACGTTACCGGAGAAATCATCCTTGGAGAAGGAAGAGAAATGGTAATGCCTGGTGACAACGTAACTATTACTGTGAAGTTGATCGTTCCTGTTGCTATCAGCAAAGGTCTTCGTTTCGCTATCCGTGAAGGTGGCAGAACAGTTGGTGCTGGTCAGGTTACTGAGATCATTAAATAATAAATTTAGAACTAAATGTACCGGAGAGAGGTATTAAAAGCCTCTCTCTTTTACGGGCGTAGTTCAAGGGTAGAATAGCGGTCTCCAAAACCGTTGATGGGAGTTCGAATCTCTCCGCCCGTGCAAATAAACATATTTTGAAATGGCTAATATTATTCAATACATCGAAGAGTCCTTCAACGAATTGGTTCACAAAGTGACCTGGCCAACATGGAATCAGTTGCAGAGCAGCGCAATTGTTGTTTTGGTAGCATCTATCATTTTTGCGCTGATTATTTTTGTAATGGATTTCACATTTGGAATCAACTCAGGTGATGGTTTCTGGAAAGGAATATTAGGTTTTTATTACAACATTGTTCAACAATCTTAATCCAATGGCAGAAGAAAAAATTACAAAAATGCCAGAAGAAAAAAGACGCTGGTATGTTGTTCGGGCAATAGGCGGTAAAGAAAAAAAAGTTCGTGATTCAATTGAACTTGAGATCAAACGTCATGGTTTGGAAAGTCTTGTCGGACAGGTATTGATTCCTACCGAAAAAATTTACCAGATTAAAAATGGTAAAAAAATCAGTAAGGAAAGAAGTTATCTTCCGGGATATATTCTGATTGAAGCTGTTCTTGAAGGTGAAGTTCAACACGTTATTAATAGTGTGCCGAATGTAATCGGTTTCATGTCCGGAACAAAGGGCGGAGAACCAATGCCAATGAGGGTTACAGAAGTAAACCGGATTTTAGGTAAGGTTGACGAAATGGCTGAGCATGAAGAAGAATTAAATATTCCTTTTGTGATTGGCGAAACTGTAAAAGTAATTGACGGACCATTCAATGGATTTAATGGTGTTGTCGAAGAAATTAATGAAGAGAAGAAAAAACTACAGGTTATGGTGAAAATCTTTGGACGTAAAACGCCATTGGAATTAAGCTATATGCAAGTAGATAAAAGTAATTAAGATTTTATTAACGCGTAGGAGTACTGCGACGGTGTATTTAAATGCTTCCCACCTCGATTAACGGTACGATATAACTACAAAAAACAAAGTAAAATGGCAAAACAAATCGTAGGATTAATTAAGCTTCAGATTAAAGGCGGAGCAGCTAATCCTTCCCCTCCTGTAGGGCCGGCTCTCGGTTCTAAAGGTGTTAACATCATGGAGTTCTGCAAACAATTTAACGCACGAACACAAGATAAACCAGGGAAGGTTCTCCCGGTAGTAATTACAGTATTCGCAGACAAGTCGTTTGAGTTTGTTGTAAAAACACCTCCGGTAGCTGTTCAACTTCTTGAAGCTTCAAAATTAAAGTCTGGTTCGGCTGAACCAAACAGAAACAAAGTTGGTAAAGTTTCCTGGGATCAAATTAAAACAATCGCTGAAGATAAAATTCAGGACATGAATTGTTTTAAAGTTGATTCTGCAATGAAAATGGTAGCTGGTACGGCTCGAAGTATGGGATTAACAGTAACGGGAGAATTCCCACAATTAAACTAAGAAACCATGGCAAGAGTAAGTAAGAAAAGAAAAGAAGCCCTCGCGAAAGTTGATAAGGCTAAATCTTATTCCTTGGCTGAAGCTTCAAGTTTAGTTAAGGAAATTTCAAATGCAAAATTCGACGGTTCTGTCGATTTAGCTGTGCGTCTCGGGGTAGATCCAAGAAAAGCAAACCAAATGGTTCGTGGTAGCGTTGCGTTACCACATGGTACGGGTAAAGATGTACGTGTACTCGTACTTTGTACCCCGGACAAAGAAGCCGAAGCAAAAGCGGCTGGTGCTGATCACGTTGGTCTGGATGATTATATCAACCAGATTAAAGGTGGATGGACCGATATCGATGTTATTATTACAATGCCTTCTGTAATGGGTAAAGTAGGTGCTTTGGGTAGAATTTTAGGACCAAGAGGTCTTATGCCAAATCCAAAAACCGGAACTGTTACAATGGAAATTGGTAAAGCGGTAACTGAGGTAAAAGCAGGTAAAATTGATTTCAGAGTTGATAAATCAGGTATTGTACATTCATCTGTTGCAAAAGTTTCTTTTGATCCGAAAAAGATCGAAGAAAATGCAAATGAGTTGTTACAAACTATTGTCAAATTGAAACCTTCTTCTGCTAAAGGTGCATACATTAAAAGTGTATACATGAGTTCTACTATGAGCCCAAGTATCAGCATTGACACGAAAAGTTTCGTTATTTAATTAACACGCTGAAATTATGACAAAAGAAGAAAAATCAAAGTATATTGGAGATTTAGCGGCAAAATTGTCTGAGTCGGGTGTATTTTATTTAACCGACACAGCAGGATTGAACGTTGAATCAGTTAATAACCTCAGAAGAAAATGTTTTCAAAACAAAATTGAGTTGTTGGTGGTAAAAAACACCTTACTCAAAAAAGCGCTTGAAAGTATCAGTGGAAAGGACTTTACAGAACTTTACGGAGTTTTGGGCGGACCTACTGCTGTTATGTTCTCTGAAGTTGGAAATGCACCTGCAAAGGTAATCCAGGAATTCAGAAGAAGAAGTGATAAGCCGGTTTTGAAAGGTGCTTATATTGAGGAGTGTGTTTATACAGGCGACAAAAACCTGGACGCACTTGTTGCAATAAAAAGCAAAAATGAACTTGTTGCTGACATCATTGCATTGCTTCTATCGCCGGCTAGAAATGTTATTTCAGGTTTAACATCTGAAGAACGTAAGTGGGCATAATAATTAATCGCTCTTTGAAAAAAGGGCTAGTTACTAACTTTAAATAAAAACAAAATAAAATGGCTGAATTAAAAGATTTCGCTGAAAAATTGGTTAACCTGACTGTAAAAGAAGTTAATGAGTTAGCTAAAATATTAAAAGATGAATACGGTATTGAGCCTGCTGCTGCAACTGTAATCGCTGGTCCTGCCGGTGGTGGCGGAGCAGAAGTTGCTGCTGAACAGACTGAATTCGACGTAATTCTTAAAGAAGCTGGTCCAAGTAAATTGGCAGTTGTGAAATTGGTTAAAGATCTTACAGGTCTTGGACTAAAAGAAGCAAAAGAACTCGTTGATAAAGCTCCGGCTCCGTTAAAATCGGGAGTTTCTAAAGATGAAGCTGCAGGTCTGAAAACTTCATTAGAAGAAGCAGGAGCTGTTGTTGAGATTAAATAAGTACATATCCGAATTAATCAGATTAGGCACTACCCTTGGGTACGTGCCTACATCTGTTTTTAGTCGCTTACTTTTTAATAGTAATTTTTAATTAAAATTTTTAGCCTTGGTACCAAAAAATAATATCACCGAAAGAATCAATTTCAGCAGCCGCTCAGCAGCACTGGAATATCCGGATTTCCTGGACATTCAACTTGAATCGTTCAGACAGTTCTTTCAATTGGAAACAACTCCGGAAAACAGAAGTGACGAAGGTCTTTTCAAAGTTTTCAGTGAAAATTTTCCTATCACTGACACGCGAAATCAATTCGTGCTTGAATTTCTTGATTATTTTATTGACCCGCCGCGCTACACAATCGCAGAGTGTATTGACAGAGGTTTAACTTATAGCGTTCCATTAAAAGCAAAACTGAAATTGTATTGTACAGATCCTGAACACGAGGATTTTGAAACAATTGTTCAGGATGTTTATTTGGGAACTATTCCTTACATGACTCCGAAAGGATCTTTCGTTATCAATGGTGCTGAGCGCGTAATTGTTTCTCAGTTGCATAGATCACCGGGTGTATTCTTTGGTCAAAGCCGACATGCGAACGGAACAAAATTATATTCTGCCAGAATTATTCCTTTTAAAGGATCGTGGATTGAGTTTGCTACTGACATCAATAGCGTTATGTATGCTTACATCGATCGTAAAAAGAAATTACCTGTTACAACTTTATTCAGAGCAATCGGATATGAGAGTGATAAAGACATTCTCGAAATTTTTGACCTTGCCGATGAAATTAAAGTAAATAAGGTAAATCTTAAAAAAGTACTTGGTCGTAAATTGGCTGCAAGAGTGCTTAAAACCTGGATCGAAGATTTCGTTGATGAAGATACAGGTGAAGTTGTTTCAATTGAGCGAAATGAAGTTTTGCTGGATCGTGAAACAATTCTTGAAAAAGAACATATTGATTTGATTGATGATGCTGGTGTAAAAACAATTATTCTCCACAAAGAGAATGTGAATACAACAGATTTCGCAATCATTTACAACACACTACAAAAAGATACATCGAACTCTGAAAAAGAGGCCGTAGAACATATTTACAGACAATTAAGAAATGCTGAACCACCTGATTTCGAAACAGCGCGAAATGTATTTGAAAAATTATTTTTCTCTGATTCAAGATATGATTTAGGTGAAGTTGGTCGTTTCAGAATTAATACAAAACTTGGTCTGAAAACAGACATCGATCAAAAAGTATTAACGAAAGAAGATATTATTTTGATTGTAAAATATTTGATCGAATTGATCAACGCGAAAGCTGAGATTGACGACATCGATCACTTGAGTAATCGTCGTGTCAGAACAGTTGGTGAGCAATTGCACAACCAGTTCGGTGTTGGTTTGGCGAGAATGGCAAGAACAATCCGTGAGCGAATGAATGTTCGTGATAACGAGGTGTTCACCCCGATCGATTTGATCAATGCTAAAACACTTTCTTCTGTTATCAATTCATTCTTCGGAACAAACCAGTTATCTCAGTTCATGGATCAAACAAATCCACTTTCTGAAGTAACACACAAAAGAAGATTGTCTGCACTCGGGCCCGGAGGTTTATCCAGGGAGAGAGCAGGTTTTGAGGTACGTGACGTTCACTACACTCACTACGGACGTTTGTGTACAATTGAAACTCCTGAAGGACCAAACATCGGTTTGATTTCGTCTCTTTGCGTTTACGCGAAAGTGAATAAATTAGGCTTCATCGAAACTCCATATTGGAAAGTTGAAGGTGGTGTGGTAAAATTATCTGAAACTCCTAAGTACTTAAGTGCTGAAGAAGAAGAAGGAAAAATAATTGCACAGGCGAATGCTGATGTTGACTCTAAAGGAAAACTTAGAAGTGATAAAGTAAAAGCACGTCTTGAAGGTGATTTCCCGGTTGTAGAACCAACGGCGATCAACTTGATGGATGTTGGTACAAATCAAATCGCATCGATTGCGGCTTCTTCAATTCCTTTCCTGGAACATGATGATGCCAACCGTGCCTTGATGGGATCTAACATGCAACGTCAGGCTGTGCCTTTGTTAAAACCAAATTCACCAATTGTCGGAACCGGAATTGAAAAACTGGTTGCAAGAGATTCACGTGTTTTAATTAATGCTGAAGGTGATGGCGTAGTTGAATATGTTGATGCTAACGAAATCAAAATTAAATACAACTTGTCAAAAGAAGATAAGCTTGTTAGTTTTGAAGGTGACGTCAGAACATACGAATTAACTAAATTCCAGAAAACAAATCAGAGTACAACAATCAATCTTCGTCCAATCGTTGTGAAAGGAATGAAAGTTGAAAAAGGACAAGTATTATGCGAAGGTTTTGCGACTCAAGCTGGTGAACTTGCTCTTGGTCAAAACTTAAAAGTTGCGTTCATGCCTTGGCAGGGATATAACTTCGAGGATGCGATTGTAATTTCTGAAAAAGTTGTTCGAAATGATATTTTTACTTCAGTTCACATCGATGAATATGCGCTTGAAGTAAGAGATACTAAGCGTGGTCTTGAAGAATTAACTGCTGATATTCCAAATGTAAGCGAAGAGGCAACAAAAGACCTTGATGAAAATGGAATTATTCGCGTTGGTGCCGAGATCAGAGAAGGTGATATTTTGATTGGAAAAATTACTCCGAAAGGAGAAACTGATCCTTCACCGGAAGAAAAATTGTTACGTGCAATCTTTGGTGATAAAGCGGGTGATGTGAAAGATGCTTCGTTGAAAGCTTCTCCTTCATTACGTGGTGTTGTCATCGATAAAAAATTGTTCTCACGTGCAATTAAAGACAGAAAAACAAAAGCAAAAGATAAACCGATCTTAGCTCAATTAGATGCAGATTTTGAAAAAGAAGCAGCTGAGTTAAAAGGTGTGTTGATTGATAAATTAATCGTGATTCTGGGTGAACTTAAATCTTCGGGAGTTTTTAATAACTACAAAGAAGAGATCCTTAAAAAAGGAGTAAAGTTTACTGCGAAAAATTTACAAACTGTTGATTTTGCAATCATAAATCCTTACGATTGGACATCTGAAAAACCGACAAATAAATTAATCCAGCGAATTCTTCATAATTATTCAATTAAAGCGAATGATTTATTGGGAGTTTACAAACGCAAAAAATTCCAGATATCTGTTGGTGATGAATTACCAAACGGTATCGTGAAAATGGCGAAAGTTTACGTAGCTAAAAAACGTAAATTAAAAGTTGGGGATAAGATGGCTGGTCGTCACGGAAATAAAGGTATTGTTGCCAATATTGTACGTATGGAAGACATGCCGTTTTTAGCTGACGGAACTCCGGTTGATATCGTGTTAAACCCACTAGGGGTACCATCACGTATGAACCTTGGTCAGATTTATGAAACCGTTCTTGGTTGGGCTGGACATGAGTTGGGCGTGAAATTCGCGACTCCAATTTTTGACGGAGCAACATTAGAACAAATTACTGAATACACTGAAAAAGCAGGAATTCCTAAGTTCGGAAAAACCTACCTTATCGATGGTGGAACAGGTGAACATTTTGATCAGCCGGCAACGGTTGGTATTATCTACATGCTGAAATTAGGTCACATGGTTGATGATAAAATGCACGCACGTTCAATCGGACCGTACTCACTTATTACTCAACAGCCACTTGGAGGTAAAGCTCAATTTGGAGGTCAGCGATTTGGTGAGATGGAGGTTTGGGCACTTGAAGCTTATGGAGCATCAAATATTCTCAGAGAAATTCTTACAATTAAATCCGATGATGTTATCGGTAGAGCAAAAGCCTACGAATCGATCGTTAAAGGTGAAGTTTTCCAGGAGCCTGGTATTCCGGAATCATTCAACGTATTGTTGAACGAGCTGGCAGGTTTGGGACTAAACATCACAATGGAATAATTGGAAAAGTATTGAGCTATTAAAATAATTATTTAGACTATGGCCTACAGAAAAGAGATAAAACAGAAAAGTAATTTTAATAAAATTACCATCAGTTTGGCTTCACCGGAAATGATTCTTGAAAAGTCTCATGGTGAAGTATTAAAGCCTGAAACTATTAACTATCGTACTTACAAACCTGAACGTGATGGTTTGTTTTGCGAAAGAATATTTGGACCGGTTAAAGATTACGAATGTCATTGCGGAAAATACAAACGTATCCGTTATAAAGGAATTGTTTGTGACCGTTGCGGTGTTGAAGTAACTGAGAAAAAAGTGAGACGTGAACGTATGGGGCACATTTCATTGGTTGTTCCTGTTGCGCATATCTGGTATTTCAGATCGTTACCGAATAAAATTGGTTATTTGTTAGGATTGCCTACCAAAAAATTAGACCAGATTATTTATTACGAAAGATATGTAGTTATTCAAAAAGGTATAGCAAAACGTGCTGATGCGGAAGCATTGGAATACATGGATTTCCTTACTGAAGAAGAGTACCTGGATATCATTGATGCTTTACCAAAAGAAAATCAATATTTAGAAGATACAGATCCGAATAAATTCATTGCAAAAATGGGTGCTGAGGCATTACATGATTTATTGCAACGATTGGATCTTGACTCGCTTTCTTTTGATTTACGTCACAGAGCAAATACTGAGTCTTCTCAACAAAGAAAAAAAGAATCTTTAAAAAGACTGCAGGTTGTTGAGTCTTTAAGAGATTCATTTACACGTGTTGATAACAGACCTGAGTGGATGATCATTAAAGTTGTTCCGGTTATTCCGCCGGAATTGCGACCACTTGTTCCGTTAGATGGTGGCCGTTTTGCTACGTCCGATTTAAATGATTTATACAGAAGAGTAATTATCCGTAATAACCGTTTGAAACGACTGTTAGAGATCAAAGCTCCTGAAGTTATTTTGAGAAATGAGAAACGTATGTTGCAGGAGTCGGTTGACTCTTTGTTTGACAACTCTCGTAAATCAAGTGCTGTAAAAACTGAATCAAATCGCCCTTTGAAATCTCTTTCTGATTCATTGAAAGGTAAACAAGGTCGTTTCCGTCAAAACTTACTTGGAAAACGTGTTGATTATTCTGCACGTTCGGTAATTGTTGTAGGACCAAACTTAAAATTACATGAGTGCGGATTGCCAAAAAATATGGCAGCTGAATTATTCAAACCGTTTATCATCAGAAAACTGATCGAAAGAGGTATTGTAAAAACAGTAAAATCTGCTAAAAAAATCGTTGATAAAAAAGAACCAATTGTTTGGGACATTTTAGAAAACGTATTAAAAGGACATCCTGTATTATTGAATCGTGCCCCGACATTGCACAGATTAGGTATCCAGGCTTTCCAACCAAAATTGATTGAAGGAAAAGCGATTCGTTTGCACCCGTTAGTGTGTACTGCCTTCAACGCGGATTTTGACGGTGACCAGATGGCTGTGCATTTACCTTTGGGTAACGCAGCAATTCTTGAGGCGCAGGTTTTGATGTTGTCTTCGCATAACATTCGTAACTCTGCAAATGGAGCTCCTATTACGGTTCCGTCGCAGGATATGGTTCTTGGTTTGTATTATATCACCAAGTTAAAAAAGACCACCAAAGAATATATAGTAAAAGGTGAAGGAATGACTTTCTATTCTCCGGAAGAAGTTATCATCGCGAAAAACGAAGGTAAACTTGATATCCACGCAGGAATTAAAGTTCGTACCAAAGATGTAAACGAGAAAGGTGAAATCATCACACGTCTCGTTGATACCACTACCGGCCGGATCATGTTCAATGAGTTGGTGCCGGATGCAGTTGGATACATCGATGACATCTTAACGAAAAAAGCATTGCGCGAAATTATCTCTAAAGTTCTTGCAGTTTGCGGAACAGCTAGAGCTGCTCAATTTCTGGATGATATCAAAAATCTTGGTTTTACTATGGCCTTCAAAGGAGGTTTGTCGTTTAACCTGGATGACGTTATCATTCCTGATGAGAAAGAAGAAATGGTTGCAAATGCAAACAAAGAAGTAGAAGAAGTATTGGTGAATTATAACATGGGTCTCATTACAAACAATGAGCGTTATAACCAAATCATTGATATCTGGACGCATACAAACACACGTTTAACATCAAAACTGATGGAACGTTTGATCAAAGATCAGCAGGGATTCAACTCTATTTATATGATGATGGATTCCGGTGCGCGTGGTTCGAAAGAACAAATTCGTCAGTTATCCGGAATGAGAGGCTTGATGGCGAAACCACAAAAATCAGGTTCTTCATCACAGGATATTATTGAGAACCCGATCCTGTCAAACTTTAAAGAAGGTTTGTCGGTATTAGAGTATTTTATCTCTACTCACGGTGCTCGTAAAGGTCTTGCGGATACAGCCCTCAAAACAGCTGATGCGGGTTATTTAACTCGTCGTTTAGTTGACGTTGCACAGGATGTTGTAATTAACGAAGACGACTGCGGAACATTACGTGGCGTACAGGTTTCAGCATTGAAGAAAAGTGATGATATCGTTGAATCTCTTTATGACCGCGTTCTTGGTCGTGTTGCTGTTCATGATGTTTATAGATTAGGTACAGATGAATTAATTATTGCTTCTGGTCAGGAAATTACTGAACCGGCAGCAAAAATTATCCAGGATTCTGAAATGGAAAGTGTTGAGGTACGTTCTGTGTTGACTTGCGAAATGAAACGTGGTGTATGCTCTAAGTGTTACGGACGAAATCTTTCTACCAGCGAAATGGCTGTTATGGGAGACGCAGTTGGTGTTATCGCAGCTCAGTCAATCGGTGAGCCGGGAACACAGTTAACACTCCGTACGTTCCACGTTGGGGGTACTGCATCTAACATTGCTGATGAAGCGGATATCAAAGCAAAATTCGAAGGAAATCTTGAAATCGAAGAGCTTAAAACTATTGAGACAAAAGATAAAGACGGTAAAGATGTTCTTGCGGTAATCGGTCGTTCGGCTGAAGCTAAAATTACTGATTCACGTACCGGAATTATTTTGATGACGGCTAATATTCCTTATGGTTCACAATTGGTTGCGACCAATAATACAAAAGTGAAAAAAGGTGATGTTATCTGTAAATGGGATCCATACAACGCAGTTATTCTTTCTGATGTTAAAGGAACTGTTGAGTTTGAAAATATTCTTGAAGGTGAAACTTTCCGTGAGGAAATAGATGAACAAACAGGATTTACTGAAAAAGTAATCACTGATAATAAGAACAAGAAAAATGTTCCTACTGTTGGAGTAATCGACCCGAAAACAAAAGAGTTGATTCGTTCTTACAACTTACCTGTTAGTGCTCACATCGTAGTAAATCACGGAGACAAAATTGAAGCAGGAACAATTCTTGTTAAGATTCCTCGTGTATCAGGTAAATCAGGTGATATCACCGGAGGTTTACCACGTGTTACTGAGTTATTCGAAGCACGTAATCCTTCTAACCCGGCTGTTGTTGCTGAGATTGATGGAATTGTTTCTTACGGAAAAATTAAACGTGGTAACAGGGAGATCGTTGTAGAATCTAAAACCGGCGAAGTTCGTCGTTATTTGGTTCCTCTTTCTAAACACATTCTTGTACAGGAAAATGATTTTATCAAAGCTGGTCAGTCATTATCTGATGGTGCAATTACGCCTCGCGATATTTTAAATATCAAAGGACCAACTGCCGTTCAGGAATACCTGGTGAATGAAGTTCAGGAAGTATATCGTTTGCAAGGTGTAAAAATCAACGATAAACATTTTGAAGTTATTGTTCGTCAAATGATGTTGAAAGTTGAGATTGAAGAAGCCGGAGATACTAAATTCCTCGAAGGTCAATCAATTCACAAAGCAGATTTCTTTGAAGAAAACGATGCGTTGTACGGTAAAAAAGTTGTTATCGATTCAGGCGAATCTGAAGGAATAAAAGCTGGACAAATTATCACAGCACGTAAATTGAGAGATGAAAACTCTACGCTGAAACGTAAAGACAAAAAACTCATCGAAGCGCGTGATGCTGTACCTGCAACATCAACACCATTGTTACAAGGTATCACCAAAGCATCGTTACAAACACGTTCGTTCATTTCTGCGGCATCGTTCCAGGAAACGACAAAAGTGTTGAACGAAGCAGCGTTGAATGGTAAAGAAGATTTCTTACTCGGATTAAAAGAAAATGTAATTGTTGGACATCAAATCCCGGCAGGAACAGGTTTCAGAGCTTTCCAAAAATTAGTTGTTGGAAATCAGGAAGAGTATGAAGAACTAACAAAATAAATTAAATTAAAATTTACAAAAGCGTATTTCGGCAAGATCGAAATACGCTTTTTTTATCTAATAGAAGATTATATGAGCAAGCCAAACGAAAAACCGCAAAATCATTTAAATATTGAACTTCCTGAAGATGTTGCCGGCGGACAATATTCAAATCTTTCAATCATCACACATTCACCAAGTGAATTCATTGTTGATTTTATTCAGTTAATGCCCGGTGTTCCAAAAGGAAAAGTGAAATCACGAATTATCATGACTCCTGATAATGCAAAAAAACTGATGAAAGCGATGATGGAAAATATCGGAAAATATGAACAAACCCACGGTCAGATAAAAGATCATGGACCAATAGGAACAGTTGTTCCAATGAATTTTGGCGGACCAATAAATGAAGCTTAAAAATAAATTCCAATCGCGAACCTTCGCGACAAAATTCAAATAAATAATATCCAAATTTAGCTATTCACCAAAAATCAATGATTATGAAAAAGTTTTTTAAATGGTTAATAATTTCCTTGCTGGTAATTGTAGGACTCTATTTTATTATTGCGCTTTTTGCACCTTCAACGTATAAAGTTGAACGCTCAAAAACAATGAGTGCATCGCCGGAAATTATTTACAGCCAAATCAGTCATTTAAAAAACTGGGAGTTATGGACAGAATGGGCACGCAAGGACACAACAACAGTTAACACTTACGAAGGAAACGATGGTGAAGTAGGTTCAATTATGCGTTGGAAAAGCAAAAATATGGGCGAAGGAAATGTTGAAATAACTGAGTTAGTTCCAAACGAAAAAATCGCATACAAATTAACTTTCATTGATTGGAATTCTGTTTCCACCGGTGCATTTACTATTGCGCCTGCAGGAGACAGCTCAAAGGTAAGCTGGTCAAATGAAGGTGAAATTGCTTTCATGATGCGTACAATGTTTCTATTTATGGGAGGCATGGATGCTATGATGGGACCAGATTTTGAAAAAGGCTTGGCTAATCTTGATGTATTGACAAGCACAATGAAACCTGAACCACAAGAACCTGTATTGCCTGACTATGTCATCAGTACTATTACATTACCGGCTGCGCATTATATAGGAATTCGTTTTGACACATTAATTTCTGCAGTAGATTCAACTTTGTTTTCAACTGCGTATGGAGAGTTAGCTGTTTATGCCGCTGAGAATAAAATAGAAATGGTTGGTGCGCCTGTATGTATTACTTATTCATGGGACCAGGTTAACGGACGTTGCGAAATTGTTGCAGCTTTTCCGGTTCCTTTAACAACTAAAGCTCCTAAAGGTAAAATTGAATCTATCAAAACAATTCCTGCAGAGGCCCTCTGGCTTGATTACTATGGTGAGTATATGAATATCTGGATGGCGCACATGGCAATGGATAATTATATGAAGGCAAATTCTTTGAAATCAAAAATGAGTATTGAAGAGTATGTTACTGATCCGCATACAGTGCCTAGTTATGATTCTGTGCTGACTAAGTTGTATTATGTTCTGGAGAAGTAGGCACGAAAATTAAAGTCAATTAAAAAGGGAATCAGAATATGGTTCTCTTTTTTGTTTTATGTTGGTTGTAATTTATCCCGCAGATCAAAGAAGATAAAATGCGCAGATCACACAGATCCGAATTAATACCTTTTTTAAAATGAATAGAATTTTTTGATTTCAACTTTTCTTTTTCTATTTGAATAATCGTTTTTTGATTCCCAATAAAAATATTTGCACAGAAATTTACCATCCTTTTGTTTTTTCATTTCTACAATTGATGGACTGTTATAAATGGAATAATAGGGCTTAAGATATATTCGATAGACATTACAACTATCAGATTGGGGATGAAGTTCAATTGGTAGTGCAAGTGAAAAAGGAACGCTTATGTTGATAGTATCAATTTGAGAACTAAGTTTTAGTTCGGTATAACCAGACCAGTACAAAGTCTTAAGAGTATCCAGAAGTATTTTATAAAACGTAGCTTCTGTTGAATCATGGAAATAATAAAGTTTAATATCGAGCGAATCAGCTGTCACGTCTTTGGAGCAAATGATAGAATCAGAAGGCATTTTGAAAGGCATAAACAGAAATTCGATTTTTTTATTCGTCAGTTGATATGTCCCTTCTCCGTATTCATAACCGGTGCAATGATGGAAATAAAAATTAAAAGTTCCATCGGAGTTTAGAATGTAATATTTAGAATACATAAATGAGTCATCTTCTCTCAAAGTATCCTGAGAAAAAATCAGGTTTGAAATGAATGTAAGAAATAGAAAAAATAAATATTTCATATCCTATAGATGCAAACAAAAAGAGAATTCCATAATTAAAATTCCAATTCTACTTCGTAGTCTTCCCCTCATACTCCGCCGTAAATATTACATCAACAGGCTCCCACAACTCAATTTTATTTCCTTCAGGATCCATGATGTGAACAAATTTTCCGTACTCAAATGCTTCAATCTCATCGCAAATTGTAACTCCATCTGCACGTAATTCTTTTACAAGGGTTTCTAAATTTTCAACCCGGTAATTAATCATGAACTCTTTTTTTGACGGTTCAAAATATTTTGTTTTTGAATCAAAAGCGCTCCACTGTAAATAATTAATTTCTTCCGGTTTATTTGCATTACGGAATACGAAAAGTGAACCATATTCGTTTGTGGTAAGACCTAAATTTTTATCATACCACTCGCGCATTTTTTTTGGATCATCGCATTTAAAAAAAACGCCTCCAATTCCTGTTACTTTTTTCGTCATAATTTTTTTTGTTTTACGATTAATTTTATTTTTCCATCTGAAGGCAAACGGAAATTTACGTTTTCTACCTCCCTTTAATTGTTATTAACATCAAACAGTTTTGTTAAAGATATAAGAAAAAACTTATTAATATTTAGTTCATAAAAACCAGCATTTACGCGACTTAGCACTGAAATCATATTCCTTACATTCGCCTCATAAGGAAATTTTGTACATTCGTGAACCTAATGTATTGGATTATGAAAAAAAGATTTACCCTCGCGCTATCATTTGTATTTATTTCTCAACTAATTTTTGCCCAGGTTTCCTTTAATTCCAGCAATATTTTTGGCTGTGCGCCGGTTGGAATTAATTTCTACAACACAAGTAGTGTTGGTGTAACATATTACTACACTTATGGAGATGGAGGTTCCGATTTTGGCGTTATTGATGGCTACCATCAATACAATTATGCCGGTACCTACACAGTGACCCTTGAAGCTTTTGACGGCAGTATGACATCACTGGGAACTTTTCAGGAGGTTATTACCATTGAAGGACCTTATTCGTACATACAGACTAATTATGAAATTACATGCCCGGCCCAGGTAATCACATTTTTTAATCCTAATCCGGGAACGTTAATAACCTGGGATTTTGGTGATGGAAATCAGGTAACCAGTTCTGAATACTCAGTTGAACACACCTATTTTTCGGATAATATTTATACTATCAGCATGAGTTATTTTAGTCCGCCTTGCGGCCAGACCTTTACAACTTATGACAATATCACAATAGACTCAGGCCTTCCAAATTTTGGAAGTTATCCGGGAATGGGCGTTTCATCAACAACTCTGTGCCCGGGAGAAACTACAAATGGCTATGTTTATGGCGGGCCATACCAGTCCTATTCCTGGGATTTTGGTGATGGAAATTTTTCTATAGATCCATATCCTAACTTCTCTTATGTTGGAACCGGAGCATATACGGTTTCAGTTAATTTAATAAATGGCTGCGGGATTGATACAACTCTTTTTGAAAATATTATTGTCGATAATTCCAATCCTGCACCGGCTCTAATAATAGAGGGTCCAACAGAAGTTTGTATAGGCGCAAGTTTTAATTTAAATATTTTTTCATCTCCACCCAATTTAACTTATACGTGGGATTTTGGTGACGGAACAGCTCCGCAAATTACATTAGACAATTATTCTTATCATACATATTTAACGGGCGGAACCTATATCGTTGAATTGACTGTTGAAAATTTATGCGGAAACACATCTACAACATTTTATACAATTGATGCAACAACTACAGCGCCTATTGTAAATCCGTATTTTCAAATTTATCCACAAACCGTTTGTCCCGGAGACCAGGTTCAATTCTGGGCAAATAATGAATATGATTATTACATAGATTTTGGTGATGGAACAGGTTCCGCCACGGAGAATGCACACACGTATGATTCGCAGGGAATATACCCGATTTCAGTAATTCTTCAGAATACCTGCGGAAGTACATTTATGTTATACGATACGATAAATGTCCAGATGGGATTGCCGTTATCGGGGAGTGTTTACCTGAGTGCAAATCCAAATCCTGCTTGTCCAAATTCTGATGTAGAATTTTATGCTGATTATGGTTATTCCCAATATTCGTGGGATTTTGGTGATGGCTATACTTCTTCTTACCAGACCGTAGCCCACCCTTATCTGAATACAGGAACATATCCTGTTTCTGTCACAATTACGAATGGTTGCGGAGCCGATACAACTCTTTTTAGTTCTGTTCAGATTGCACCAAACTTACCCTTAAATGATCTCAACTGGAAAGTATTTTCAAATGAGGCTTGTACAGGAAGTACCGTTTATATGTCGGTTGATAATTCGGATGAATTAGATGTGATGTGGGATTTTGGTGATGGATCAACTTCAGCAGAGCCTTTGGCATCGCACATATATAATTCGCCGGGTAATTATATTATCACCCTTACCGCAGTCAATGCATGTGGTAATGACAGCACAGTGACACACGCTATCACAATTGGAAATAGCCTCTTTCCGGATTTAGCTGCTATCGAAATTGCGATTCAAAGCCCCGGATGTGTTGGAGATAACTTATATTTTGCAATAATCCCGGCTGGTGTCGGAACTTATGCCTGGGATTTCGGCGACGGAAACTCAGGTTTTAGTGATCAACTTCTTTACGTTGAAGGACAGCCTTTCCAGGTCGGATTTCATTCTTATACATCGGCCGGAACATACAATGCAACATTAACAATTACGAATACTTGCGGTAATTCTGCCGATACTACACTTGTATTTACTGTTGGCGGAATTGGTGCAGGCGTTCCTGCAGATATTTCGTTCTGGCACAATGAAACGGAAGTGACCTGCGAAGGACAACCGGTTTCATTTTTTGCAGTTGGGGCCGGAACATATATCTGGGATTTTGGTGATGGAACAGGAAATTTAATTACCACTACTTCGCTTACGCCTGTTGGACATATTTATGATGATTTTGGTGGATATACCGTTACCGTTACAGGACTTAATGCCTGCGGAGGAGAAGAAACACAAACGGAAAATATTTTTATTCCGGATTCTAAAATTGATGTGATAACCAATACAGTTCAGGATGCCGATTGCGGAGAAAATAATGGAATTGCAATTGTTTCGGCAAGTGGCGGAACACAGCCGTATATTTATTCCTGGACAAACGGAGATGAATCTGTTTTTGCAGATAGTCTTGCATCAGGAATTTATGTTGTGACAGTAACAGATAACAATGGATGTTCAACAGAGGCAATTGCTTCTGTTAATGATGATCAGGGACCGGTTATTTTACTTGAGAACATTGTACACAACGAATGTTTTGGACAAGACAACGGAATCATTTCAGTTTCTGTTTTGGGTGGAGCTCCTCCTTATGATATCATGTGGTCGAATGGTGAAGGAACAGAAGCTGTTTATGGATTAGAAGCAGGGCCGTATGAAATTTTTGTATCCGATGCAAACGGATGTTTTTCTTCTTCCAGTTTTACAATTGAACAACCTCAGAAATCAATTGTATCCGTATACACCCAGGCTGCAACATGCGGTAGTAATGACGGTGCGGCCATTGCAGTAATCGTTGACGGCGTAATGCCATATAATTTTATCTGGCCAAATGTGACTGGAACTTCAGAAGAAACTGCCGGACTTGCTCCGGGTGTTTATGAAGTTTTTATCATTGATGGTAACACATGTTTGTTGTCACAAAATTTTGTCATTAACGAAGAAAACGGACCAATCATTGTTACCGATTCAATAACAGATGCTACTTGCTCAGGAGACTTGAGTGCGGTTTACATAAGTACAATTGGTGGAATTTCTCCTTTCAATTACAATTGGTCCAACGGAACATCGAATGAAGATTTAACGAATGTTTTACCGGGTGAATATACTGTGGAAGTAGAAGGCTCCGATGGTTGCAGTTCATTCATGTTCTTTAACGTCGAAATGTCTGCGCCGGAACAAACTTCAATTTGTATTGTAACGGTTGACACTTTAACCAGTTCAAATATTGTTGTGTGGGCTCCTGTCATGAATCCCGATGTTGTATCATACAATATTTATAAAGAAAGTTCGCAAAGCGGATTGTATTATTTGGTTGCAAATCAAAGTGCAGATAGTATTTCCCAGTATTATGATTATTCATCAAATCCATCTATTCGTTCATGGAGATATAAAGTTGCAGCGGTAGATGATTGCGGTAATGAAGCAGAGTTAAGTGATCCGCATAAAACAATCCACCTTACTTCAAATCTTGGCGTAGGTGGAGTTGTAAATTTAATCTGGGATCATTATAATGGTTTTGATTATGATACTTATTATATCAACCGTTATCATCCATCTACAGGCTGGATGGTAATTGATTCTGTCGGATCATTGAATATTTCTTACACAGATTTAACACCACCAAGCGATAGTAATTTGGTTTACATTATTGATATTTTTCCGCCGTCTGTTTGTACCGCAGAAAAAGCGCAGGATCATAATTCATCGCGATCAAATAAATCAGGAATTAATGCTCTGGATGGTAATGATCTTGGAATGAAAGAAACAGGTAATACTGAGTTTAGTATTTATCCGAATCCTACTTCAGGAATTGTGCAGATTTTATATTCTTCAATAATAAACGATGTTAAAATATTTGATTTGTCAGGTCAGTTAGTTTTTGAAACAGGCAATTCAACAACCGGTTTAAAAATTGACTTTTCAGATTTTGCAGATGGTATTTACCTTGTACAACTTACAACGTTAAACGGGCCGGTTTACAGCAAGATAGTGAAGCAATAAAAAACAGAAAATAAACAAAAAAGAAAGAGGGGGAGAAATCCCCTTTTTTTAGTTATAGAGATGAAGACAGAAAAAACAAAAAAAGATTCGTTTGAAAACCGGGTATGGTTGCTGCTGATAATAGTACTGTTTATTGTAACGGTAAGCGGAGTTTTTGTATACAAAAGTCTCAGCAATATTGTAAATGAAATTACAGAAGAAGCAAGACCGGATGCAACTGTTATTTTGATGAAGGAAATGTTGTACGATATCTCCGACGCAGAAAACAGCGTTAAATCATACGGCCTTACAAAAGAAACTCCTTACCTCGAAAGTTTTAATGAAAAAAGTCTTGCTGTTCAGGAAAAAATGCAAACGTTAAAGGAGTTAACAATTGGAACATCCGAAACAGAGAGTAATGTTGATACGTTGGATAAATTAATTCAGAAAAAATTTCTTATCCTGGAAAATTTATTGATCGTGCAAAGCCAGTCACGCGTTGATTTGGCGCTTGATAATGTATTAAGTAAAATTGAGTCATCGCAAGAAGGTCATGAAGTATCTAAATCAAAATCTGAAAATCCCGTTACGATGAATGAGGAGGAAGAAGATAAATTCTTTAAAAAATTAATTAACAAACGAAAAAATAATCCGGACAAAAAAGAGGAGGAGATAAAGACCGAAGAAAAATTTACAGAGTCAAACGATCGTGAAAAAATTACTTTGGAAGAAATTAATGCAGGAATAAGTCTGGTAAAATCCGAAGAAGAAGAATTTGATAAATCCAGTCGTGAAAGCGAATTAGTGCTAATACAGGAAGATAAAAAAGTAATGGATGAAATTATGGCCATTTTTATAAAGATGGAAGCAGACGAAACAATGAGTATGGAGGAGAAACTTTCATTAGCTGAATCGCAAAGCGGGCACACAAAAATTTTGATTGCTGTTTTTTGTATTCTTGCCTGCGGACTTTTATTTTTTGCCGGATATGCTGTGAATACTTACGTAAAAAAGAATGACGCATTTAAAAAAGCACTTTATTCAGCAAAACTTGAAACAGATCAGAAGAACAAAGAAATTACCGATAGTATTATTTATGCGCAGCGAATCCAGGAAGCAATTTTACCGGACATGGCAAAAATGAAAAGTTATTTCAGCGAGGCATTCATTTTATATAAACCAAAAGATATTGTTGCCGGAGATTTTTACTGGACGATAAAAACGGAAGATGCCGTGTTTTTTGCAGTAGCAGATTGTACTGGTCACGGTGTTCCCGGCGCAATGGTAAGTGTTGTTTGCAATAATGCACTGAATAGAAGTATTCGCGAATTTGGTTTGACAAAACCATCAGATATTTTAGAAAAATGCCGCGATCTTGTTATCGAAACTTTTGCGGCAGGAAATCACAACGTGAATGATGGAATGGATATTTCGCTTTGTTCACTTTCCCTCGCTAACCGAACGCTTCAATATTCGGGCGCAAATAATTCGCTGTACCTTATAAAAAACGGAACACTGCGCGAAATAATTGCCGATAAGCAACCGGTTGGAACGTATCAGCAGCAAAATCCTTTTACAAATCATCAAATAACACTTGAAAAAAATGAAACAATCTATTTATTTTCAGATGGAATGGCAGATCAATTTGGCGGACCAAAAGGAAAAAAATTTAAGTACAAAGCTTTCCAGGAACTGCTGACAGAGAATTCAAAAAACAATATGGAACTGCAAAAACGAAACATTAATTCGGCTTTTGAAAATTGGGTGGGGGATTTGGAGCAGGTCGATGACGTCTGCATTATCGGAGTACGAGTGTAACGAGAACGAACGAGAATGCATGACGTCATCGATCCCGACGTAAGGAGGGATCTTTGGT